>CXWK01014425.1_pt1 | contig 39346 bp, 33 predicted proteins | sample 590851 | NCBI WGS metagenome assembly CXWK01 (sample SAMEA3498364, study PRJEB10139) | wastewater metagenome | biome: wastewater treatment plant; material: activated sludge | place: Denmark | collected 2014-08-01
GCACGAAAAGACGCCGGTACAAAAGACGATCGGCGTCGTTGAAATTGTCGGAAGCGGAAGTCGGCCTGAACCGATTCCAGAGCCTGAGATCGACGCATTGCGCCGTCTCATGATAAGCGTCCTTCCTTATGATCCTCATCCCTATCTACACGAAGGGATGAAGGTGGAAGTGGTTCGTGGCCCACTGCAGGGAATTCATGGGATCCTCTTACGAAAAGAGAAGCGACATCGGTTAGTGATCGGAGTACATCTGATCCAACAAGCGGCAGCGGTGGAGATCGATGTGAATGACGTGATGGGAGTATAAGTGGTCTGGAGTTGGACGTGAGCCATATTCCCCATTCATACAGTGCCTGTGCCGAGGGTTGTTCGAAATTTCCTGCGAACTCGAATGAATTGCTCCGGAGCATGAATTTAGGGGAGTCGACATGAATGCGTTCGAGATTTCTTCCATGTACGGGAGCACCGTCGTGGAAGGGATGAGCGTGCGTGCGGGAGTTGGAGTGGTCATTCGCGGACACGGTGACACCATACTTCTGGAAAAGCGTCGTGATTGTGGTTGGTGGGGATTGCCCGGAGGAAGAGTGGAGCCAGGGGAGTCACTTGTTGAGGCAGCCGTACGGGAAGTGCATGAAGAGACAGGCCTCACCGTGGAAGTGACGCATCTCGTTGGTGTGTATTCAAGACCTGAAGGTCGTATCGTCACGTATCCGGATAATGGTGATGTTGTGCAACTCATCGATATAGTTGTTGGCGCGCGAGTATTATCCGGTCAAGTTATCTGTAGCCTGGAGAGTGAAGAAGTCCGCTTTTTTTCTCCATCTCAATTACCAGAACAGATTGTGCCTCCCGCACGTCAACCACTTGTGGATGCGTTGGAAGGCCGATGCGGAGTCCTAAAATAGGATCGATTCGTGATAACACCGTTCCGTGACATCATTGTTCTTAGTCTGGGAAGAAGTCTCCAAGTTCTCGCAGGCCTTCTTACCATCAAAACCGCAACAACGGTGTTAACCCCAGGCGAAGTGGGAAGTATGAACCAGTTGATGAGCCTTGCCATCATAGGCACATCGGCCTTATTGATGCCGATGACAGCATATATTGGCCGTGGATGCCTGGAGTGGATGGACGCTGGCGTCCTCAGTCGACGGCTGAGCTACTACCTAATGATTATCGTGGCTGTTGCCCTGGGATGCGGTTCGACGGTCTGGGCGGTTCAAACTCAGCTGAAAATAGTTTCTGGAATGGCTCCCGCTTGGGCTGCCGGTCTCGTCGCGCTATATACCATTGGTTTTGCACTTCACACGATGGGGAGCTCTGGGTTGAACCTCATTGGCCATCGATTTCTCTATATCTTGTTCATGAATGTTGCAGCATGGGGAGGGTTGCTGCTGGCAATGTGGTGGTCAAAGCAGGAAGCCAGTCCTGAGATATGGTTGCTAGGAACCTTTTGCGGGTTCCTGCTTTCGTCAGTTTCCTATGTGATTCTAGACCGGTATGCGAGGGCGACGGTTCCAGTGAACACATCCTTCACGGTGGCGGTACTCCCCTTCAATTGGCAAACAGTGGTCCTGTTTGTGGGGCCACAGGCAATCGCGTTTCTATTCTTCTGGATTCAGACCCAAAGCTATCGGTTTGTGCTTAGTTGGGTGGCTGACATTACTACGGTCGGGTTGTTTGCAGCAGGATACATGATCTGCTCCGTACCCATGCAGACATTTGAAAGCCTGTTTAATGAGTTTTATAGTCCGACATTGTTTCGCGCGCTCAAGGGCCAAGACAGGGAAGGAATGGCTCGGGCATGGAACGATTATGCCGCTGCCTATATCCCTGCCATCATACTATTTGGTGCATTCTTGATTGGGAATGCAACATTTATGGTGAAACTTCTTTTGGGAGAGCAGTTTCAAGCAATCGCGTCAATTCTCGTATGGCCTGCATTGACCGAGACATTTCGAGCGATTTCCTCGACGTTGCACCATCTTGGGTTGGCGAAGGTCGACATGACGGTCAATATCGTGCCCCTAGCACTCGGTGCGTTTGTCGCGCCTGCGCTCGTATACGTTCTTGCTTCTACTGAACCCCTGATGGGGACGGCATTGGCACTTTTAGTTGCTGCGATAGTTGCATTCGCCGCAGTTATCCCCATCAGTTATCGAGCCTTGCCGATCGAGTGGCCGGTTCGGAGAATCATGTATGCGGCGGTATTGGCCGTTCCGTTATGGGTTTTAGGGCGCGCCATGGATGTGGGGTTCGGTGAACTATCCGAAAGCAAAGCGGTGATCGCACTGGTTATCTCCGGGGCTGCCATGGTGTTCCTGCAGTATGTCATGGCAAAGGGCTGGATTCGCCGGATTCGCCCAGCTATACAGAGCGCCTATGGAGGGACTCAGGCTTGTTCCGAGTAGCGGACGCGGTCGCAACGGTGAAGCCTTCAGGCCACTGATGCCGAAGGTTGCTTCTCAGGAATCGCATGCCGAGATGGTCAATCAGTTGTAGTTACGGAATTAGTTGGAAAATCTGAGTCTGTTAAAGCGATCATGCACGCCAAGGTTAGAGTGGATCTACAAGACGTCACTGATCCAGTGATCTCGATTGTGACTCCGTCACTCAATCATGGTCGCTTTTTGCGGCAAACGATCGAAAGCGTCGCAGCGCAGACCTTTCGAAGCTTTGAGCACATCGTTGTCGACGGGGGGTCTACGGATGATACTGTGAAGATCCTCAATGAATTTCCCCATATCCGATGGGTATCTGAACGAGAGGAACACATCGTAGAGGCGTATGCAAAGGGTTTTGCCATGGCGCGAGGGCGGTACATCATTCAATGTTGCGTCTCCGACGGATTTCTCGATCCAAACTGGTTCAGAAAATGCGTGGAGATTCTTGAAAAGGATGATGAGGTATCGCTTGTATGGGGGTTTGCTCAAACCATGTCCGAGGACGGGGATTTATTAAATGTCTGCTTTCAGGATTTTTTTACGGATCCACCTCCCCAGAAACAAGACTTCCTGCCCTATTGGCTTGTAAGCGGATTCCCATTACCCGAAGGCAACTATTGCGTGAGGAACGAAGTGCTGAGATCATGGTTTCCGGACGTACGGTCGACCGATTGGTTTCGAACCTGCCCCCATCTGGGGTTTATGTACCGATTTTTTACGCAAGGGTACAGCCCATACTTTATCCCGGTGGTGGCGAACTTCGGTCGCTTCCACCACGATCAGCGCAGCCAGCGCTTGAGCCACGTCGAGAAGCCGGCGGAAACCGCTTACAGTAAGGCTGTAAAAGAGTACGGTAATAGCGTCTTGTGCGGAAGAACGGCTCATCACTTTCGCAACGGCACGTCGCAGGTGATCGGGCAGATTCAGTCGCATCAACTTCACGCATTGCGGAGGAAAATGTGGCGACATCGCTTGCTTCGGTCTCCTCTGCTCCGTCTCGACCCCTATACGCTCGTGACAAAACTCAAAGGGCGCATGTTTCCTTGATACCGCCAAGGAGGAATGCCCCCAAAACTTTGAGCTACATGGACTCCGTTTATGTTTTCATGTTTGCAGTCGCGGGATCAGCCTGGCATGATGAGAAAACCATCTTGGTGAGAAATATTTTGACGAAAGTTGAGGGGTACGAACAGTAGCAATGGCAACGTCACACCTGCCGTGCAAAAGATTGGATGTGCTTTTTGTTAACGCCGATTCTTCCTTGCAAGCCTATCAAGGACTAGCGAAGACCTATTCGGCGATTGAGCCCCCTACATGGGCGTTGTTGTTGGCACAGTCATGTCGGGCCAAGAATTTTGGCGCGGCGATTTTAGATTGTGACGCAGAGAAGCTGTCATTATCTGAGTCGGTGAGTCGGATTCAGGATGCGAATCCGCGCCTGGTGGTGTTTGTCGTCTATGGACAAAACCCCAATTCTGGGACGACCGGAATGATCGGTGCCAGCGCCCTCGCGAAGGAGGTCAAGCAACAGCATCCACATTTCCCGATCTGTTTCGTGGGATCTCATACTAGCGCGTTGCCCACGGAAGTCCTGCAACTTCCGTTTGTCGACATCGTGCTCCTGAATGAGGGTGTGTATGCACTGCATAATCTTTTGCAGACAGATCTCTGTTCCGGGCTGCAAGCGGTGAAGGGCATCGGATACAAAATCATCGAGTCCGATGGAAAGAGTCGCCCGATCCTGAATGAGCCGCAATCGGTGGTTCCACAAGATCGTATGGATGTCGACATGCCTGGCTATGCATGGGATCTCCTGCCGTACCGATCCCGACCGCTTGACTTATATCGGGCGCACTTCTGGCATGCCGAGTTCGACCATGAGAAACGTACTCCCTTTGCGGCCATCTATACATCGCTCGGATGCACGTTTGCCTGCGATTTTTGCATGATCAACATTGTCAACCGGGTGGATAACAGCAATGGGGTTGATGCATCCCATTCGCGCGGGATGCGGTTTTGGAGCGCGAAGTTGATCACGGCTGAGCTCGAAAAGCTCGCAAAGCTGGGGGTGCAGACCATCCGGATCAGCGACGAAATGTTCTTCTTGAATCGGAAGTACTACGAGCCTCTCTTACGGGACATCATCGAACGAGATTTGCGATTGAGGATGTGGGCCTACGCGCGAGTCGATACCGTACGACATGAGTACATCAATTTGTTCAGGCAGGCCGGTATCAATTGGTTGGCGCTTGGGATAGAAGCCGGTAACCAAACCGTGAGGCAGGAGGTTTCGAAGGGCTCTTTCCAGGAGGTCAACATCCGAGCCGTCTGCGATAAGGTACGGGCCGAGGGAATGAATATCATCAGTAACTACATTTTCGGATTCCCTGACGATACGTTGGCGACGATGAGGGAAACCCTGAATTTAGCGCTTGAGCTAAATACCGAGATGGCGAATATGTATCCCTGTCAGGCCTTGCCGGGAAGTCCGATGCATCATCTGGCCAAGCAGCAGGGCTGGAAATTGCCGGATAACTATAGCGGGTATGCGTTCTTGTCCTACGACAGTCAGCCGCTTCCCACCAAGCACGTCACGGCAGCGGACGTGTTGCGGTTTCGTGATGACGCGTGGCAGCAATACTTTTCGAGCGCAGCATATCTCACGCTGGTTGAGACGAAGTTCGGTCAGAAGGAACGGGCAAATGTTGAAGCCATGGCCAAGGTGCCGTTGCGCCGGAAACTGCTCGGAGATTGACGTGACCACGATTCTTATGGCGGAGCGGGTGAGGCGCGAGGGATGATCATTACGCGAACTCCGTTCCGCATTTCATTTTTTGGCGGCGGGACCGACTATCCGGCTTGGTATCAGGATCACGGCGGAGTAGTATTGGCGACCTCGATTGATAAATATTGCCATATCAGTTGCCGGTACCTCCCACCTTTTTTCGAGCACAAGCACCGTATCGTCTATTCGATCATCGAGAATGTGCGCCGAGTTGAGGAGATCAAGCACCCGGCTGTCCGTGCCATTCTTGCATGGGCGGGGTACGATGATCGGGGGCTTGAGATTCACCACGACGGAGATCTGCCGGCACGATCGGGGCTCGGTTCTAGTTCGTCGTTTACGGTTGGCTTGATTCATGCGTTAGCGGCTTTGCGGGGCAGATACATTCCAAAAGACGAGCTCGCTGCCCAAGCGATCAATATGGAGCAGGACATCATCAAGGAGAATGTCGGATCGCAGGATCAGATCTCAGCTGCATTCGGAGGATTCAATCGAATTGATTTCAAGCGTAACGATACCTTTCAGGTCTCACCTATCATCCTGGCAAAGGACCGATTGCATGAGTTTCAATCGCATCTGATGCTGTGTTTTACGGGATTCTCACGGATCGCATCTGAGGTCGCCAAATCAAAGATTGAGAACTTCAAGAGCCGGGAGGCAGAGCTCCATCGCATGAAGGAGATGGTCGATGAAGCGATCATGATTCTTCAGAACCCCAGGACCTCGATCGACGAAGTTGGCCGATTGCTTCACGAGAGCTGGCTCTGTAAACGCAGTCTTTCCGACAGGGTCTCGACGCCGGAAATTGATCAGTTGTACGAAGAGGCGGTACGCGTCGGCGCGCTAGGCGGGAAGATTCTCGGAGCAGGCGGCGGAGGTTTTCTGCTGTTGTTTGTGAAGCCGGAGTTGCAATCAAAAGTTCAAGAGCGACTGAAGCATTTGGTGCATGTGCCGTTCCGGTTTGAGAATTCAGGGAGTCGCGTGGTCTTGTACCAACCGAACGGGCTTTCTTGAAATGGGGATGAAGCGGGATGCCGTCATCTATGTCGCGGGACATGCCGGCCTTATCGGCTCAGCGCTTGTTCGTCGCTTGGAGCGGGATGGGTATCGATCTCCCATCACGAGACGGCGGAACGAGTTAGACCTGCAGGATACCAGGGCGGTCAATGAATTTTTCGAGGAGGTTCATCCGGAGTATGTGATGCTTGCCGCAGGGCGAGTCGGCGGGATCATGGAAAATCAGTCATTTCCCGCTGACTTCATGGACGAGAATGTCGCCATTCAACTGAATGTGCTGAAGGCGGCCCGGAAAACTGGGGTGCGGAGGCTCATTCTGTTCGGCTCCTCCTGCATGTATCCCAGGGAATGTTCTCAGCCGATGGCCGAAACTGCGCTCTTGTCCGGCAATCCTGAACCGACCAGTTTGCCCTATGCCGTTTCCAAGCTCCTCGGAACGTACATGTGTCTTGCGTATAACAAACAAGACCATGATGTTCGATTTATCCCGGTGATTCCGAACAGCGCCTATGGGCCTCATGACAATTTTGATCCGAAGGCAGCCCATGTTTCATCAGCGCTTCTGGCGCGCTTTCATGAGGCAAAATTGACCGGCGCTGAATCGGTTGGCTTGTGGGGCAGCGGCTCGCCCAGACGGGAGTTCGTTCACGCCGATGATATCGCAGATGCCTGTGTCCATCTCTTAGCGGAGGAAGATCTTACGGTCGAATTCCCCATCAACATTGGGATTGGGCAGGATGTCTCGATCAAAGAGTTGGCAGAGTTGATAGCCGGTGTCGTCGGCTATCGAGGAGAGCTCAATTGGGATTCGACCAAGCCCGACGGCGCTCCTCGGAAACTCCTTGATAGCGCCCGCATCAGGTCCTTAGGGTGGAAGCCCCGTATCGGGCTTCATGAGGGACTTAGGGAGACGTACCGGTGGTATGTGGATCATCTCAAGACCACGCCTGTCCCGATGCATGTGGGGGGGAGGTAATCGGACTGGAGCTCGGCTTTCTTACGCTTCATACGCCTGGCATACGAAGGATGAAACGATGACAAAAGAAGAGTTAATTGAATTCGAGGAAGAAATCGCCGCGTTATTCAACGCAGGGAAAATTCGCGCCCCCATTCATCTGTACTATGGGAATGAGGAGGCCATCATTGAAGTCTTTCGCACCATTCGAGCGCAGGACTGGGTGTTCTGCTCATGGCGGTCTCATTATCAGTGTTTGCTGAAGGGAGTACCGAAGGATCGCGTCCGAGACGAGATCTTGGCCGGACGATCGATCTCGCTGAAGTTCCCTGAGCAGCGGGTCTTCTCTTCAGCGATTGTCGGCGGAGTGTTACCGATTGCCGTCGGAGCAGCCATGTCGATTCAGCAGCGTGGGGAGAATGCCAAGGTCTACTGCTTCATGGGAGATATGACGGCTGAGACGGGTATTGCGCATGAATCGATCAAATACAGCCGAAACCACCGGTTGCCGATCCACTTTATCATTGAGGACAACGAAAAATCGGTCTGTACCGATACCAGGGAGACGTGGAATCAGCCTCGACTGAGTTATGAAGAAGTCAATGATGAGTACATCAGCTACTACCGCTACGAAACGAAGTATCCGCATGCCGGTGCCGGCGTGCGGGTCCAGTTTTAAGGTGAGACATGAAATATTTTGACGAGCTGAAGCGGTCGATGAATTTCTTGGCACAAGATCCAAGGACAGTTTTTCTCGGCCAGGCGGTGGCCGTTCCAGGAACAGGCATGAGCAACACGCTCAAGGAGGTGCCTGCCCATCGATTGATTGAGCTGCCGGTGGCCGAGGAAATGCAAATGGGGATGACGATCGGTCTTGCGCTCAACGGCCTCGTACCCATTAGTGTGTTCCCGAGATGGAATTTTCTGATCTTGGCGATCAATCAGTTGGTCAATCACTTGGACAAGATTCAGGTGATGTCTAACGGAGGGTATAAGACGAAGGCTATTATCCGGACGGGAATCGGATCCCAGCGTCCCCTCCATCCGCAGCATCAGCATGTCGGAGACTTTACGGAGGCGATCCGCATGATGTGTAGCACGGTGGAAATCATTCGTTTGGAAGAACCAAAGGATGTTTTCCAGGCCTATGAATGGGCGTTGCTGCGCGAGGACGGACACAGCACCATCATTGTTGAGTATGGGGATTATTACAACGAGAAGTAGCTGGTTCTGGTGGAGAGAATGGCCGGTCTACTGATATAGCTCCCATGGAAGACGAATAGGTCGTTATGAAATATCCGCTTATGCGCAACAATATTCTCCGGGAAGATTTGGATGCGGTGATTGAGCATCTCAAACAGGACGATCCGATCTTGACGCACGGTCGGAATGTTCGGGATTTTGAGTCTGAGTGGTCCACCTGGTTGGGTGTGAAACACAGTGTGTTCGTCAATTCCGGCGCATCTGCGAATCTCTTGACGATGGCAATTCTGAAAATCCGCTATCCCGAAGGTGGTGAAGTGATCGTTCCGCCGTTGGCTTGGGTCTCCGATATCGCTTCGGTGCTGCAGAACGGATTCACTCCCGTTTTCGTCGACATCGATCCGAAGACGCTGGGGATGGATTCAACAAAAATTTGTGCTGCCATCACTGAACGTACACGTGCGGTATTCTTAACCCACGTGCAAGGGTTCGATGCACTCGAAGATAGGCTGTTGATTGAGCTGCAGCAGCGAAGAATTCCACTCATCGAAGACGTCTGTGAGTCTCATGGGGCTACACATCAAGGACGGAAGTTGGGAAGTTTTGGCTGGATATCAAATTTCTCCTTTTACTACGCGCACCATATGAGCACGATCGAGGGAGGGATGATTTGCACGAACGACCCGGAGGTGTACCAGCAGGTACGCATGTTGCGCTCTCACGGAATGGTTCGAGAGGCCACTGATCCAGCGGTGCTTGCGACCTACCGTTCGGCGAATCCTGAATTGAATCCTGATTTTATCTTTGCGTTTCCCGCCTATAACACACGCAATACGGAAATCGGCGGTATCCTGGGACGGAGCCAGCTCAAGCGTCTGGATTGTAACGTCAAGCGACGGACGGACAATCTGTTACGGTTTATGAAACAGCTTGATTCAAGTAAGTACCGCACTGATTTCAAGATGGAAGGATCCAGCAACTATGCGTTCAACCTTATCTTGAAACGTCCGGACAGCGCCTTGGTGGAGCGCGTGATGAACGCCATGCGTGAGGCAGGGATCGAGTTCCGACGAGGGAGCGCGGGTGGCGGTAATCAGACTCGCCAGCCGTATCTGAAAGGTGTTATTCCCAAGGACCACCATCTGAATTTCTCCGAAACCGAACATATCCATTTTTACGGGTTCTATATCGGCAACTATCCGGATTTGCGCGATGAAGAGATCGATGAACTGTGCAAGGTTGTGAATTCCGCATGAGAGTACCATGTCTTCGGCCGTGATTCTGGCCGGCGGGTTGGGGACCAGGCTGCGGAGCGTCGTGTCCGACCTTCCGAAACCCATGGCTCCCATCGGTGCGCGACCCTTTCTTGAATATCAGCTCGACTATTGGATCAGCCAGGGGATCAGCCGATTTGTGCTGTCCGTGGGGTACCGACATGAAGCCATCACCGGTTATTTCGGGTCTCGCTATAAAGGTATTCAGCTTGAATATGCCGTGGAGGAACACCCGTTAGGAACCGGTGGAGGGTTGTTGCTTGCCGCAGAGAAACTCGATCAGGATAAGCCGTTCTTGCTCTTGAATGGAGATACGTACTTCGAGGCTGACTGGACGGTATTGGATGCCTTTGCCCTTGAGCATGATGCGGACTGGTGCCTTTCATTGTTCAGGACGAGTGAGAAGGGACGGTATATGGGCATCGAGATGTCTACTCAAGGACAGATCACATCGCTGAAGTCAGGTGTTGATCAGGGGCTTCGCCTTGCCAATGGGGGGGTCTATTGGGTGCATCCGCGTGCGTTGTCCGGGGCTGGGAGATTGGGGGGGAAATTATCGTTGGAGGACGATCTGTTTCCTCGCGCGCTCGCGGCCGGCCATCGGTTATGTGGGATAGAGTTTCGAAGGACATTTATCGATATCGGGGTCCCTGATGACTATCACCGAGCCTCAAGCTTGTTGGTAGGTTAGTGCTGACAGGGCGCTCAATCAATGGAGAGGATTAGGCGATGAACTATAACATTCTCGTGACCGGCGGCGCAGGCTATCTCGGCTCAACTCTGGTGCCGGATCTCCTTCAACAAGGCCACAACGTCACGGTGCTGGATAACTTTATGTACAAGCAGGCCAGTCTGAATCATGTGTGCCATCACTCCAAGTTTTCCGTCGTGAAAGGCGATATCCGTATCGAAAGTGTGATGGCTCCGTTGATCAAAAAGGCCGATGTCGTGATTCCATTGGCGGCGCTGGTGGGGGCACCGATGTGCAGCCAGGACCCGGTGGGCGCAACCACCGTCAACCATGATGCCATTCTGTTGATGCTGAAGCTGTTGTCCAAGCAGCAGATGGTCCTCATGCCTACCACTAACAGCGCCTACGGGACCGGAGATCAGAACAATTTTTGTACGGAGGAATCCCCGTTGAATCCCATTTCCCTCTACGCCAAGGAAAAGGTCGGCATTGAGAAGGAGCTAATGCAGCGGGAGAACGCCATCAGTTTTCGCTTGGCGACCGTATTTGGGATGTCACCGCGCATGCGGATCGATTTGTTGGTGAATGATTTTACCTATCGGGCTGTGTATGATCGCTTTGTAGTGTTGTTCGAGAGTTCCTTTAAGCGAAATTATGTCCATGTGCGTGATATCTCACGCGTCTTTCAGCACGGCATCGAACATTTCGGCAAGATGAAAGGTCAGATCTACAATGTCGGTCTGTCTGATGCCAATGTGTCGAAAAAAGAGTTGTGCGAGCATATCCAGAAACAGGTTCCAGACTTCGTGTTCATCGATGCTCCGGTCGGTAAGGATCCGGATCAACGAAACTATATTGTTTCTAACGCCAAAATCGAATCGACCGGATTTAAGCCGCTCTACTCACTTGACATAGGGATCAGCGACTTGATTAAGGGATACACAATGATCAAGAACACGCGCTATGGGAATGTGTAAGGGAAGACTCTAAGATCGTGAGGCTGTCTCTTTAGGTGGTGGATTGATCCTCTTCTCAATCACGGAATGATGCTTATTTTTAGGCTGTTACACAATGTGTATCGTCATCAGACGATGATCCTGGCTCTTGCGGGTCGAGAATTGCAGAGCCGATACGTGGGGACATTGGGTGGGATTCTGTGGACGTTTGTACACCCGCTTGCGGTGATCACGATCTTTTATTTCGTTTTTGCGGTGGGATTTAAGTCTCAAGGACCCGATGGCGCTCCTTTTATGCTCTGGTTTGTGTGTGGATTGGTGCCCTGGTTTTTTTTTAACGAAACGTTGTTGGCTGCGACCGATTCAATTACGCGACACGCTCATTTAATAAAAAAAACCGTCTTTCCTTCTGAGATTCTTCCGGTAGTCAATATTACTGCGGGTCTTGTTCCTCATGCGGTCTTCCTGCTCATTGTGGCTGGCTTGCTGGCCTGGTTTGGGGTTTCATTGATGGCGGGGAGATTACTGGTTGTCTATTTCCTTTTCTGTACGTGTGTATTTCTCATTGGCCTCGGTTGGTTACTCTCCGCGATACAGGTGTTTTATCGCGATGTCTCACATGCGTTGCCCATCGTGCTCAATTTGGGTTTCTGGTCCACACCCATCATCTGGTCAGCGGATATGATCCCCGAAGAGTATCGAGGGCTGTTGTTCTTTAACCCGATGTATTACATCATCGAAGGATATCGAGGTTTATTGGTCTTCAATGAGATTGTGTGGCCAAGCGTGGCACATACGGCCTATTTTTGGTGTGTCGTGACGGCAACGTTTCTGGCAGGTGCCTACGTGTTCGGTCGACTGAAACAGGAATTCGCAGACGTTATATAGTCGCTTTCCATGCCGCCTTCTCCTGTCATTGTCGTTCGAAACGTGTCCAAGAAGTTCAGGCTTTTCGCCTCTCCGAAGGAGCGTTTTCTGGAGGCGCTGCATCCATTCCGAAAACAGTATCACCATGAGTTTTGGGCGTTGCGCGACGTTTCTCTTCAGATTCAGCAGGGAGAGATCCTCGGCATTCTTGGACGAAACGGTTCTGGGAAATCCACGCTGTTACAGATCATTTGTGGGGTGATGCAGGCTACAAGCGGAGAAGTTGAAGGCAAGGGACGCATTGCCGCCTTGCTTGAGCTGGGGGCTGGGTTCAATCCAGAGTTTACCGGGCGGGGCAATATCATCCTGAACGGCGCAATCATGGGGTTCTCTCGGAAAGAGATGTTGCGACGGTTGCCGGAGATCGAAGCATTCGCCGACATCGGGGAGTTTTTCGACCAACCGGTCAAGACCTACTCATCTGGGATGTTCATACGAGTTGCGTTTGCAGCTGCGATTCATGTCGATCCGGATATCCTGGTTGTCGATGAAGCGCTTGCTGTCGGCGATGCCAAATTTCAGCGCAAATGCTTAATGCAAATTGAGAAGATTCGCGCAAACGGCGCCACAATTCTGTTCGTCTCGCATAGCTTAGAGACTATTACAAGTCTTTGCAGCCGAGCGATCATCCTAGAAAATGGGATGCTCTTCGCCGATGGTGAGTCCAAACCGATAGCCGAGAAATATTTGAACCTGCTCTTCTCTGAGGTCAAGGCGGAGACACCGGAAGAGCCGGCGCAAGGGGAGTCTTTACCCGTAGCGGGAGATCTGCGTGCATTGCCCATGCAGGAAACAGGTGATCCCTTTTCCCCTGACAGTACTTTTTGGGGGAGTGGTATCTCGATCTCACAGCGGTTTGGGTACAATCGTCATGAGATTCGCATGACGAATGGCGGCGCAGCCATTCTCGACTATGTGGTGATGGGCAACGGCCGTACCGATCTTTCTAATATTGCATCCGGAACCACGGTGACAATTTTCATGAAGGTCCAATTTACGGAAGATGTGACACAGCCTATGGTTGGATTCGAATTAAAAACAGACAAGGGCGTGACGATCACAGGAAGCAATACCTATCTCTCTCGCGTGCTGCTGAGGCCCGCTGGGAGGGGAGATATGAGAGTGTATCAAATTGAATTTAATGTGCCGCTCAACGAGGGAAACTATTTTGTCGATCTCGGGATCACAAAGTATGACGGATCACCCCCCGGATACATTTTGGATGTGCGCCGCTCCATTATCCACTTGATCGTCACGCGTATGACGGAGAACAGGTTCAATGGCATCGTGGATATCGGATTTAGATATGCAGAGGGTGATTGCTGATTCGCATATCGCGAGTATTTCTCAGTATCCCCTGTAGTTTGCGAGGCGAGCCCCACAAGCCCCTATTTCGGCAGATAACGTTCTGCGTCCCAAAGCCAGCCGGTTCGCTATGTTAGATGGATCACATGAGAAAGGCGATGTTTTGTACGATCTGGAACAGGTCAAGCATCTCGCTCGCAATGGAGGAATGATTTAAAGACTCTGTGAAAGGAATCGTATGAATTTCGTAGGGCGACCACAAACGACCACCCGGCTTTTCTCAATTATAGTGCCAACACGCCAACGTGAAGAGAAGCTGCAATGTCTACTCGATAGTTTCTTGGCAATGACTTACGATCTTTCTCGCATCGAAATCATTTTGGTGGTTGATGATGATGATGAGAGTTCTGCGGCATTTGAGTGCCCAGGCATCCATACTGAGCGGGTTGTTGTAAGGGCTGGCCTAAAGATGGGCGAACTCAATATGGCTGGCTATAAGCGATCGACCGGCCGGTTTATCATGTTGCTTAATGACGACGTGATTGTCAGGACAAAAGATTGGGATGAAAAAGTCTTCTCTGTGTTTAAGAGCTTTCCCGATGGGATCGCGCTTGTTCACGTAAACGACAAGATCTTTCAAGAAAAGCTTTGCACTTTTCCATTTGTTTCCCGGGCGTTTTGCGAAGAGGCAGGTGGGATCTGTCCTCCGGATTATGTGCGCTATCGAATCGACGATCATATTTATAACGTGTTCAATTTATTGAGTGTGCTAGGGAAGACGCGGATCATTTATCTTCCAGATGTCATATTCGAACACACTAATACCATTATTACAGCATCCGGACGGGTCGAATATAAGCCAAATGAGGCCATTCATGCCGTCGACACGAAGCGGTTTGACGAATTGCTACCGGCCCGAAAAGAACTGGCCATTCGGCTGGCGGCGCTCATAGACCGACATCTATCAGGTGAAGTGTCCATTTTAAGGGGGAAGCTGCTTGAGTCAGTGACGGACTCTGTAGCGTTGCGTCTCCCCCAGCATATGAGAATCTCGTCCGAACACCTCCATGCAACCAGCGAGAATACGCGAGTGACTATTGGTATTGTGTCGGCAAATCTGAGAAACGAGCATTCGACAATTTGTATTGATCGCGTCAAGCAGTACACCAAGAATTTCGATCTGATCATTCTAGACAATAATAGGGGACCGAACTTCAACCATTCGCGAGAAATGAACCGAATCCTCTCAATCTGCAAGACGGACTATCTGCTTCTCATGGATGACGATGTCTTTGCCGAACCGGGGTGGCTTGATGGGATGCTGCGCTGCATGAACCCTGCAGTTGGAGTGGTTACACCGATGCATAAAGACAGCCATGGCAATCTGTCCTATGCCGGGATAGTCATGAGGCCCGATTACACAGGGCACCATACCCATTGTGTGGCCGCTCCTGAGGAACCGGTACCGATTCAAACCCTCTGCAGCGCCATCATGCTGATTGATGTTCGAAAATGCGGTCATCTGCGAATCGACGAATCCTATTCGAAGTATTTCCTTGATATCGATTATGGTTTGCGGGTTTGGGAAGCAGGATTCAGTGTCGTCTGCTCCCCTTATACGATGGTGACGCACCTGGGGGGTGCGACGCTTCAGCAAGGGAGTTCAGAGTCGAATGCGCTGTTTGAACAGCAACGACAGATATTTGTGCGTAATTGGATGTCGACGCAGCGCTACAAAAACATTGAGAAGAATGTTTGGTCCAAGTTCTCGCATCTGCGAGAACTTCTCGATGTGCCTTCCGAGCTGGATGTCTTGCTGAGTCAGAATCCCCTCCAAGACCGAGATGCATTCTGTAGGCGCACACACGAATTCTTTTCGCGGCTCCGTCCTTATCCAGCGCTTCTTGATCATGCTCGCGAACGCATCTGGGCCTCCCTTGGAGGGGAACGGCCTGGTTTCGATGATCCAGGGTCGGGGCATCTTGCTTTTCTTCAGGGCTTCCACAGTTATCCGGTGCTCATCGAACAAAACTATAATGGTCTTAATATTGTGTTTTGGAATGGGGTCTATTATGCGATCCCTCAATTCGAAGGTTCCTTCGACGCCGAACGAGTAGCAAGCCAGAGTTACAGTCGATCTTTTCGGGCAGAGTCCTTGGCATTCTTGAAAGTGATGATTGCTATGGATCATCGAATCCAAACGGGCGGTACTCGTCGATATTCTCACTCGCCAGGCGGAATCCTTCAGGCTATCAGAGAACAGCGAAGGAACCACACATCATGGAAATTGGCTCTTCGTAGTATCGGCAAGGAAGCTGTGAAACAGCGGATCATCTCACTGGTGGGTTTCGAATGGTTTGATCGGTTGAAAAATAGCTGGCATGAGATGAGAGGCAAAGATCCTGGGCGAAATATACTGTTAGCAGCGCCTCGATTCGTGTTGGCAGTCTTACTGCAGAGATTCTCGCACAAACGGGAGCCTGCTCGTTCTCTATTGGCGTCCCAGGTACAGTGGAACGGCATAGTCGGGAATTCTGAAGAGATTGATCCACAGAAGTGGCTCGATGCTAGTCCTGTGACACTTATGGAAGCATCGTATTGTGGATATTCCATCTATGGTTTTGAGTACAAGTTTTTTGCCATTCCTGAATCAGCTGGCGTATTCGATTATGACAACTTCAAGCGTGGTATGTACGGAGAATGTCCCGTCGGTCATACCCTGCTGGAGGTTCGCTCTGTAATTGATCGATTAGTTGAACAAAGTAAGTTCCCGAAACGTGAGCGAGGCCTATTTCTGGCTTGCCTGCCTCCAGACCAACTGAGACCCTACATCGAATCATCACATCTGAGCGGGTCAATGACCCTCCTAGTTGCTCAGGATTCCGTTGAATCGTGGGGTGGAATTGATCGCATTAAGGTGGATGCAGAAAGTCTCAATGAGTGGGCTCGATTATGTAATTCCTCAGCTAATGAGAATTTTGATCGGCGGATCATAGATGGAGGATTTTCGCATTTTGTCATTCCATGGACTTGTCCGGGGGGAGGACCAAGCAATGCCTTGGAGGGCATCGCCGCAAAGTTAACTCAGCGGCTTGATGTCGTATACCCCTCAGGTGAGAGCCGAATCTATGAAGGGGAAAACCTACATCGCTTCTGGTACAACAAGGCGTATTTGGCCAGTATGTTTCAAGCCATAGGTTTGCCAACAGGTAAGTCTGTTCTGGAAATCGGTTGCAGTGATGGCCTGGTGTGCGACATTGTGTCGTTGCTAGGAGCACGACAAGTATTAGGCATAGACGTAATGAAGTCGACAGGATGCAATTTCCCTAGTTCAAAGATTCAATACCAAGTGAAAGATGCGAGAGCCACAGGGTTGCCGGACCAAAGTTTTGACTTGGTCTATGCTATCGCGACATTGGAGCATGTCGCTGATCCGGTGAGAGTGTTGGCGGAGATATTGCGTGTCACGAAGATAGGGGGCTATGCATATGTACAGGCTGGCCCCTTGTATCACTCGCCTTTTGGTCACCACATGTTTTCGTACTTCAAAGATTATCCGTGGATTCATTTGCGAAAATCGAAGGATGACATCAAAGCTTATGCCCGAGAACGACAAATCGACATCGCCTTGAAGCGAGACTTGGGTGTCACTTCTGATGAGTATATTGATGGTATGCTGAATAGTGCCCATATCAATGGGCTGTTCCTTGAGGATTATGGGTTAAACGAGTTTCGGAGTCGTAACGATATCAGGGTCATACTGTCCCATACGAGCTATGAAGGGCGAGAATTGTTAACGGCGGATCTGCTTTCTGAAATGCACGGGTATAAGCCAGAACATCTTGTCGAGCATGGTTTTGAAATTGCCTTCCGACGGTTGCGATAAAGATCATGAGATTCGACCTTCACTCATCTTAAATCTCTATTGAAGTGTTTCTAAGTGGCATACGTGATTGAGTGATGGCTGCTTATAGGCGTCCTCTCAGGAAACATTTTCACATGCTTTGAGAGTAGTATCCGATTTGAATGAGCCTGAGATCCCACAGCAATCCGCCAGGTATGAAGTTGGGTGGGAAGCGATCAGATGTCACAACCGTTGAATGTTGCAGTTCCCTGGAGCCTGAGTCATTACATCCCACTCAATGGGTTTGCGCCTCTCTATAGGGCATTATTTGACCATGCCCCAAAGAATATCAGCTTTTCTGCCTGGGATAGCGTAAAGCTGAGCCGCAAACTCCGTGGGAATGTCTCTGTCCGGAAACGGTTAGTAGAGAGCGCAAAAAGAGAAGAATGTCACGGCGATGGACTTGAAGAAGATCCTATCGCAAGGCGGTATAAAAAGTATTTTTGGCCACCGAATCAGATTCTAACGGTTGGGCTAGCCGGCGACATTGAATTCCATCACACCGCGCCGTTTCCCTCACTCAAGCGGCCATTCATATTTCACTGTGAGTCATTTGCGCCAGTTTTCACCCCCTTTGTTCAGGAAGGCAAAGGAGGCAGTGAAAAGCTAGAGAGTCTCAGGGGGCATTATAAAAGTATTTTTGCTCATCCTCTGTGCATCGGGATATTTTCGCATGTACCCGAGACGCTTCGAGCGCTCAGCCTGTTCTTTTCGGATCCCACGATCGACAGCAAGTTATTCTCCTCGAAAATTGGTTTAAGTGCCGATTCGTTCTTTGAACATGATGCCGAGCAGAAACCGTCGTTGTCGCGACCTCGCTTCTTATTCGTTAATTCTTCCAGTCAGAATATGGAGAATTTCTTTNNTTTCTTTCATCGAGGTGGGCATCTCGTCTTACGGTTCTGGAAAAGGTTTACCGCAAGTGGTCGAGCCGGCCTTCTCATTCTACGGTGCGGGAAACCCGGCGACATGGAGTTGCGTCAATATGGTGTTGATGTGTCTTGGGTCAACGCCGAGATTGGCCGGAGCATCATCTGGGCTCAGGATTACTTGGCCAGACATGAAATGAATTCGCTGATGGCGAGTGCGCATTTTTTCTTGCTTCCCAGCGCGTCGTTGCATTCCACCTCACTCATGGAGGCGATGAGAGCGGGAACGATTCCAGTGGTGTCCAACACGGTCGGTGCGTCCGTGTATGTCAATGATGAGGAGCATGGAATCCTCTTGCACGGTCTAGGGAAGGAGCCCTGGCACAAAGACGAAGCAACCGAGGCTCTGGTAGGCCGATACGGTCAAGGGGAAGAGCGAGAAGATTCTCTTGTGGAACAACTGACTAGCCGGGTGTGTGTGTTGCTGAAGGACCAGACTGCATATTGGGATATGCGCAGACGCACGCGTTCTCGTGCTCGAGAACAGTTTTCCGGCCAGATTTTTGCTCATGACTTCTGGAGCTCTGTATCCGATCTCTATGCACTATTTATGCAAACGTCCATGAGGACAGAGAGTGGTCCTAATGATTTAGTGCGGCCGTTGAGCGGATGTACAATTCAGGGTGGTGGTTGGGCACGAGTATTTGAAAGCTCTACACAGCCGATGTTACGAATCAAGGCGGGGTATGGTACGGTTTGGGAAATGGGTGGCGCTATGATCCATGCGTACCGCAATCCTCGCGTCGAACTGAATGACTGGTCCGTGTTAGCTCAATACTATAATGCCAGTGCTCCACGACTAACTTTTGCCAATACCTTGGGCGAACTGAAAGGAAAGTATCTTTGTCCGCTCGAAGGTCGCCGTGAAAAAGTGCGGCGCAAGGTCATTCGATGGTTTTCTAGGCTTCTCAAGCCCTTTCCCGCGTTGTATCGTTTTGCAACCCATGTTCTAGGCATTTTTCGTCGGTATGGAGGTCTCAAATTCTTTAAGGCCAAAACGGATCCGGATATCGAGCTTGTACGTCAGGGAATCAGCGGATACAACATTATCCGTCATAACGATCGATNNTACTATGCCATCCTTCAACACGAGGGAGAGTTTTTTCCCGAGAAGGCGGACGGTGGCGGTTATTCGTCATGCCATTTTGGCGATTCCGTCGATGAGGTGCTCCGAAGTATCGCGGTCAGTATTCCGGCATCAAGGCCACTGCCATCCGATGATGGATCTGGGGTTGTAGGCATGATTATGGAGGGGTTTCATAATTTCAATATCGTTCGTCAGGGCAATGAGTTTCATGCAATCGCGCAAGGCGAGTGCGCATCTGTGAGAGGGGAACAACTATCAGCGCGATACGTCCCTTCTTTCACAGGTTTCTCGCTGGAAGAAGTTCAGCAAAAAATTCTGCTCGCGGTAGGTGCCGAGTCGGGGAGCCCAAAACTGCAGGGAAAGTCTCAAGGTATTGTAAAAGTGGCGAGACGAGGTGCCAGCTGAAGAAACCTTCAATTCATCTCTGGATCTACAACCATCCATTCAGTGCGATTAGCGATCAAGCCAATGTATTTCTCATGGCCTTGCGGCAGAAAGGCTATTCAGTTTCCATAGGGCGGCGACCACGTCCATTGTCTCTGAACGTGGTCATTGAAGGTTTTTCATCGGAAGGTAGTAGGGATGTGCTGCTGGATTTTTGTCGCTCGTCGAAAAAACGCGTTGCAGTGATCATGACCGAGCATTTGGACTTTCAGCATGACGCGATCTATTTTCATGGCGCCCCCCTTGGGAGTGAAAATGATTATATGCATCCAGCAGCGAGTCTCGCGAGGATTCAGTACTTCATGGAGTGCATCCCCTATCTCAGATGCTTCTTTGTGCTAGGTGACTTGCCGGAATTGCGGAATATGTCCACCCTGCTGCCAGGCCTTGACGTACGCACGATTCCATTCCCCAACTTAAGGGACTGTTCCTGCAACGATATCGACAAGTCTTCCGACATGCTTGACGACCTTGTCTTTACCGGTTCCATGACGGAATATCGCATCAAACTGCTCGCTTTGTTGGAGGAGGCAGGCGTGTCAGTTGCTTGCCCACGGAGATTTGTCTCAAGGAATCGCCGCAACACGCTGAATCGATCCGGGAAAATAGTCATAAATATTCCCCAACGCGAGGGTTGGCAGTGGTTGTCAGTGATGCGGATTGTTGCAGGACTCCAAACCGGCCGAGCCACGATCTCGCTGGGAACACACGATACTTCTCGCATAGCCTCCTGCTGTACCCAACTGAACATGCAAGAGCACGATTGGGTGAGTAGGGTTAAGCAGTCCGTTGATGACTGGAAATTGCTGTACATCCAAAATCTTGAAAATTATTTCACCATGGCTAAGAAGTTTGAGCTGGAAAGACCGTTTCCTCATGATGTCTTCGAATATTGGAGCATGACTGATCGTGTCGGCCAAAGTTGAAGCTGCTCTGATACGCGGTGACGCTGTGTGAGTGCAAACAGTTTTTTATGCGCTTAAACGAGAAAGAAGGGTTGAGAAGATATATCGGGCCAAAGCGTCTGATGCTATTGTTGTTCCTTTTAGGAGGGCTTTTTTATGCGTGGGGACTCTATCGACAAGGTGAGCTCAGCCCAAGCATCATAGAAGATTATAGAGAAGGTCATCCCTTCGTGGCAGTGATTCTCTTCATCGTTCTCTATGCTTCTTCCATGATAGCGGTCCTTCCTACACTACCTCTCAATCTGGCAGGGGTATACTTTTGGGGAGGAGTTGTAGGGGGTATTTATTCCGCCACCGCCGTTACTCTGGGGGGCTGGACTTCGTTTTGTATTGCCAGATGGTTGATAGGACAGCCGTTGGCGAAGCGCTTTGAAAATAAGTGGGGTGAAAAGGTCAAGCGACAGTTTGAACGGAGCGGATGGAAGTTTATTGCATTCGCACGTTTGAACCCGATCATTCCGACAGGCCCTCTGAACTATCTGTTAGGGCTTACGTCGACTTCACATTTTTCGTTTCTCTGGGCAACTTTTATTTTCCTTCTCCCTCCTTCCATAGCGGTTGCCTATTTAGGAGAGAGTGTTAAAAGCTTCGTGACCGATGATGTCGGAGTGAACAGCGTTATAACGACAATCTTATTGTGCTCTGGTGCTGTTACTTTCTTGGCATGTCTCAAGTTTGCCTCCAGGCTCTTTCACAAAGAGGATCTTGCTCATGAAGTCGACACTACTGGTGATGACGCTCAACGAAGTACACGGCATGAAAGCCATCATGCCGAAGATCGATCGCTCGTGGGTGGACCAAATCATTATCGTTGATGGTGGGTCCACCGATGGCACCATAGAGTGGGCCAAAGCTAACAACTACCAGGTCTATGTTCAGAAGCAGAAAGGGTTTCGTCACGCCTATAACGAGGTATGGCCTCATATCATAGGCGATATCGTAATTACCTTCAGCCCTGATGGGAATTCTTTGCCCGAGCTAATCCCCGTTCTTATTGCGAGAATGGATGAAGGGTATGACATGGTCATTGCCTCGCGTTATCTTGGGCCTGCTAAAAGTGAAGACGATGATATTGCTACAAGTTTTGGTAATTGGCTCTTTACTAGAACGGTGAATGTTCTGCATGGAGGTAACTATACGGATGTGATGGTGATTTTTCGGGCATACCGAAAGGACGTTCCATATGAACTTGGCCTTGATCGCGAGGATGCGCATTCTCTCCCGGAGAAATTATTTTTCACAAAGATTAGCTGGGAACCTCTGCTGTCGGTTCGCGCAGCCAAGGCTCGATTAAAGGTGACGGAGATCCCAGGAGACGAGCCTCCAAGGATAGGGGGTGAAAGGAAACTCCGAGTCATCCAGTGGGGAGCCGCGTACTATTTCCAGTTTATTAGGGAACTATGGTATTGGAAACCAAAAAAATAGAGTTGTGGGGGTATTCGACGAACGGGGCGGCACCATAAGCGTCCACAACTCTTGGAGGGGTCGATCGTCGGCGCTCTCTGGCAATCAAAAATCCGCATTTACCTCAAGGACTACACCGATAACAAATTGGGATCACCCAGCAAGCTCTCTATGCCTGACAGATATACAAGCGTATTTCGTTGTGCGCGAGTAATATCCTTCTGTAAGGAAAGAACTGCGCACCGAAGAAATTAGTTGCTGATATGACTCCCAATACGGTGGATTCTTCCAGCGGTGCTTGCAGACAAGCTATAACAGGCTGCGGGAAATTATTTTCAGGCCTCTTCCGAAGCAAGGAATGCGGTGTCTGGAATGACCGCTGACTTGCTTGAAACCGTCCTTTAGGTTGACCAGGACAGACAAACATCCCTGCGGAGGTAGTTCACTTGTTGTGACGAGAATCGCATTTTCTGCGAGTTTCGTCCTATGAACGAGCAAGTTTTTCGGCAACCTGCTAAAGCCCCCCCCCACAAGCGGACTCTTGCATGGAGGATGCTGGGATAGTCTCCCATCGGTTTCCTGGGTGGATCTCGCACCGCGGGAAATTTCTTGGCAAGTGGCCACTACCCGGGCTGTAGGAGGCTGCCAATTCCAAGCTCCGTGCTATCTAGTCTTGGGAGAGGTTTTACAAAAGCAGGTGTCTCGCAATAGGAAGAAGGTCAGTCAGGCTCGGAAAATGAAAAGAATAACCTTAACTAGTGTTCCAATATTTCTCACATTATCTCCGGTGCTTTTTGCATTAATCTGGCACATTAGGAATCTCGGTTGGCCTAATGATGATCCGGCAAATTACATGCTGACAGCATATCAGCAATATAGTGCCTTTCGAAACGGATCAATTGTAGATGGTCTTCAAGCAATGTACCGAACTCGTGGGTGGCGCCCCACAGTTTTCCCATTAGTCGCCACTCCATTTCTGCTGTTATCTAATGGCAGTGTGCTTGTAGCCGTTGCCAGTGCACTGGTTTTATGTTTTCTTGTAGTTCAGGGTTATTTATATGCTATTGCTCGTCGATATTTAGACCCTCTCCGTGCTTCACTTATTGCGGCCTTTGTCGGATCTTCTCAAGCGATTGCGATATACAGCACCATCTTTTTTTCAGAAATGGCCTGGTTGGCCGTTTATGCTGGATTTGTCTTTCATGTATTGGAAAGCAGCAAATTTGAAAGGCCTAGTCATGCAAGTATTGCGGGACTTTTTCTTGGCTGTGCCCTCATAATCCGACCGGCAGAAACCCTGCTAATAACAACCATTCCTGTACTAAGTTTGTTGTATTTGGCAGTAAGGCAGGACCAATATGTGATTCCATATATTGTGCGAGTTGTAGGTTTTATTTTGCTAAATGGTCTGGTACTGATTGTTGCCATAATGGTAAGTGATTTTAGTTATAAGTTAGTTCTCGGATGCAGCTTTATGATTAGCGTAATGCATTTATTTCTTATTAAGAAATATAGTAATGGGCAATCAAGCCTCAGTGGGTTAAACCATTTTGCAATGTCCGTCGTTTTAGTTAATATCCTGTGGTGGGCGAAAAGCATGCCTCAGCTTTATTCATGGGTTTATGAGACATCTTTCGGTTCTATGGCTAAAGTGACGGATGTAGCTGCGCAAAAAGAAGGCTCTTTAAAGGTATTAATGCAGATTTGTTCATTTTATTTATTTCCCAATGGGATTATGGTGGCACTACTGGGCATGCTGCCCTTACTGCCTTTCCGAAGAGAAAAGTTTGACAATGTTAAAAGATTGTCCTTGCTTGCTTTGCTTACTTTAGGATTTTTAATTCCAATGTGTGCTCTGTATGTGGCAACAGAAACTAGCGATTCTCGGCGTGTATTTATTGGTATGACTTTCCTGCTAACGCTTCTGGCGATTTTGTCGTTGCAGGAAGGTTCTTTTAGACGGGCCCGTTTCTTTGGATTTGTGTTTATATTAGCTCTGCAACTAAATGTGCTTTTCTGTGCAGTGAAAGGTGAAGCGATATTGTTTGGTAACTTATTTCTTCAAAAGATGGTTATCCCATATCCAGATTTAAGGGGGGATAAGAATGAGGAAGTAATATTTTGCTTGCTTAAACTTGGCATGCCCAAAGGCAGCACCATAGCTGTATATACCACAGCTCTTTTTCAGCCACGTGATAGAGTATATGAGCCAGCTGCATTACAACTTGCCGCATTCACAACAGGCAGTAATTTCAATATAATCTACTATTGGGATATTGGAGACTATTCTTCAGTTTTGGAACGCTTAAGAAGAGACCAGGTGGAATATTTGTTGATTGATAAACATCAAGATCCGAACAGTTCGGGTAAGCATCAACCATCATGGATATTTGCGACAACTCTCCTGGATAAAATGGAAAAAATGAGCTCCGATCCACCAGGCCTAAAGCAAATAGATGTTTTTGAACTTGAGGGTCGCGAACAAGTACTTTTCAAAATCCTTGCCCCATAATTAGACGTGTTGCTATTCCTTCCATCTATTCTGGGAGGGGGTGTCATTCTCAGCCCGTGCAGTGGAGAGCATCCATTTCGGTTAAATGTGAGAACTCATCAGTGGAGCAGCTCAGAATATAAGGATTTATCGATGACTTCGGAAGGGTCGCGCTGCTCAGTGGTGAGCAGAATCATAAAGAGAGAGGATTACAGTGCAAGATAGTCACAATACTTGTGTGATGATAACTGGTGGGGCTGGATTTCTGGGTTCTCATTTATGCGAGCGTCTGCTGCGAAATGGCCATGAAGTTCTTTGTGTGGATAATTTTTATACTGGAGGCAAGCAGAACATCCGGCATTTATTGGAAAACCCTTCTTTTGAGCTTCTTCGTCATGACATTACATTCCCGCTATTTGTTGAAGTAGATCAAATTTATAACTTGGCCTGTCCGGCTTCGCCCATTCATTACCAAAACGACCCGGTTCAAACGACAAAAGTCAATGTACATGGGGCGATTAATATGCTGGGGCTGGCGAAAAGGGTTAAGGCAACAATACTTCAAGCCTCAACATCTGAGGTGTACGGCAGCCCGAATGCCCATCCTCAGGTCGAAAGCTATTGGGGGAATGTAAACCCTATTGGGCCAAGGGCCTGCTATGACGAGGGAAAGCGATGCGCAGAAACCCTTTTCTTTGACTATCGCCGGCAACATCAACTTGAAATCAAAGTAGCGAGAATATANNAATATTCAATACGTATGGCCCGCGTATGCACCCGAACGATGGCAGAGTCGTGTCGAACTTTATTGTTCAAGCGTTACAAGGGAATCCTATAACGATTTACGGAGACGGGTCACAGACGCGATCCTTTTGTTATGTGGACGACATGGTGGAAGCCCTCATGCTGCTGATGCAGTCGCCCAGCGGATTTACTGGACCTGTCAATCTTGGCAATCCAGAAGAATTCACCATTATGGAGCTGGCGCAATTCATTATTAAGCTGACAGGTTCTCAATCAAAGATTGTTAGAAAAGAGCTTCCCGGAGATGATCCAGAGAGGAGAAGACCTGACATTTCTCTTGCGACGTCAGCTCTTAATTGGTCCCCCAAAGTATCCCTTGAAGAGGGAATCACCAAAACCATAGGTTTTTTTGAAGACCTACTTCGCCGTGGGGCGAGGACTGGTGAATGATAGTGGAAGTGGCCCTTCTTGCCTAGATGCGGTTATCGCGCTCCTCGGTCTGGCTCTGTGGCATTGTATTGAACACCCTGTGTCGACCGTGAAAAATGGATAAGCAAAAGGGGAAGCCAATGTCATCGCTTGACTGACGGAAGCATCTAGCGAAGTGATGTCAGCTCGGAACACATGATGACGGTATGCCTCAGGACACTGCCGTCGTGAGACAACTTTTCGCAACAGTGCGATCGTCCGGTGGGGTGCGGCGTATAGGGGGCTATTGACCTGACTGAGATTGAGAGCAGGAGAGAGGCCTGGTGTCCGCGATGTATCCCGTGGTCCCGTTGAAAATGGAATCCTTGCGCTGGCCGAAACCCTAACAAGTTGTGTAGTGAAGTAGAAGTATGAATCTCTTTCAGAAAGGTGTTTTTACTCCCGGCATCGTACAGGATCTGCACCCTGCCTCCTGGCGAGATCATCGGTTTGGTTTGCCGGAAGCGAGATGGGAGCGGCTTAAGGGAAGGGATTTTTGGATAACGGGCGCGGGCACTGGGTATGGACGATGTATTGCGCTGGCGCTTGCTGCTGCCGGTGCTCAGGTCTTTCTTTCAGGACGACGAATTGAGAAATTGCGTGAAACGGTTGATGAGGGTGCAGCGCTTGGTATTGATGTCCGGCGCTGTATTGCTGTTCCGGTGGATATTAGATCGGAGGACGATCTTGCCCGTGCGGTGAGAAATATCCAGCTCGTTACCTCGAGTCTCTATGGGTTGGTGAACAGCGCCGCCCTTCCACAACCACCAGGGACAGCATATCCGCTCATGGACCAAAGTGTGGGGGCTTGGACTGATCTTCTGACAACGAATGTGACGGGATCATGGTTGACCTGCAAGGCGGCCATGCCGCTGTTGCAGAATGGCGATGGATTTCGGCTCCTCTTCCTGTCCTCTTTCGCGGGCTGGGCATCGACGCCGGGTTTTGGTCCGTACAATGTCAGTAAGTCGGCTCTCAATACGCTGGGGGCATCTCTTGCGGCCGAATGTGTGTTGAGATATCCGAGCAAGGATGTTCAGATCAACGTGTTGGTGCCTGGCGAAGCCCGTACGGAAATGAATCAGGGATCGACGGAAAGTCCTTACGCCGTAGTCAGCATGGTGCTGGTTCTACTGTCACACCCGCCGGGTGGTCCTAACGGGTTCTTCTTCAATCGTGATGGGCAGCATCTCGCATTTGCATATACTCAAGAATATCCCCAACCACTCTTGGCCGTACAGTAATGCACTACCGCTCTCGATCGGTAACACGGAATTTCGTCGTCAGCTATTCTACTATGGCGTAGAAGTTTGAGCGGGAAAGGCCATTTCCTCATGATGTCTTTGAATACTGGAGCACCACCGACCGAGTACGCCACTAGAGAAGTTCTCCCTTTCACCGCTGTCCCCAGGCTGCTTCTATTACCGATGATCGCTTTCCCATCGCCTTTGTGAGACATCATTTCCGTAATAGTGCGATCGTCCGATGGGGTGCGGCGTTTCTTGGCCCCCACTTCCTGACCAGCCTCGGAGCATTACCTCGCTATCTCGTAGAATGGAACACCTATAATAAAATGGTCGCCACACAACGGATCTCGTTCCGCGATTCGTATCCATGTCTTGCCGATCGTGTCGTGGACACGCCGTACGATCCGCACTATTTCTTTCAAGCTGCGTGGCTTGCGCGGCGCCTGCACGACGTGATGCCCCCCTTTCATGTCGACATCGGTTCGAGCGTGATGATGATCAATGTGTTAAGCGCGACCACAAAGACCATTTTTGTCGATTATCGGCCGCTCCGCGTTCACCTTTCGAACTTCCTCCCGCTGGGTGGAGATATCGTTCAGTTGCCCTTTCGTGCCGGAAGCATCACGTCATTGTCCTGTCTTCATGTCCTCGAGCATGTGGGACTTGGTCGATACGGTGACCCCATCAACCCTGAGGGGAGCCGGCTGGCCGCCATGGAACTACAGCGGGTATTGAAACCGGGCGGGAGGCTCTTCCTCTCGGTGCCGGTTGGACGTGAGCGGGTCTGTTTCAATGCGCATCGAGTGTTTTCGCCGAGCACGGTCATGGATTTTTTCCAAGAACTCCAGCTCAAGACTTTTTCTCTTGTTGATGATACCGGAGGATTCAGCGAGGAGATTTCGCCGGAAGCGGCCGCGAATCTGGAGTATGGGTGCGGTCTTTTTGAATTTGTGAAGGCACATGAGTAGCGCTCTACGAGCCTGGCTGGCTCAGAGCGAGCTGTTTGCCTATAACGTCGTACGGCGCGATCGATGGATAGCGCAACAGGCGTCGTTGGTGCCGAATGGGACCAGAGTGCTGGATGTCGGCGCCGGGTCCTGCCCGTATCGTAGGCTGTTCGCACACTGCGACTATCGTGCTCAGGATCTCGCACCGTTGCGAGGTGACCAGCTTCGAGATGGAGGTTATGGGGTACTTGACTTCGTGTCGGATGTAACGGCTATCCCAGTCCCTGACGGTAGCTTTGGCTTGGTGCTTTGTACTGAAGTGTTGGAGCATCATCCTGAGCCTATCCGGGTGGTTCATGAATTGGCGAGGATTCTTCAGCCTGGCGGAATACTCGTTCTCACCGCGCCGCTCGGGTCCGGAATTCATCAAGACCCCTACCATTATTACGGTGGCTATACTCCCTGGTGGTACCAGCGCTTCCTCCTGGCTGCCGGGTTTGAGCAGATTGAGATTGAGGCGAACGAAGGGTCCTTCAGGTTTTTTGCGCAAGAATCCTTACGGTTCATTCAAGCGACTAGTCCGTGGAGCACGAGTCTGCCAGGGAGGGTTCGGTTCCTGTGCTTGCCGATGTGGATGGTGCTGGCTCCTCTCCTTGGGTTGATCATCCCTATATTGTGCAAGTGGCTGGATCAGTTCGACCGCGAACGGCGCTTCACTGTCGGCTATCATGTCACGGCGCGGCGTGCCACTGTGGGCTCTTCACGGTAGGAACTCAGTGGGTCGCTGTGGTGACTAAGTTGAGTCGGCTCGATCTGGTGGATCTGTTGTTTCGGATCCATCACTGCTGGTGTATGAATGTCCGGGGAGATTGCCATGAAATGAAAAGGGAAGGTTTGGACTATGGGGTTGGTTAGTCGGCTTAGGCGAAGGTTTAGTCATTTTGCGAGTCGAGCACTCGGAGATGAAAGAATCTCATACGCACAATGCGGCGAAGATCTCATTGTCGATTACGTGTTGGCTATGCTCCATGTCGATACGGTCTCTTATCTGGACATCGGCGCACATCACCCAGGGTATCTGAGCAATACCTACTATTTCTATAGACAGGGAGGTCGCGGTGTTTGCATTGAGCCTGACCCCAATGCGCTGAGCGCATTCCAGCAAGCTCGTCCCCGTGATGTCTATTTGCCGGTTGGGATTGGAGCGACCCCTGGGACTGCAGATCTTTTCTTGATGACTACGTCGACCCTCAATACCTTTTCTCGTGAAGAAGCTGAGCGGTATCAATCCTATGGGAAGGAACGGATTGAGCGTGTGATTTCGGTGGAGATCATGACGGTCACTCAAGTTCTTGAAGAATACTTCGAGCTAGTGCCTGATTTTGTGTCAATTGATGTAGAAGGGATGGATCTATCGATCTTAAAAGGCTTCGATTTTGATCGGTTCAGGCCGAAAGTGTTTTGTCTTGAAACACTGACCTATGCCGAGGATGGCAGCGAGGAGAAAATAAGTGAGTTGCCGAGTATTTTAGAGCAGAACGGGTATTTAATTTATGCAGACACCTACATCAACACAATTGCCGTCGATCGTCAGGCCTGGAGTAATCGGAGAGTACGCCAGATGTGTAGGCGCGCTTCCGCCTGATCGTAACGTCTTTGTGAATGAATATCGGCTACTGACTCGTGGTGCCGTTTATATGCACAGTGACCTTCTTCTTCATCAAGTTGGTGTGAGGCGAAGAGTTGCGTGCCGTGCGCGATTGTGGAATCGGGTATCCTCTTAATGCGGATTTTCTGTGTCTTTGGTCGATACAACTACGGGGATCCTAGCCGTGGGGACGGGTATGAATTTACGAATTTTTTACCTGTATTTCGTGAGCTTGGACATGAAGTGACCTTATTTGATTCCTGGGATCGATCATCCTATCGTGACTTTGCCGACTTAAATCGAACATTTCTGCGCCGAGTTGATCAGGAGCAGCCGGACGTGATTTTCTGTGTGCTTTTGAGCTACGAATTATGGCGAGAATCACTTGATATTATTCGGTCGAAGGGGTCTGCTGCCATTGTCAATTGGGGTACGGACGACTCATGGAAATATGAGCAGTTCTCGCGCTTTGTCGCTCCGCATGTTGACTGTTATGCGACGACCTATCCGAAGGCATTCAATAAAGCCCATGACCAGGGGCTAGACAACTTCGTGTTGACTCAGTGGGGGGCAAATCGCGACTCACTGGTTGAACCGTTGCCTGCTCAGCGGTGTACGTATCCTGTCACGTTTGTGGGCAGCGCGTATGGAAACAGGAGAAAGTGGATTGAAGCCCTACGTCATCGAGGCATCCAGGTGGAATGCTTTGGGCACGGGTGGCCTGCGGGGCCGGTCTCTGGCAAGGATCTTCTGCGTATTTACCGCGAGTCTGTACTCACCTTGAATTTTGGAGATTCGGGCATTCAATTTCAAGGGCTGGTGCCCTACCGCAGCCGCCAAATCAAGGCGCGCGTATTCGAAGTGCCTGGCGCAGGTGGTTGCCTGCTCACTGAACCGGCTCAGTACCTTGAAGAGTATTTTCGTGTCGGTGAGGAAATCGTGGTGTTCGATGGTCCGGATGTACTCGCCGAGCGCATTCAGTATCTGTTGGCCAATCCGGAAAAGCGGGATGCCGTCGCACATCGAGGATTCGAGCGAGTCAGCAAGGACCATACGTATAATAGGCGATTTGAGGACTTGCTTGGAAAGCTGGCTCAACGGGTTACTCAGCGTCCAATCCGATCCATGGATTGGGTAGCCTTTGAACAGGCGGCTAGCCGACACAGGATGGGACCATGGCTAGCTTTGCTCAGAACTCTCTGTGTTTCATGCACGAAGTTGGTATGGGGCAAACACCGAGGCCCTCGAGCTGCGCGTCGGCTGGCTTTTGAGCTGTCTTGGCGTTTGCGCGGGGCCTGGACATACAGTGCGGCCGGTTGGCCTGGTCGGATGTTTTACAGGGAAAGTTGATTGAGCGCCCAGCCTTTGGTCACTGTTGCGATGTCCGCGTACAACGCATCCGGGACGATCGATCTTGCCTTGCGATCGATCCTGGCCCAAACATATCAAAATTGGGAACTGATCGTCGTCGATGATGGCTCAACTGATCGAACTGCAGAGCGGGTGTTGCATGTGAAGGATTCTCGGATCCGATTCATTCAAGAGCCATCAGGAAACATGGGCTTGGCATCACGGTTGAATCAATGTGTGTGTCTTGCGAGGGGAGAGTATATCGCTAGAATGGATGCCGACGACGTAGCCTATCCGCAACGCTTTGAACGACAGGTTCAATTCCTGAACGAGCATCATGACATTGATTTGCTTGGAACCGGCGCCGTGATTTTCAGGGGAGAAGGCGAGATCATTGGCTGCTATCCCACGGCACGCTCGCACGAAGCTATTTGTCGGAGACCATGGTGGGGATTTCCGCTTGCCCATCCGACCTGGATGGGCAAGCGGGCCTGGTTCGTGTCTCATCCCTATTCCGACAAAGATACTCGGTGCGAAGACCAAGCGCTTCTGTTGCGTAGCTTCGCTCATAGCCGGTTTGCGGCGTTGGAGGAAGTGCTCTTAGGCTATCGCATGACTGAAATCGCAGCGAGGAAATTGGGCCGTGGCCGACTCAACTATTGTCGTCGACTCCTGGCCGATCAGCATGACGTCTCTTCGTTGTGGTGGGTGTTGATGGGCTTTGGGGTGCATAGCGTTGCATTTGCTAGAGATGTGGCTCTCCAATTGGGACGCACGGTTGAATACGGGTCTCGCAGGTCCTGGAGCCTTGCCAGTCAAGCCGAGAAAGACCGATGGCGATCGGTATGGACTCGGTTGGTCTCTGACTATACGGTCCTCATGCATGTCTGATCCTTCAGTTCATTCGGTAGGCTGATGTGCGGCATTGCCGGAATAATGTTCCACCGGGGCGCTGAGACCGATCATCTTGTTTCAAGAATGATCGAAAAGATTCGCTATCGGGGCCCCGATAGTTCAGGAGTGTGGTGCGACTCCACTCACGGGCTTGCTCTTGGCCATGCCCGCCTATCGATCCTGGATCTGTCACCCGCCGGTCAGCAACCGATGGAGTCAGCGTCCGGTCGATATGTCATTGTCTTCAACGGGGAAATCTACAATCACATGGAGCTTCGAGAGCAGCTCCCGGGCATTCCCTGGCGCGGGCATTCGGATACAGAGACGTTGTTAGCAGCTTGTGAAACGTGGGGTGTGGAAAAGACACTTCAGTCTACCGTTGGAATGTTTGCCTTGGCACTTTGGGATTGCGTCGAGCGGCGCCTAATTCTGGCTCGTGACCGAATCGGAGAGAAGCCGCTCTATTATGGATGGTCCAACGGGACGTTCCTCTTTGCCTCGGAGCTGAAAGCGTTGGAGTCGTATCCTGACTGGAACCAGGAAATCGATCGGGGAGCCCTGGCCTTATACATGCGCTATGCGTATGTGCCGTTACCATACTCAATTTATACCGGGGTTCGAAAACTCTTACCTGGTACCTATGCGACGATTTCATCCGACTGCACGGTCGGGTATTGGCCTGAACCCAAACCCTATTGGTCTGCGGTGACGGCTGCGAAACAATCTCATCGACTCGATTGGACTGATAGCGCAGCTGCGGATGAACTGAACCGATTGTTGGCTCTCGCTGTCAAGGGACAGATGGTTGCCGATGTGCCTCTTGGTGCGCTGCTATCGGGAGGGATTGATTCTTCAACCGTCGTGGCACTCATGCAGGCACAGTCATCTCGTCCGGTTAAGACCTTCTCAATCGGTTTTTGTGAAGATGACTATAATGAAGCGCCTGGAGCCAAGGCTGTCGCCGAACATCTCGGAACGGACCACACGGAATTCTATGCCAGTTCGGTCGATGCCTTGGCGGTGATTCCGCTCCTGTCATCCATGTACGACGAACCGTTCGGCGATTCGTCCGCTATCCCAACCCATCTTGTCGCGCGATTGGCCAAGCAACAGGTCACAGTCGCATTGTCTGGTGATGGAGGCGATGAGCTATTTGGGGGGTACAATCGGTATTCCTGGGGAAGCTTGATCTGGCATCGAATTGCACGAATACCCGTCCCCATGAGAGCGATTGCGGCATCTGCCCTGACTGTGCTGTCACCCGAGCGGTGGGATCGGATCGGAGGGAGACTGAAAGCGGGGCTTCCAGTCTCCCTCCAGCTATCGGCCATTGGCGAGAAGATTCATAAACTGGCTTCACTGTTGGACTCAGAGAGTCAGATGGAATTGTATGGGCGGCTTGTGTCGCTGCAACGAGAGGCTGCTTCCTTAGTCATTGGCACGCAGGAACAGCCCATCTGGGCCGATGCGCAAGGCCAACAGCTGGGAAATCGAAATTTCAGTGAGAAGATGATGCTTCACGATTTGGTCGGATACTTGACCGACGATATCTTGGCCAAGGTTGATCGGGCTGCAATGGTGGTCAGCCTGGAGACACGGATGCCCCTGCTGGACCATCGCATTGTGGAGTTTTCCTGGAGTCTTCCTCTTTCGATGAAGCTCAGAGAAGGACGCCAAGGGAAATGGCTACTTCGACAAGTGCTTCATCGCTATGTTCCCAAGCATCTGGTGGAACGACCCAAAATGGGGTTTGGTATTCCGTTGGACTCCTGGCTCAGAGGTGGCTTGCGAGACTGGACCGAAGCGTTGCTGGACGAGTCGCGACTCAAATGTGAGGGATATTTGGACCCTGCGCCGATTCGAACCAAATGGCGAGAACATCTCTCGGGTCGTCGCAATTGGCAGTATTGGCTCTGGAATGTCTTGATGTTTCAAGTCTGGTTAGAAGCACATGGGAGATCGCCCTCGCCTGCTGTATCTGATCACTGAAGACTGGTATTTCTGGTCTCACCGTGTCGATCTGGCTCGGGCTGCGCGAAATGCAGGCTACGACGTAATCGTGGCGACTCGTGTGACCGACCATGGAGAGCGAATCCAAGGAGAGGGATTTCAGCTTGAGCCATTGGAGCTGGTCCGCCGGAGTCGCAATCTGTTCCGCGAGGTGGCCGCAATCGCCGAACTGGTGCGGTTGTATCGGCGTGTCAACCCCGATGTGGTTCACCATGTGGCACTGAAGCCGATTCTGTACGGATCCTTGGCTGCCTGGTTGACACGGATTCCGGCGGTCATAAACGCATTCGCCGGTCTTGGGTATACCTTCATGGACGAACGAAACCGACTGTTGCGTTGGTGCATGAAGACTGCGGTGAAAACCGTACTCAGCTTTGGCTATTCGGTCGTTCTGGTTCAAAATCGAGATGATCAGGATCGCCTCGTCGGAGAGGGCATAGCTCCGGTCTCTCAAACGAGGGTCATTGCGGGTTCAGGCATTGATGTCGCAATGTATTCCTTGCAGCCCCAGCCGACCGGTATTCCGATTGTAGTGTTACCGGCGCGTATGCTCTGGGACAAAGGTGTTGGGGAGTTTGTACAGGCCGCAAGACAGTTGAAGCAAAAAGGCGTCCGGGCGAGGTTCGTTCTCGTCGGTCGGCGGGATGAGCATAATCCGGCGGCTATCCCAGAAATCCGTCTGAACGAATGGGTAAAAGAAGGGGTGGTCGAGTGGTGGGGACATCGAGAGGATATGCCGGCTGTCTATGCAGCGGCCATGCTTGTCGTGCTGCCGTCGTATCGAGAGGGGCTTCCCAAAGTACTGCTGGAAGCGGCGGCCTGTGGGAGAGCCCTAGTCGCGACGGATGTTCCGGGCTGTCGTGAAATTGTGCGTGATCGGTTTAATGGGTTGCTAGTTTCCCCTCGAGATCCCTCGGCGTTAGCGGCGGCTATCGAAGAACTGTTGTCGGATCGGGAAGCACGGGAGGTAATGGGAAAGCGAAGCCGGAATCGGGTCATCGCCGAATGGTCTTGCCTTCAAATTGCCGAACAGGTGCTCGGCCTCTACCAGGACCTGGTGAAGGTTCAGGCCACCAATCGCTTCCGTGGATCTGTATGACCAAAGTGCTGGTTACAGGTGCTGCGGGGTTCCTCGGATCGTCGCTTGTCGAAAAACTCCGTCGATCGGGCCAGCATGTACGGGCTGTACTTCATGACACGACGCAACCCGTCTCCGATTTACGGAATGTCGAGATCGTGACCGCGGATATTCGTGATGCCAGGAAAGTGCAGGAAATAGCAGGTGGCTGTGAGGCCATCGTACATCTGGCGGCGAAGGTCCATGCGATCGGTGATTTCGGAGTAGAGAAAGACTATGAAGCCGTCAACGTGGAGGGTACGAGGCACATCCTGGATGCAGCCGTAAGATCCGGGATCAACCGCGTCGTGTTTGCAAGTTCGGTCAAAGTCTTCGGCGAAGGGACGAGTGGATGCGTCGATGAAACACAGACTGCTGACCCTCAGACTGCTTACGGTCGGTCAAAGTGGAGAGCGGAGCAACTGGTATCGGAATATGCAGGACGGCATGGCCTCACTGCCGTCTCACTCCGTCTCCCAATGGTCTATGGTCCGACAACGAAGGGCAATTTGTATCGAATGATCGAGGCGATCGATCATGGGAATTTTCCAGCTTTACCACGTCTCTCGGCGGTCCGAAGCCTCTTACACGTCCAGAATTTTGTACAGGCTGTATGTCTGTGTCTTCGTGCGCCAGGTTTTAAGCAGGCTGCATACATCGTCGCCGATTCCGACCCCTATTGTGTGACTGACATCTATAATTGGTTACGAGCTGGATTAGGGAAGGCTCCTCCGCGATGGCGAGTGCCGCTCTGGATACTCAAGGGCGGTGCGCGATGTGGTGATATGCTTCAGGCAATCAGTGATCGGTCTGTCCCCCTGACGACACAGCAATTGATAAAAATCATTGGCGGCGCATGGTACAGCTCGACGGCCATCACCCAAGAATTGAGGTATCAAGCCTCGTATTCTTTCGAGAAAGCGGTCCCCAAGATGATCGCATTTTATCGTGATGCCGCGCGTGCAGGCTGTTGAGACATTTCATTGTCCGAGCCATATCCGGCTTCTGAGGCTCGCAGGTCTTGATTTCAACGTAAAAATGAGTCATGAAGTTTCCCCAATCAGCAGGAGTCAGAAGGCGCGACTTTCGTGGCAACCTAAGGTAGCGATATGTCGGTTATGACGGTCGCCTTTTCAGCAATTTTTGCCTTTGTATTGGCCTGGTGGCTCATCAACCGTTTGTGTGTGCCGGGATCATTTCTCTCGATTCTTGCTCACCCCAACGAACGGACATTGCATTCCATGCCCACTCCCCAGACCGGAGGATTAGCCGTCATCGGTAGCGTGGTGATCAGTCTTATCCTGGCCGCGAGTATTTTGGCCGTCACCCAGCCTTCAAAAGCCGTGCTGCCGAAAGGTGTGGCGTCAGGGAGTGTCTGGATCGTACTTTCGATGCTCCTCATCTTTGTCGTGTCCTTTATCGATGACTGCGTTGGTCTCCCCGCCGTTCTCCGACTGGGTGTCCAAGCCATCTCTGCCTGTATCATTATCGGGGGTGTGGGCTTGACCGTGTCTTCCATTCCGATACCTGGCGGACCGAACATCTCGCTTGGGATAGCCGCCATTCCGGTGAGCGTCTTCATCCTCATCTGGATGGCGAATCTCTACAACTTTATGGACGGTATGGACGGCTTTGCGGGCGGCATGACGTTTTTCGGGTTCGCATTTCTAGCATATTTCGGATGGCAGGCCCACTTTCCGGTCATGCTCATTATCGCCACGTTCGTCGCGATGGGTGCCTTGGGATTTCTCACTCATAATTTCCCACCGGCACGCATTTTCATGGGGGATGCGGGGAGCATTACGCTTGGATTCTTGGCGGGGACATTGATGATCCTGGGAGTTCGTGACGGAATTTTTGAGATATGGGTGCCAATCATGATCTTCGCCCCGTTTATCGTTGATGCGACGGTAACATTGACCCATCGAGTATTCCGCCGAAAGAAGATCTGGGAAGCGCATCGGGAGCACTATTACCAGCGGGTGGTGTTGTGCGGATGGAGCCATCGGCGGACTGTCCTTATGGAATATGGAGTCATGGTTCTGTGCGGAGGCCTGGCCGTATGGTATCACCACTCAACCGATGGTCTTCGACTCTGTATCCTTGGAGCATGGATGGGCCTATTTTTCCTGCTTGCGATGTTTGTGTCTTTGCTGGAACGGAGAACATCGCGTATGTCTCTCCTCATAGACCACACTGTCAGAAGTGGCCAGGAAGAAAGGCAGGCCGTTTCCACGAAAAACTCTTCAAGAGTACCCGTGAAAGCCTAGTCCACACTGGCTCGATTTACCCTACTTAGTGAAGGGAAGCGAGGTTCTCTTACGACTCGCGGTTCTGTTATCCGAGGCGGGAGACTTCTTTTGAGGAGGCAGTTAGAACTTATTGATTTATCCAGAGAAAATACAGACGAGTTTTGTGCGTGACGTGTCGCTTCCGAAGTTGGGGCGCTATCGCGAGGCAGTTCAAAGGCTCCGGTCTGTGGGCATGGTCATCGAAGACCTGATTCCTTCCTTTCTCAAGTTTCCGATCACTTTTGCATATATACGATGAGTATGCAGCTCGAACGGTTGCAATTTGAAGCAAGACGGGCTGCAGGTTGGACGACAACCGCACTTGGCTTCACGATTCCGATTTGGGTTGTGGCGGACAGTATTCTTGTTGGGCTGCTAGTCGTATGTTGGGCGGCTTGTGGCGAATGGCGCGAAAAACTTCGGCGTATCACGGCTAATCCTGTGGCTGTGAGTGCCGTCCTATTGTTTGCCTGGCTGCTGCTAGGAACGTTGTGGGGACAGGGGAATTTTGAAGAACGAGCCATGTGGGTCAAGAAGTACGCCAGCCTCTTGTTCATTCCGCTGTTGGTTTCGCTATCGGTTGACGATCGAGAACGAAAACGTGCCCTCCTCGCGCTTGGGGTGTCACTGGTTGTCACGCTGATACTATCTGTTGTTTTGAGTGCCGGGTTGCTTACACCAAAAGAAGGCCTGACGTGCGATTCAGCTAACCCGTGCGTATTTAAGAAACACACGACGCATGGCCTGCTGATGGGGTTTGGTGCTCTATTGTTTGGTGTACTAGCCTGGAAGGCTTCACAACAATGGGTTCGATGGGGGTGGGCGGTGGCTTCAGGCCTGGCCGCAAGCAATGTCTTATTAATGGTGCAGGGCCGAACAGGATATGTCGTGTTGGCCGGGCTGGCTACGGTGGCCTTCCATAGTTATTGGGGATGGCGAGGCTTATTGGCAGCGACCATGGTGCTTAGTGTGATATTTACGATGGCATATCATGTCTCGACTACTTTTCACGATAGGGTCGATCTTGTTGCAACTGGCCTCACGCAATGGAATCCACAGATGTCCACGTATGACGGGGTCACTGAGCGGATGGAATTTTTTTATCACACGATCGAGATTATCCAGGATCATCCGCTGGTTGGTGTCGGCACTGGCGGGTTTTCGAAGGCCTACGGGGTGCGTGTTCAAGACCTCGGTTTGCCAGTCCCGACTCATCCTCATAATCAGTACCTCCTGGTCATGGCACAAGTTGGCGTGGTTGGAATCTGCCTGCTGCTCTGGCTGTTTGTGCGACAATGGCGATCAACATCCGTTGCCGTCGATGCGGCCGATGCACTGCTTGCCAGAGGGGTAGTGGTCACTATCGCAATCAGTTGTCTGTTTCAACCTGCGCTTGCCGATCATACCGAAAAACTGTTCTACTGTTTATTTTCGGGCCTTTTGTTTTCCGACACGAATCCACCAGTTGAGACGAAGATATGAAACTTTCAGCTTACATCATCGCTTACAATGAGGCTCAAAAAATTGCCGGTACCATCAACAGTGTGCTCTGGGCGGATGAAATCATTGTGGCTGATTCAAACAGCACAGACGAGACCGTTCAGATCGCAAGGGATTTAGGTGCCCGCATCGTCCAGATCCCATTTCGGGGGTTCGGTCATCTGCGAAATCAAGCCATTCAATCCTGTACTCATGAATGGATTTTCAGTCTCGACACGGACGAACAGTGTACGCCGGAGGTTCGTGACGAAATCCTGATGATCCTGTCCGGGACACCGGTCCATGATGCGTATCTGGTGCCCAGGAGAAACTACTTCATGGGACGCTGGATTAAGCATTCCGGCTGGTATCC
>CXWK01098644.1_pt1 | contig 39154 bp, 36 predicted proteins | sample 590851 | NCBI WGS metagenome assembly CXWK01 (sample SAMEA3498364, study PRJEB10139) | wastewater metagenome | biome: wastewater treatment plant; material: activated sludge | place: Denmark | collected 2014-08-01
CGTCGAATGACAGCGCGAACGCCAACATGCCGCCGGCCAGAAGCGCCGAGCCGAGGTTCGGCAAGATGATGTAGCGGAAGGTCTGCCAGCCATCGGCGCCGAGGTCCATCGAGGCTTCGATCAGGCTGTGGGAGGTACGGCGCAAGCGGGCGATGACGTTGTTGTAGACGATCACCACGCAGAAGGTCGCGTGGCCGACGATGATGGTGAACATCCCCGGCTCGATGCCCAGTGTCTTGAACGTCGCCAGCAATGCGATACCGGTGATGATCCCCGGCAGGGCAATCGGCAGGATCAGCATCAACGAGATACCTTGCTTGCCGAAAAAGTCCCGTCGGTACAGCGCCGCCGACGCCAGCGTGCCAAGCACCATGGCAATCAACGTGGCAATGGCCGCGATCTGCAGCGACAACTTGATCGCTTCCAGTACGTCGGGCCGTGAGAACGCCACGCCGATCCACTTCAGGGTGAAACCCTTGGGCGGGAAACTGAACGCCGCGTCTTCGGTGTTGAAGGCATACAGGAAGATGATCAGGATCGGGAAGTGCAGGAACACCAGCCCGCCCCAGGCGGCGATACGCAAGCCCAGGGATGCTTTGTCAGAGTGCATCGAAGGCCCCCAGTCGTTTGACGATGGACAGGTAGATGGCGATCAGCACGATCGGCACCAGGGTGAAGGCTGCAGCCATTGGCATGTTGCCGATCGCACCTTGTTGGGCATACACCATGCTGCCGACGAAGTAGCCGGGCGGGCCGACCAGTTGTGGCACGATGAAATCGCCCAGGGTCAGGGAGAACGTGAAGATGGAGCCTGCCGCAATACCCGGCACCGACAGCGGCAGGATCACCTGCATGAAGGTCTGGCGCGGCTTGGCGCCGAGGTCGGCGGACGCTTGCAGCAGTGACGGTGGCAGGCGTTCCAGCGAGGCCTGGATCGGCAGGATCATGAAGGGCAGCCAGATGTAGACGAACACCATGAAGCGCCCCAGGTGCGAGGTCGACAAGGTACTGCCGCCGACCCCCGGGATGCCCAGCACAAACTGCAATAACGATTCAAGCCCCAGGTTCTGCACGAACCACTGTGCTACGCCGCCTTTGGCCAGCAGCAGCGTCCAGGCGTAGGCCTTGACGATGTAGCTGGCCCACATCGGCATCATTACGGCGATGTAGAAAAATGCCTTGGTTTTACCCGAGGTGTAGCGCGCCATGTAGTAGGCAATCGGGAAGGCGACGATGGCGCTGGCGATGGACACGACAATCGCCATGCTCAGGGTGCGCAGGATGATGTCGAAGTTCGATGGCTGGAACAGCGCGGCGAAGTTCGCCAGGGTCAGGTCAGGGGTGACCGCCATGGTGAAGTCGTCGAAGGTGTAGAAACCTTGCCACAGCAACGTCAGCAACGAACCCAGGTAAATGGCGCCGAACCACAGCAACGGCGGCACCAGCAGCATCGACAGGTACAGGTTCGGCCGGCGGTACAGCAGGTTGGAAAACCTGCGCAACGCCGAGCCGCCCGACGAGGAATGAGGAACAGCCAGGGTGCTCATGTCACACCCCGCCTGTCAGGGTGTCGTGCAGCGGGATCATCGCTTCACGGGCCCAGCGTGCGCTCAGGCGTTGCCCGGTCTGGTGCTGGGCGCTGGTGTCGAGCCATTGATTGTTGGCCTGGCTGATGTTCAAGGTCTGGCCGTTTTCCAGCTTCAATTCGTAGCGGGTGGCGCTGCCCTGGTATTGGATATCGTGCAGCAGGCCGCTGACTTCGATCTCATGGCTGGCCAACGGGCCTTCGGCGAAGCGCACGTGTTCCGGGCGAATCGAGAACGGCTGGGGATTGCCGCTCAACTGCTTCGCCAGGTCACCGCGAATCACGTTGGAAGTGCCGACGAATTCGGCGACGAAGGTGGTCGAAGGTTTCATGTACAGGTTGCGCGGCGAATCGACCTGTTCAATGCGACCCTTGTTGAACACGGCGACGCGGTCGGACATGGACAGCGCTTCGGTCTGGTCGTGGGTGACGAAAATGAAGGTGATGCCCAGCTGGCGTTGCAGCTTCTTCAATTCGCCTTGCATCTGCTCGCGCAACTTCAGGTCCAGCGCGCCGAGCGGTTCGTCGAGCAGCAACACCCGTGGGCGATTCACCAGGGCACGGGCCAGGGCCACACGCTGGCGCTGGCCACCGGAAAGTTGCACCGGCTTGCGCTCGCCGTAGCCGCCAAGGGCGACCATGTCGAGGGCTTCCTCGGCGCGTTTGAGGCGTTCGGCCTTGGCGACGCCTTTGACTTTCAAGCCGTAGGCGACGTTGTCGCGAACGTTCATGTGGGGGAACAGCGCGTAATCCTGGAACACGGTGTTCACATCACGCTGGTAAGGCGGAAGGCCGGCGGCTTCCTCGCCATGAATACGAATGGAACCCGCGCTCGGTTGTTCAAAACCGGCGATCAGGCGCAGGCAGGTGGTTTTGCCTGAGCCGGAAGGCCCCAGCATGGAGAAAAACTCGCCGTCCTGGATGTCGATGGAAACCCGGTCAACGGCTTTCACTTCGCCGAACTGACGGGAAACGTTGGTGAACTGGACTGCAAGCGTCATGGTGCGGTGCTCCAAAAAGGCGCGCTTTCTAAAAAATCTGAATCGGTTGTGCCGTCGAAAAGATCGCAGCCTTCGGCAGCTCCTACAGGATTTGCAGAAGGCACCGAATCTGCGGTGCCTGCGGTCGCGGTAGGAGCTGCCGCAGGCTGCGATCTTTTGATCTTAAGAGGGCTTACCTGCCGCCCATGATCGCGATGTAGTCCTGGGTCCAGCGGCTGTACGGCACGAATTTGCCGCCCTCGGCCTGCGGGGTTTTCCAGAAGGCGATCTTGTCGAAGTTGTCGAAACCGTTGGTCTTGCAGCCTTCGGCGCCAAGCAGTTCGCTCTCTTTGCACGCCGCCGGTACCGCTGGCAACGAACCGAACCAAGCCGCCACGTCACCCTGGACTTTCGGTTGCAGCGACCAGTCCATCCACTTATAGGCACAGTTCGGGTGCTTGGCATCGGTGTGCATCATGGTGGTGTCGGCCCACCCGGTGGCGCCTTCTTTGGGGATGGTCGAGGCGATCGGCTGTTTCTCATTGATCAGGCCGTTGACCTGATACGGCCAGGCCCCGGACGCCACCACACCTTCATTCTTGAAGTCACTCATCTGTACGGTGGTGTCGTGCCAGTAGCGGTGGATCAACGGCTGCTGGGCGCGCAATAGATCGAGCACGGCCTTGTATTGCGCTTCGGTCAGTTCGTAGGGGTTCTGGATGCCCAGTTCCGGCTTGGCGGATTTCAGGTACAGCGCTGCGTCGGCGATGTAGATCGGACCGTCATAGGCCTGCACGCGGCCCTTGTTCGGCTTGCCGTCCGGCAGGTTCTGCGCGTTGAACAACACGCCCCAGCTGTCGGGCGCGGTCTTGAAGACGTTGGTGTTGTACATCAACACGTTCGGCCCCCACTGGTACGGGGTGCCGTAGGTCTGCTTGTTGACCACGTACCACGGCGCATCCTTCAGGCGCGGATCGAGGTTCTTCCAGTTCGGGATCAACGCCGTGTTGATCGGCTGCACGCGCTTGCCGACGATCAGGCGCAGCGAGGCATCGCCCGACGCGGTCACCAGGTCATAACCGCCCTTGGCCATCAGGCTGACCATCTCATCGGAGGTCGCAGCGGTTTTCACGTTGACCTTGCAGCCGGTTTCTTTCTCGAAACCGGTCACCCAGTCGTAGGCCTTGTCGCTTTCGCCACGTTCGATGTAGCCAGGCCACGCGACGATATCCAGCTGGCCTTCGCCGGCACCGACGGCCTTCAATGGCTCGGCGGCCTGGACAAACACGCCACTGGCCAGCAGTAAGGGGGTGATGGCACTGAGCAGTGCGGTCTTGTGCACGAACATGGGGTTTCCCTCTTCTTCAAATTATGGTCGGGGCAGTGGTGAACGTGGTGAAGCATGCCGTTAACGGCTTGTTATTAGCGTAGTCAGAGATGCTGCCCGTGGCGTGCCATGATGTGCCGCACCACGCTGTAGTCCTGGAGTGAATCGCTGGACAGGTCCTTGCCATAACCCGAACGCTTGAGCCCGCCGTGGGGCATCTCGCTGACCAGCATGAAATGGCTGTTGATCCAGGTGCAGCCATACTGCAACCGCGCGGCAACCTGCATCGCCTTATCCAGGTTCTGCGTCCAGACCGACGAGGCCAGGCCGTATTCCGAGTCGTTGGCCCAATCCACCGCCTGTTCCAGCTGATCGAATCGGGTCACGGTGACCACCGGCCCGAACACTTCGCGCTGGACGATTTCATCGCCTTGCTTGCAACCGGCGAGCAACGTCGGTTGGTAATAGAAGCCGGCGCCGGAATGCACCGCCGCGCCGGTCACCCGTTCGATATGCGGCTGGCCGAGGGCGCGTTCGACGAAACTGGCCACGCGGTCGCGCTGGCGGGTGCTGATCAACGGGCCGATTTCGTTGTCGGCATCGCGTTTACCGGCGAAACGCAGGCTGCTGACCGCCGCGCCGAGTTCGGCCACCAGGCGATCGTGAATGCCGGCCTGGGCGTACACCCGGCAAGCGGCGGTGCAATCCTGCCCGGCGTTGTAGTAGCCGTAGGTGCGCACGCCTTCGACCACCGCCTGGATGTCGGCATCGTTGCAGACAATCACGGGGGCTTTGCCGCCCAGTTCGAGGTGCGTACGCTTGAGGGTCTTTGCCGCGGCCTGGAGGATTTTCTGCCCGGTGACGATATCGCCGGTCAGCGACACCATGCGCACCTTGGGGTGGCTGACCAGATGACTGCCGACGCCTTCGCCGCCACCGCAAACAATGTTGATCACGCCGGGCGGCAGGATCTCGGCCAGCGCCGGGGCCAACGCCAGGATCGACAGGGGCGTGTGCTCCGAGGGCTTGAACACCAAGGTATTGCCGGCGGCCAGGGCCGGGGCGATTTTCCACGCCGCCATCATGATCGGGTAATTCCACGGCGCAATCGATGCAACCACGCCAATCGGATCGCGCCGCACCATGCTGGTGTAGCCCGGCAGGTACTCGCCGCTGAGCTGGCCGGTCTGGCAGCGCACGGCGCCAGCGAAAAAACGGAACACATCGACCGTGGCGCTCAGGTCGTCCTGACGCGCCAGATGCAACGGCTTGCCACAATTGAGGGATTCGAGGCGGGCGAGCAGGTCGGCGTTTTTTTCGATGGCGTTGGCGATATCGAGCAACAGGTTCGAGCGTTGCTGCGGCGTGGTCCGCGACCAGCCGGCGAAGGCGCGGTGCGCGGCGAGAATAGCGGCTTCGACTTGTTCGGTGCTGGCTTCGGCGATGTGCGTCAACACTTCGCCGGTGGCCGGGTTGAGGATCGCCTCGACACGGCCTTGCCCTGCGACTAATTCACCCTCGATCAACAATGCGGTGAACAACGGGGTCTGTGCGCCAGCCATTCTTCGGGTTCTCTTTTCTTGTGTGGCCATGCTGCTCCCTGTGACTGGGGCTGGCCGTCTTATATAGATACGACAAGACTAGTGCGCAGACCCGAGGTCGACAAATTCTAAATACTGAAGGTGGCGTTCGATTAAATAGATGGCTTGCGCCCGCCGTGGGGTTGCTCGCGAGCGACGGTCAGGAACGGGTCCACCAAGGCCGGGCGCGCAGTGCCGCGGCGCCACGCCAGGCCGACATCGAGGGTCTGGCTCAGGTCGGCAATCGGCCGCGCTTCGATGATGTCGCCCTCCAGCGACCACGGGCGATAAGTCATGTCGGGCTGGATCGAAACACCCAGCCCGGCTGCCACCAGGCTACGCACCGCTTCGGTCGAGGCCGTGCGCAGGGTGATGCGTGGTTGCAGGGAGGCGGCTGTCCACATGCGCTGGGCGTTGCGATCCATTTCATCGACGTTCAATTGAATCAGCGGCTCGCGGGCCACGTCGGCGAGGTTGATGCTGTCGTGTTCCAGCAGCGGATGCTGGGCCGGCAACCACAGTCGATGGGGTGAATGGGTCAGCACTTCGGTCTGCAAGGCGTGACGGTCTTCAAGGTTGGAGAGGATCAGCACCCCGACATCGATCTCGCCGCTGACCAGCAAATGTTCGATGTAGGGACGTTCGTCTTCCATCACGCGGATTTCGACGTTGGGGTAGGCGCGCTGGAAACGCGTGAGCAGGTCCGCCAGGTAGTAACCGGCGACCAGGCTGGTCACCCCGACGATCAATTGCCCGGCCACCTGGTCGGTGCTTTGTTGCAGGCTGCGCTTGGCATTGTCCACGGTGGCCAGGATCAAATGCGCCTGGCGCAGGAACTGATGCCCCTGATGGGTCAGGGTCATGCCCTTGGCGTGGCGATTGAACAGGCCAACGCCGATCTCCTGCTCGAGCTGCTGGATCGCCAGGGTCAGGGTGGATTGGGAAATGAACGCGGTTTGCGCGGCGGCGGAGATCGAACCGGTCTCGGCCACCGCAATGAAGTGCCGGATTTGACGCAGGGTCATCATGAGGCCGTACCAAGTAAGTAGTTTTTATAGATTTTATGCAGTGTATATCTTTTTTTTCGATGGGCTTCTGGGCAGTAATGGGAACAAGCACTGGCAGGAGCTCTTTCCCAGCAACATCTGGAAGCAAACTCACCGGGGTCGCCGGGCACTTTCGATTTAGGCTGATGGCCTTAGTGTCCGGTTAAACCCTTTTGTGGAGGCGGAAAATGATCACCCGTGGATTGCTCGACCAACTGCTCAAGTCTGGCCAGGATCTGTTGCAAAAAAATACCGGTGCGGCGCAGAACAAGGGGGCGAGCAGTGGCATCGGCAGCTTGCTCTCCGGTGCGGGCGGCGGGGCCCTCGCCGCCGGGGCCATGGGCCTGCTGCTGGGTAACAAGAAGGAGCGCAAGGTCGGAGGCAAGGTCGCGGTTTATGGCGGCCTCGCCGCATTGGGCGTGCTGGCCTACAAAGCCTACGGCAACTGGCAAGCCCAGCAGGGCACGGCCCCGAAGACCGAACCGCAAACCCTGGATCGCCTGCCAATGGCGCAAGCCGAGCAGCACAGCCAGGCGATTCTCAAGGCCCTGGTGGCCGCGGCCAAGGCAGACGGTCATATTGACGCGCGCGAACGCGAGCTGATCGAAGGTGAGTTCAGCAAGCTCGACAACGATCAGGAGCTGCAACACTGGCTTCACGCGGAACTGAACAAGCCACTGGATCCGGCCGATGTCGCCCGCGCCGCCAGCACCCCGGAAATGGCTGCCGAGATGTACATCGCCAGTGTGATGCTGGTGGATGAGGAGAGCTTCATGGAGAAGTCCTACCTCGATGAGCTGGCGCGGCAACTCAAGCTGGCGCCAGGGTTGAAGGCCGAACTGGAGAAGCAGGTCCGCCAGGCTTCGATGTAAGCCTTCAAAGATCGCAGCCTGCGGCAGCTCCTACAAGGGATCGGCGTGCACCTGTAGGAGCTGCCGCAGGCTGCGATCTTTTGACTATAAACCGACCACTTCGATTTTTTTTGCCAAGAGATGAGAAGTGGCGCAACCGTCTTATAAATGAAACAGCGCCCTCGGCTATACTCCCCGCATTTCAAAATGCCCCCGAGGATTGACTGTGAAGAACTGGACGTTGCGCCAACGCATTTTGGCGAGCTTTGCGGTAATTATCGCCATCATGTTGCTGATGGTGGTCGTCTCGTATTCGCGCTTGTTGAAGATCGAGACCAGCGAAGCCAGCGTTCGTGAGGATGCGCTGCCGGGCTTGTATTACAGCTCGATGGTCCGCGGCGCCTGGTCCGACAGTTACTTGCGGATGTTGGAGATGCTCGGGCTGGAGCAGGGGAAGGGCTTCACCGCCAAGGATGCCTCGGATTTCAAGGATTTCTCCGCGCGCTTGCAAGAGCAGATGGAGCTTTATCGCGCCACGGTGACGACGGATGAAGACAAGGTCGAATATGCCGCGTTTGAAAAACTCCACGCGGACTACCACCGCATCCTGCTCGCCGTTACGGATTTGCATAAACGCAACCAGGACGCCGAAGCCATCAGGATGTTCAACGAAGAGCTGACCCCCGTCTGGACAGCGGGTCGAATGAAGCTCAGTGATATTCTGCGCCACAACAAAGCAGTGGCAGACCAGGCTGTGGCGGCCATCGACGATGCGGTACTCACCGCCAAGGGGATCATGGGCATTTCCCTGGTGCTGGCAGTGCTGGCCGCCGGCCTTTGCGGCCTGCTGTTGATGCGCGCCATCATGGCGCCGATGAATCGTATCGTGCAAATCCTCGAAATCATGCGCACGGGCGATCTGAGCTCGCGTCTCAATCTTGAGCGCAAGGACGAATTCGGTGCCGTGGAAACCGGCTTCAACGACATGATGACCGAGCTGACCGCCCTGGTGTCCCAGGCCCAGCGCTCGTCGGTGCAAGTGACCACATCGGTCACCGAGATCGCCGCGACGTCCAAGCAACAGCAGGCCACCGCCACCGAAACGGCCGCGACCACCACTGAAATCGGCGCGACTTCCCGGGAAATCGCCGCTACGTCTCGTGACCTGGTACGCACCATGACCGAAGTGTCCACCGCCGCCGACCAGGCTTCGGTGGCCGCCGGTTCCGGGCAACAGGGCCTGGCGCGCATGGAAGAGACCATGCATTCGGTGATGGGCGCGGCCGACCTGGTCAACGCCAAGCTGGCGATCCTCAACGAGAAGGCCGGCAACATTAACCAGGTGGTGGTCACCATCGTCAAGGTCGCCGATCAGACCAACCTGTTGTCGCTCAACGCGGCTATCGAAGCCGAGAAGGCCGGCGAATACGGTCGAGGTTTTGCCGTGGTTGCGACTGAAGTCCGGCGTCTGGCGGACCAGACCGCCGTCGCCACCTACGACATCGAGCAGATGGTGCGCGAAATTCAATCGGCGGTGTCGGCCGGTGTGATGGGCATGGACAAATTCTCCGAGGAAGTGCGCCGCGGCATGTTCGAGGTGCAGCAGGTGGGCGAGCAGTTGTCGCAGATCATCCATCAGGTCCAGGCGCTGGCGCCGCGGGTGTTGATGGTCAACGAAGGCATGCAGGCCCAGGCCACCGGCGCCGAGCAGATCAACCACGCGCTGGTGCAATTGGGTGATGCCAGCAGCCAGACCGTCGAATCCCTGCGCCAGGCCAGCTTCGCCATCGACGAGCTGAGCCAGGTGGCGGTAGGGCTGCGTAGCGGCGTCTCGCGATTCAAAGTCTGATGAGCGAACTCACGGCCAAGCGCTCTGCCGTGAAACAGGCGGCGCACGCGTTATTCCTGGTGTTTCGCATCGGTCACGAGCGGTATGCCTTGCAGGCGATCGAGGTGGCGGAAGTGCTGTCGCGCCTGCCATTGAAGCCGATTGCCCAGGCGCCGCACTGGGTCGCCGGGGTATTGGCCTATCGTGGCGCGGTGGTGCCGGTCATCGACCTCAGTGCATTGACCTTCGGCACGCCCGCGCAGGCGCGCACCAGCACGCGCCTGGTGCTGGTGCATTACCGGCCGGATGCAACCGCCCAGGCGCAATTACTCGGTCTGATTCTGGAACGGGCCACCGACACCGTGCGTTGCAATCCGGCGGAATTTCAGCCCTATGGCCTGGACAATCCACAGGCGCCGTACCTGGGGCCCGTACGTGAAGATGCCCAGGGTTTGTTGCAATGGGTGCGGGTGGCCGACCTGCTGGACGATCAGGTCCGTGCGCTGTTGTACCCGACGCCACCCCTTGACCCGGCATTGCTGGAGCAGTGGCAATGAGTAGCGACCAGCGGTTTTTCGATTTTCTCAAGGAGCGTATCGGCCTCGACGTGACGTCGGTCGGCCCGGCGATCATCGAGCGTGCGGTACGCCAACGCAGTGCCGCGTCCCAAGCGCAGACGGCCGACGAATATTGGTGCACCTTGCAGTGTTCAAGCGACGAGCAGCAGGCGTTGATCGAAGCGGTGATCGTCCCTGAAACCTGGTTTTTCCGTTACCCGGAATCTTTCACCACCCTGGCGAAACTGGCGAGCAGGCGCCTGGCCGAGCTCAACAACATGCGCGCCCTGCGGATTCTGAGCCTGCCGTGCTCCACCGGCGAAGAGCCTTATTCCATTGCCATGGCGCTGCTGGATGCCGGGTTCAAGCCGCACCAGTTCAAGGTCGATGGCATGGACGTCAGCCCTTTGTCGGTGGAAAAAGCCCGACGAGCGCTATACGGCAAGAATTCGTTTCGCGGTCAGGACATTGCGTTTCGTGACCGCCATTTCAGCGCCGAAAACGACGGCTATCGACTCAGCGCCCCGGTACTGGAGCAAGTGCGCCTGCAGGTCGGCAATCTGCTCGATCCGACCTTGCTCGCCAGCGAGCCACCCTTTGACTTCGTGTTCTGCCGCAATCTGCTGATCTACTTCGATCTGCCAACACAGAAACAGGTTTTCGAGGTACTCAAGCGCTTGACCCATGTTGATGGGGTACTGTTTATCGGCCCGGCGGAGGGCAGTCTGCTGGGGCGCCTGGGCATGCGTTCGATTGGCATCCCACAATCCTTTGCCTTCAGTCGCCATAGCGCTCCTGAGCCCGAGCCGCTGCCGGCATTCGTACCCACACCGTTGCCGGTGCCGCAACCCGTGCGCAGGGTCGCGCCGATGCCGACTCAACGGCGCCCGTTCGCCAGCGTCAATCAGGTATCGCACTCGGTCGCACCAAGCACATCCGACGCCGCCGCGCTGCTGGCGAACGTCGCCGCGCTGGCCAACGAAGGCAAAAGCGCCGAAGCCCGTGCCGCTTGTGATAACTATCTACGCCACCACGAACCGGTGGCCCAGGTGTTTTATTGGCTGGGGCTGCTCAGCGATGTCGCCGGTAGCGTCCTCGAGGCCCAGGGTTTTTATCGCAAGGCGTTGTACCTCGACCCGCAACATGCCGATGCGTTGATGCACTTGGCCGCCTTGCTGCAATCCCAGGGGGATACCGCGGGAGCCAGACGATTGCAGGACCGCGCCGCCCGCAGCGAGCGCGCCGCCGACAGTGAGCGTAAACGATGATCGCCTCCGACACCTTGAACGTCACCCATGAAGATGCCCAGTCCATCGACGACTGCTGGAATCGCATTGGCATTCACGGCGACAAGTCCTGCCCGCTGCTGAGCGAACACATTCACTGCCGCAATTGCGCGGTGTATTCGGCGGCCGCCACGCGCCTGCTGGATCGCTACGCGTTGCAGCAGGAGGAACGCGCGTCAGCGTCCATTGCCGTCGAAAGCGAGGTGAAAACCCGTTCGCTGCTGATGTTCCGCCTCGGCGAAGAATGGCTGGCGCTGGCCACTCGCAGCCTGGTCGAAGTGGCGCCGTTGCAAACCATTCATTCATTGCCCCATCAACGCTCCCGGGCCTTGCTAGGGGTGGCGAATGTACGGGGTGCGTTGGTGGCGTGCCTCTCTCTGGTCGAGTTGCTGGGTCTCGATAGCACCAGCAGCGTTGCCAGCGGCGCGAGAGTCGTGCCGCGCATGCTGATCATCGCCGCCCACGGCGGTCCCGTGGTGGTGCCGGTAGACGAAGTGGACGGAATACATGCCATCGACGAACGCATCCTCGAAGCGGCGTCCCGCTCTGGCGCGCAGGCCAGTGCCAAGTACACCCGTGGCGTGATGCAATTCAAAGGTCGCAGCCTGCGCTGGCTGGATGAAGATCAGCTGATGTCCGCCGTGACCCGGAGCCTCACATGACCCCCGAGCAAATGCGCGACTCTTCGTTGCTGGAGCTGTTCAGCCTGGAAGCCGAGGCCCAGACCCAGGTGCTGAGCGCAGGTTTGTTGGCGCTGGAACGTGATCCGACCCAGGCTGATCATCTCGAATCGTGCATGCGTGCGGCACATTCGCTAAAAGGCGCGGCCCGGATCGTCGGCGTCGATGCTGGCGTCAGCGTTGCCCATGTCATGGAAGATTGCCTGGTCAGTGCCCAGGAAGGGCGCTTGTACCTGCGCCCGGAACACATTGATGCGTTGCTGCAAGGCACCGACCTGCTGATGCGCATCGCGACACCGAACAATGCGCCGGGCGCTGCGGACATCGAAGCGTATGTCGTATTGATGGGGCGCTTGCTCGATCCAATGGCTGCTGCGATACCGAGCATGACCCCCGCCGCGCTGGTGATGGCCGAGCTGCAAGTTGAAGCGCCCGCACCCACGATCGAAGAGCCGGCGGCGCCCGTCGAATCGCTGGCGGTATCGCCGAAACTGGCCAGGCGCACCACCGAAAACGGCGAGCGCGTACTGCGCGTCACTGCCGAGCGCTTGAACAGCCTGCTCGATCTGTCGAGTAAATCCCTGGTGGAAACCCTGCGGCTCAAACCGCACCTGGCAACCATGCAGCGGCTCAAGCGCATGCAGAGCAACAGTCAGCGGGCGCTGGAAAACCTCAACGTCCATCTCAAGGAGCAAGTCCTGAGCCTCGAAGCCCGGGAAGCCCTCGACGATGCACGCCGGCTCCTGGCGGAGTCCCAGCAATTGCTGGTGGAAAAAAACGCCGAACTGGATGAGTTTGCCTGGCAGGCCAGCCAGCGCGCGCAGGTGTTGTACGACACCGCCCTGGCTTGTCGCATGCGGCCGTTCGCCGATGTCTTGACGGGGCAGGTGCGGATGGTCCGCGACCTCGGTCGTAGCCTCGGCAAGCAAGTGCGGCTGGAGATCGAGGGCGAAAAGACCCAGGTCGATCGCGACGTCCTGGAAAAACTCGAAGCACCACTGACTCACTTGCTGCGCAATGCCGTCGATCACGGTATCGAAAGCCCGGAACAAAGGCTGTTGGCGGGTAAGCCAGCAGAGGGCCTGATTCGTCTGCGCGCGTCCCATCAGGCCGGGTTGCTGGTGCTGCAACTGAGCGATGACGGTAACGGGGTCGATCTGGAAAAGGTCCGTCGCAGCATCGTCGAACGCCAGTTATCCCCGGCCGATACCGCCGCGCAATTGAGTGAAGAGGAACTGCTGACCTTCCTTTTCCTGCCCGGCTTCAGTCTGCGCGACACTGTCACCGAAGTCTCCGGGCGCGGCGTTGGCCTGGATGCGGTGCAGCACATGGTTCGCCAGTTGCGCGGTGCGGTGGTGCTGGAGCAGACGGCGGGCGAGGGCAGTCGTTTCCATCTCGAGGTGCCCCTGACCCTGTCCGTGGTGCGCAGCCTGGTGGTGGAAGTCGGTGAAGAGGCTTATGCCTTCCCGCTGGCCCACATTGAACGCATGTGTGATCTGGAGCCGGCGGATATCGTTCAGGTCGAGGGCCGCCAGCATTTCTGGCATGAAGGCCGGCATGTCGGGCTGGTCGCCGCCAGTCAACTGTTGCAGCGTCCGGCCAGTCAAGGCAGCCAGCAAACCCTGAAAGTCGTGGTGATCCGCGAGCGTGATGCGATATATGGCATTGCGGTAGAACGCTTTATCGGCGAGCGGACATTGGTTGTATTGCCCCTGGATGAGCGCCTCGGCAAGGTCCAGGATATCTCCGCCGGCGCTCTGCTCGACGACGGTTCGGTGGTGTTGATCGTCGACGTCGAAGACATGCTGCGTTCGGTGGATAAGTTGCTCAACACCGGGCGGCTGGAGCGCATTGCGCGCCACAGCAACCAGGTCGTCGCAGCGGCCCGCAAGCGAGTCCTGGTCGTGGATGACTCCCTGACCGTGCGTGAGCTGCAGCGCAAACTGTTGCTCAATCGAGGTTATGACGTGGCCGTGGCGGTCGACGGCATGGATGGCTGGAATGCCTTGCGTTCCGAAGATTTCGACCTGCTGATCACCGACATCGACATGCCGCGCATGGACGGCATCGAGCTGGTGTCGTTGTTGCGCCGGGACAATCGTCTGCAATCGCTGCCGGTGATGGTGGTGTCCTACAAGGATCGTGAAGAAGACCGTCGTCGTGGACTGGACGCCGGGGCCGACTATTATCTAGCCAAAGCCAGTTTTCACGACGATGCCCTGCTCGATGCAGTGGTTGAGCTCATAGGAGGAGCACGGGCATGAAGATCGCAATCGTCAATGACATGCCAATGGCCGTGGAAGCCTTGCGCCGGGCATTGGCTTTCGAGCCGGCCCACCAGGTGATCTGGGTGGCGAGCAATGGCCGCGAGGCGGTGCAAAAGTGTGCCGAACAGACGCCAGACCTGATCCTGATGGATTTGATCATGCCGGTGATGGACGGAGTGGAAGCCACCCGGCACATCATGGCTGAAACGCCCTGCGCGATCGTCATCGTCACCGTCGATCGCCAGCAGAACGTGCATCGGGTGTTCGAGGCCATGGGCCATGGCGCCCTGGATGTGGTCGACACGCCAGCCCTCGGCGCGGGCAATGCCCAGGAAGCGGCGGCACCGCTGTTACGCAAGATCATGAATATCGGCTGGCTGATCGGCGACAAGGGCAATCGGGAACGATCGGCACCGAATCCGACGCGCAGTTCGGGCCCACGCCAGAGCCTGATCGCCATCGGTTCATCCGCTGGCGGGCCGGCGGCTTTGGAACTCCTGCTCAAGGGATTGCCGCGGGATTTTTCCCCGGCCATCGTATTGGTCCAACACGTTGACCAGGTATTCGCCGCTGGCATGGCGGAATGGCTCGGCAGCGCCAGCGGCCTGAACGTGCGCCTGGCCCAGGAGGGCGAACCGCCGCAAAGCGGCACCGTGCTGCTGGCGGGCACCAACCACCATATTCGTTTGTTGAAAAACGGCAAGCTGGCCTACACGGCCGAACCGGTCAACGAGATCTACAGGCCCTCTATCGATGTGTTTTTCGAGAGCGTGGCCAGTTACTGGAATGGCGATGCGGTTGGCGTTTTGTTGACCGGGATGGGGCGTGATGGCGCGCAAGGGCTTAAACTCATGCGCCAGCATGGCTACCTGACCATCGCACAAGATCAACAAAGCAGTGCGGTGTACGGCATGCCGAAGGCTGCAGCCGCCATCGATGCCGCCGTGGAAATACGCCCGCTGGAACAGATAGCGCCACGATTGCTGGAGATATTCCCCAAGTGACCCTTTCAACCGCATTCCTGGCCCAAGTAGTATTCAGGTGAACGCACATGAATGATTTACAGCTCGACGACTTCAAGACTGACGAAAATGCCGCCATGGTGCTGTTGGTGGACGATCAGGCGATGATCGGCGAGGCCGTACGACGCGGTTTGTCGAACGAAGAAAACATCGACTTCCACTTTTGCGCCGACCCGCACCAGGCCATCGCCCATGCCGTGCGCATCAAGCCGACGGTGATCCTGCAGGACCTGGTCATGCCCGGCCTCGATGGCCTCAGCCTGGTACGCGAATACCGCAACCACCCGGCGACCAGGGACATTCCGATCATCGTCCTGTGAACCAAGGAAGACCCGCTGATCAAGAGCGCGGCGTTCGCGGCCGGGGCCAACGACTACCTGGTCAAGCTGCCGGACAACATCGAGCTGGTGGCGCGCATTCGCTATCACTCGCGCTCCTACATGACGCTGCTGCAGCGTGATGCGGCCTACCGCGCTTTGCGGGTCAGCCAGCAACAGTTGCTCGACACCAACCTGGTGTTGCAACGCCTGATGAACTCCGACGGCCTGACCGGGCTGTCGAACCGTCGGCATTTCGATGAATACCTGGAACTCGAATGGCGCCGCTCGCTGCGTGAGCAGACCCAATTGTCGTTGCTGATGATCGATGTGGACTACTTCAAGACCTACAACGACACCTTCGGCCATCTGGAAGGCGACGAAGCCCTGCGCCAGGTCGCCGCGGCGATCCGCGACGCCAGCTCCCGACCTTCCGACCTCCCGGCCCGCTACGGCGGCGAAGAATTCGCCCTGGTACTGCCCAACACCTCGCAGGGCGGCGCGCGGCTGGTGGCGGAAAAACTGCGCATGACCGTGGCCGCGCTGAAGATCCCGCATATAGCCCCGACCGAAGGATCGAGCCTGACCATCAGCATCGGCCTGTCTACCATCATCCCGACATCTGGCAGCAATTGTCGTGAATTGATCTCGGCGGCGGACAAGGGGTTGTACCAGGCGAAGAACAACGGGCGTAATCAGGTTGGCATAGGCTGACCGACACAAAACACCCTGTGGCGAGGGGGTTTATCCCCGCTGGGCTGCGAAGGGGTTCCAACAACGGGACTGCTGCGCAGTCCAACGGGGATAAATCCCCTCGCCACAGATAAATCCCCTCATCACAGATAAATCTCCTCGTCACAGGTGATCTCCACAGTTGCAGAGGGCGTAGGTGAACCCCGCCTTTTCGGCCAAGCGGACTGCCGTTTCCGGCCGTTTACCGTTATACTCGCCGGCTTTCAAAAGTTCGCCAACGAGTGCTGCCCGCCATGGAAATCAACCCGATCCTTAACACCATCAAGGACCTGTCCGAGCGCTCCGAAACTATTCGGGGGTATCTTTGACTACGATCAAAAGCATGAGCGCCTGACCGAGGTCAATCGCGAGCTTGAAGATCCGAGTGTCTGGAACAAACCTGAATACGCCCAGGAACTGGGCCGCGAGCGCGCTGCGCTGGCGCAGATCGTCGATACCCTCGACGAACTGAACACGGGTCTGGCCGATTGCCGCGACCTGCTGGACATGGCTGTCGAAGAAAACGACGAAGGCGCAGTGGGCGATGTCGTCGCCGAGCTGGCCCGTCTTGAGGAAAACCTCGCCAAGCTTGAATTCCGCCGCATGTTCAGCCATGAAATGGACCCGAACAACGCCTACCTGGATATCCAGGCCGGCTCCGGTGGCACCGAGGCCCAGGACTGGGCCAACATCCTGCTGCGCATGTACCTGCGCTGGGCTGACAAACGCGGTTTCGACGCCACCATCATGGAACTGTCGGCCGGTGAAGTCGCGGGCATCAAGGGCGCGACCGTGCACATCAAGGGTGAATACGCCTTTGGCTGGCTGCGTACCGAGATCGGCGTACATCGCCTGGTTCGCAAGAGCCCGTTCGACTCTGGCAACCGTCGTCACACTTCGTTCTCGGCGGTTTTTGTCTCGCCAGAGATCGATGACAAGGTGGAAATCGAGATCAACCCGGCGGACTTGCGGATCGACACCTATCGTTCCTCCGGTGCCGGTGGTCAGCACGTAAACACCACCGACTCGGCCGTACGTATCACCCACGTACCGACCAATACCGTGGTCAGCTGCCAGAACGAACGTTCCCAGCATGCCAACAAGGACACCGCCATGAAAATGCTGCGGGCCAAGTTGTATGAGCAGGAAATGCAGAAACGCAACGCCGCGTCCCAGGCGCTGGAAGACACCAAGTCGGATATCGGCTGGGGTCACCAGATCCGTTCTTATGTGCTCGATGCGTCGCGGATCAAGGATCTGCGTACCAACATCGAACGCAGCGACTGCGACAAGGTGCTCGACGGCGATATCGACGAATACCTGGAAGCCAGCCTGAAATCAGGGCTGTAAGACATGCAATACGGGATCGGTCCCGATCCCTGTAGGAGCCGGCTTGCTGGCGATCCCCGGGCCGCAGGCCCGGGGGCAACGAACCTGTGATGGAATATTTAAAGACATGAGCGACCTAGAACTCGACCCGCAAGCCCTGCAACAGGAAGAAAACTCCCTGATCGCCCTGCGCAAGGAAAAGCTTGCTGCCGAGCGCGCCAAGGGCAATGCCTTCCCCAACGACTTCCGCCGCGAAAACTACTGCAATGACTTGCAGAAACAGTACGCGGACAAGACCAAGGAAGAGCTGGCAGAGGCTGCAATCCCGGTCAAGGTTGCCGGTCGCATCATGCTCAACCGTGGCTCGTTCATGGTGATCCAGGACATGACCGGTCGCATCCAGGTCTACGTCAACCGCAAGACCCTGTCCGAAGACACCCTGGCCGCGGTGAAAACCTGGGACATGGGCGACATCATTGCTGCCGAGGGCACCCTGGCCCGTTCCGGCAAAGGTGACCTGTACGTTGAAATGACCAACGTGCGCCTGCTGACCAAGTCCCTGCGCCCGCTGCCGGACAAGCACCACGGCCTGACCGACACCGAACAGCGCTATCGCCAGCGTTACGTTGACCTGATCGTCAACGAAGACGTGCGCCAGACGTTCCGCGTACGTTCGCAAGTGATCGCGCACATTCGCAGCTTCCTGATGAAGCGCGACTTCCTCGAAGTCGAAACGCCGATGCTGCAGACCATTCCTGGCGGTGCCGCGGCCAAGCCGTTCGAAACCCACCACAACGCGCTGGACATGGAAATGTTCCTGCGTATCGCGCCAGAGCTGTACCTGAAGCGTCTGGTGGTTGGTGGCTTCGAAAAAGTGTTCGAGATCAACCGCAACTTCCGTAACGAAGGCGTTTCGACTCGTCACAACCCTGAATTCACCATGTTGGAGTTCTACCAGGCCTACGCCGACTACGAAGACAACATGGACCTGACCGAAGAACTGTTCCGTGAGCTGGCACAGCTGGTCCTGGGCAGCACCGACGTGCCGTACGGCGACAAGGTGTTCCACTTCGGCGAGCCGTTCGTGCGCCTGTCGGTGTTCGACTCGATCCTCAAGTACAACCCTGAGCTGACCGCCGATGACCTGAACGACATCGACAAGGCTCGCGCCATCGCCAAGAAGGCCGGCGCCAAGGTGCTGGGCTTCGAAGGCCTGGGCAAGCTGCAGGTGATGATTTTCGAAGAGCTGGTCGAGCACAAGCTGGAGCAGCCGCACTTCATTACCCAGTACCCGTTCGAAGTATCGCCGTTGGCTCGCCGCAACGACGAGAACCCGAATGTCACCGACCGCTTCGAGCTGTTCATCGGTGGTCGTGAAATCGCCAACGCCTACTCCGAGTTGAACGACGCGGAAGACCAGGCCGAGCGTTTCATGGCCCAGGTGGCCGACAAGGACGCCGGCGACGACGAAGCCATGCACTACGACGCCGACTTCGTGCGCGCGCTGGAGTACGGCATGCCTCCGACGGCCGGTGAAGGCATCGGCATCGACCGCCTGGTGATGTTGTTGACCAACTCCCCGTCGATCCGCGACGTGATCCTGTTCCCGCACATGCGGCCACAAGCGTAAGTGTTTCAATAAAAAGCCGCCTCTTCAGGCGGCTTTTTATTGCCTGTCTGGTACAAACGTATCAACTTGTTAGTTTCATCTGAGAGGAAAGACCTGTCGTGAATCGTGCAATGGCTCAAGAAGGTGCAGCGGGTATCGCCACTGCGGTTGCTGAAAGTGTTCAGTACCAGGGCCGCAAGGCCAGCCGGCAGGGCAGCGAGCAACGTCGACAGGACATTCTCGATGCCGCGATGCGCATTGTCGTGCGCGATGGCGTACGGGCCGTAAGGCATCGTGCGGTGGCTGCCGAGGCGCAAGTGCCCTTATCGGCGACCACTTACTACTTCAAGGATATCGATGACCTGCTCACCGATACCTTCGCCCAGTATGTGGAGCGCAGCGCGGCCTACATGGCCAAGCTGTGGGTGAATAACGAGGGCCTGCTGCGCGACATGATCGCCAGTGGCGACGGCAGTGCGCAGGCTCGTTCAAAACTGGCGGACGACATTGCGCGGTTGATGACCGACTATGTGCACCGGCAACTGATCACCCGTCGTGAGCACTTGATGGCCGAGCAGGCGTTCCGCCAGGAAGCGCTGCTGAACCCGCGCCTGGCCGAGTTGGTGCGCTCCCATCAGCAAATCCTGTTGCAGGGTTCCTGCCAGCTTTTCCAGGTGCTGGGTTCTCGCGAACCACAGCAGGACGCCAAAGTGTTGACGGCGATAATCGGACGGATGGAATATCAGGGCCTGCTCAACGACGCTGAGCCGGACGCCGAAGAGGAAATGCTCGGCATACTGACGCGTTATATGCATTTGGTGCTGGCTTCGGTATAACGCGCCCCCCGTACCGATCGTTCCCACGCTCCGCGTGGGAATGCCGCCCGGGACGCTCTGCGTCCCTTGCCGGTGTGACGCAGAGCGTCACTGGATGCATTCCCACGCGGAGCGTGGGAACGATCAGCGTGGACAAGTCATCGTGTGTCGATAGGGAGTGTTGAATGAAAGCTTGGTGCGCCGTAGTAATCGCCTTGTCGTTCCTGCTGCTCAGCGGCTGCCTGGTGACCTTCAAGGAGCCGCTGCCCACGAGCGAGCCCGCACCAAAAGGTTTATTGGGAAAATGGACCAGCACCAATGCCTGGGGTGAACCGCTGAATCTTGAGTTGACGCGCATCGGCGACAATCGCTATCAGGCAGTCAGCTACTTCAAGGCCAGGCCCAAGGAACGCGAGTCCTATCCATTTACCGTGTCTCACCACGGTAGCCGCTGGTATCTCTCGGCGAAAGCGCCAGCCCGGTTCGGCGGAAATTTCACGATTGCCGGCTTCGAACTCACCGACAAGCGCGAACTGGTGGTGTACAACCTCGACCTCGAGCAAATCAAGCAGGCGCTTGGGCAGGAAATTCTCAGTGGCGAAGGCTTCCAGACCGACGACGGCGAGGGCGTGTTGATCGACAGCAAGATGGACCAGGTATCGGCCTACCTCGTCGATCCCGCCAACTCCGATGTATTCGTCGAAGCGGTCCGCTACCAGCGCCAGGCCAAGGCCCAATAACCAACAGGTTTCAACAGGAGTTCCGGGTGGACGATTACCAGCAGTCGATACGCATTTTGTCCGATCGCATTGTGCTGGCACAGACGCCGATTCGCGTCCTCGATGCGGTGAAATGGGACGACAACATCCGCAAGGGCTTCCTCAAGGCCAAGGGCAAGGAAATGCCCGCGGTGGACCGTGATTACTATCTCAACCGTCCGCTGGCCTTCGATTCCAGCAAGGTGAAGCTGGAATTCCAGAACATCGAGCGCGACATCACCCGTCAACTTGGCCAGTTCAACCCGGTCGGGCAAATCATGCGCCGCATGTGTAAGGAATACCGGATGGTGGTGCGCATGCTCGAAGCACGTGGCACCGAGGATTTCGGCCTGATTTCCCAGGAGTTGTATGGCGCTGCCTCGGACGCCTTTCATGCTGGCGACCCGACCCTGTCCGACCTGGGCATGATGCTGTCCGAGTACCTGAACAACATCGACGGTCGTGGCGACCTCAAGGATGAACCGAAGACGCTGACGGCCAAGGAAGCGGTCGACCTGTTGCAACATCGCTTGAACAAAGTATTTGGCGAAGCCGAGGAAACCATCCGCGTGTTCGAGTCTGACGGCATCGTCGCCGATGCGGCTGCCGGCGCTGACTACATCAAGATCCGCTCCGATGCGATGTTCAATCAGCGCGATGTGCGCGCCCTGGAGGTCCACGAAGGGCTGGTGCATGTCGGTACCACCCTCAACGGTTTGAACCAGCCGATCTGTACCTTCCTGTCCAAGGGGCCGCCCTCGTCGACGGTGACCCAGGAAGGCCTGGCGATCCTGATGGAAATCATCACCTTTGCCTCCTACCCGAGCCGCCTGCGCAAGCTGACCAACCGCACGCGGGCCATTCACATGGTCGAGGAGGGCGCGGATTTCCTGCAGGTGTTCGAGTTCTTCCGTGAACAAGGCTTCGAGATGCCCGAGAGCTACAGCAACGCCAGTCGCGTTTTCCGCGGCTCGGTGCCGACAGGTCTGCCATTCACCAAAGACTTGTCCTACCTCAAGGGCTTCATCATGATTTACAACTACATTCAACTGGCCGTGCGTAAAGGCAAGCTGGAGCAGATACCGCTGTTGTTCTGCGGCAAGACTACCCTGGAAGACATGCGCACCTTGCGCCTGCTGGTGGATGAAGGCCTGGTGGTGCCGCCCAAGTACCTGCCTGAACAGTTTCGCGACATGAACGCGTTGTCGGCGTGGATGTGTTTCTCCAACTTCCTCAATCACCTGAGCCTGGACCGGATCGAAGCGGATTACTCCAATATCCTTTGATCAGATCGTTCCCACGCTCTGCGTGGGAATGCCGCCATGGACGCTCCGCGTCCACTGTGACGCGGAGCGTCACGTTATGCATTCCCACGCGGAGCATGGGAACGATCACCCACATTGAGGTTTCACCGGATGAGAATCCTCGGCATCTTCTGCCTTCTCCTGGCCCTGAGCGGTTGCAGCTCACTGCTGTTCTACCCCGAACCCGGCCAGTTGTTCACCCCGGAAAAAGCCAAGCTCGAATACCGCGATGTCACCCTGACCACCGCCGACGGCCTCAAGCTGCACGCTTGGTGGCTACCGGCAAAAAAAGGCGTCGAGGTCAAAGGCACGGTACTTCATTTGCACGGCAATGGCGGCAACCTGCCCATGCACCTGGGCGGGAGTTGGTGGCTGCCTAAAGAGGGTTACCAGGTGTTGCTGGTGGATTATCGCGGTTACGGCTTGTCCCAGGGCGAACCGAGCTTGCCGGCGATCTATCAGGACATCGACGCCGCGTTCAAATGGCTCGACCAGGCCCCGGAGGTCAAGGGCAAGCCGCTGATCTTGCTGGGACAGAGCCTTGGCGGTTCGATGGCGGTTCACTACCTCGTGCAACACCCCGAGCGGCAAAAACAACTGAAGGCGGTTGTGCTCGATGGTGTGCCTGCCAGTTACCGCAGTGTCGGTCGTTATGCGCTGAGCAATTCATGGGTGTTCTGGGCGTTCCAGGTGCCGCTGTCCTGGCTGGTGCCTGATGGCGACAGTGCGATCAATTCCATGGCTCAGCTCAATGGCGTGCCGAAACTGATCTACCACAGCATCGACGATCCGCTCGTGCCTCTTTCCAACGGCATCCGTCTGTATCAAGCTGCGCCGCCGCCCAGGGTGCTGCAACTGACCCGTGGCGGTCACGTGCAGACATTCGCCGACCCGGTCTGGCGCAAAGTCATGTTGCGTTATCTCGATGACCCGCAGCATTTCAACGGCCTGCGCCGCTTGGGCGAAATCCCCAATTACCCGGCACCCGAACATTCTGAAAATGAACCACCAGAGAGCCCGCAATGAGTGAAGAACGTAACGCCATCCCGCTGATCATCACCGGTATCTGCAGCATCCTCGGCACCGTCGCGGCCTTGTGGTGGTACGGCTACCTGCACTTCGCCAAGCCAGAGGATGCGTTGCTGCTCAACGAATTCACCATGCTCAAGACCGTGCCGGGCGAAGACTACAAGGTCTCCCTGGAACCGGCGGCGCAAGTGGCGCAGTGCATTGATGGCGTGTTGGTGCTGTTCGACACCGAACAGAAAGGCCTGACCGGCGTGCTGGTCAACAACAAGAAGAAAGCGGTGCGTTGCATGGGGCAGGAAACCCCGCAGAAGCTGGAACAGTAGGAGCTGCCGAAGGCTGCGATCTTTTGATCTTGAAAACTAAAAGCCCCGCCTGATCAGATCAGGTGGGGCTTTTGGATTATTGCGTGATGCTTAATTCGAGCTCACCGCCGAACGCGGAATCACCGGCTGGTTGTCATTGGAAATCGTCACTTCCACCCGACGATTCTGTGCCCGGCCCGAGACACTGGTATTTTCCGCCACGGGATATTCCTTGCCATAACCTTGGGCGACGATGCGGGTTGGATCAACACCCATCTTCACCAGCGCCATGCGCACGGAGCTGGCGCGGCGTTCCGACAGTGACTGGTTGTGCGAGGCGGTACCGGTGCTGTCGGTGTAACCCTCGACAATCACTTTGCGGTCCGGATTCTCCTGTAGGTACTGGGCCAGTTTGTTGATGTTCATCATGCCGTTGGATTTCAGCTCGGCCTTGTCGGTGGCGAACAGCACATCACCGAAGGTCACCAACGTGCCGCGATCGGTCTGTTTGGCATTGAGGCTGTCTTGCAGCTGTTTGATCTGCTGGTCGCGGGCGTCAAGACGCGCCTGGGCCCGTTGTGCAGAAGCGTTTTTCAGATTGGCTTCGGCGGTGCGCAGGGCGATGGTCTGTTTCGCCACTTCGACACGCTGGTTGGTCAGGTAGGCCAACTGGTCAACCTTGGCCGGGTCTTCCTTATCCAGATAGGCCTTGTCGGCCTTGTCCAGGTAATCGCTGGCGTCCTTGGTTTCCAGCGCCGCGACTTTGCTCGCCTGCGGGTTGGCTTGCAGGCCGGAATAATTGGTGCGGGCCTGTTCCAGATTGGCGTTCGGTGGCGTTGAGCATGCGGCCAAAGTAACGCTGGCGGCCAGCAGGGCAGGGATCATCAAATTTTTTGAATTCATGGTTTTAGTCCTTTTCAATCGAGTAAGAAATACGTCGTGCAGCGCTGTTACTGAACGGTGCGCTGGCTTTCCTGACGCAGTTCCTGAACCCCTTTCTGAGAGTCCTTCACAGATTGTTCGGCTTTCATCGCCTGGGCTTTGCGCTCGGCTACACGAGCGTCCCACTCAGCCTGTTCGGCCAAGGTCTTGGCTTGATCGAACTTCTTGTCGTGCATGGCAATTTCGGCTTGCTTGAGTTTGTCTTGTGCAGCCTTCATTTCCACTGCAGCGAATTCGGTACCACCGGCACTGACGGCGCTGTTGACCGCTGACTCGGTGACGGCGAATTGCTCGGTGGGTGGGTTACCCGCGCAGCCGGCCAGCACGAGGCCTGTGCCGATGGCCAGTGCCGCCATTTTCAGTCCGTGCAGGGAAGAGGATTTGCCAGTTCGGGTTTTCATCGTTTTCAACTCCATTGGGCTAACTCCTGAGCAACGTGAATATCCATCCTGGGCAATGAGCCGAAACCGTATTTCACAAGGCTTTTTGAAACGGCCGTCCCAGGCGTGGTTACTGGGTTGACCCGAGGCGTTTTTTGAAAGTTCAGAAATTTAGCTGGCTATCGAAAAAATTTCGACGCAGCGCGAAGGGCTCTATATCGAGGAATGTGGCGATGAACACAGCTGATCACACCCCTCGAAGGGGGTGCGAACAGTGATTTTCAGGAGGGACAAATACAAAAAAAATCAGTGCTTTTGCTTGTCGCCAGCGGCCGACAGGTCATGCAAATGACGACGGGACAAAGCGAGGAAACGTGGGGTCGGGCCGATGTCTTCGTACAACGGATCGCCCTCTTCATCAGTGGCCACTACGGTGGAACCTTTCACATAGGGAAAGCTTTTTTCCAGTTCTTCCAGGGCAGCCCCGATCAGTTCGCCCAGCAGTTCTTCAGGATGCCGCTTGGGGTACATCTCGATAATCGCCGCAAGCCGTGCGGCAGCCTCCACGTCCAGATGAATCGAATAGCCTGTGTCGGTCAGGCGACCCTTGTGGTTTTCTTCCCAGTGGTTGGCAAGCTCGCGGATTTTCATAATGACCTCATTGCACTCCTGCTCCCGGCAGGCGGGGAATGTCCGGCAGATGCCGGCGACAGCCGTTGTACGGCTTACCCTTGAGACTAGCTTTTACGCCAAAGGTTTAAAGGCCCTTCGTCGTCTTGCTTGTAAGAACCGGTCTGGAGCGGCACTCTTAAGGTTCCTGGTCGACCGGATTTTTCGCTGGAGAACTGTTGATGACCGATATTGATGCACGCTTGCGCGAAGACGTTCACCTGCTCGGTGAGTTGTTGGGCAACACCATTCGGGAACAGTATGGGGACGGTTTTCTCGACAAGATCGAGCAGATCCGCAAGGGCGCCAAGGCTGACCGTCGCGGTTCCATGGATGCCGAGCTCAGCGCCAGTCTGAACCAGTTGACGGAGGACGAGCTGCTGCCAGTGGCGCGGGCGTTCAACCAGTTTCTCAACCTGGCCAACATCGCCGAGCAGTACCAACTGATTCATCGTCGCGAAGAATCCCAGCCCGCGCCATTCGAGGCGCGGGTGCTGCCGGAGCTGCTCGCCCGCCTGCGCGCCGAAGGTCATGGCGCCGAGTCCCTGGCCCGTCAGTTGGGGCGGCTGGAAATCGAGCTGGTGCTGACGGCGCACCCGACCGAAGTCGCGCGCCGCACGCTGATCCAGAAATACGACGCCATCGCTGCGCAACTGGCGGCGCAGGACCATCGCGACCTGACCAGCGCCGAGCGCGAGCAGATCAAGTCGACATTGCAGCGCCTGATCGCCGAAGCCTGGCACACCGAAGAAATCCGCCGCACGCGCCCGACACCGGTCGACGAAGCCAAATGGGGCTTCGCGGTGATCGAGCATTCATTGTGGCAAGCGATCCCCAACTACTTGCGCAAGGCCGACCAAGCCCTGCATGCCGCCACGGGACTGCATTTGCCATTGGAAGCGGCGCCGATTCGCTTCGCCTCGTGGATGGGCGGCGACCGCGACGGCAACCCCAACGTGACGGCGGCCGTGACCCGTGAAGTGCTGCTGCTGGCGCGCTGGATGGCGGCCGATTTGTACCTGCGCGATGTCGATCATCTGGCTGCCGAGTTGTCGATGCAGCAGGCCAGTGAAGAATTGAAGGCCAAGGCTGGCGACAGCGCCGAACCTTACCGCGCTGTGCTCAAGCAGCTACGCGAACGCCTGCGCGCCACGCGAAGCTGGGCGCACACCGCGTTGTCGACGCCGACGCCTGCGCCGGCCGATGTACTGCAAGACAATCGCGACCTGCTCGACCCACTGGAGCTGTGCTACCACTCGCTGCATGAGTGCGGCATGGGCGTCATCGCCGACGGTCCCTTGCTCGATTGCCTGCGCCGGGCCGTGACGTTCGGCCTGTTCCTGGTGCGCCTCGATGTACGCCAGGACTCGTCGCGCCATACCGCGGCCATGACCGAAATCACCGACTACCTTGGCCTGGGTCGCTATGAAGACTGGAGCGAAGAAGAGCGCATCGCCTTCCTGACGCGCGAACTGAATAACCGTCGACCCTTGTTGCCGGCCTACTACAAGCCTTCGGCCGATACCGCCGAAGTGCTGGCGACTTGCCGGGAAATCGCTGCGGCGCCAGGAGCGTCGCTGGGCTCCTACGTGATTTCCATGGCCGGTGCCGCTTCCGATGTGCTGGCCGTGCAGCTGCTGCTCAAGGAGTCCGGGGTATTGCGGCCGATGCGCGTGGTGCCGCTTTTCGAAACCCTTGCCGACCTCGATAACGCAGGTCCGGTGATCGAGAAGCTCTTGTTGCTACCGGGCTATCGCTCGCGCCTGCAAGGCCCGCAGGAAGTGATGATCGGTTATTCCGACTCGGCCAAGGACGCAGGGACCACGGCAGCCGCCTGGGCCCAGTACCGGGCGCAGGAACAACTGGTGGATATCTGCCGCTCGCACGACGTGGAACTGCTGTTGTTCCATGGTCGCGGCGGCACCGTGGGGCGGGGTGGCGGCCCGGCGCACGCGGCGATTCTGTCGCAGCCGCCGGGTTCGGTCGCCGGACGTTTCCGCACCACCGAGCAGGGAGAAATGATTCGATTCAAGTTCGGCCTGCCGGACATCGCCGAGCAAAACCTCAATCTGTATCTGGCCGCGGTGCTCGAAGCGACCTTGCTGCCACCGCCGCCGCCGACACCTGAGTGGCGCCATCTGATGGACGAACTGGCCGCCGATGGGGTCAGCGCCTACCGTGCGGTGGTGCGGGAAAATCCGCAGTTCGTGGAATATTTCCGCCAGCCCACCCCGGAACAGGAGCTTGGGCGCCTGCCGCTGGGCAGTCGCCCGGCCAAGCGCCGTGCTGGCGGGATCGAAAGCCTGCGGGCCATCCCGTGGATCTTCGGATGGACCCAGACCCGGTTGATGCTGCCCGCCTGGTTGGGCTGGGAAGCAGCCCTGAGCAAAGCGCTGGAGCGCGGTGAGGGCGAACTGCTGCAGCAGATGCGCGAGCAGTGGCCGTTTTTCCGCACGCGCATCGACATGCTGGAAATGGTCCTGGCCAAGGCCGACGCGGATATCGCCCGCTCCTACGACGAGCGTCTGGTCGAGCCGGACTTGCTACCTTTGGGCGCGCATTTACGCGACCTATTGTCGCAGGCATGCGCCATCGTTCTCGGCTTGACCGGTCAGTCGCAGCTGCTGGCACATAGCCCAGCCACCCTGGAATTCATCCGCTTGCGCAACACTTACCTCGACCCGCTTCATCTATTGCAGGCAGAGTTGCTGGCACGATCGCGGCAACCGGATGTGGCCCAGGACAGCCCGGTAGAACAGGCGTTGCTGGTGTCTGTAGCAGGGATTGCCGCCGGTTTGCGCAACACCGGCTGAGGATTTTTGCCATGCTTTTGGGCATCCGGCGGGGGCGCCGGATGCGGTTCCAAGGCGGGTTAAAAAGTGCTGCCAGGCGACAGTTAATGATGGGGTTGCGACTTGGGGAACCCGGTTGCGCGGTCACGACAGGCAGTGGTTTCTCCGACTTTTGGCGGCTTGTGTGGGCGAAGCCTGCTGTGTATCTTGATCAGCCTTTGGCCGTTTGGGCGGTCACGACCCTATTTTTGAGATTGGCCCCACGAGGCGAATCTGACGTTATCCATATAAAAAATTGAGGAGCACATCGATGCGCGTCATTCTGCTGGGAGCTCCCGGGGCCGGTAAAGGTACTCAGGCTAAGTTCATCACCGAAAAATTCGGTATTCCGCAAATCTCCACCGGCGACATGCTGCGTGCCGCGGTCAAGGCTGGCACCGAGCTGGGCATCAAGGCCAAGAGCATCATGGATGCCGGTGGCCTGGTGTCCGATGACTTGATCATCGCCCTGGTCAAGGACCGTATCGCCCAGTCCGACTGCGCCAACGGTTTCCTGTTCGACGGTTTCCCGCGCACCATTCCACAGGCTGAAGCCCTGGTGACTGCCGGTGTCGAGCTCGACGCGGTGGTTGAAATCGCCGTTGAAGACGAAGAGATCGTGCAGCGTATCGCCGGTCGCCGTGTTCACGAGGCCAGCGGTCGTGTCTACCACATCGTCTACAACCCGCCGAAAATTGCTGGCAAGGACGACATCACCGGCGAAGAGCTGGTACAGCGCAAGGACGACACTGAAGAAACCGTGCGTCATCGCCTGTCCGTCTACCATTCGCAGACCAAACCGCTGGTGGACTTCTACCAGAAGCTGTCTGCTGCCAACGGCAAGCCGAAGTACAGCCATATCGAAGGCGTCGGCTCGGTTGAAGCGATCACCGACAAGGTGCTGGCTGCCCTGAGCTGAAAATAGCTTGATCTTCTACGGCCCGCTTGCGGGCCGTAGTTGTTTATACTGACGGACTTTTTTCTGACCTCTCTTGTGGAAACATCGATGAGCACCTTGCTGGCCCTGGACACCGCGACTGAAGCTTGCTCCGTTGCCTTGCTGCATGACGGCAAAGTGACGAGCCATTACGAGGTGATTCCGCGCCTGCATGCACAGAAGCTGCTGCCGATGATCCAGCAGTTGCTTGCCGATGCCGGTACCACCCTGCAAGCGGTCGATGCCATCGCCTTCGGTCGCGGGCCGGGTGCATTCACCGGCGTGCGGATTGCCATCGGTGTGGTGCAAGGCCTGGCCTTTGCACTCGATCGCCCAGTCTTGCCGGTGTCGAACCTGGCGGTGCTGGCCCAACGCGCCTATCGCGAACACGGTGCCAGCCAGGTCGCGGCGGCCATCGATGCGCGGATGGACGAGGTGTATTGGGGCTGCTACCGAGAAACCGCAGGGGAGATGCGCCTGGTCGGCTCCGAAGCGGTATTGCCACCGGAAGTCGCTGCATTGCCGGCCGATGCCAGCGGTGAGTGGTTCGGCGCGGGCACCGGTTGGGGCTATGCCGAACGCATTGGCGTCAGCCTGAGCGGGCAGGATGCGGGCATGTTGCCCCATGCTGAAGATTTGCTGACCCTGGCGCGTTTCGCTTGGGATCGTGGCGAGGCGATCGTGGCGGATGAGGCGCAGCCGGTTTATCTGCGCGATAAAGTGGCGACGCCGAAAGCGCGTTAATCCCTTGGTCCCAGGTGTCCGCTTCGCGAGCAGGCTCGCTCCCACAGGAGTTATGCCAATCGCTGTGGGAGCGAGCCTGCTCGCGAAGACGATCATGCCTGGCGAAGCCAATCGTCGTTTTCTAACCCCGGGTTTTAAACCTTTTGCCTTTTATGTGTTCTAGTTATCACTAGGCAGTTTGCGATGTGGGTTATGTGCCACTAGACTGCCATTACTGATACCGAGCATGCACCTATGCGTATAGACGGCGTTTCCTCTCAGTCCTACCCCATCAAGCGCAAGCCTCGCATAGACCCGCGAGTGGAAGACGAGTCCGTCGATATCGAAGGCGAACTTGCATTTGCGACTGAAGAACAGCTGGCTGCCCGTGCCGCCAAAGCCGCTGCGCAGAAGCTGAGCAATCTTCCCGCCCGCCAGCAGGACATGCTTTATCACCGCGCGATGAACAAAAGCGTGGCAATGGCGCTGGCCAGTTACCTGAGCACCGCCAGTTTCGTCGATTGGGATGCACAAGTGCTGGGCCTCGACCTGTACATCTGATGTTGCCTTACTACCTTGGTTGCCCGTCCTGGAGCGAAAACGCCTGGCGTGATTACCTCTACCCGGCAGCGGCCAGGCCCGCCGATTTTCTGGGTCTCTATTCCCAAGTGTTCAACGCCGTGGAAGGCAATACGACCTTCTACGCGAGTCCCTCTGCCAGTACCGTGCAGCGATGGGCCGAGGTCATGCCCGCACACTTTCGCTTCACCGCGAAGTTTCCCCGCGAGATCAGTCACGGCGGGGACCTGCGAGAACAACTGACTGCCGCCGAAACCTTCACCCGATTGCTCAGCCCGCTGGGCGAGCGGATAGCGCCGTTGTGGCTGCAATTATCCAAGGGCTTTACGCCGCAACGCTTGCCCGAGCTGGCCGGATTCATCGACGCGCTGCAGCGCCCGCTGGCCGTTGAAGTGCGGCATGACGAGTTCTTTGCCAAGGGCGAGAACGAGCGGATGCTCAATCGCCTGTTGCTCGATCGTGGGGTCGAGCGCATTTGCCTTGATCCCCGTGCTTTGTTCAGCTGTACCTCCACCGACCCTTCGGTGCTGCACGCCCAATCGAAGAAACCCCGTGTGCCGCCGCGCCCTGCAGCGTTCACGCAGTTCCCGCAGGTGCGTTTCATCGGTCATCCGCAGCTTGAGGCCAATGAACCGTTCCTGTTGCCGTGGGTGGAGAAAATCGCCCTGTGGATCGAAGAAGGTCGTACGCCCTACATCTTCCTGCACACCGCCGACAATGTGCTCGCGGCCAAACTGGCACAACGTTTCCACGCGCGCCTGATGCTGCGTCTGCCTGGCTTGCCGGCGCTGCCTGAGCTATACAGAGAGCCCGCGGCGGAGCAACTTGGCTTGCTCTGAAGCGGACTCGTTTCCCTTCAGAGGAGCCTGCCAATGGATGCGCAAACCCTTCGAGCCCAAGCGTTCAGAGCCTTGCACGAACGCGACGGGGTTTTTGTGATTCCCAACCCGTGGGATGCTGGTTCGGCCAAGATGCTCGCCAGCCTGGGTTTCGAGGCGCTGGCGACCACCAGCGCCGGTTACGCTTTTTCCCAGGGTCGCCCTGATGGCGGCCTGACGCTTGACGACACCCTGGCCAACGTCCGGGCGATTGTCGCCGCCACCGACCTGCCGGTCGCGGTCGATCTGGAAAACGGATTCGCCGATGATCCCGCCGAATGCGCGCAAAGCATTCTGGCGGCGGCGGCCGCGGGTGCCGTCGGCGGTTCGATCGAGGACTTCACGGGCCGACCGGACGCTCCGATTTATTGCTTCGAACATGCCGTGGCGCACATCGAGGCCGCCGTCGCTGCCGCTCGCAGCTTGCCTTTCGCGTTCACGCTGACAGCCCGTGCCGAGAACTATCTGCATGGCAATCCGGATCTGGCCGACACGATCCTCCGCTTGCAGGCGTTCGCCGAAGCGGGTGCCGACGTGTTGTATGCGCCAGGGTTGCGCAGCGCTGAAGAGGTATTGGCGGTGGTTCGCGCCGTGGCGCCGAAACCGGTCAACGTGTTGATGTCCGGCGGCTTGAAGCTGACGGTCGAGCAGTTGGGCGAAATGGGCGTCAAGCGCATCAGTGTCGGCTCGGCGCTGGCCCTGGCGGCGCTGGGTGAGTTCTACCGCGCGGCCGAAGAGATCAAGACGGCGGGCACGTTCGGCTTCACGTCGCGCTCCATGCCCTACGCCCAGGCCAATCAGTTTTTCAAAGGCTGACGGTGCGGTTTCGCGGGTGGCTGCTGCTGATCCTGTTGATCATCGCAGCTGCGGGAGTGGGCGTCTGGCGCGGTTGGATCCTTCTGCCGCCGCAGTGGAATCCCTGGGCGCCGCTGGACGTCAAGGCGGAGCCCAACCTGCTGACCCGCTACAAACTGATGCGTCTGCGCGCTGATTCGCAGCTGTGCGATCAGGCGTTGAGCAGCTCCGGATTGCGCGTGACCCGTCAGGCCGACAGCCCGGACGCCAAATGTCCGCTGACCAATGCCCTGCGTGTGCAGGGCGGGGACGTGGCCCTGAGCAGCAGTTTCCTTGCCAGCTGCCGACTCGCCGTGTCGTTTGCCCTGTTCGAGCATCACGCGCTGCAACCTGCGGCGCAGGCGATCTACGGGCAAGCGGTCACGCGGGTCGATCACCTTGGCAGCTTTGCCTGCCGCAATGTCTACAGTCGCGAGAATGGCAGGCTCAGCCAGCACGCGTCGGCCAATGCACTGGATATCGCCGGTTTTCGACTGGCGGATGGCCGGACCGTCAATGTGCTCAAGGATTGGTCGAAGGATAATCAGGATGGAAGATTTTTAAGGCAGGTGCGCGATGGCGCCTGTGGCCTGTTCAGCGTGGTGCTGAGCCCGGATTACAACGCGGCCCATCGCAATCACTTTCATCTGGATGTCGGGCCTTGGTGGGTCTGTCGGTGATGCTTAGGCGGCGAGGCGCAGGTTCTGCAGGATGACCGGGCGTGCCCAGCCGTTATCGAAATCGAGTTGTTTCTGTTGCTCCAGCAGTTCTTCCGGCGAGAACGGCGGGAATGGCTTGTCCAGCAGATCGAGCTCGAACTCGGCGATCGGCAAATGCAGTGGACGCGGTTGCGGCGCGGGACCGACTTGCGGCAACGGCTGACCGGCGGTGAGCACGATCGGGCGCACCCAGCCGCTCTCGAAGTCTTGCTGTTGCTGCTGGGCAACGATTTCTTCGGCGGGGAACGGTGGGAATGGTTTGTCGGCCAGGTCCATTTCGAACTCGGCAATTGGCAGGAACAGCGGTTCGGGCGGGCGAACTTCGTTGTCTTTCACGTCGCATTCGCGCTGGGAAACGATGTGTGCCAGCAGGTCACTGCCCACGGTAGGTTCAACCGGGCTTTGCAAATCGACCGGTGGAAAATTCAGCGATTGCGGAAGCACTTCACCCGACTGTTCGGCCAGCGCACGGGCAAAGAAATCCTGCCATATGTGACTGACGCCGCCCAGTACCTGGGTATTTCGCAGGTTGTAATCGCCGTAGGGCGAGATAAAGCCTGTGATTGTGGGTTGAATGTCTGACATTTCTCTCGGTCGACGCTCAGCTCTGGCAAAATGCTCGATAGTTTTGTTATCGGCCGTTTTTGCCGATCATTAATTTTTTGAGCGTGTTTTCCCATGATTGATCAACCTGCGGCCTGCCGCATCCATGTCGAGGCGCTGAGCGCGGCCTTCGAGCCCCAGGCCGAGCAATGGGCCGAGCGTCTCGGCCTGCCGTTGCAAGTGACTGATGGCGAGTTCGCGTTGCAGGTGGGTGACCAGGGTCTGCAGCTGCAACAGCTGGGGCCGGACGCGCCCGGACCAGTGCGGGTGGATTTCGTCGAGGGTGGCGCGGCGCATCGCCGGTTGTACGGTGGCGGCAGTGGGCAGATGATCGCCAAGGCCGTCGGCGTCGCCCAAGGCGTGCGTCCGCGTGTGCTGGATGCCACTGCGGGGCTGGGCAAGGATGCGTTCGTGCTGGCTAGCCTGGGTTGCGAGATGAGCCTGATCGAGCGTCAGCCGTTGATTGGTGCCTTGCTTGAAGATGGCCTGGCCCGTGGCGCGGAAGATTTTGACGTAGCGCCCATCGTGGCGCGCATGCGCTTGCTCAAGGGCAATTCGATCGAGGTGATGCGCAATTGGCAGGGCGAACCGCCGCAGGTGATCTACCTAGACCCGATGTTCCCCCATCGTGAGAAAACCGCGCTGGTGAAAAAGGAAATGCGCCTGTTCCGGCCACTGGTTGGGGATGATCCGGATGCGCCGGCTTTGCTTGAAGCCGCCCTGGCCCTGGCCAGCCACCGGGTGGTGGTCAAGCGTCCGCGCAAGGCGCCGTGCATTGAGGGGCCCAAGCCGAGCCATGCACTGGATGGCAAGTCCAGCCGGTATGACATTTATCCGAAGAAAGCGCTCAAGCCCTAAGTTGAAGGTTATTGTTCCCACGCGCCGCAAAGGAATGTAGCCCGGGACGCTCCGCGTCCCATTCGAGAGCTGGAACGCGGAGCGTCCCTTGAGGCGTTCCCACGCAGAGCGTGGGAACGATCACTGTCAGGGCCTGTAAGCTCGCATGAACAACCCCACTACCTCCTGCACATGGCTCTCGGCCGCTTCTCCGGTCAGCGGCTCGCCACAGCCATACAGCAACCGAAAATTCGCCGCGCCCTTGAGCAGGCAAAAAAAGTGTTCCGCCGCATTACGCGGTTTGTCGATGCTCAACTCGCCACTCTGATTGATCTTGCCCAGCAACCGCTCCATGCCGTGCAGCATGCGTTGAGGTCCGGCCTCGAAGAAGATCAGCGAAAGTTTCGGGTCCTGGCTGCCCAGGGCCATGATCAGTCGATGCAGGTTCACCGACTCGTCGCTGTTGATCAACTGGTGAAAGCCGCGGGCGATGTTCAGCAGTACGGTTTCCACTGCCACGCCTTCGGGCAATTCAAAGAACAGTGACGGCAACTGTTCCTCGCACTTGGCCACCACGGCAGCGGAGAACAGCGTCTCCTTGTCGTTGAAGTGGCTGTAGACCGTGAGCTTCGACACACCGGCCTGCGTAGCGACAGCATCCATGCTGGTGTTGGCATATCCCTTGGTCAGAAACAGCGTTTTCGCTGCATCGAGGATCGCCTGGCGCTTGGCCAGATCCTTGGGGCGGCCCGGGCCATTGGGTGCTGAAAGATTGTTCGGCATATTCGCTTTTATTACTGGACTGGTGAGTTTGCTATTAATAACATACTCGTCAGTATAATTATTCCAAGCACCATTGGCGAAAGGTCCTTCACCATGTTCCGCTATGCCTTGCCCCTCGCGTTGCCAGTCACCCTGGCGTTTTTATTGACCGCGTGCGGTCACGAAGAGGCGCCTCAAGTCAGCGTTCGACCGGCCATGGTGGTCCAGCCAGAGCCTTCAACCCAGGCGATGGAAAGTTATCCCGGTGAAGTCCGTGCCCGCTTTGAACCGGAGCTGGCGTTCCGCATTGGCGGAAAAGTCAGCCGACGACTGGTCGACGAAGGGCAGCGGGTCAAGGCCGACCAGCCACTGGCGGAACTCGATCCCCAGGACGTGCGCCTGCAACTGGAGGCCACCCGTGCCCAGGTCGCGGCCGCCGAGGCCAACCTGAACATGGTGCGTGCCGAGCGTGATCGCTATAAAACGCTGATGGAGCGCCAACTGGTCAGTCGCTCGCAGTATGACAATCACGAAAACCTGTACCGGTCCGGTGAAGCGCGTCTTAAACAGATCAAGGCCGAGTTCAACGTCTCCACCAATCAGGCCAGTTACGCGGTGCTGCGGGCGCCGCAAGATGGCGTTGTGGCCAAGCGAGCCGTGGAAGTCGGGCAAGTGGTCGCGGCGGGGCAAACGGTGTTTACCCTGGCCACCGATGGTGAGCGTGAAGTGTTGATCAGCTTGCCGGAGGCAAGCTTCGGCCGCTTCAAGGTGGGTCAACCGGTTTCGGTTGAACTGTGGACGCAACCGGATCAGCGCTTCGCCGGGCACATCCGCGAACTGTCGCCGGCCGCTGATCCAAAGTCGCGCACCTTCGCCGCGCGTATCGCCTTCAATGCGGGCACGGTACCGGCCGAACTCGGCCAGAGCGCCCGTGTCTTCGTTCAGAGCGCCCAATCCGTGCCGTTGTCAGTGCCACTGTCGGCGCTGACCGCGGAGAACGGCGTGACCTACGTCTGGGTCGTCAGCGCCAACAACACCTTGAAAAAGACCCCGGTTCGGGTCGGTGCCTTCGGTGAGAAAACCGTCCCGGTACTCGAAGGCCTCAATGCCAGCGACTGGGTGGTGGCCGCCGGCGTCCATGTGCTTCTCGACGGGCAGTCCGTGCGCCCGGTGGATCGCTCCAACCGCGTGGTCAATCTGGCTGGCAAGGAGTAGTCCCCGATGGGTTTCAATCTTTCTGCCTGGGCGCTGCGCAATCGCCAGATCGTCCTGTTCCTGATGCTCTTGCTGGCGATTGTCGGCGCACTGTCCTACACCAAGCTGGGTCAAAGCGAAGACCCGCCGTTCACCTTCAAGGCCATGGTGATCCGTACCAACTGGCCGGGGGCGACCGCACAGGAAGTCTCGCGCCAGGTCACCGAACGCATTGAAAAGAAGCTGATGGAAACCGGCGAGTACGAGCGCATCGTGTCGTTCTCGCGCCCGGGTGAATCACAGGTGACCTTCATCGCCCGAGACTCCATGCACTCGGTGGAGATACCGGACCTCTGGTATCAGGTGCGCAAGAAGGTCAGCGATATTCGCCATACCCTGCCGCCGGGTATCCAGGGGCCGTTCTTCAACGATGAATTCGGCACCACCTTCGGCAATATCTACGCCCTGACAGGCGAAGGTTTCGATTACGCCGTGCTCAAGGACTACGCCGACCGCATCCAGATCCAGCTGCAGCGGGTCAAGGATGTGGGCAAGGTCGACCTGCTCGGTTTGCAGGACGAAAAGATCTGGATCGAGTTGTCCAACGTCAAGCTCGCCACCCTCGGATTGCCGCTGGCGGCGGTGCAGCAAGCCCTTGAAGAACAGAATGCGGTGTCCACCGCCGGCTTCTTCGAAACCACCAGCGAACGATTGCAGCTACGGGTCTCGGGGAATTTCCAGACGGTCGAAGAGATCAAGAACTTCCCGATTCGCGTCGGCGATCGTACGTTCCGCATCGCCGATGTCGCCAACGTGCGTCGCGGTTTCAACGATCCACCGGCGCCGCGCATGCGCTTCATGGGTGAAGACGCCATTGGCCTGGCCGTGGCCATGAAGGACGGCGGCGACATTCTGGTGCTGGGCAAGGCCCTGGAAATCGAGTTTGCCCGTATCCAGAAGAACCTCCCGGCCGGCATGCAGTTGCGCAAGGTCTCGGACCAACCGGCCGCCGTGAAAACCGGCGTCGGCGAGTTCGTCCAGGTGTTGGTCGAAGCGTTGGCCATCGTCTTGCTGGTGAGCTTCTTCTCCCTCGGGGTGCGCACCGGCATGGTGGTGGCCCTGGCCATCCCGCTGGTATTGGCGATGACGTTCGCCTGCATGTATTACCTCGGGATAGGCCTGCACAAGATCTCCCTCGGCGCCCTGGTGCTGGCGCTGGGCTTACTGGTGGACGACGCCATCATCGCCGTGGAAATGATGGCGATCAAAATGGAGCAGGGCTTCGACCGGATCAAGGCGGCGAGTTATGCCTGGACCAGCACCGCGTTCCCGATGCTCACCGGTACGCTGATCACCGCCGCCGGTTTCCTGCCTATCGCTACCGCGCAATCGGGCACCGGCGAATACACCCGTTCGATCTTTGAAGTGGTGACCATTGCACTGGTGGCGTCCTGGGTGGCGGCGGTGCTCTTCGTGCCTTATCTGGGGGAAAAGCTCCTGCCGGACCTGGCGAAAATTCACGCGGCCAAACATGGCACTGATCAACCCGATCCCTATGGCACGCCGTTTTATCAACGCGTACGGCGTCTGGTGGAGTGGTGCGTGCGCTGGCGCAAGACCGTGATCACGGCGACTGTGGTGCTGTTCATTGCCTCCATCGTGCTGTTTCGATTTGTGCCTCAACAGTTCTTCCCGGCCTCGGGTCGACTGGAGTTGATGGTCGACCTGAAGCTGGCCGAAGGCGCGTCCCTGAGCAATACGGCCGAGGAGGTCAAGCGCCTCGAAGCGTTGCTCAAGGACAAAGCCGGCATCGACAACTACGTGGCCTACGTCGGGACCGGCTCACCGCGTTTTTACCTGCCGCTTGATCAGCAATTGCCAGCAGCGAGCTTCGCCCAGTTCGTCGTCCTGGCAAAAACCATCGAAGATCGCGAACCCTTGCGCACCTGGCTGATCACGACCCTCAACGAACAATTTCCGGCCTTGCGCTCGCGGGTCACGCGCCTGGAGAACGGTCCGCCGGTTGGCTATCCGGTGCAATTCCGGGTGACCGGTGAGCACATCGAGGAAGTCCGCGCACTGGCCCGAAAGGTCGCGGCCAAGGTTCGCGAAAACCCGCATGTGGTCAACGTCCACCTGGACTGGGAAGAGCCCAGCAAGGTCGTCTATCTGAATATCGATCAGGACCGTGCACGGGCATTGGGCGTGAGCACGGCAAACCTGTCGAAGTTCCTGCAGAGCTCGCTGACCGGTTCCAGCGTCAGCCAGTACCGCGAAGACAACGAGTTGATCGAGATCCTGTTGCGCGGCACCGTGCATGAGCGCACCGAACTGTCGCTGCTGCCAAGCCTGGCGGTGCCGACCGACAATGGTCGCAGCGTTGCGCTGTCGCAGATCGCGACCCTGGAATACGGCTTTGAAGAAGGCGTGATCTGGCACCGTAATCGCCTGCCCAACGTGACGGTTCGCGCCGACATCTATGGCAAGGAACAACCGGCGACCCTGGTGCAGCAGATCATGCCGACCCTCGATCCGATCCGCGCCGAATTGCCGGATGGCTATCTACTGGATGTCGGCGGTACGGTCGAGGATTCCGCTCGCGGGCAGAACTCGGTGAAGGCGGGCGTGCCGTTGTTCATCGTGGTGGTGTTGACGTTGCTGATGCTGCAGTTGCGCAGTTTCTCACGCACGGCGATGGTGTTCCTGACGGCGCCCCTGGGGTTGATCGGGGTGACGTTGTTCCTGATGGTGTTCCGCCAGCCGTTCGGGTTTGTGGCCATGCTTGGGACCATCGCGTTGTCGGGGATGATCATGCGCAACTCGGTGATCCTGGTGGATCAGATCGAGCAGGATATCGCGGCCGGGTTGAAGCCGTGGCAGGCGATTATTGAGGCGACCGTGCGGCGGTTCAGGCCGATTGTGCTGACGGCGCTGGCTGCTGTTCTGGCGATGATTCCATTGTCGCGCAGTGTGTTTTTCGGGCCGATGGCGGTGGCGATCATGGGCGGTTTGATCGTGGCGACGGCGTTGACGTTGTTGTTTTTGCCTGCGTTGTATGCGGC
>CXWK01097147.1_pt1 | contig 39070 bp, 38 predicted proteins | sample 590851 | NCBI WGS metagenome assembly CXWK01 (sample SAMEA3498364, study PRJEB10139) | wastewater metagenome | biome: wastewater treatment plant; material: activated sludge | place: Denmark | collected 2014-08-01
GCAGCCTTCAGCTATGAAACATGTTTACCGGACACTAGTGACGCAGAGCGTGGGAACGATCAGTGATCAGGCTGGGTAGTTCGCCCGCAGGGCCTCAAGACCACCCTGGTAAATCCCGGTGAATAACGCCACGACTTCCTCATTGCTCACACCCACCGGCTCAAACCGACCGGACCAGGTCACCCGGGCGCCCTGCCCCTGCGCTTCAACGCGGATCGTCGCCAGATAATCAGTGGCCGGAAACGGCGCCTGCAAGATCGAGTAACTGTAGGTCTTGCTATCGTTGTCGAACGTTTGCAGGCGCTCAACCACCACCGCGCCGTCCGCCGTTTGCAGGCTGCGTACCCGCCCGCCTTCGCTGAGCTCACTCTTGGGAATGAAGGGCAGCCAATCCGGCAGCGAATTGAAACCGCCGATCAATTGCCAGACCTGATCGGCCGAGGCCGGGATGTCGATGGATGCTGAGGTTGTTGCCATGAAAAATACTCTCCAGATTCAAAAAGGTTCAGATCGCCAGGCTGTCGACGACACCGCCGTCGACCCGCAGGGCGGCGCCAGTGGTGGCCGAGGATAGCGGCGAAGCAATGTAGGCCACCAGGTTTGCGACCTCCTCGACATCCGCCACGCGCTGGATGATCGAACTCGGCCGCGCCTTGCGCACGAACGCGTCGGCTTCTTCCCGAACGCTGCGTCCGGAGGCGGCAATGGCGTCCTTGAGCATTTCCTCCACTCCGTCAGTGAGGGTCGGACCCGGCAGGATCGAGTTGACTGTCACCCCCGTGCCCGCCAGACGTTTGGCCAGGCCATGGGACACGGCCAGGTTGGCACTTTTGGTTACGCCGTAGTTGATCATTTCGGCGGGGATCGCCACGCCGGATTCCGAAGACAGGAAGATCACGCGGCCCCAGCCCTGCTTGACCATATCCGGCACGTAATGCCGGGCCAGGCGCACACCGGAGATCACGTTGACTTCATAGAAACGTGTCCACTCGCTGTCCGGGGTCTCGAAGAAGTCCACGTCGTTGTAGATCCCCAGGTTGTTGACCAGCACGTCAGCACGGGGCTCGGCGGCAAACAGTTTCTGCGCCCCCTCGGCAGTGCCCAGGTCCGCGGTCACGCCGCGCAATTGTGCGCCGGGCACGCTCTGGCGGATGCTCGCCAAGGCCTGCTCGACCTTGGCCGTATCGCGACCGATGACCACCACGGTGGCGCCGGACTCAGCCAGCGCCTTGCTGATACCCAAGCCAATGCCGGCCGTGCTGCCGCTGACAATCGCCAGTTTTCCACTCAGATCGATTTTCATGCTCAAGCTCCAATGATGGGTAATGGGGCACGCTCGGAGACCAGCCTGGCATCACGCAGGTCCTGCCAGAAAGCGGCTGGAACCACCTCCGCCAACGCCGAGATATCTTCGGCAATGCGCTCAGGACGGCTGGCACCTGGAATCGCCGCCGCCACCGCCGGGTTGGCCAGGGAGAACTGCAAAGCAGCCGCTTTGATGCTGACACCGTGGGCAGCGGCGATGCGCTTGATCTGCTCGACTTTATTGATGATCTGCGGGCTGGCCTTCTGGTATTCGAAGTGCGCGCCACCGGCCAGGATCCCCGAGCTATACGGACCGCCGACCACGATCTCGACGTTCTGCGCCAGTGCTGCGTCCATCAGACGCTGCAAGGCACGATCATGGTCGAGCAGAGTGTAGCGGCCCGCCAGCAAAAAACCGTCCGGTTGCGCTTCGCTCAGATCCAGGGTCAATTCGCACGGCTCGACCTTGTTCACCCCCAGGCCCCAGCCTTTGATCACGCCTTCTTCACGCAAGCGAGTCAGGACTTTGAACGCACCGGTACGGGCCTGGTTGAAGTACTCCAGCCATTGATCGCCGTAGAAGTCCTGGGCGATGTCGTGCACCCAGACGATGTCCAGGCGATCGGTTTGCAGGCGCTTGAGGCTGTCTTCGATCGAACGCAGGGTCGCATCGGCGCTGTAGTCGTTGACGATCTTGTTCGGGCGACCATGCTCGAACACCCCGCTCTTCTCGCCCAAATCGCGAGCGGCGGCGTCTTCGACCTCGTCGAGAATCACCCGGCCGACCTTGCTGCTCAGTACATAGTCATCGCGGTTGTAGCGCGACAGCGCCTGGCCGAGGCGAATTTCCGACAGGCCCGAACCGTAGAACGGCGCGGTATCGAAATAACGCACACCGGCATCCCAGGCGGCGTGGACGGTGGCTTGCGCTTCTTCCTCGGGAATGGCGCGGAACATGTTGCCGAGCGGTGCAGTGCCGAAACCCAGTGCGCCGGGCAGTTTGTCTTTCAAGCTCATATTCAGATCCTCATCAGTTCAGTGGTCAGGTGGTGACCGTTGAGCAGATCCTAGATTGCGACCATCGGACCGTCCAAGACATAATATGCAGCACTTGAGTCCTTGGAGGTCTTACATGATCGACATCCGTCAATTGCGCTACTTCGTCGCCGTCGCCGAGGAAGAACACGTCGGTCGCGCCGCCGAACGCCTGCACATTTCCCAGTCGCCCCTGAGCCGGCAGATCGCCCAGCTCGAAGAACGCCTGGGCCTGACCCTGTTCGAGCGCAGCCAGCAACGCATCCGCCTGACCCGCGACGGCCAGACCTTCCTCGCCGAAACCCGCGCCCTGCTGACCCACGCCAACCGCCTGGAATCCCTCGGTAAACGCCTGGGGCGTGGCGAAGAAGGCGGCCTGTGCATCGGCTACATCGAAAACGCCATGCACGCCGGCGTCTTGCCCAATGCCTTGCGCGTGCTGCGTGTAAACCGCCCGAACGTGCACATCGCGCTGTACAACCAGAGCTCCGCCGAACAACTCGAAGGCCTGCGTCAGCGTAGTCTGGATATCGCCCTGGTCAGTGAGCCGCCGACCGATGACGACCCTGACCTGCTGGGTTTCCAGGTGCTGGACGACCCTATGCTGCTGGCACTGCCCGAGCACCATCCGCTGGCCCGAAAGACCGTGCTGACCCCGCAAGATCTCGCCGATCAGGAGTGGATTGGCGTGCAACACCACCAGAATGTCAGCAGTCGCGAAAACTTCGTCAGCGCCTGCATCCGCGCAGGCTTCACCCCGGATATCCGTATGGAAGCCACCGGCCCTTTCACTGCGATGGCGCTGGTAGCGTCAGGACTGGGCATCGCCATGATTCAGAAAGGCTTGAGCCGCAACGCCCCCCCGGGCGTGGTACTGCGGGAAGTGCCGTGGATTGCCCTCACCAGACCATTGTGGGCGGCGTGGCACCGGATCAATCTGCGGCCGTTGGTGGAGACGTTCAGGAAGGTGCTGACGGAGTCGGAGCCGTTGCCCGCATAGGGCCGAAATCTCTGTGTGGCGAGGGGATTTATCCCCGTCAGGGCGCGAAGCGCGCCTCAAAACTATAAACCGCGAAATACACCCTTCAAGTCGCCTGGCCTGCCGTCTTCGCTAGCAAACTCGTTCCTACAAGGTTTGGTGCTTTACTGAAAAGGTTCCCAACCCCAGCGAGCCTGCACCATGAACCGCAACGACCTACGACGCGTGGACATGAACCTGTTGGTGATTTTCGAAACGCTGATGTTCGAGAAGAACCTCACTCGGGCCGGCGAGAAGCTGTTCCTCGGCCAGCCTGCCGTCAGTGCGGCACTTGCGCGGTTGCGCGATCTGTTCGACGACCCGCTGCTGGTGCGTAACGGCCGGGTGCTGGAGCCGACGCCGCGGGCGCTGGTGATTCTCAAGGAGCTGCAACCGGCCATGGACACCATTTCCGGGGCGGTGAGCCGGGCCAAGGATTTCGACCCGTCCATCAGCCGCGATGTGTTTCGCATCGGCCTGTCCGACGATGCCGAGTTCGGCCTGTTTCCGCCGCTGCTCAAGCAGATTCGCGAAGAAGCGCAGAATGTCGTGGTGGTGGTGCGCCGGGTCAATTACCTGTTGATGTCGTCGATGCTTGCCAGCGGTGAGATTTCCGTCGGCATCAGCTACACCACGGAGCTGCCGGCCAACGCCAAACGCAAAAAGCTACGGGACCTGAGCGTCAAGGTGCTGCGTGGCGATGACAAGCCCGGCCCCCTGACCCTGGATGAATTCTGCGAGCGTCCCCACGCGCTGGTGTCGTTTTCCGGGGACTTGAGCGGCGCCATCGACAATGACCTGGCGCGCATCGGCCGCTCCCGCCGCGTGGTGCTGGCAGTGCCGCAGTTCTCGGGCCTGCGCGCCCTGCTGGCGGGTACCGACATGCTGGCCTCGGTGCCCGATTACGCCGCCTGCGCGCTGATCGAGGGCAGCAGCCTGTTGCGTGCCGACGACCCACCGTTCGAGATCAACCTGTCCGAACTGTCCATGGTCTGGAACGGCGTCAACGATAACGATCCGGCAGAACGTTGGTTGCGCTCGCGAATAGTGGAGCACATGTCGGCGCCACTGCCGGGGCATTGAGCGCGTTGAAGTGCGGGTCGGTCTCGCGCAGGTAGATCGGCATGTCCGTCATCGGCGGCATGGCCGGGATCTCGAAGTACATCTGGATCACCCAGCCACGGTGGTAGCTGGCGTGGTTGACCACGTGCATCAGCATCGCGCCGGCAGTCATGGTGCCGCTTTCGCCGGAAACGAAAGTGAACCTCAAGGGTTTGTCCAGCGAGGCATCGGTCTGCCTTGCGCTCCAGTTGCAGTACCAGCGATCCACGTCCTGTTGCGCCAGGCGCAGCACCGCCAGTTCAGGATGTACCAGTTCATGGGAGGTCTTGAAGCCGTGCCCTCGGCCTTCGAGGTGAGCCTGCCAGATACGGTCCACCACATAGATGTGATTGAGTGTGCCGATCATGTTCTTGAAGACCCCGGCGCGTTCTTTTTCGACTTCGCCGGGTGGCAATAGCGCCAGGTTATCGAAGAGGCGCTGGTTGGCCCATTGTTTGTAATCGGCAAGCATGCGGGCAGTGCGTACGTTGATCATCAGATGTCTCCGATGGCGAAGAGCACATCTTCCAAGGATAGCGCTATCTGCGCGTTGCGGTGCGGGCACTGATTATCGGTCACCCCGCACCTGCACCTTTACCTTTACCTTTACCTGTAGGAGCGAGCATGCTCGCGATGGACTCGAATACTGCGTTGGGTGTCAGCCAGCCAGCGTCATCGTTGACGACCATCGCGACGGTGCGACGATTCGACATGCTCGCTCCTACAGGTGCAGGGTGTTCATCACGTGCGCGGCCAACGCCAGGCAACTGGTCAGGCCCGGCGATTCGATGCCGAACAGATTGACCAGCCCGGGAATGCCATGCTCGGCGGGGCCACTGATGCGAAAGTCGGCAGCCGGCTCGTTCGGGCCGCTGATTTTCGGGCGAATGCCACTGTAGGCCGGTTGCAGGCTGTCATTCGGCAAGCCCGGCCAGTAACGGCGGATCGCCGCGTAAAAGCCGTCGGCCCGGGCTGGATCCACGCGGTAATCGACCCTGTCGACCCATTCCACATCCGGCCCGAAACGCGCCTGACCAGCGAGGTCTAGGGTCATGTGCACGCCCAGCCCGGCGCTTTCCGGTGCCGGGTACACCAGATGGCGGAACGGCGCGCGGCCGCTGAAGCTGAAATAGCTGCCCTTGCACAATCGCGCCTGGGGAACGTATTGCACTGGCAGGCCGGCGATGCGGCTCGCGACTTCCGATGCGGACAATCCCGCGCAGTTGATCAGCTTGCGGCAGGTCAAGGTCATGGGCTCGGCGCCGCCCATGTGCAGCTCGAAACCCTGTTCACTGCAGCGCGCCGACAACAGCGGCGTGTGAAAGGCCAGCGATGCGCCCCAGGCCTCGGCATCGGCCTGCAACGCCAGCATCAGGCCATGGGAGTCGACAATGCCGGTGGATGGCGACCACAGCGCGGCAACACAGGACAATTCAGGCTCCAGCGCCCGCGCCTGAGCGGCCTCCAGCCATTGCAGGTCATCGACGCCATTGCGCCGGCCCTGCTCGAGCAAACCCTGCAAGGTCACACGCTGCGCATCATCGATGGCGACGATCAGCTTGCCCAGCGGACGATAATTGACGCCGTGGTCGTCGCAGAAGGCGTAAAGGCGTTGCTTGCCCTCCACGCACAACCGCGCCTTGAGCCTGCCACTGTGGTAATAGATACCGGCGTGGATCACCTCGGAATTGCGTGAACTGATACCCACGCCAATCCCTTCGCCGGCCTCGACCAGGATCACTTCGCGTCCGCCCATGGCCAGGGCCCTGGCCACCGCCAGCCCGACCACACCAGCCCCGACCACCACACAGTCGACATCAACGCTCATCAAACCAGCCCTCGCTCCCGGTAATCGATCAGGCTGGAGAATATCGCCAGCAGCATGGCCATGACCACGAAGAAGATCAGCACCAGGAAATACGAGCCGGTGAACTGCACGATCAAACCGATCAGGATCGGCACGATCACCCCCGCCATATTGCCGCAGAAGTTCATGGTGCCGGCCAGCACACCGGTTTTCGACGTGCCGCCGAGGATCGATGGAATGCACCAGTACATGCCGCACCAGCGAATGAAAAACATCGCCACGCACAGCAGGCCGATCGCCTGGCTGGCCTCGGAGGCGTACGCCGTTCCCAGCATGCACAGCGCCGCCACCAGTGCCGAACCGCTGAACATGCTGCGCATTACCAGGTTGGGCGAGGCGCCGCTGGATTTCCACTTATCTCCCAGGTAGCCGCCGACCAGTTCGCCGACGAAGCCGCACATGAAGATCAGGAAAGTCGCGCCACCCATGCCGGAAATGTTCAGGCCGTGGGTCTGGTGCAGGTAGCTCGGCATCCAGGTCAGCAGGCCGTAGAACACGCTGAGGATGCAGCAGTAACCGGCGAACATCGCCAGCACCGAACGGTCCTTGAGCAGTTCCTTGAACGGGATGCTGGTGACCGCGCCGGGCTTGTTGACCGTGGCGTTGCCCTCGGTGATGTGCGCCAGTTCCGCGGCATTGACGCCGGGGTGTTCGCTGGGGTGGTTGCGAATGTACTTCCAGGCCAGCACACCGGCGAGCATGGTGCCGACCCCGGCGATCACGAACGCGATGCGCCAGGAGTCGAACCAGCCGATCAGCCCGGCAATGATAATCGCGCCGAAGGCACTGCCCAGCGGCGCACCGCCGTCGACCAGTACCGCGCCGCGTCCGCGTTCGTTGGGCGTCAGCCACGCGCCGTTGAGCTTGGCGCCGGCGGGCATGATCGGCGACTCGGCAATGCCCAGACCCATGCGGGTGAGCAACAGGGTGATCCAGTTATGCGCCCCGGCGGCCAGGGCCTGGAAGGCGCCCCAGGCCACCGTCGCAACGACGATGACGCGGCGGGTATGGAAGCGATCCAGCAGCATGCCGCCGGGGATCTGCATCAAGGCGTAGGACCAGAAAAACGCACTGAGCATCAGGCCCTCGAGGGCCGGCGGGATCTGGAACTCGCTGGATATCAGCGGCAACGCCACCGACAGCGAGGCGCGGTCGATGTAGTTGATCGCGGTCAGCAACAACATGATGAGGAAAATTCGCCAGCGCACGTTGGTGGCACGCATCGTTGCGTTTGCTGCTGGCAACGCCAGGCTTTCGGCACTCGGATTGTTCATGTGGGGCGCTCTTATTGTTGTGGAACAAGCGGCCCCACTCTAATCACGCCCCCGAGTGCTGAATAATGATGGGATCTGATTGGGGGATCACCGGATGTCATCCCCTGGAAATGCCTGAAGGATTTGTGTTGGATCAATGGCCTCTTCGCGGGCAAGTCGAAGGGGCCGGATGAGTCAACACCAAACCGGAAGACTAGTCAGAACGTTCCCGGGTAACTGCCACCATCGAGCAACAGGTTCTGCCCAGTGAGAAAACCGGACTGGGCACTGCAAATGAATGCGCAATAAGCACCGAACTCATCGGGCTGGCCGAAGCGTTGGGCCGGGACGTTTTTACGCCGTTGCTCGGCGATGCTTTCGACGCTGGCGCCCTTGGCTTCGGCGGCGGCATTGCGGGTCTTGTGCAGCCGTTCGGTCTCGAACGGCCCCGGCAGCAGGTTGTTGACGGTGACGTTGTTGCCGGCCAAGCGGGCCTGGCGCGCCAGCCCGGCGATGAAACCGGTCAAGCCACTGCGGGCGCCGTTGGACAACCCCAACACATCGATCGGCGCTTTCACGGCGCCTGAGGTGATGTTGACGATGCGTCCGAAACCGCGCTCGGCCATGCCATCGACACAGGCCTTGATCAGCTCGATGGGCGTGAGCATGTTGGCTTCCAGCGCCTTGAGCCAGTCTTCGCGCTGCCAGTCGCGAAAATCCCCCGGTGGCGGCCCGCCGGCGTTGTTGACCAGGATATCCACCTGCGGACACGCCGCCAGCACCTGTGCGCGCACCTCAGGTGTGCTGATGTCCCCGGCCACTGTGCGCACTTCGATGTTCGGCGCCAGAGTGCGCAGCTCAGTGGCCGCCGCCTGCAAGGTGTCGTTACCACGGGCATTGATCACCAGGTTCACGCCCTCCTTCGCCAAGGCCCGCGCACAGGCCAGGCCCAAGCCCTTGCTGGCGGCGCAGACGATGGCCCAGCGCCCCGAAATACCCAAATCCATGACGATGCTCCTGACGGTTGGAAAGGCTCACGTTACCACCGTGCACCCGCCACTCGGGGGATGACAAAGGGTGATCGCTGAATCAGGTCTTTTCATTATCGACAGGCGGCGGTGCTCATTACTGTTTCGGGACCCAATAAGAAACCGGAGACACACATGAACCCGTTCCAGTTCTATTTCCCCACAACCTTGAAAAGCGGCAACGGCCTGGCGCGTCAGGCCGGCGCATTGCTCAAGCCCCATGTTGGAAAAAAACTGCTGGTGGTCACCGACGAAGGCTTGATGGCATCGGGAGTGATGGAGAGTTTTTTCGCCTCGCTGGCCGAGCGTGACATTGGCTACGAAGTGTTTGCCGGCGTCGAACCCAACCCCACCACGGATGTGCTGGAGCGCGCCGTAGTCTTCCTGAAAAACCACGAATGCGACGCGGTGATCGGCGTAGGTGGCGGCAGCAGCATCGACACCGCCAAGGGTGTCGCGGCCATGGCCACCAACCCCGGTAACATTCTCGACTACGAGGGCTACGACAAACTGCTGCACCCGCCCCTGCCGATCTTTGCCATTCCCACCACCTCGGGCACCGGCAGCGAGTGCACGGCGTCCACGGTGTTCACCAACACCAAAACCCTGTTCAAGACCGTGATCATCAGCCCGGCACTGTTTCCAACACTGGCGATTCTCGACGCCGAACTGACCCTCAAGCTGCCGCCGTCGATCACCGCGGCCACCGGCATGGACGCACTGACCCACGCCATCGAATCCTACGTCTCGAAGCAGGCCAATCCGGTCAGCCAGGCCCTGGCCCTGCAAGCGATCAAGATGATCTGCTCCCACCTGCCGAAAGCCTTTTTCAGCGGCTCCGATTTGCACGCCCGGGAGCAGATGTTGCTCGGTTCGTTCCTCGCCGGCGTCGCCTTCGCCCAATCGAAACTGGGCAACGTGCATGCGATCTCCCACACCTTCGGCGGCGTGTTCAACATCCCCCACGGCATCGCCAACGCGACGCTGTTGCCCTACGTCATCGAATACAACCTGCCGGCCTGCCCTGAACTGTTCCGCGAGATCGCCATCGCCATGGGCGAAGACGTCAGCGGCCTGAGCCCCGCCCATGCCGGTCACAAAGTGGTGGAGCACGTGATGGCGCTGAACAAGGCCATCGGCATTCCCGACAACATCAAGGACCTGGGGGTGGACCTGGACTACATGCCGCAAATGGTCAGCGACTCGATGCGCAGCGGCAACGTGCTGGTCAACCCGCGCCTGACCCAGGCTTCCGACATCGAGCGGATCATCGGCAACGCCTTCCACGGCCTTCATTCCTGAGAGAGAGAACCCCTATGTTCTACGAGATGCGCACCTACACCCTGCAGATCGGCAAGATGCAAACCTACCTCAAGCACTTCGAGGAAAACGGCCTGCCGGTGATCTCCCGCTATGCCACGCTGGTGGGCTGGTGGTACACCGAAATCGGCGAGCTTAACCAGGTGATTCACATCTGGGCCTACGAGAGCCTGGACGAACGCATCAAGAAACGCGCCGCGCTGTACCAGGACCCCGACTGGCTCGAAGGCTTCGTGCCGATCGCATTCCCCATGCTGGAAAAGATGGAGTCGAAACTGCTGATGCCGGCGCAGTTTTCGCCGATCAAATAATCTTTCTGACAAACAACACTAAACCTGTGGGAGCGGGCTTGCCCGCGATAGCGGTGTGTCAGACAGCAAAAATTTCGACTGACACTCCCTCATCGCGGGCAAGCCCGCTCCCACAGGGGACTGCGCAAGCCGCTCGAACAAGGACAGATCCCATGTGCGACCACAACACCAACAACACCGCCGCCGACCGTTCTCCCGACATCAAGGCCTTGCTCGAAGGCCTGCCCACCAACTGGGGCAAATGGGGGCCGGACGATGAGGTCGGCGCCCTGAACTACCTGCAAAGCGCCGAGATCCTGCGCGGTATCGGCGCTGTGCGCCAGGGCAAGACCTTCACCCTGCAAGTGCAGATCGGCCATCCCAAGGGTGAGCCGCTGTGGCCTGGCCGACGCCCGTCAATGCGGGTCAACGTATTGGACAAAGGCCACTTCCTGGCCGGCAAGACCCACTTCGACGGCCATGTCGAATACGCCGACGACGTGATCTTCATGCACCTGCAAGGCTCGACCCAATACGACGCCCTCGGCCACGTCTGGCACGACAACAAACTGTGGAACGGCTACGACGCCATGAGCACCATCGGTGGCATGGACAAGGCCAGCATCCTGCCGATTGCCGAGCGCGGGATTGTCGGGCGCGCGGTGCTGATCGACATGGCCCGCCATCGCGGCAAAGCGGTGCTGGACAAGGGCGAAACCTTCAATCACCTCGACCTGCTGGCCGCTGCGAAGGCCCAGGGTATCGAAATCCATAAACGCGACATCCTGATCATCCGCACCGGCTGGATCGGTTCATTCTATGAGCGCGAACCGGATGAGTTCTACAAGGATTTCGCCGAGCCGGGCCTGACCTTCAGCCGGGAGCTGGTGGAGTGGTTTCACCAAATGGAAATCCCCAACCTGGTGACCGATACCATGGCCAACGAAGTGGCGGTCGACCCGGCCACAGGGGTGTTGATCCCGCTGCACAACGCCTTGATGCGCAACCTTGGCGTGACCTTCACCGAAGTCGCGATGCTCGATGAGCTGGCCAGCGATTGCGCCGAAGACGGTCAGTGGCAGTTCCTCTACACCGCCGCGCCGCTGAAGATCGTGGGCGGCACGGGGGCGCCGGTGAACCCGATCGTCATCAAGTAAGCAGATCCCGCTGCAATTCGTTGATCAGCAGGGTCGCCGCCGGAGACAAATCGGCGCCCGCCCGGCTGATCACGCCATAAGGCTCGATCAGCGCACGCATCGACACCGGCAGCTTCACCAGCAACTCGTGTTGCTCGCAGAACTGCGCCACTTCCACCGGGATTACCGCCAGCAACGTCGGGTCCTGTTGCACCAGCAAAATGGTGGCGAAGGTCGATGAGGTTTCCAGCGGATACCGCGGAATTTCCAGCCCCGCCTCGTTCAGTTCGCGCTCCAGGGCCTGGCGCATCGGCATGTCCTTGGGATAGACCACCCAGCGGTAATCGCTCAATTGCGCCAGCTGCAACGACTCGGTACGGGCCAGCGGATGATCCTTGCTGGCGACCACGGCCAAGGGCTCTTCGCTCAGTTCAATGCAGTCATAGGCGTCAGAGCGCTGGCCGACGCTGGTCCGACAGATCGCCAGGTCCAGTCGCCCCTGATCCAGCAGCCCAAGCAAGGTCGCGCTGGTGTTTTCCACCAGTTCCACCGACAGCTCCGGTTGCTTGAGCCGCAGCTCGGTCAGGGCCCGGGTCAGCAGCGGCACCGCCCCCATGATCACCCCCACCGACAACCGCCCGCCCTGCCCCTGCATGATGCTGAGCATTTCCTCGCGCAGATGCTCCACATCGCTGTAGATCAGCCGTGCATAACGAATCATGCAACGCCCCATTTCATTGGCCACCAGGCCCTTGGGCTGGCGCTCGAACAAGGGCATGCCGAGCAGTGACTCGACCTCATGCAGGGCCTTGGTGGCGCCGGACTGGGAAATCGAAATCTGCTCGGCGGCCTTGTGCAGGGAGCCGCGGTCATCCAGTGCGATCAACAAGCGCAGTTGCTTGAGGCGCAAGCGTGAAGCGATGCTGCCAAGGGAAGGAACCATATCGGTGTGTGCTCGATTCAATGTGCAATCCATCAAGGCCCACGCCAGCCGCGCCGACGTGGGCGGCGGGTCAGTTCAGGGGCAACCGGCTCCACTGGCCATCGACCAGTCGATCGAGACCCAGAGGGTTAGCGTTTTGCAGCGCGGGCGGCAGGTACTCATCAGGATAGTTCTGGTAGCAAACAGGGCGCAGGAAGCGATCGATGGCCAGGCTGCCGACCGAGGTGCCACGCGCATCCGACGTCGCCGGATAAGGCCCGCCGTGGACCATCGCATCGCTGACTTCGACGCCGGTGGGATAACCGTTGAGCAGCAAGCGCCCGACCTTGTCCTCCAGCAACGGCAGCAGACCACTGAAGCGATCCAGATCCGCAGGTTCTGCAATCAGCGTGGCGGTCAGCTGTCCGTGCAAACGGTCGAGCACCGCGCGCAACTGCGGCTGGTCAGCCACCTCGACCACCACCGTGGCCGGGCCGAATATCTCTTCCTGCAACAGCGCATCGCCGTCGAGCAACAGCTGCACATCGGCCTTGAACAACTGCGGCTGCGCCTTGGAATGTTCTTGCGGCTGACCGGCCAGGTGATCGACAAGGTCGTGCGCAGCGATGTGCGCAAGTCCTGCGCGATAACTGTTGAGCGCGCCTGTGTTGAGCATGGTCTGGGGCGGTTGGCTGCCCATGTTCTGTGCGAAGGCTTGCAGGAACTCGCTGAACTGCGGCGAGCGCAGACCGATGATCAAGCCGGGGCTGGTGCAGAACTGGCCACAGCCAAGGTTGACCGAGGCCGTCAGCTCCTCGGCAATTTTCTGGCCTCGTTGGCCCAAGGCTTCAGGCAGTACGATCACTGGGTTGATGCTAGACATCTCGGCGAACACCGGGATCGGTTGCGCCCGCGCAGCGGCCAGATCGGCCAGGGCCCGACCGCCCTTGAGCGAGCCGGTGAAGCCCACGGCCTTGATGCCATCGGCCATGACCAGCGCCTGGCCCACGCCGGCGCCGTAGATCATGTTGAACACCCCCGACGGCATGGCCGTGCGTTGCGCCGCGCGAACGATGGCACCCGCCACCCGCTCGGCCGTCGCCATGTGCCCGCTGTGGGCCTTGAACACCACCGGGCAACCGGCGGCCAGGGCCGAGGCGGTGTCGCCGCCGGCGGTGGAAAACGCCAGGGGAAAGTTGCTTGCACCGAACACCGCCACCGGACCGACGCCGATGCGGTACTGACGAATATCCGGCCGTGGCAACGGCGTGCGTTCAGGCAGCGCCTGGTCGATCCGCGCAGCGAGAAAATCACCACGGCGCAGTACCTGGGCAAACAGGCGCAGTTGGCCGCTGGTGCGACTGCGTTCACCGCGAATCCGCCCCTCGGGCAACGCAGTTTCCTGGCAGACCAGGGCGGTGAAATCATCCCCCATGTCATCGATTTCCTCGGCGATGGCGTCGAGAAATTCGGCCCGGCGCAAAGGCGACAGCTGGCGAAACGGCGCAAACGCGCGCGTTGCCGCCGATACCGCCAGCTCGACTTCCTGCTCGGTGGCCTGATGGAAAACATACGGCAGCGCATGGCCGGTGCTGGCATCGACGCTGTGCAGGGTCTCGCGGCCCAGGGCACTGCGCTGCCCATCGATGAACTGCTGGCCCAAAATATCGGACATCAAAAATCTCCCTCGCCTGCGCTCGGCAGGCGATGACTCGAATGAAAGGGATGCGCCAAAAACGCACGCTTCACTCTATGGGCCGGGGTCAGGGACAAACAAATGACAACAACGGGCCGGGGGATGAGCGTTTGTCATCCCCCGGCTTGGTGCTGCCTTTCAGCGAATCGCCACCGGGTTGATGTTGACCTGGGTCGAGCCCCTGTACAGCGGCTGTCCGAGCACGAACATGAAGGTCCAGGCCTTGTCCCGCACCAGCGCGCGGCTGTCGATCAGCTCAAGGTTGTAGATGCCGTTTTTCGCCAGCATGAACTGGTTGACCGGGAACTCCTGGCCGTCGGTGCCAGGGTAGATTTCCGAGGCCCAGGTATCACCGCCGAACGCGACGATCTGCTTGCCCGCCAGCCATTTGGCCGCCGCCATGCCGATGCCCGGCTCCACAGCGAGGAATTTCTCGTTGTCTTTGCCCAGCAGCTCCAGCCAACCGGTATTGAACAGCACCACATCGCCCTTCTCGATGCTGACGCCTTGCAGATCCAGGGCTTTCTGGATATCGGCGACAGTGAACTCGGTTTTCTCCGGTACGATGGCGCTGCCATACACGGCGGTCATGTCCAGCACCACGCCACGGGTGACGATGGGCGGGACTTTTTCGATGCCGAGTTTTTGCACCCCTTCCACGGTCACGAAGTCCGCCGCGCGGTTGCCGTTGTAGTAGACGTTGTCGATGCCAATGTGGCCGATGCCGTTGAGTTGGGTGCCGACCCCGGTCCAGCCCACCACCAGTTCATCGTTGAAGGTGAATTTGTTGGGGCCCATGGTGGTACCGCCCGCTTCCCCCGGCTGGACGTTGGTCAGGTGAAAACTGCGATGCCGGAACGCCGGCAGGTTTTTATCGATGGGCACGGCCAACGGGTAGGTCTTGCCGGTCTTGATCAGCTTGGCGGCGTTGAGTACCGAGTTGGCATCGAGCAGGTTCAACGCACCGATTTCGTCATCGGTGCCGTATTTTGAGGGGTACCATTTTTCGCCATCGGCGGCGTTTGCGGCGTTTGCGGCGTTGAAGGTGAGCAGCAGGGCAAAAGGCAGGGCCAATCGATTGAACATGAAGGAGGTCCGCATCTGGTTTCAGTGAACCCAAGGTACGCAGCCCTTTTGTGCGGAAACAGACAGCCATGGACAATACAATTGTTCTGGATTGTCACGAGTGGCCGTACTTGCAGTTTTGCCGGGCGAGTGACATAAAACCCTGAAATCCGGACAGCCGACCAGCTGCGATAACGCTTATACCGTTTGCGAATTATCATTATTCCAACGCGTCAAACCAGAAGCCTATGAACGATATCGCCAGCTCTCCCGATTCACCGTCCGACCAACCGCGCCTGATTGTCTTCCTCGCCTACCCCGAAATGGGCCTGCTCGACCTGACCGGCGCACAAACCGTGTTCTGGGCGGCCTCGCGCTACCTCAACAGCAGCAATCTGCCCGGCTACACCCTGCAGACCGCCAGCCTGAACGGCGGCCTGATCCACACCGCAGAGGGCCTGGCCGTCGACACCGTGCCCTTGAGCACCTTCGATGACCAGACGATCGACACGCTGATCGTTCCCGGTGCCCCGGCGATTATCCTGGCGATGAACAACACCCTGGGCCTGGTCGACTGGCTCAAACAGGCGTCCACCAAAGCCAGGCGCACCGCGTCGGTGTGCAGCGGTACGTTCCTGCTGGCCGAGGCCGGATTGCTCGAAGGTCGGCGCGCCGCCACCCATTGGGCGATGTGCGGTCTGCTCAAGGAGCGCCATCCATCCATCGAAGTCGACAATGATGCGATCTTCGTCCAGCAAGGTTCAGTCTGGACTTCTGCCGGGGTCAGCGCCGGAATCGACCTGGCACTGGCGTTGGTCGAAGAAGATTGCGGAAGAGAACTGGCACTGCTGACGGCGCGGGAAATGGTGGTGTTCCTCAAGCGCCCCGGTGGCCAGGCCCAGTACAGCCAGTTGCTGCAATCGCAAACCAGCGAAGGTGCGGCCTTCGACGACTTGCATTTGTGGATCACGCAGAACCTGTCTGGCGCCAACCTCACCGTCGAGACACTCGCCCAACAGGTTCAAATGAGCCCGCGCAACTTTGCCCGGGTCTACAAACTCAAGACCGGCCGCACGCCGGCCAAGGCCGTGGAAGTGCTGCGCGTGGAAGCTGCGCGACGCTTGCTGGAGGATTCGGAGCGCAACATCGATCAGATTTCCCGGTTGTGCGGCTTCGGGGATGAAGAGCGCATGCGCCTGACCTTCCAACGCAACCTCGGGGTTTCGCCGCGGGATTATCGCAACCGGTTTTCGCGCTGAAAACCTGCCAGGGGAACTCCTGACGACCGCCATGCATCCTAAAGGGTGAGAGACTTCCTTTTTGCTTCACGTCTTCAGAGGACACCGTCATGCGCCGTCTGATTATCATTTCTTCCCTTTTGCTGTGCTTACCTGTCGGCTCCGCGATGGCCGATGTGGATGCAAAGGATGTCGCCACGTCGGCCGGGGTTTCCGCCTCGCTGTATTCGACGTTCAAGGATGACAAACTGATGATTCCCGCCCGGGATGACGCCTCCAGCTTCGTGGCCAGTGGCGGCGCGATTCGTGGCGTTTATCTGGAGCAGGTACTGCAGCGGATTCGCCAACAGCATCCTGACCTCAACAGCGCCAGCGACGAAGACCTGGCTCGCGCAATTCTTGTCCAGGAAGGCGTTCCGGCTGGCCAGTAATGTCAGTAATGATCTATGTAGCGCGGTGTTGTTGATGGCCCCATCGCGGACTTGCCCGCGATGGGGACCAAAAGAGCACAGTCAAGCTATCGATAACGCGCTGCTGCCGTGGAATTGCCGAACAGCCCGGACAGCACTTGGCGCTGCGCTTCGTAGCGATCCCACTGCTCCCCGTCGTGTAATCCCGGAATGGTCACCACTTCCCCCTTCTCCAGCCCCACCAGTGCGGCATCGACCATTTCTTCGGCGGACATCACAATCTCCTGCGGCAAATTCTCCACCGGGTTGCCGGCCTCGCTCCAGAAGTCGGTGGCGGTCGCGCCTGGCAGCACGGCCTGGATACGAATGCCTTTATCCGCCAGTTCCCGGTGCATCGATTGGCTCAGGCCCAGGACAAATGCCTTGGTCCCGCCATACACACCATTGAGGATTTCCGGGGCGATGGCGACGATCGACGAAATGTTGATCACGGTCCCAGCACCGCGTTCGACGAAGCCCGGTATCGTCGCATAGGCCAGGCGTGTCAGCGCGGTGATGTTGAGGCTGATCATGTCTTCCATGTCATCCACGGGGCTGCCGAGCAACGGCATGACCGCGCCAACTCCAGCGTTGTTGACCAACAACGTGATGCTCGCGTCACTTCGCAGTATCTGTTCGACCCGCAACAAGTCGGCCTTGTCTTTCAGATCCGCGGCGACCACTTCCACATTACGGCCGGTCTGGTCGCTCAGCCGGTTGGCCAGCGTGATGAGTTTTGCCTGACTGCGCGCGACCAGGATCAGGTCGTAACCCTGCCGGGCGAGACGGTCGGCATACACCGCGCCGATGCCCGAAGAGGCGCCAGTGACCAGTGCAGTGCCTTTGGAGGAGAGAGCCATGTTCATTTTCCTTCACAGTGAGGCGAGACAATCGCCAGTCAGGAACTGTTATAAAGGGACTCGTGTCCGTCGCAAATGACGTTTAACCTACGTTTTTAGGACATCTGTTTTGAGGATTGGGCGATGATCAGCGTGGCGTTTGTGGTGTTCGAGGGTTTCCAGTCCATGGCGCTGGCTGCCATGCCGGTATTCGAATATGCCAATTTCAGTGCTGGGCAAGCCCTGTATGACGTGCGTGTACTGTCCGAAGACGGCCGCACCTTGCGCGCTTCTGGTGGCCTGAATGTTGGCACCGAGGCGTTCGACGAGCGGGTGTTCGATACGGTGATCGTGGTGGGCGGCGACAACATCCTCGAGCAGGCGCCCGAGGGTGTACTCGACTACGTGCGTGCCAGTGCCAGGACCGCCCGCCGTACCGCGTCGATTTGCTCTGGAGCCTTTGTCATGGCCCAGGCCGGATTGCTTGAGGGCCGGCGGGCTACCACGCATTGGGCTTATGCACGGCAACTGCAAGAACGCTTTCCATCGATCAAGGTTGAACCCGATCGAATCTACGTGATCGACGGCGCGATCTGGACCTCCGCCGGCATGACCGCCGGCATCGACCTGGCGCTGGCCATGGTCGAAAAGGATCACGGCGCCGAACTCGCACGTGCCGTAGCGCAGAAACTGGTGATGTACCACCGCCGTGCCGGCGGGCAATCACAGCACTCGGCGCTGCTGGAACTGGCGCCGAAATCCGACCGCATCCAGACCGTCCTCGCCTACGCTCGGGAGCACCTGGCGCAGCCGTTATCGGTGGAACAATTGGCGCAAGTGGCGAGCCTCAGCTCGCGGCAATTCAGCCGTGCGTTCCGTACCGAAACCGGTCAGTCGCCCGCCAAGGCCATCGAGAACCTGCGTCTGGAGGCGGCACGGCAGATGCTTGAGGGTGGTCGCCTGACACTCGAGCAGATTGCCTTGGAAAGCGGGTTTATCGATCCTCGGCGCATGCGCGAGGCATTCCTTCGAACGTTCGGGCAACCACCGCAGGTGATCAGGCGCAATGCGCGATCAGCGGCACAATGATGATCGTTCCCCTGCTCCGCGTGGGAACGGTCGGCGCTACACTGGGAATGTCGGGGGTATTGCCTATGAAAATCTCGGCCAAACTGGCGTTTTTCGCCATCGTCTCCACCCTCGCCTACCTCTTGCTGGCAATTTGGGGGCTGGGCGGCTTCGCGGCGTTTTTTTCCCATGCCGCCTTGGTGGTGGTTGCCCTGGCGACGCTGGTCATGGCCATCGCTTCGCTGTTTACCGAGGTCAACCTGAGTTCCGGTGAGCGCGAGGACAGGGCCAATCGCTGGGTACTGCCAGCGTTCGGAGTGATCGGGTTATTGAGTGGGTTTTTCCCGGCCTACACCGACCGCATCGACTTCTGGACCTTCGGTGGCGAAGGCGTGCGTTGGCTCGGGGCGCTGCTCTTCATCATCGGCGGCGTGCTGCGAATGTGGCCGGTGTTCGTGCTCGGCAAACGCTTCAGTGGGCTGGTGGCGATCCAGCCGGGCCATCGCCTGGTGACCGACGGGATCTATCGTCGCTTGCGCAACCCCAGTTACCTGGGGATGTTGGTGATTGCCGTGGGTTGGGCGCTGGCGTTTCGTTCGGGGGTCGGATTGCTGCTGGCCGCGCTGACCGTGATTCCGCTGATCGCGCGGATTCATGCCGAGGAAGCATTGTTACGGGCGCAATTTGGCAGTGAATATGAGGCTTATTGCGCCCGGAGCTGGCGATTGATCCCAGGAGTGTATTGATGCCGACCTTGTAGGAGCTGCCGCTGCGATCTTTTGATTTTTTTAAAGCAAAGTCAAAAGATCGCAGCCTGCGGCAGCTCCTACAAGTTGGGCCGGTCACGAGTTGCTTAGGCGCATCAGGCCATCAGCGCCAATCAGGGCAACAATTTGCTCATAACTTGCCAACGTGGCGTGTGCGGTCACAATCGGCTGCTCATGTGTCGCCGTGACAATCAGTAAATCCGCCCCCGCCGCCTCGGCTGCGAGGATGCCTACCGTTGCATCTTCGAAAACCAGGCAATCCGATATTTCTACACCCAGCCGCTGCGCAGCCAATCGATAACCGGCCGGGTCAGGTTTGCCAGCGGCGACATCTTCGGCAGTGACCAGCACAGCCGGCTCCGGAATCCCTGCGGCTGCCATCCGCCGCAACGCCAGCGCCCTCGGGGCGGAGGTCACAATGGCCCATTGATCGGCTGGCAAAGACTGGAGAAAGCGCGCCGCGCCCGCCACTTCTTCAACGCCCTCGACATCCTCGATTTCAGCTTCGGTGATCCACGCCGCTTCGGCCTCGGCATCGACTCCGGGCAATGCCAGGCGATTGATGGTGTCGATGGCGCGGACGCCGTGAATGGTCGGCAGGAAGGTTTCGACATCGACGCCGTGACGCACGGCCCAAGCAGCCCAGACGCGCTCGGCGGCGGCAATTGACGTAAGGATGGTACCGTCCATGTCGAACAGGAAGGCACGGTAAGGGACGTTCAAGACGGATTCGGGAGCAGACAAAGGGTCCTTCCTATCTCAAGGATCTGATGGGATGCCCCGAGAAATGTACACGATCGAACGAACTGTCGCAGGCTGCGATTTTCAAGATCGAAAGATCGAGAGATCGTCCGAACGCGGCCCGAGCCTGCGGCAGCTCCTACAGGGGACGGCGTGATTTCAGTGCGCCGTCCACGCAATCAAGCAATTGACCCACCGCCCAGGGTTTCTTGATAAACGAGACATTATGCCGGACCCCGGAAGTTGCAGGGGTTTCGAAGCCGGACATGATCATGATCGGTTTGTCCGGCCAACGATCTCCGAACAGATTGGCCAGGTCCGCGCCGTTGAGCGTTCCCGGCATGGTGATGTCCGTGAGAAGCATCCCGACTTCGGGTGCGTGGCTCTGCAAATACTCCGATGCGGCGTCCGCGCTGGTTTGCGCTTGCACTACATAGCCTTCCTCTTGAAGAATTTCGCAAAGAAACTCCAGGATCAGCGGGTCGTCCTCAACCACCAGAATCAACCCGCCATGAAGCTGTCCGCCCGCTGTCGATTCTCGACTCATGACCTTGCCGCTCCCTGATCACACCAGTTTATATGCGGGCTTGAAATCCGCTACCTACAGGTATGAGCGGCAGTCTCTGCGGAAATTCATTTTTGATACAAACAGACGACGAAATCGGTGTTTGCGAGACGTTTACTGGGACATCGGGTCTTTTTTCATAGCGTCCTTGGACATGGCGTCTTTCTTCATGCTGTCCTTGCTCATGGCATCCTTGGACATGGTGTCCTTGCTCATCGTGTCCTTGGCCATCGAATCCTTTTTCATGGCGTCCTTATGCATGGCGTCCTTGGACATCGAGTCTTTGCTCATGCTGTCCTTGCTCATCGTATCGCCAGCAAAAACACCGGCAGCGCCGATGGCCAGGCACATGGACAGAACAACAGTGGTCAACTTTTTCATGGTGAAACTCCTTGATGCATGGGGTGTGGACGAGGGGAGTTGCCGGGGTTGCGTCAGCTGCCACCGAACCAGTTGTAGCCCTGGTCTTCCCAGTAGCCGCCGCTGTAGGTGTTGCTGACGAAAATCGCCTGGATGTGCTTGGGATTCTTGTAGCCGAGCTTGGTGGGCATGCGCAGTTTCATCGGGAAGCCGTATTCGCGCGGTAGCACAGCGCCGTCATAGGTCAGCGTCAACAGGGTTTGCGCATGCAGTGCGGTGGCCATGTCGATGCTGGTGTAGTAGTCGTCGGCGCACTTGAAACCGACGTATTTGGCGTCAGTATCGGCCCCGACCCGTTTCAGGAAATCGCTGAAGCGCACACCGCCCCAACGACCGATCGCGCTCCAGCCTTCGACGCAGATATGCCGAGTGATCTGCTCGGTTTGCGCCATGGCGCGCAACTCTTCGAGCCGCCAGGTGCGCTTGTCCGCCACCAGGCCGGTGACCTCCAGCCGATAGCTCTCCTCCTCCACCGTCGGCGCTTCATCGATGCCGTAGAAGGCATTGAACGGAAATGGCCGGGTGATCATCGACGCCGGGTAGGTCGGCGCCATGGCATTGGGGTTGAACAGCCAGCCTTGCACCCGGTCGTTGAAGCGCGACATGGCGGACAACGCGATCTCGACGCTGTCGTTGTCGGTGAGGTTGCAACCGGACAACATGGCCACGCCGCCCAGTGTCAGGCCACGCAGCAGGAACGAACGGCGCGAGCGGTCTTCGATCTGCGGGGCGAGGATTTTACGGGCGTCGGTCAGGATGGATGACTCATCCAGCCCGGCGTCTTGAATGGGCTTTTTCATATGGGCTCCTTGCGACCGACAATCATGGCCAACAGTGTTTTGGGTACCAGTGCCACCATCACCAGGTGGACCGCGACGAACGCCACCAACAGCGCCATCGCGATGAAATGCACATGGCGCGCACCTTCGTAGCCCCAGAGCAATTCACGCAACAGCGGGAACTGCACCGACTTCCACAGCACCAGCCCGGAGATCACCAGCAGCGTGATATCGACCATCACGAACAGGTACGCCAGCCGTTGCACCTGGTTGTAATGATTCAGGTCGGCATGTCCCAGCTTGCCGCGCAACGCGGCCCAGAAGTCATGCAGCACGCCTTTGGGCGAGACCGGGAAAAAGCGCCGCTTCAGGCGCCCGCTGAACAGGTTGCAGGCCAGGTAGACGAGGCCGTTGACGGCCAGGAACCACATCGCCGCGAAGTGCCATTGCAGGGCGCCGCCCAGCCAACCGCCGAGGGTGATGCCTTTGGGAAAACTGAAATCGTAAAGCGGGGAAGCGTTGTAGATGCGCCAACCACTGGTGACCATGACCAACACGGCGAGTGCGTTGAGCCAGTGGGTCAGGCGTAGCCAGCGCGGATGAGATGAAACAGGTGGGCACGGCATGATCGGCTCCCGACGGTTGATCGATGGAGCGATTATGTGAGCCGACAGATCGCCAAATCCTCACGTAAAGTTAAATTAATCGTGATAACTGCGCAGGTAATGCGCCAAGTGTTTTCTCCGCCCATTACCCTCGCCATCAGATCAGGACGCCGTGCTGCAACATTAGGTGAGGTGGGCCAGGCATTCTTCTCCAAGGCCCATCCACACATCGCCCAAATAACTTACTTACAGCCGGGTAACGAGTTTAATGTATTTTTGATACTTTCAATTTCACGCTCTACAAAACGATCCCTGCTAGCCACACGCCCCTCCAAGACATTAAGTATGCTCTGCGCCTTTTCAGTACTTCTGTTACTCGGCCATTCTTCATGAGAAAAACCGGTTGTCGGAGCCGAAATATTGTTTTCTGTGCCTGGGTTGAGCTGCCCCCTCATATTTGATATTTCCCGGGTGACTTCAGATGTAATTGAAGACCGGCTAGATGAACGACTTAACGTTCCAGGAGAGTTTATACCGGAGTCAAAACTTGTAGTGCTATCGTATCGCCCCCTGGTTAAGTCACCCGTTTTTTTAGACAATTGCACGCTACGCCAGCTATCTTCTTGTTCCTGTTTACGATTTGCATGATTCAACTTTGCCTTATCGGTTTCAGAGAGCGCAATTCCATTAAGTTGTCTGGACCATTCAGCGCCCCTGTCTGCGCGGTTTTTTTCATACTTCTCCTGTTTCTCCGCTTGACTCTGCCTTAGCATATTTTGTCGTTCCCTTTCTTCCTGAACACGTTCATTCAAGAAATTTTTATAATCTCGGGCACCTGCATCAACTGAATACTTCTTCAGTTCAGCAGCCCCCTGATAAACTCTTCTTTTTACCCGCTCTTTTTCGGCACCTCTAACAGCGATATCAGAATTATCAGCTGCAATTTTTACTCTTCGCTGATCAGCAGTACCTATCAGCAAATTGATTGCCGCAGTGGCTCGCACCTCTTTATTAATATCGGCAAATATGTTAACAGTCTCGACTTTAACATCGAATATTCTTAGATAATCAGGAGGAAGAATATTCCGCGCTGCTTGTTCACCCATCGTCCCAGCGCGCACACAATTAGCTAGAGACTGCATCAAGCTATCTTTTATTTGCGCAGGCACCTGTGCTGCGCCCTGGGATGGAAAACGAGTATTAAAATAATAGCCCGGAATCTTTAACAGTTCACTTGACTGATTAAAAACCTCAGAATTTATTGCTGTGGCTTGTACCGCAGGCGAGGCCTTTGCAAGCAGACTAGTAAACTCCAGCATGCGTCCAATTTGTATTGCCTTGATTTGCCCACCTGAATTCAAAGCAATGTTCAACTTTTTTTGTAATTCGGCGCTAGATGAACCAACAGTACCTGCAGGGTTACTCCCCGGTGCAGTGGGAGGGATGATTGCATTGGCCGAACCGGATGGCCTGTCTGGCTTTGTCTCATCCTCGCTATCACTGTCAGATGTTGCCCCAGATCGGATTGCTCCCGATAACGCGCCAGCGACCGCACCGGCTCCGCCTTTGTCTGGACCGTCTTCACCGAGTTTCTTGTCAAGAGCGTTGGCAATGGGAGCGCAAACTTCTTCTTGTGTAATGTGTTGTGCCGGCCCGCCGCCTTTCAAACCCGGATTTCCTGGCAATTGAGGCCGACCGTTTTTCGCCTGAATCTTATTAAAGATACTCAAATCGTTGCCATCCGAATCCGAATCCGAATCCGAATCCGAGTCGGTATCGGCATCACTCGAATTGGAGTAACACTCTTTCAAACGACGCTCCTCTGCCTCCGAGATCTGTATATACGCATTTAGCGTCTTCGTTTCAACTTCAGTCAACTCATCATGATCCTTAAATAGCTCCTCAGGAAGTATGCGCTTAACCGCTTCAGTTAAATTTCCAAAACGACGCTCAGCGATCGGTTTATAATGACCGCTGCCATTAGTCCAGAGCTTTAGCTGTCCATCTTCAAACAAAAAATCTCCCGCATAAAGTACATCCTTACCTTGGGCTAGCGAGCTGTGGCCTTCAACATAGTAGGGGTTATGATGTCGATATTCATTTAGCTCTCCTTTCGAATTCTGTTGGCCATTGTTCATACCACAATAAATACGATCAGGTTCATCTGGAAGGATGACATATGAGAAAACACCTTTCAGGTTGTACCTTCTTCCATTATCCTTGCGGACTAGCTCATATTTATCTTCGTCATTTTTCGTCACATAAAATATTTGACCGGACACCGCTTCTTTTTCCACATGAAAATCAGGAATTTGCGGTATCGGCACCATAAGCTCTGTCAAAATGCTCTCATCACGAAACTTAACTTTAAGCGCAGGACTCTTATCAAATAATTTCTCAATGACAGTCTCTTTGAGTGGATACCTATAGCCCGCCCCCTTGAGTTTATCCAAACCGGACGCTATGTAGGTTATGAATGTATTTTTACGCTTCTCGAATGGATTCACCTTGCCCAAATTCGGATTGATATGTTTATCGAACCCTAGGGTATAGGCTCTAATAGCCGCAAATTCTTCCTGAGAAATAATAGGCGCCACCCCTGACTCCTGATACAACTTGTTAATCTCTTCGGGACTACCCACCATCTTTTCAGCTTCATTTCCCCCTAGATTAAAATCACGAAACATCTCGTAGAACAAACCTGTCAACATTGGCGAAACCGATGCGTCAACTGGTTCTAAATTTGTAGTAGGCGGCTGTACAAAACGTCCATATAGCGGCACTTCTTGATTACCAGTTCTTGAAGTATCATCGGTTCCTTGTGGTGAAGAGGTGGGAGTTGAGTCGGTAGAAAATAGTTTGTCACTCCACAACTTCGGATCCTGTTCCCACGGAGCGGAAACTGTTTTATTATTTTTATAAAACTTGACAGCATCGCCCAATTGCGCTCTGCATCGATACAAATGTCGCAACTCCTCAGCCGTTATTCCGCCTGCTTTTAAATCCTTATTACCAACCACACTTCCCATCTCAATATCATCCAGAAAAATGTGCAGGTAGGCTGTTGGCCCACCGCCACTTTTTTGCTGAACAAACTCATCAATCATACTTTTACTTTTATTAGAAAAGAGATAGGTGGCAGACTCGTGAATCCGTCGCCACGCCTCTCCTCCAGAAAACTTTCCCTGAATTTTTTCTGTTTCGAGCAGGCCGAATGCGTGGGCGTAACGAGGATGTCTGCTTAAATCTGAAAATAATTCATCCAAGCTTTTATCTGAAAGTTCGGAACAATCTTTATTAGTACCTCCGCCCTCTTTGCCTTTCTCTTCCAGCTCAACAATATAATCAAAAACCCCAGAAACAAATGCTATAACACCCTCCACGGAGGCAGTGGATGTTACATCCGACAAAGCAGCTTTGTCAGCTTTGATATTTTCACTTCCAACCGTTTCATCCCTGCCTGATTTCTTACGTCGTTGTTCTTCCTTCACGACGATAACCAGCGCGTCCTCCACATCAAGTATCGTATCTGGCTTGTCGTTTACCTTTGAGACTGGCGTGCCTTCAAAATCATAGGCTTCAGGCTGTTCGGCCATTATGTTAAACGCGACCCTCAGGTTTTCCAGCAGACGGGCTGGCGTCCATGCGGGATGTTCCTTGCTGGTAACCGAAGGCAGACCTAATATACGATCCCCTTTGGCTTCAGAAAAAGAAGAGCAAAAATTTTCTTCCGGCACTGCTTTCGTAGAGACTGTTTCGTTAGTTTTAGCTTGAACACTTTGAATGTTTGCGGAGCTGGAAGAACTGCGAGAAGGGAACATGCTATTTATTTCCACCGTCAATTTATGCAGATTTTTTAATGCCGCGAACTGGTTTGTTACGCAGTTTGAACTCCCCCTCAATGACAGCAACTCTGTTATTGTGTCTAAATATTTGATACCGCCACCTATTTTTACCTTTATGAAAAGTCAAGCAATATCAATCAGCCTGAAGTTGTGGGTTGCCCTGCACCATAGGACCCCACGTTGATTACGCACCCATCCATTCGCCACAATTTTGGTTAAAATACCGCCCCCTCAAATCGCCGACCCGACCCGATGAATTCAGAAGCGCTGACCACCCTCCACGACCATCTACTGACTGCCCTGGCAACGGCACCTGCGGAAACCCGCCGCCTGTTCCACGGCCGCGGCCGCTGCTGGCCAGGGCTGGAGCAAGTGACCGTCGACTGGTTGCAGGGCGTAGTGCTGGTGTCGCTGTTCAAGGAGCCGGAAGCGGCGCAGTTGGAGGCGTTGAAAGCTCTGCTGCTGCAGATCACCCAGTCAGCGACTTGGACGCAATCCGGCGCCCACACCCTGCTGCTGCAACACCGCTACCTGCTGCAAAGCACTACCGAATGGTTGCTCGGGGAAGAAATCGACGAGCTGACGATTGTCGAAGGCGGCTTGAAGTACCGGGTGGACCTGGGGCGTAAACAGAACACCGGGCTTTTCTTCGACATGCGCTACGGCCGCGATTGGGTGCGCGCCAATGCCCAGGGCAAGCGCGTGTTGAACCTGTTCGCCTACACCTGCGGTTTCTCGGTGGCGGCCATCGAGGGCGGCGCGACCCACGTGGTCAACCTGGACATGTCCAGCCCGGCCCTGAGCCGCGGGCGTGACAATCACCGGCTCAACGGGCATGACCTGGGCAAGGTAACTTTTCTCGGCCACGACCTCTTCAAGTCTTGGGGCAAGGTGATCGGTAAGGGTCCGTATGACCTGGTGATCATCGACCCGCCGTCGTTCCAGAAAGGCAGCTTCCTGCTGACCAAGGACTACCAGCGGGTACTGCGTCGCCTGCCGGAACTGCTCAGCCCCGAGGGCACGGTGCTCGCGTGCATGAACGACCCGGCCTTCGGTGCGGACTTCCTAATCGATGGCGTCACCCGTGAAGCCCCGAGCCTGCGGTTCGAGCAGCGCCTGGACAATCCGCCGGAGTTTCCGGATGCCGATATCGAGTGTGGGTTGAAGGCGTTGGTGTTTACCCTGGCGGATTGAGCACCAAAGCAAACAACTCCCCATGCCCGTTCACGTTGAGCTTGTGATAGAGATTGCGCCGATGCACCTTCACCGTCTCCGGGGAAATTCCCATCCGCTGGGCGATGGCCTTGCTGGAGAAACCCTGGAGAATCAGGCGTGCGGTTTCGATTTCGCGCACCGACAAACGTGCATCGAAGCGATCGAGCAAGGCCGCCAGGTCCCCGGCTACGGCTTCGACCGTCGGGCCTTCCGGCGGTAGCAATTGCAGGTGCCGACGCATCGCCGCCAGCACCCAGTCGCGTACGCACAGCAGGCGTCCCTGCTCTTGCAGCGTGAAGCGTGTCGCACGTCCCAGGGACAAACCGAGGACGGCGCCGTCGACGTTGACCATGAACTGCAGTTCGTCCCCGCCTACCACCGTGCGAAAGTAGCTCAGGTAGTACTCGCTTTGCTGAAACTGGTCCGGCGCCACCGAGTCGAGGCTGTGCAAGCCATCGGCGATGCCGGCGCAGACGGCCAGGTAAAACGGATCGAGCAGGTACATGCCGGCGCTGTAGTCCGCCAGTTCTTCATGCTCATCTCCGCTACCCCTGGAGTCGAAATCGATCAGCAGGCGCGGCACCCGTCCCGGTCGCATCACCGCGACCAAGGCGTTGTCCAGCGGCACCAGCAAGCGCAGGGTGTCGACCAGCGCACGCCAGAATGCGTCCTGGCCCAACACGCCAAATACCCGCGCCAATCCCTGGTGCAGCGGTAACTCTTTCAACAACGCGTCCACGCACTACCCCTTTTGAGTAACCCATCATGGGAATGGGTAACGGCCACCCCGGTCGATACGCTGCAAGCTCCTGATCATCACCGGCCTGCAGCAGGCCAGGAGTGCCGCATCATGAGTGGTCACCGCTCGTATTTCAATCTGGGGCTGGGCGCCTGTCTGGTGGCTTCGCTATCAGCGGTTGCTGCCGATGGCCCTACCGTGCACGTGTACAACTGGTACGACTACATCGGCCCCAATACCCTGCATGACTTCAAGCGGGACACCGGTATCCAGCCGGTCTACGACACCTTCGACAGTGCCGAAGTCCTCGAAGGCAAACTGCTCACCAGCCGCAGCGGCTACGACGTGGTCGTGGCCAGCAACTTCAGCCTGCCAACCCTGATCAAGGCGGGCGCGCTCGCCCCTCTGCCCCGCGCCGAGATGCCCGATTTCAACAATATGGACACCGATCTGCTGGCGAAACTGGCTAACAACGATCCGGGCAACCAGTACGCCGTGCCGTATCTGTGGGGCACCAACGGCATCGGCTATAACGTGGACAAAGTGCGCGCCATGCTGGGCGACAAGGCGCCGGTGGATTCCTGGGACCTGGTGTTCAAGGAAGAGAACCTGGCCAAACTTGGCGAATGCGGGGTGGCGATGCTCGACTCGCCCGCGGAAATGCTGCCGGTCGCCCTGCACTACCTGGGCCTGCCGCCCAACAGCACTAACCCTGAAGACTACAAAAAGGCAGAAGCGCTGCTGCTCAAGCTGCGGCCACATATCGCCTACTTCAATTCGTCGAAGTTCATCAGTGATCTGTCCAACGGCAACATCTGCGTGGCAGTGGGTTGGTCCGGCGCCATGCTCGAAGCCAAGGCCACCGCCGAGCAGGCCGGCAACGGCGTGAAGATCGCCTACAGCTTGCCCAAGGAAGGCGCACCGGTGTGGTTCGACACGCTGGTGTTGCTCAAGGACGCACCGCATCCGCAACAAGGCCTGGCCTTCATCGACTACCTGATGCGCGCCGAGGTCATCGCCCCGGTCAGTAATCACCTCAACTACCCCAACGGCAACCGTAACGCGACAGCGCTGGTGGCCGAAGCGACGCGGACCAACCCGGCTGTTTATCCGTCGGCCGAAGCCATGGCCACGTTGTTCACCCTGCAACCCTTGCCGCCGGCCACCGAGCGTGTGCGCACGCGGATCTGGAGCAAGGTCAAGAACGGCCAGTAGCTGCACCACCGCCAATCCCTTGTGGGAGCGAGCCTGCTCGCGAAAGCGGAGTGTCAGTCGACATCAACCTTGCCTGATGCACCGCATTCGCGAGCAGGCTCGCTCCCACAGGTTCCGCGCCCGAACGATTACCTTTTTGTCATTACCTTGAAGATGAGAACCCCCATGAAACCACGTGCCCGCGATCTCAACATCCAGTTTGGCCAGCTGCAGCCCGGTCCCCTCAACGCGATCACCGACGTACCTGGCGTGCGGGTCGGTCATAGCGATGTACGCGGTCGCTCCGCCAAGGGCCGCGATATCGTCACCGGGGTGACCGTGATCGAACCCCGTGCCGGTTCCACCAGCCAGCAACCGTGTTTTGCCGGGGTCCATGTGCTCAATGGCAACGGCGATGCCACGGGCCTTGAGTGGATTCGCGAAGCGGGTCTGTTGACCAGCCCGATCGCCTTTACCAACACCCATAGCCTGGGCGTGGTGCGCGATGCCTTGATCGTGCTGGACCGTGAGCAGCAACCTGACGACGGGCGGCTCTACTGGAACATGCCGGTGGTGCTGGAGACCTACGACGGCTTGCTCAATGACATCAACGGCTTCCACGTGAAGCCCGAGCATGTCGCCCAAGCCCTGCACGCGGCGGTCGGCGGCCCTGTGGCCGAAGGCAATGTCGGCGGTGGCAGCGGCATGATCTGCCACGAGTTCAAGGGCGGCATCGGCACCGCTTCGCGACGCTTGAGCAGTGCCCAGGGTGGCTGGACGGTGGGCGCGATCGTCCAGGCCAACCATGGCATTCGCAATGAGTTGCGCGTCGATGGCTACCCGGTCGGGCGCTACATGGAACAGGTCGACTCACCCTTTCTCAAGGCTGCACTGCCGCATCCGGGCATGGGCTCGATCGTGGTGTGCCTGGCCACCGACGCGCCCTTGCTGCCGCACCAATGCACCCGCCTGGCCCAACGCGCCAGCCTCGGCCTGGCCCGCACCGGTGGCGGCAATGAAGACCACAGCGGCGACATCTTCATCGCGTTCGCCACCGGCAACCAGCATGTGCCGCCAGCGGCTTACGAGAGTAAAAAAGCGCCAACCTGCGATAACCTGAGCATGGTCAATAACGATCACATCAGCGAATTGTTCCTGGCGGCCACCGAGGTTGTCGAAGAAGCCATCATCAACGCCTTGCTCGCAGCCGAAACGACGGAAGGTAACGGCCATGCGGTGCCGGGGCTGGATGCCGAAACGCTGCTCGAGGCCCTGAACCAGGCCGGTTGGCCCGGGAAGCACAATCGCAGAAGCTGACACTTGTGGGGGGATTCGACTAGTGGTACTTGAGACCGCCCCCCCATCTTCCTACGATGGAGTTGCGCAATCGCTTGCTTGTCCAAGCCGTTGCGTAGGTGGTGAGTGCACTGAACCCCTATCAAGCTCACCGCCTGCTTCATGCGCATCTTGAGCCTCAAGGGCTCTACTTCTCCCCATCAAAGAGCTTTGAGGCTCTTTTTTAACTGCGCGAAAACCACACCTGAAAAAGCCCGGCACCTGGCCGGGCTTTGTGCATTCTTATACCCATCGCAGATCCCCCTGTTGGAGCGAGCATGCTCGCGAAAAACCTGAGCTCGCCGCGGGGTGTCAGTCTTATAGCGTTATCGTTAACGACCATCGCGACGGTGCGACGATTCGACATGCTCGCGCCTACAAGTTAAACGCGTTTTTCCAATCGCTCGCGGACAAACTCGTTGGCCTTGCGCGTCAGCTGGTCCAGATGCCGGTCACGTTGTTTCTCAGCATCGAGCATCGCCCGCTTGCCGTGCTTTTGCAGCAGATAGGTGTGAATCTGCCGCACCTCCAGTGAGCTATAGATGGGCGCCACATCCAGCAGCGCCCTCAAGCCGTCGCTGCCATGATCACGGGTGTTCATCAGCACCTGGGTGGCTCGCACGCCCACCACCTCGAAGCCAATCGACTCGAAGTACGGCACCTTCGCCACTGCGCACGCCAGTTCGGCATGCGGGTAACGACCGACCATCTCGCGCAGCATCCTGCGCGCAATCCCTTGTCGCCGATGACCGGCATCCACCGCCATATAGGCCACGCTGCACGCGTCGGGATCATCCTTGACCGGCAGGTACAACAGGAACCCTGTGACCTTGTCCGGATCGTCCAGGTCCGTGGCGACGATCAACTCCACCTCAATGCCTTTCGTCCCGTTCAAGGCCTCCAGATACAGATGCACTTCGTAGCCGATCGCGTACTGGTAAACGTTGTACAACAGGTTGCTCGGCGCAATGGCGACCATGCTGATGTCGGTCAGGTTGTCGACCACCATCTGCAGGATCTGACTGTTGACCGACTCAGGGCACGGGGTTTTGTAGTGGGTGATCTGGGGCATTGCGGGGATTGACTCCGGGGAATGGTCGCGACTGCCTATCATAGCGTGCCGGGCCGCGTTACTCGCCTGTCTTGATCGATTCATGAGCCACACGCATAACTCTACCGTTGAAAACCGCTAAAACTTTTCCCTGATCGCGCAGGTCAGTCAATGGATGAGGGCTGTAATCGCCAATCAACCATAGGAAACGCACCGATGCTCGACGTCATGACGATTTCCCGACGAGAACTCCTGATCGTGGGCGTGGTAACCGCAGCGGCCGTGATCCTGCCTCCGTTCATTTCTGCACAGGCATCGGCCGCCAACGCGGCGCACCCGGTCAAGACCAAACTGTCGATCTGGGTGAACGGTGCTCGGCAGGAAATGGAGTTTGACACCCGCACCACCCTGCTCGACCTGTTGCGCGAACACCTGCAGCTCACCGGCTCCAAGAAAGGTTGCGACCACGGCCAATGCGGCGCCTGCACGGTCATTGTCGACGGCCGGCGCATCAATTCCTGCCTGACCCTGGCGGTAATGCACGAAGGCGCGAAAGTCACCACTATCGAGGGGCTCGGAACGCCGGACAAGCTGCATCCGATGCAGGCGGCTTTCATCAAGCACGACGGCTATCAATGCGGCTATTGCACGCCGGGGCAAATCTGCTCGGCAGTCGCGGTGCTGGGTGAAATCCGCGATGGCATTCCCAGCCACGCCAGCCCGAATCTCACCGAACCACCCAGGCTGATCGCCAGCGAACTCCAGGAACGCATGAGCGGCAACATCTGCCGCTGCGGTGCGTACTCAAACATCATCGAGGCGATCACCGAAGTCGCGGAGACCAGCGCATGAGACCTTTTAACTATCTGCGTGCGCAGTCGCCGGCCGAAGCCGCGTCGCTCTCTGCGCAGGTCCATGGCTCGCGATTCATTGCGGGCGGCACCAACCTGTTGGACCTGATGAAACTGGACATCGAGACGCCGACGCAACTGATCGACGTCAACCATCTGGCACTGGATCGCATCGAAGCCACGCCCGAAGGTGGCTTGAGAATCGGTGCGCTGGTCAGGAACACCGACCTGGCCGCCGACCCGCGCATCAGGAAAGATTACGCGGTACTCGCGCGCGCCCTGCTCGCTGGCGCCTCGGGCCAGCTGCGCAACATGGCCACGACCGCTGGCAACCTGCTGCAACGCACCCGCTGCCCGTACTTCTACGACACCCATCAGGCCTGCAACAAGCGCCAGCCCGGCAGTGGCTGCGCCGCCATTGGCGGATTCAGTCGGCAACTGGGCATCATCGGTGTCAGCGATGCCTGCATTGCCACCCATCCCAGCGACATGGCCGTGGCCATGCGCGCACTCGATGCCCATGTTGAAACGGTTCGACCCGATGGCACGACACGCGTCATTGCCATCACCGACCTGCATCGATTGCCCGGTAATACGCCGAACATCGAAACCGCCCTGGCGCCCCACGAGCTGATTACCGCCGTGACGTTGCCGCCGCCAATTGGCGGCACGCACATTTACCAGAAAGTCCGGGACCGCGCCTCTTACGCATTCGCCCTGGTCTCGGTAGCCGCGGTGATCCAGAAGGACAGCTCCGGCCGCGTGGCCCTGGGCGGCGTCGCGCCCAAGCCGTGGCGTGTGGAGAGCGCTGAAACAGCGATGGCCAAAGGCGCAAAAGCGCTCTCGGAACAACTACTGGCCGGCGCCACCCCCACCCATGAAAACGCCTTCAAACTGACACTGGTCGAGCGCATGCTCGCTTCGGTGATGGCGCAAGCGAGGGCCCAGGCATGAAATTCGACACCCCGGCCACCACCAACCCCATCGACCAAGGCAAGGTCATCGGCCAGCCCACCCCGCGCATCGAAGGGCCGCTGAAAACCACTGGCCAAGCGCCCTACGCCTACGAACACCATGACGCCGTGCCGAACCAGGCCTATGGCGTGGTGGTCGGTTCAGGCATTGCCAAGGGGCGCATCGCTACGATGAACCTTGCGCCCGCCGAGTCGGCGCCCGGGGTGATCGCCATCGTCACCGCCGCCAATGCCGGCAAGCTCGGCCAGGGCAAATACAACACCGCCAGGTTGCTCGGCGGGCCAGAGATCCAGCACTACCACCAGGCCGTGGCCCTGGTGGTCGCCGAAACCTTCGAACAGGCACGCGCCGCCGCAGAACGGCTGGAGATTACCTACACAAGCACCGACGGTGCATTCGATCTGGCCAGCTCACGCGGCTCAGCGGTGGAACCCAAGGAGCAGATGGAAGACACCCTGCATGGGGATTTTGAAACGGCGTTCGCGGCGGCACCGGTGCAACTGGACGCCACCTACACCACGCCTGACCAGGCCCACGCGATGATGGAACCCATGGCCTCGATGGCCGCCTGGGACGGCGACCGCCTGACCCTGTGGACTTCGAACCAGATGATTGACTGGTCGGTCGCCGACCTGGCGACCACCCTGGGCATACCGAAGAAAAATGTGCGTCTGATCTCGCCGTACATCGGCGGCGGGTTCGGCAGCAAACTGTTTATCCGCGCCGACGCGCTCCTGGCAGCCCTGGGGGCGCGCATGGCCGGCAGACCGGTCAAAGTGGCGCTGGCGCGGCCGCTGATCTTCAACAATTGCACCCACCGCCCGGCGACCATCCAACGCATCCGCATTGGTGCCGGCAGCGACGGCAAGATCACCGCCATGGCCCACGAAGGCTGGTCCGGTGACTTGCCAGGCGGCAAGGTGGAACTTGCCGCGCAACCGAGCAAACTGCTGTACGCCGGGGAAAATCGTCGCGTGACCATGCGCCTGTCGACACTCGACCTGCCCGAAGGCAACGCCATGCGCGCACCGGGTGAAACGCCGGGCATGATGGCGCTGGAAATTGCCATGGACGAAATGGCCGAGAAGCTGAAACTCGACCCCGTGGAATTTCGCATCCTCAATGACACCCAGGTCGATCCAACGAAACCGGATCGGCCCTTTTCCCAGCGCCACCTGGTCGAATGCCTGCGTACCGGCGCTGATCGTTTTAGCTGGGGCCAACGGCACACGCAACCGGCCACTCAGCGCGAAGGTCGCTGGCTGATCGGCATGGGGGTTGCCGTGGCCTTTCGCAATAACCTGCTGGTGAAGTCCGGTGCTCGAGTCCGCCTGAATGATCAGGGAATCGTCACCGTGGAAACCGACATGACCGATATCGGCACCGGCAGCTACACGATCATTGCCCAGACAGCGGCGGAAATGCTGGGCGTCAGCCTGGATAACGTGGTCGTGCGCCTGGGCGACTCGAGCTTTCCCGTTTCGGCGGGCTCCGGTGGGCAGTTTGGCGGCAACTGCTCGACGGCGGGGGTGTATGCCGCCTGCGTCAAGCTGCGTGAGGCCGTTGCGCAACGCCTGGGGGTGAAGGTCAACGAAGCGCAATTCGCCGATGGCGAAGTGCGCGCGGGTGGTAAAAGCGTGCCGTTGCGCGATGCGGCGAAGTCGGGCGAACTCGTCGCCGAAGACAGCATTGAATTCGGCGAGCTGAGCAAGCAGTACCAGCAATCGACCTTCGGCGCGCACTTCGTTGAAGTCGCGGTCGACAGCGCCACCGGGGAAACCCGCGTGCGCCGAATGCTGGCGGTGTGCGCGGCCGGGCGCATTCTCAACCCGACGTCGGCCCGCAGCCAGGTGATCGGCGCGATGACCATGGGCGTCGGCGCGGCGCTGATGGAGGACCTGGTGGTGGACAAACGCCTGGGCTTTTTCGTCAATCATGACCTGGCCGGGTACGAGGTGCCGGTGCACGCCGACATCCCCCACCAGGAGGTGATTTTCCTCGATGAGACCGACACGATGTCCTCGCCGATGAAAGCCAAGGGGGTTGGCGAACTGGGTATTTGCGGGGTCAGTGCCGCCATCGCCAACGCGGTGTACAACGCCACGGGAATTCGAGTGCGCGACTACCCGATCACGCTGGACAAGCTGCTGGATAAGCTGCCTCCGATGATTTAAGCGCCGGTATCGGAGAATGGCTGACCGATCTACGCTTCGCGTGGGAGTCAGCGGTGCGGCAGGCCTTCAGCAGAATCGACAGGACCTTGAGCCCAATGCAGCGTTTGGAACAGTCGCTGGCCAAGGTAGGGCGAGCGATGCTTGAGGTCACTTTTTCGAGCGTGTCTTGCAACCGCGCGAGACCTTTCCCGAAGCCACCCATTTCCATCAGGTTTGCGATGGCCGGATGCAAATTTATTGACGGCTGCACCAATGCGTTTTTCTTTCCGGGGCAGTACTACGACTATCGCTGGCCACTGTCGGTGTCGTTGGCCAACACGTTGATGGTCACCGGCTGGCCGTTGTTGCTAGCGGCGCTTCCAGGATTGGCCACCGGTTTCTGGTTCCGGCCTTCCCGATACCGAGCCCGACCGCAACCGTACGTTCGGCCTTCGGGCAGACGGTTACGGTGCCGACAGTGGAGCACTGAAGCGCTTGGCGCCCGGACCATGCAAGGTGGACCGGGCGCCACGCAACCGCACCATCAACAGATCTTGTTCACGGGTTTGTAGGCCCCCGCCAGATAGACATCCACGTGATTTTTCGGCCGATAATTGCTGACTGTGATCACCCGTTGCTGCACGGTGTCATCGATGCATTCCTGGCCAAAACATGTCTTGCCGATCGGCCGGAAATAGCGCGCGTTCAACAGTCGGTAGGTGCCCCCCAGGAAGTCCTGATAGGAGTCGGTGATCTCCGGAAGCGCGTTCGGCGGCCGGGGGATTTTTTTCGGATTGAGCTCCAGTCCGCACTCCATCGCCTTGTTCGCCATCCAGCGCAAGGGTATATCCGACAGCGAGTTATCGGCATAACCGCCACCCACGTTGGCATGCGCGCCACAGAACCAGACCTGCTCCATCACTTGATTGGGCTTGGCAATCGGGTCCCATAAGGTGCATTCGTAGTTGGCCCGATGCTCGTCGATGGCGACGGCATGGAAGGCATTGCGCACAATCCCGCTGAGCTCGGTGTCGTGAAACTCGTAGTACTTGTGGTTGAACCACTCGGCCGATTTGAACGGCACGCCCAAGGCGCCGACCGTGTCCCAGACACCCAGGAAATGGATATCGATTTCCCGCGAATAATTCTGGCGAAAGAACTGGGCGTTTTCCGTATCCGCGCTCGAATCGCGGGTGAGGTACAAGGTATAGGCCTCATCAATGCGATCGATGTGCTTTTTCGTCAGCAAGCCGACGTTGCGGATCAGCCCCACCAGGCTACGCGCGGAATAGGCACCGCGACTGAAGCCGAAAATGAACACCTGGTCGCCCTCCTCGTACAGCTTGGCCAGGGCGACATAACCTTCCTTGATTTTCTTCGACAGCCCCACTCCGAAGGCCCCGCCTTCGAGCTTGTCGTACCAGTCGGTGCCCACGCCGGCGACATAGATTTTCTTCTGCGGCGTGCCGTCCTTGTGGCTGGGGAGGATCGCGTCATGCAGCTTGACCACATTGGTGCTGGCGTCGCCATCGATCTCCGGAGCCTGATCAGGCAGGTTCCAGGTGCCGTCGAATGCGACGATGATTTTCTTTGGCATATTCATCTCCCGTCACTGTTCACTACCCCTGCACGCTCGCTAGCGCTGTGGCGCGACCATGCGAAACTGGATATTGATTTCGTTGGAAACAAAACTGTCGGCCCACTCACCTTCCCCGATCTTGAAGTCATTGCGCTTGAGCGTCAGCTCGCCGACGAAGATCCCGACACCGCCCTCGGCCTTGAGCAGGACCGGCACATCCACCTTGCGCGTCAGGCCTCGCAGCGTCAGATTGCCGGTAATCAGGTAGCGGTCTTTGCCGAAATCCTTGATGCGCGTTGATTCGAAGGTCGCCTGCGGATAGCGCTCGGTGTCAAACCAGGCAGGCTTTAGCAGCTCGGTATTGGCGTCTTCACTACCGGCGTCGATGCTGGTCAGATCGATGGTCAGATGGGCGTGAGCTGCCTCGGGGCGGGCGGTATCGAAATCAAGGGTGCCGACAAATTCCTTGAATGTGCCAAAGGCTCGCGTTCCCATCTGGTTGTAGGTGAATCTGATAGTGCTGGCCTTGGCATTCACATCCGAGTATTCAACAGCGCCACCCTGCGCAGGAACGCCCAACGCAAGCAGGGCAACCAGGGACGAAAAACGCAGGAATCGAGAGTTCATGGAACACTCCGGGCCGGGGCGCCCTCATGGGCAAGTGTCGAACACACGCAAGCCAGCAACAGGAGGACTAAAGCAAAGAACGACCGTTTATTCCACTGGCCGCACCGATTTGCGACCACTCGTCCCTACATTGCCCACGCCCGTTGCAACAACCCGATGACCTCGGCATCCGACGTCTGGGAAAAATCCATGTACCAATGCCCGATCGACATGAACCAGTCGGGTATGATCGGGCAGATCAACTCATCCACTTCACGGCGCAATGCCTGGACCGTTTCAACCGGCCCCACTGGCACCGCCACCACGATGCGCGCCGGCGCCTGCACACGCACCGCTTGCACTGCCGCCAACATCGAGGCCCCTGTCGCCAACCCGTCGTCGATCAGAATTACCACCTGGTCCTTGAGCTGCACCGGCGCCCGCGTGCCTCGGTAAACCTGCTCGCGACGCAACAGCTCCCGGGTTTCCCGGGCGACCACGGCCTCGAACGCGGCCTTATCAATGGGGTGAGCCCGCAACGCCTGTTCATTACGAATTTCGATACCGCCACTGGCAATGGCGCCCATGGCGTACTCCGGGCGGGACGGAACACCCAGCTTGCGCACCAGCATCAGGTCCAGGCGCACGCCGAGCGCCGTGGCCACTTCATAGGCCACCGGCACCCCGCCCCGCGGCAAGGCCAAAACGATTACATCGGCGCGATGGGCATAGGGGAGCAACGGCTCCACCAGGCGTCGACCGGCGTCGATGCGGTCCCGCAGGATGGATTGCGATGACTGATTCATTTGAAAACCTCCCCGGGCGATCAACACCTGTCGGTTCGCATCACATCATCAATTGTCGGTTCGACGGTGACTGGCAGCAAGCTCGAACACGAGGACAATGCTCAACCGCAATTCCTTGTGGGAGCGAGCCTGCTCGCGAAGACGGCCTGACAGCCGATCCATCTCTCACGGCTGCACCGATCCACTGTAGGAGCCAGGCTTGCCGGCGAAGGCG
>CXWK01096914.1_pt1 | contig 38998 bp, 40 predicted proteins | sample 590851 | NCBI WGS metagenome assembly CXWK01 (sample SAMEA3498364, study PRJEB10139) | wastewater metagenome | biome: wastewater treatment plant; material: activated sludge | place: Denmark | collected 2014-08-01
GACCGAACTCGGCCCGCTGATCACCGCGCAACACCGCGACCGCGTCGCCGGCTTCGTCGAGCGTGCCGTGGCACAGCCGCACATCCGCCTGGTCACCGGCGGCAAGGCCGTGGAAGGCAACGGTTTCTTCTTCGAACCGACGGTGCTGGCCGATGCGCAGCAGGACGACGAGATCGTGCGCCGCGAAGTGTTCGGGCCGGTGGTGTCGGTGACCAAGTTCAGTGACGAGGCACAGGTGCTGGGCTGGGCCAACGATTCCGACTACGGCCTGGCATCCTCGGTGTGGACCGCCGACGTCGGCCGCGCGCATCGCCTGTCGGCGCGCTTGCAGTACGGCTGCACCTGGGTCAACACGCACTTCATGCTGGTCAGCGAAATGCCCCATGGCGGGCAGAAGTTGTCGGGGTATGGCAAGGACATGTCGATGTATGGGCTGGAGGACTACACCGTCGTGCGGCATGTGATGTTCAAACACTAACCCCTTGTAGGAGCGAGCATGCTCCGGGCGGGTTTCCGACGATGGAGGTCAACGATAACGCGGGGAACCTGACGCCCCGCGGTGCCCTCCGGTTTCTCGCGAGCATGCTCGCTCCTACAGTACAGCGATGATTTCACCACGGTTTCAAGGTCGAAACCGGCATTACGCACCACTGGTTTCAAACACAACAATAACCACCGATCCGGGCAGCGCCTCCACGGCCCTGCCACGGCTTCGGACATCCGAAATCTGCCGATTTTCCGGAGAAACACACATGACTGCATCACCCGATCTCTCTACCGCCGTCGTCGACAGCGACGCCGAGCAACTGCGAAAACTGGGTTACACCTCCAACTTCAATCGCAGCATGAGCTTGTGGGAAAACTTCGCCCTGGGCTTCACTTATCTCTCGCCGGTCGTAGGGGTTTATACCCTCTTCGGCCTGTGCCTCGCCGCTGGCGGGCCGCCGATGTTCTGGGCCTATCTGCTGGTCGGTTGCGGCCAGTTGCTGGTGTGCCTGATCTTTGGTGAAGTGGTGTCGCAGTTCCCGATTTCCGGTGGCGTGTACCCGTGGGCGCGTCGCCTGGTGGGCAAGCGCTGGGCGTGGATGGTCGGCTGGATCTACTCCATCGCCCTGTGCGTCACGATTGCCGCCGTAGCCGTCGGCGCCGGCCCGTACCTGGCTGCCATGCTCGGTTTTGAACCGAGCAACAACACCAATATCGTCATTGCCCTGGTGCTGACGCTGTTTGCCACCCTGATCAACCTCAGCGGCACCAAGGTACTGGCGCGCATTGCCATGTTCGGCTTCCTCTGTGAACTGGTGGGTGCAGTGATCGTCGGCGTTTACCTGCTGGTCTTCGAGCGCCATCAATCAATTGGCGTGCTGTTCAACACCTTCGACATCAGCGTCGATGGTTCATACCTGCCGGCCTTCCTCACCGCCTCGCTGGCGGGTATGTTCCTCTACTACGGCTTCGAGGCCTGCGGCGACGTGGCCGAAGAAACCCCGAACCCGAGCAAGAAGATCCCGGTGGCCATGCGCATGACCATCTACATCGGCGGCATTGCGGCAATGTTCGCCTGCCTGGCACTGATCCTCGCCGTGCCAGACATGCAAGCGGTGATCGACGGCACCGACAAGGACCCGGTCGGCACCATCCTCAACAACGCCTTCGGCCCAATCGGTTCGAAAATGGTGATGGGCGTGGTGATGATTTCCTTCATCTCCTGCGTCATCAGCCTGCAAGCGGCGGCCAGTCGCCTGCGGTACTCCTACGCCCGGGATGAAATGGTTATCGGCAGCCGACTGCTGAAGAAGATCTCTCCTACAACCCAGGTTCCGGTTGCGGCGCTGTTCGTGTCCGGCGTCCTGCCAGCGCTGATCATCATCCTCGGCTTCTTCCTGCAGGATGCAGTCGCCACCATCGTCAGCTTCGCCGCCATCGGCATCTACCTGGCCTTCCAGATGATCGTGCTTGCGGCGCTGTATGCCCGCCTCAAAGGCTGGAAGCCCAGCGGCCAATTCACCCTCGGCGCCTGGGGCTGGCCGGTGAACATCTGCGCGCTGGTCTATGGCGTCGGCGCAATCGTCAACATGGCCTGGCCACGGACGCCGGATGCGGCGTGGTACATCAACTACGCCATGGTCTTGAGCACCGCCATCGTCATTGGCCTGGGGTTGCTCTACATGTGGATCGCCAAGCCGTATGACCACGGCACAGCGCCTGCGGGGGATGCGTGGAAGGTTAGTCGCTAATGGAAATTGCCCCGGTGCCAAAAGACACCGGGGCAACCAAACGCTTTTTGCGGTCAAGCATTTCGAAACAGTTCCTGGCATCCCGTGGATGTATCCCCAGCTAGAGTTTCCCTACCACGCAAGTGGTACTGGTTGACGATAATCGCTGCAAGGCCTAGGGTGTTTACGTCGTTTACAGCGTATACATCTTTAGGAGAGCCACCATGGCCTCGCCCGTTTTGTCGTTTCGTGTCGAAGAACTCCTGGCCCAACAACTGGATCAGCTAGCGGCTGCCACCGACCGCGACCGTCAGTACCACCTCAAGCGTGCATTGGTTCGATATGTAGAAGCCGAGTCATGGCATCTGCAAGCCATAAGCGACGGCATATCCGATGCCGATGCTGGAAAACTGACCGACCTGGACGCCGTGAAGGCTAAGTGGGAAAAACGTGCCGAGCGTAGTACTGACTGAGAAAGCCGAAAGCGACCTGGACGCCATCCATGAACATTACCGAGAGGTCGTAGGCGCGGGTACTGCCATCGAGATCATTTCCACCATGCTGCAATGTTTCCGGCAGTTGGAACAGTTCCCCGGCTCAGGCAGGCCTTCTATCATGCCTGATGTACGAGAATTGGTACTTGGTCGTTATCCCTTCATTGCGCCGTATCGATTTGCCAATGGCCAGGTACAGGTGTTGAGGGTGCTGCATCAGCGTCCTGAACGTTCTCAGGATTGGTAAAGGGAGAACGTCCAGCCGCGACAGGATTGCCGCGACTGGATGTTCCATTTCTTCAAAACCGCGAAACACTGCGCATCGCATCCACCAGATAACGCATCGCAATGCGATCACTCTCCGACAACTCGCGATAGCGCTCCACCAACTTCATCTCCTCGTTATTGAGCCGACGTCTCCGCCGGCCAGTAGATAGGCACGCAAAGATTCCCAGGATTTCGGTGATGCCTTGTACTTTCGACATGGACGATGTCCTTCTCTACGTCAAAGAAAACTTCAGATATTGCATCGCCCTACCCTTTTCAGTAGCACCCTGTGTCCACTGAAGCCCACCGGCCCGAAGGGCAGAAACCGGTCATGCCCATAGAATAGAAATTATCTGGGCGCTGAAAAGGGCTTTTTAGAGTAATTAGTCGAAAAAAGCGTAAATGCCCTATAAATCAGAAACCCCTGTCGGAAACGTTAACCGACATCTCTTGTTTCATTGCCGCGCCATCGTCACGCCATCAATCATTTTTGCTGCGCAACCGAACGGTTTAAGCTATCCCTTATCTGTTTTAAGGCAGTTGCGTTTGGCCGAAGGCATGTCCGAACCGAAATTTTTGATCCAGCAGTGCCAGGAACGGCGCGGGATCGTTCACGACAGGTTGTACTTATGCATCGCAGGAATTTGCTAAAAGCCTCCATGGCCATCGCCGCCTACTCCGGTTTGTCGGCCACCGGCCTGCTCGCTGCCGGTGCCTGGGCAAGCAATGGCACAGCGGACGGCGAAGCCCAGGCGTTCGACTTCGAAGCGCTGAAGGTCCAGGCCAAGCAACTGGCCAGCAACCGCTACCAGGATACCAAGCAGGTGCTGCCGCCCACCCTGGCGACCATGACCCCGCAGAATTTCAATGCCATTCGCTATGACGGCAAGCATTCGCTGTGGAATGACTTGAATGGTCAGTTGGATGTGCAGTTTTTCCATGTCGGCATGGGTTTCCGCCAGCCGGTGCGCATGTACAGCGTCGATCCCAAGACCCACATGGCCCGCGAAGTGCATTTCCGCCCTTCGTTGTTCAATTATGAGAATACGTCCGTCGACACCCAGCAGCTCAAGGGCGACCTGGGCTTTTCCGGGTTCAAGCTGTTCAAGGCGCCGGAACTGGACAAACACGACGTGGTGTCTTTCCTCGGCGCCAGCTATTTCCGAGCGGTAGACGCCACTGGCCAGTACGGCTTGTCGGCCCGCGGGCTGGCAATCGACACCTATGCGAAGAAGCGCGAAGAATTCCCCGACTTCACCAAGTTCTGGTTCGAGACGCCAGACAAGGACAGCACGCGCTTCGTGGTCTACGCCTTGCTCGATTCTCCGAGCGCGACCGGCGCCTACCGTTTTGACATCGATTGCCAGGCCGAACGCGTGGTGATGGAGGTCGACGCCCATGTCAACGCGCGCACCGCCATCGAACAACTGGGCATCGCGCCGATGACCAGCATGTTCAGCTGCGGTACCCACGAGCGCCGCATGTGCGACACCATTCACCCACAAATCCACGACTCCGATCGCCTGGCGATGTGGCGCGGCAATGGCGAGTGGATCTGCCGCCCGCTGAACAATCCGGCCACCCTGCAATTCAACGCCTTCACCGACAAGGACCCGAAAGGTTTCGGCCTGGTGCAGACCGATCATGAATTCGCCAGCTATCAGGACACCGTCGATTGGTACAGCAGACGCCCGAGCCTGTGGGTAGAACCGACGACCGCGTGGGGCGAAGGCTCTATCGATCTGCTGGAAATTCCTACCACCGGCGAGACACTCGATAACATCGTTGCCTTCTGGACCCCGAAAAAACCGGTCGCCGCCGGCGATTCACTGAACTACGGCTACAAACTCTACTGGAGCGCCCTGCCGCCTGTCGGCACGCCCTTGGCACGGGTCAACGCAACCCGTTCAGGCATGGGCGGTTTCACTGAAGGCTGGGCGCCGGGCGAACACTACCCGAAGGTCTGGGCCCGACGCTTCGCCGTGGATTTCAACGGTGGCGGCCTGGATCGCCTGCCGCCAGGCACGGGCATCGAACCGGTGGTCACCTGTTCCAACGGCGAGGTGAAGGACTTCAACGTGCTGGTGCTCGATGACATCAAGGGCTACCGCATCACCTTTGACTGGTATCCGACCAACGACAGTGTCGAGCCGGTGGAGCTGCGCCTGTTCATTCGCACCAATGACCGGACGCTGAGTGAAACCTGGTTGTACCAGTACTTCCCGCCAGCACCGGACAAGCGCAAGTACAGCTGACGGAAAAAAAAAGCAAAAGATCGCAGCCTTCGGCAGCTCCTACAGGGGATCGTATTCCTCTGTAGGAGCTGCCGAAGGCTGCGATCTTTTGATCTTGAAAAACCTCACTCAATCCCGCAAATCCGACTCATGAATGGGTTGGTCACGATGGGTCGCGCGGTGATATTGCGCCGGCCAAATGGCTTTGCGCCCACCCAGGTCATCGTCGGCATGCAATGCCCAATAAGGATCACGCAACAGCTCACGAGCGAGGAAGATGATGTCGGCCTGGCAGGTGCGCAGGATATGTTCGGCCTGTGCAGGCTCAGTGATCATTCCTACCGTACCGGTAGCGATGCCTGACTCCTTGCGCACACGTTCGGCGAAGCGGGTCTGATAACCCGGACCCGTGGGGATTTCCGCGTTGACGGCCGTACCGCCTGACGACACGTCGATGAGGTCCACACCCAAGTCCTTAAGGCGTCGCGCCAGCTCGACGGTTTCATCCGGGTTCCAGCCATCCTCCACCCAGTCGGTGGCGGACACCCGCACGAACAGCGGTAATTCTTCGGGCCAGACCTTGCGCACCGCTTCGGTGACCTGCAAGACCAGGCGAATGCGGTTTTCGAATGAACCGCCGTACTGGTCACGCCGCTGATTACTCAGGGGCGAAAGAAACTGGTGCAGCAGATAGCCATGAGCCGCATGCACTTCGACCACCTTGAAACCGGCGGTCAACGCGCGCTTCGCCGAGTCGACAAAGGCCTGGATGACGTCAGCGATCTCGCCTTCGTCCAGCTGCTTGGGTTGTGTGTGTTGCGGATCAAAGGCGATTGGCGACGGGCCAACCGGCAACCAGCCGCCCTCGTCAATCTTTACGCTGCCATGCTTGCCGAGCCAGGGTCGATAGGTACTGGCCTTACGCCCTGCGTGGGCCAGCTGGATGCCAGCAACGGCGCCTTGAGCGGCAATGAAACGGGTGATGCGTTGCAAGGGTTCGATTTGTTCATCGTTCCACAGGCCAAGGTCCTGGGCGGTGATTCGCCCGTCGGCCGTGACTGCCGTGGCTTCCGTAAAGACCAGTCCGGCGCCGCCGACGGCGCGACTACCGAGGTGGACCAGGTGCCAGTCATTGGCCAGGCCATCGACGCTCGAATACTGGCACATTGGCGATACCGCAATGCGGTTGAGCAGGGTCAATTGACGAAGAGTGTAGGGTTCAAGCAGCAGACTCATGGGGCACCTCTCAAATCAGTGGGCAGGCTCCAGGGTTCTGTTTGAATAGTCGACGAGTGACATGAAAGGGATGCAGCACCCGCCCCCGCGGGCAAAAAATTGACAAGACGTCACAAGGATAATCAAGCAGTGCTTTAGAGCCTAGTCGACATCGGGGGATGTCGCCCCTCCCTGTAGGAGCGAGCATGCTCGCGATGGGGTCCCAGTCACCGCGGGGTGTCAGGTAGCCAGCGTCATCGTTGGCGACCATCGCGAGCATGCTCGCTCCTACAGTGCCAGGGGTTCAACGCGGTTCAATGTGGGCGATCATCAGTTGCACGGTCTCATTGCCGCGAAACTCGTTGACGTCGAGTTTGTAAGCCAGCTCCACCCACTTGATGGTCGGGTTTGGCCAGACCTCACGGTCGATCCCGAAGGCAATGCCATCGAGCTTGACCGAGCCGCACTCGCTCCTGAGCACCACCTTGAGGTGGCGTTCACCGACGACACGCTGCTCGACCAACTGAAACACGCCATGAAACAGTGGCTCCGGGAAGTGCTGGCCCCAAGGCCCGGCGTGGCGTAATGCACGGGCCAGTTCGAGGTGGAATTCTTCGACCGCCAGAACCCCGTCCGACAGCAAGCGCCCGGTCAGGTCTTCGTCGCGCAGTTGCCGACGCACTTCGGCGTCGAAAGCTTCGGCGAACAACGGAAAATTTGCTTCTGGCAGCGTCAGGCCAGCGGCCATGGCATGACCACCGTACTTGGTGATCAGGTTCGGATGCTGCGCCGCCACCACGCTCAGGGCATCGCGAATATGAAAGCCCTGTACCGAACGCCCCGAGCCCTTGAGCAACCCGTCGCCGGCATCGGCGAAGGCGATGGTCGGACGGAAATAACGTTCTTTCATGCGCGAGGCCAGGATGCCGATGACGCCCTGATGCCATTCGGGATCGAACAGGCACAAACCGAATGGCATCGATTCCACCGGCAAATCCTTGAGCTGGGCCAACGCTTCACGCTGCATGCCCTGCTCGATGGATTTACGGTCCTGGTTCATTCCGTCCAGTTGCGTCGCCATTTCCCGCGCCAGCGCCACGTCTTCGGTCAGCAGGCATTCGATGCCCAGGCTCATGTCATCCAGTCGCCCGGCGGCATTGAGGCGCGGACCGACGATAAACCCCAGGTCGGTGGAGGTGATGCGCGCATGATCACGCTTGGCCACTTCGAGAATCGCCTTGATCCCCGGCCGGGCACGTCCGGCGCGTATGCGTTCCAGGCCTTGATGCACCAGGATGCGGTTATTGGCATCCAGCGGCACCACGTCGGCCACGCTGCCCAGCGCCACCAGATCGAGCAATTCGCCGATGTTCGGCTGCGGCTTGCTGGCGTACCAGCCGAGTTCGCGCAAACGCGCGCGCAAGGCCATCAGCACATAGAAAATCACCCCGACGCCGGCCAGCGCCTTGCTCGGGAACGTGCAACCGGGCTGGTTCGGATTGACGATGGCATCGGCCAGCGGCAGTTCATCGCCCGGCAAATGGTGGTCGGTGACCAACACGTTGAGCCCGGCCTTTTTCGCCGCGGCCACGCCTTCGACACTGGAAATGCCATTGTCCACGGTAATCAGCAACTGCGGCTGACGCTCCAGGGCCACCGCAACGATTTCCGGGGTCAGGCCGTAGCCGTAGTCGAATCGGTTGGGCACCAGATAGTCGACATGCGCCGCACCCAACAGGCGCAAGCCCAAGGTGCCCACGGTACTGGCGGTGGCACCGTCGGCATCGAAGTCGCCAACGATCAGGATCCTCTGGCGCTGCTGGAGTGCGGTCACCAGCAGATCCACCGCTGCCTCGATGCCCTTGAGCTGCTGGAACGGAATCAGCCGTGCCAGGCTTTTGTCCAGTTCGGCTTCGGATTGCACGCCCCGCGCTGCGTACAGCCGGGTCAGCAGCGGTGGAATATCACCGAGAAATGGCAGGGTGTCGGGCAGCTGGCGAGGTTCGATGCGCATGGGGTGACAGGGGCTTCTCTTCAATACGTAGGATAAAACCGGTGAGGCAGCGACTGATCAGCCGCGTTCGCCCAACAGCCACTGCAACTGGACTTCATGCTGGCCGCGGTCGTCGGTGACGAAAATCGTCCCTTCGCTGATCATCACGTCCCACTTGATCACCCGGGGCATGTCTTTGGCCAGGGTTTCCAGGACTTCCTGAGGGACCGCCGCGATGTTGACGTTTTTCAGGTTCTTGATCGCCGGGATCACCTTGCCTTCCCAGACGCGCAGGCTGCCATAGGCCAGCAGGCTGGTGCGCTCGGTGCGGCGCGAGCACCAGGTCAGGCGATCGGCGTCGGGTTGACCGACTTCGATCCAGTGCAGGACGCGGTCATCCAGGCTCTTCTCCCACAACGCCGGTTCATCCACGTCCGACAGGCCACGGCCGAACGACAGTTGCTCGTTGTACCAGAGGGCGTAGGCCAACAGGCGCACGGTCATGCGCTCTTCGGTTTCCGAAGGGTGGCGGGCGATGGTCTGCTTGACGGACTCGTAGACGCTGCGATCGAGGTCGGTGAGGTTCAGTTCAAACTTGTAGGTCGTGGACGGCTGGGCCATGAACGGGCTTCTTGATACGTGGAAAGGCGGCAAGTCTAACCGATGCGACAGGCTTCGCGGCCATCAACCTTGAGCGACTGACANNTCTGTACTCGCTCAACCTTTGTCCAACAGGAGCCCGCATGCCGTCCTCTGCCAAACCGCTCTCAGGTCTGAAAGTCATCGAATTGGGTACCTTGATCGCCGGCCCGTTCGCCTCGCGCATTTGCGCTGAATTCGGTGCCGATGTGGTCAAGGTCGAATCGCCGGACGGCGGCGATCCATTGCGCAAATGGCGCAAGTTGTACGAGGGCACCTCGCTGTGGTGGTTCGTCCAGGCTCGCAATAAAAAATCGCTGACGCTCAACCTCAAGCATCCGGACGGCCTGGCGGTCCTGAAGAAACTGCTCAGTGAAGCGGACATCCTGATCGAGAACTTCCGCCCCGGCGTACTGGAAAAGCTTGGCCTGGGCTGGGACGTCCTGCATGCATTGAATCCAAAGCTGGTCATGGTGCGGCTCTCGGGCTTCGGCCAGACCGGCCCGATGAAGGATCAACCCGGGTTTGGCGCGGTCGGCGAATCCATGGGCGGCCTGCGCTACATCACAGGGTTCGAGGATCGGCCGCCGGTGCGCACCGGGATTTCCATCGGTGATTCGATTGCCGCGCTGTGGGGCGTGATCGGTGCCCTCATGGCCCTGCGTCACCGCGAGGTCAATGGCGGTCAGGGACAAGTGGTGGACGTGGCGCTGTACGAGGCGATCTTCGCCATGATGGAAAGCATGGTGCCGGAGTTCGACGTGTTTGGTTTCATCCGCGAGCGCACCGGCAATATCATGCCGGGTATTACGCCTTCATCGATCCACACCAGTGCCGATGGCAAGCATGTGCAGATTGGCGCCAATGGCGATGCGATCTTCAAGCGCTTCATGCTGCTCATTGGTCGGGAAGACCTGGCCAACGATCCGCTGCTGGCCAGCAACGACGGCCGCGACAGCCGTCGCGACGAAATTTATGGGGTCATTGATCGCTGGGTCAATTCGCTGCCCCTGGACACCGTCATCGAGCGCTTGAACCAAGCCGACGTACCGGCCAGCCGGATCTTCAGCGCCGAAGACATGTTCAGCGATCCTCAGTACCTCGCCCGGGAAATGTTCCTGCAGGCCAAGCTGCCCGATGGCAAGGACTTCAAGATGCCAGGGATCGTGCCGAAACTCTCAGAGACACCCGGTGATTGTGAATGGGTCGGGCCGCAACTGGGTGAGCACAATGCCCAGGTACTCCAGGAACTTGGCTATGACGCGTCGCAGATCACACAACTGCGCAAAGACGGAGCCATCTGAGCTCAAGCGTTTGTTTGCGCGACTCATCAAGCCCGGCCTGCTGTTGGCCGGGCAGCGCCTGGGCGCATTGGCGAGCCTGGCCCTGATCGTTACGCTGGCCTCGCCGGTGTCGGCGCAGCCCAAGGAATCCCTGGTCTGGCTGAAACGCGATCTACCGCCGCTGTTCATTTTCAACGGGCCGGAAAAAGGCCAGGGGGTCATCGATCAATTGCTGCGGCAGCTGATCGCCGGCATGCCGCAGTACCGGCACAGCGTGATGAAGGTCAATCGTGCCCGTGGCTTGCAAATGCTTCACGAACCGTCCCTCACCTGCGATGCAGCGTTGAACTGGAGCAAGGAACGCGAAAGCTGGATCGCATTTTCCCTGCCGGTCTTTCGCGCCATGAGCAATGGCCTGGCCGTGCGCAGCAACGAGCGGGAGGTACTGACGCCGTTCCTCAAGGATGGTGAGGTGGACCTGGCGGCCCTGTTGGCCACCGGCAACGTGACCTTGGGCATTGTTGCCGAACGCAACTATGGCGAATACCTTGACGCCCTGCTCAAACAGGCGCCGGGCAAGGCGCTGACGCTTCATTACGGCAACGACGCCTTGGGCAGCCTGCTGCAAATGCAACGCCTGGGACGCCTGCAGTTGCTGTTGGGCTATCGCCCGGAAATTCGCTATCAGGCGCGACAACAAGGGATCGCGGAAGAGGAGCTGCAGTTCTATCCGGTTCGTGGCACCGGCAGATACCTGTCCGGCTACATCGGCTGCACCAATACGCCCCTGGGGCGGCAGGCGATCATCGAGATCAACCAATTGCTGCGTGCCCTGCCCCGAGACCATTTGAGCGAGGCGTATGCCGGCTGGCTCGACCCGCAAAGCCGCACCGACTACCTGCGAGCAGCCCGGGAATTTTTCGAGCATCAGGACGGCTACTGACAATTGCCAGGCAAAAAGAAACCCCGAGAAGTGGGGAGACGACTCGGGGTTAAACGTGGTCTTTCAAAGACCAGTAACAGCAAGCGGCAAGCACCGGAGCACAATGCTTGATCCCGCTGTTACTGAATCTGACTGATAAGGATGCAGGAAGGTTCCCACAACCGGCCATTCAATTTCGGCTAGCCACCAACTTGTCCTGTGCCGCATTGCGCAACGCTGCGATAACACAGGGCTCCAGGCGTCCTTCAGCAATCAGCACATCGCGGTGCAGGCCGTCGACGACATCCGTCAACTGACGCTTGTCGGCCAACTGCGCCTGATTGAACACCCGATCGACCACTATGGCACCGATAGCATTCTTCAAGGTCACCCGGCATTCGCCATGTATGCCTGACGGGGTTAACGTCACCTGGTACGGGCTCAGAGCCTCACCGAGCAATAGACTGATACTTTCCATCCGATCACCACTCAATAGTCCGAAAACAAAGTGCCTGGGGCGTGTGTACTGTAGATGACCGCTGGGCCGAGTAGAAAGTTCTGAAAACCGCGTGCAGTTGAGCCTGCGCCTGCGGTCGATAGAGCATGCACGGCGAAGATGACAGGGAAAAAACATCAGCCTCACGCCTGTCCGGCCAAACGGTACCTCCAGAGTAGCGAGAGCAAACCAGACAGGCTGGCGGCCAAAAGGCCCCATCCAGCCCATGGGGCAAATTGTTGCCAGGCTGTCGGGAGTGGATCGTCATTGAGCCACTTCGAACGCAAGGCACGTAGTTCAGCGGGAGGAAAAGCCTCGAGGGCCTTGTTGAGGATGCTCAGCAGTTGCAATTGGCCTTTGCGCACCGTCAGGTAGTCCGGGTCCCACTGGCCTTCCACGATTTGCCCCACCTGAAGCTGGCCCAAGGGTAAGAGTCGTGCGCCTGTTTCGCTTTCGATGGTGGCATGGGCCTCCCCGCTTTCCACCAGCGCGCGGGCTTGGGCATAGGTCTTGACCGAACGCAACTCGATGGTGGGGCGGTCACGACGAATCACCGCTTCCAGCACATGCCGGGTCGGCAGTACCAACACGTGCTTGGCCAACTGCTGCAGTGACTCGACCTGCGGTGCCCCGGCCCGTTCGACAAACACCCAGCCAGAGCCGCCATAGGAATGGCTGAAATCCAGGAACACCTTGCGCTCGTCATTCATTGCCAGCGTGGTGCTCATGTCCGCTTCTGCGCGCTCCAGGCTTTGAAGCATATGCTCGATGGAGAATGACTCGACATGGACAAAACGCAGCCCCGTCATGGCGCTGATGCGATCGAGCATGTCCCTGTTAAGGCCGCTCCACTGGCCATGTTCATTCTTGAACAGGTAGCGCGGGTATTCCAGCGACGCTACCTTGACGGGCGGGTGCCCGGCAATCCATTCAAGTTCCCGGGCATCCAGCGCGATCCGGACACCGCCGCCCGCCTTTTCCGGTTCACGAGCCGGATCAGGCGCGGCGATTGCCCACTGAGCCAAGATGACCAGGACACTGAGCAGTAGCAGCCAGCACACCGCTGGCCTGGATCGTCTGTAAACCGGCATTGCCACATCCTTGCAGATCCGTTCGCCCCTCTCCGTGGACGAATCCTGTTGGCAAGTGTGGCATGCAAAAACAACAAAGCCCGTCAGTAGACGGGCTTTGTTGTGTGACAGGGTTTGCCCGTTACAAAGGCTTACCGCGGTTACCGTGCTGGCTGACAAAGGCCTGCACGGCCTTCAGGTCATTCGGCAATACGGTGCAGCGCTCGTCTCTTTCAAACAAATCAGAAAGATGTGCAGGCAGCTCGAGGGCTTTTCCTACACCGGCTTTCTCCACGGCGTCCGGGAATTTGACCGGATGGGCCGTGCCCAGGATCACCATCGGGATATCCAGGCTGCGACGGCATTCGCGGGCGGCCTTGACGCCGATCGCGGTGTGCGGGTCCAGCACTTCACCGGTCTGTTCAAAGACCTCGGCGATGGTTTCGCAGGTTTGCTCATCGTCCACGGCCAGTGAGTCGAACAGTTTGCGCGCTTCCGTCCAGCGCTCCTGCTCGACGCTGAAACCGCCGCCCTGCTTGAAGCTGTCCATCAGCCCGGCAATCGCCGCGCCATTGCGACCGTGCAGGTCGAACAGCAGGCGTTCGAAGTTCGAGGACACCATGATGTCCATCGACGGCGACAGGGTCGCGTGCAGGGTTTCCTTGACGTACTGGTTGCCGCTCATGAAGCGGTGCAGGATGTCGTTGCGGTTGGTGGCGACGATCAACTGGTTGATCGGCAGGCCCATGTTGCGTGCCAGGTAACCGGCGAAGATGTCGCCGAAGTTACCGGTTGGCACCGAGAACGCCACCGAGCGCGCCGGACCGCCCAGTTGCAGGGCTGCGTGGAAGTAGTAGACGATCTGGGCCATGATCCGCGCCCAGTTGATCGAGTTTACCGCCACCAGGCGCGTGCCCTTGAGGAAGCCCTGGTCGGCGAAGCTCGCCTTGACCATTTCCTGGCAGTCATCGAAGTTGCCTTCGATGGCGATGTTGTGGATGTTCTCGCCGAAAATGGTTGTCATCTGCCGACGCTGCACTTCGGACACACGGTTGTGTGGGTGCAGGATGAAGATGTCGACGTTTTCGCAGTGCTTGCAACCTTCGATGGCCGCCGAGCCGGTATCGCCGGAAGTGGCGCCAACGATCACCACGCGCTCGCCGCGTTTTTCCAGCACGTAGTCGAGCAGGCGACCGAGCAGTTGCAGGGCGAAGTCCTTGAACGCCAGGGTCGGGCCATGGAACAGCTCCAGCACCCATTCGTTGCCGTTCAGCTGACGCAGCGGCGCGACGGCGCTGTGGGCAAACACACCGTAGGTTTCTTCAAGGATCTTTTTGAAATCGGCATCCGGGATGCTGCCGGTGACGAACGGACGCATAACGCGGAAGGCCAGCTCGTGATACGGCAGGCCGGCCCAGGAAGCGATTTCTTCCTGGGTGAAACGTGGCAGGTTTTCCGGGACGTACAGACCGCCGTCGGTGGCAAGGCCTGCCAGCAGGACGTCTTCGAAATTCAGGGCCGGTGCCTGGCCGCGGGTACTGATGTAACGCATGACTGACTCCATTGGGACAGTGTTCGCAATGCCGGGCGCCGGTCACGGCGCCCGGTAATCGATAACGGCTTAGTTCAGGTGCTCGACGCGAATCCGCACGACCGGGCCAACCACGCCCTGGAGCGCTTCCAGTGCCTTGATGGCGTCGTTGATACGCTGTTCCACCACACGGTGGGTCAGCAGGATCATCGGTACCAGGCCATCGTGCTCCTCGGCTTCCTTCTGCATGATCGATTCGATGTTGATGCCACGCTCGGACAGGATGCTGCCAACCTGGGCGAGGACGCCCGGATGATCCTTGGCCTGGATCCGCAGGTAGTACGCGCTTTCGCAGGCATCGATTGGCAGGATCGGGTGCGCCGACAGCGAATCCGGCTGGAAGGCCAGGTGCGGTACGCGGTTTTCCGGGTCCGAGGTCATGGCGCGAACCACGTCCACCAGGTCGGCAATCACCGACGAAGCGGTCGGTTCCATGCCAGCACCCGCACCGTAGAACAGGGTCGAACCGGCGGCGTCGCCGTTGACCATCACCGCGTTCATCACGCCGTTGACGTTGGCGATCAGGCGATCGGCCGGGATCAGCGTCGGGTGCACGCGCAGCTCGATACCGGCCGCGGTGCTGCGCGCCACGCCCAGGTGCTTGATGCGGTAGCCCAACGCTTCGGCGTAGTTCACGTCAGCGGTGGTCAGCTTGGTGATGCCTTCGGTGTAGGCCTTGTCGAACTGCAACGGGATGCCGAAGGCAATGGACGCCAGGATCGTCAGCTTGTGCGCCGCATCGATGCCTTCGACGTCGAAGGTCGGGTCGGCTTCGGCGTAGCCCAGGGCTTGCGCTTCGGCCAACACGTCTTCGAAGGTACGGCCTTTCTCGCGCATCTCGGTGAGAATGAAGTTGCCAGTGCCGTTGATGATGCCAGCCACCCAGTTGATGCGGTTGGCGGACAGGCCTTCACGGATCGCCTTGATCACCGGGATGCCACCAGCCACGGCTGCTTCGAACGCAACGATCACGCCCTTCTCGCGTGCCTTGGCGAAAATTTCATTACCGTGAACGGCGATAAGCGCCTTGTTCGCGGTGACCACATGCTTGCCATTCTCGATGGCCTTGAGTACCAGCTCGCGGGCAACGGTGTAGCCGCCCACCAGCTCTATGACGATGTCGATCTCAGGGTTCGTGGCCACTTCGAAGACATCGGTGGTAATCGCAATACCGGTCGTTTGGAACTGAGGCTTTGGCGTGCGCGTGGCAATTTGTGCCACTTCGATTCCACGCCCGGCACGACGAGCAATTTCCTCGGCGTTGCGCTGAAGTACGTTGAAGGTACCGCCACCGACGGTCCCTAACCCACAGATGCCTACTTTGACCGGTTTCACTGTGAACTCCCCATAAAACGGCCGACTCGAGGCCGGCCGTGAAAACAGCCGCATGCTCGCGGCTCACTATTGATGGCCCGACTGAGCTGCCGTCGGACCACACGCGTCAAAGGCTGACTCGAATTACTTGGCGCCCAGCGCCAGTTTGGCGACTTGTGGCGCTGGCTGGTAGCCCGGAATGACCTGACCGTCCGCCAAAACGATGGCCGGTGTGCCGTTCACACCAATCGACTGGCCGAGGGCGAACTGCTTGGACACCGGGTTATCGCACTTGGCGGCCTTGATTTCCTTGCCGTCGACCATCTTGTCCATGGCCGCTTTCTTGTCTTTGGAGCACCAGACCGCCTGCAACTGCTCGTCACCCGGCGAACCCAGGCCCTGGCGCGGAAACGCAACATAGCGCACTTCGATGCCGCGCTTGTTCAGTTCAGGCACTTCGGCGTGCAGTTTATGGCAGTACGGGCAGGTGGTGTCGGTGAACACGGTGATGTGCGACTTGGTTTCACCAATGGCCGGGTACACCACGGTTTCCGCGACAGGGATTGCGTTGACCAGCTTGGAAACGCCCAGGCGTTCGGTCTTCTCGGTCAGGTTGACCGGCTTGCCGTCCTTGAGCTGGAACATGTAGCCCTGGACGACGTACTGGCCGTCGGCACTGGCGTACAGCACACGGCTGCCCTGGAGCTTGACTTCATACAGGCCCGGCAGCGGGCTGGCGGAGATACTTTCTACCGGAACTTCGAGCTGGAGGTTTTCCAGGCTTTTACGAATAGCTTTATCGGCCGCGTCATCGGCGACGGCAAAGGTGCTGACCAACGCAATGGCGGCGGCGGCGAAAATCTGGGTCAGACGCATGAGAACTCCTGAAGGCGGACAAATGAGACGCTCAGAACGCCCGTGCCGAAACACCGGGTCATAAACGCCCATCGTGCAAACCGGCAAAGCCTACCACATAAGGCTCGCGTGGCCGACTCCCGGTGATACAAGGCATCGCAGACCGTTTCTCTGTGGGAGCGAGCCTGCTCGCGAAAGCAGTGTGCCAGCCAAAGATGGTGTAGCTGGTCCACCGCATTCGCGAGCAGGCTCGCTCCCACAGGGGACAACATCAACCTCGAGGGTGGTGTTTGGCGTGCAGGTCCTGCAACCGCGCCCGGGCGACGTGGGTATAGATCTGCGTGGTCGACAGGTCGCTGTGGCCGAGCAGCATCTGCACCACCCGCAGGTCCGCACCGTGATTGAGCAAGTGCGTGGCGAACGCATGGCGCAAGGTGTGCGGCGACAGCGACTTGCCGATCCCGGCAACCTTGGCCTGGTGCTTGATCCGGTGCCAGAACGTTTGGCGGGTCATCTGCTCGCCGCGCAGGCTCGGGAACAACACATCGCTGGGCCGCCCGCCGAGCAACTCGCCACGACCATCGCGCAGATAACGTTCGACCCAGACAATCGCCTCCTCGCCCATCGGCACCAGCCGCTCCTTGCTGCCCTTGCCCATCACCCGCAACACACCCTGGCGCAGGTTGACCTGCTCCAGCGTCAGGCTGATCAGCTCTGTCACCCGCAGGCCACAGGCATAGAGCACTTCGAGCATGGCCCGGTCGCGCTGGCCGATGGCCTCGCTTAAATCCGGTGCCTTGAGCAAGGCTTCGACGTCAGCTTCCGACAGGGATTTGGGCAAGGGCCTGCCCAATTGCGGCATATCCACGCGCAAGGTCGGATCGATGGCGATCAGCTTTTCCCGCAGCAGATAACGATAAAAGCCGCGCACACCCGAGAGAAATCGCGCCGTGGATCGGGGTTTGTAGTTCTGTTCCAGGCGCCAGGCCAGGTGATCGAGAATCAATTCTCGACCGGCATTGACCAGCTCCAGGCCCTTCTCCTGCAGCCAGCCATTGAACAGGGCCAGATCGCTGCGGTAGGCATCGCGGGTGTTGTCGGAAAGACCCTTTTCCAACCACAGCGCGTCGAGAAATTGGTCTATCAGTGGATGATCGATAGCAGGCATGATCGCTCTAGGCACGCGATCCTGGGACAGCATGCGAAAAAAGGGTGAACGGAAAAATCGCCGCTAGTCTTTCATAGCCGGCTACTTCAAGGAACAGGAGCCTCAATGAACGAACAGCAAATACTGTTGGCGATTGGCGGAATCGGCGCGGCGGCGCTGGGTTGTCAGTGGCTGGCGTGGCGCTTGAAATTGCCCGCGATCCTTTTTCTGTTGCTAACCGGGATTCTGGTCGGACCGATCCTGGGGTGGCTCGACCCGCAAGCGATGTTCGGACCGCTGCTGATGCCATTGGTGTCACTGGCAGTGGCGCTGATTTTGTTTGAAGGCAGCTTGACGCTGCATCTTTCGGAATGGCGCGAGATTGGTAGCGTCGTGCATCGGTTGGTTACCATCGGTGCGCTCTCGACCTGGGTGGTCATCGCGGTCGCGACCCATTACTTGCTGGATTTTGACTGGTTGCTCGCCATTCTCTTCGGCAGCCTGACGCTGGTCACCGGCCCCACGGTGATCGTGCCGATGCTGCGCGTGGTGCGCCCCAAAGCCTCGATCGCCAATATCTTGCGCTGGGAAGGCATTGTCATCGACCCGATTGGCGCGTTGCTCGCCGTGGTGGTCTACAGCTTCATCATCGCCAGCGCGGCGGGCGAAGGCCTGAGCCATAGCCTGCTGACTTTCGGCGGTGTGATTGCGTGCGGCAGCGTGTTCGGGATAGCCGGTGGCTGGGTGCTTGGCATGATTATCCGACGTCAGTGGCTGCCAGAGTACCTGCACAACCTGGCCGCACTGGCCTCGGTGCTGGGGATCTTCATCACCGCCAATGCTGTGATGCACGAATCCGGCCTGCTGGCCGTGACCTTGATGGGCATGTGGCTGGCTAACATGAAGGGCGTGGATGTCCGGCACATCCTGCACTTCAAGGAAAACCTCAGCGTGCTGCTCATTTCGGGCTTGTTCATCTTGCTGGCGGCGCGTCTGGATCTGCACGCCATGATCGGCCTCGGGCCGCTGGTACTGATCCTGCTGCTGATCATCCAGCTCATCGCCCGCCCCTTGAACGTGATGCTCTCTACCGCAGGCTCGAATCTGAGCTGGCGCGAACGGGCGCTGCTGTCATGGATAGCCCCTCGAGGAATCGTCGCGGCGGCCGTGTCGGCGATTTTCGCGATTCGCCTGCATGAGGCCGGCCACCAGGGTGCCTTGCTGCTGGTGCCACTGACCTTTGCCGTGATCATTGGCACCGTGGTGCTGCAAAGTGCCACGGCGCGGCCACTGGCACGCTTGCTCAGCGTTGCTGAACCTGCGCCCAGCGGCTTCCTGATCGTCGGTGCCAACGGTCCGGCGCGAAACCTGGGCAAGGCCTTGCAGCAATTGGGCAGTCGCGTGCTCCTGACAGACTCGAGCTGGGAAAATATTCGGGCGGCGCGCATGGAGGGTTTGCCGACGTACTTCGGCAATCCGGCATCGCAGCATGCTGACGCGCACCTGGACCTGGTCGGGCTGGGGCATTTGCTGACGCTGTCGCCGTCCGGCGAACTGAACACGCTGGCGTCGATGCGCTTTCGTCATGACTTTGGACATCAACGCTTATTCGGGCTCGCCAGTGGCCAGGAGAGCCGACGCACCGACAAGCATCGCGCCAGCCATGAGCATCGAGGACGATTGCTGGGTGATGAGGATTTAACCTACGTCAAGCTGGCCAACCAGCTGCACCAGGGGGCTGAGTTCTACAGCACGCACCTGACCGAGGGCTTTGGTTGGGAGGACTATCAGGCATTGCACGGCGAACGTGCCACGTTGCTGTTTGCCCGTGATGACAGTGGCTGGGTGCATGTGGTGACGCCGGACAGTGCGGTCAAGCCTGCGGCGGGGTGGACGTTGCTGGCGTTGATTCAGCCGCAGGTCAGCGGCGCTGCATGAATCGAATCGCGAGCAGGCTCGCTCCCACAGTGGATCTTCAGTGGATGCAATATCTGTGAGCACCCAAGATCATTGTGGGNNGCGAGCCTGCTCGCGATGGCCGTGACTCGGTTGCATGTCAGGCCGCGAACCGGAGAAATCGCAGGCAACAAAAAAGCAGCCCGTAGGCTGCTTTTTTCTGCATCGGAAGCTGGACTTAAGCCAGTTTTTCCTTGATGCGAGCTGCTTTACCCGACAGGTCACGCAGGTAGTACAGCTTGGCTTTACGTACGTCACCGCGACGCTTGACAGCCATGCTGTCGATTTGCGGGGAGTAGGTCTGGAAAGTACGCTCTACGCCAACACCGTTGGAGATCTTACGCACGGTGAATGCACTGTTAACGCCGCGGTTACGCTTGGCGATTACAACGCCTTCGAACGCTTGCAGACGCGAACGGTCGCCTTCCTTCACTTTCACCTGAACGACAATGGTGTCGCCCGGGGCAAAGGTAGGGATCTCTTTGGTCATCTGCTCTGCTTCGAGTGCAAGGATGATTTTGTTAGTCATGCTGTGCTCCTAAGGTAAATCGTCGGATCTACCATCGATACGTTGTTAACTATCGTCCCGCTCGCGGATGTATTCCTCGAGCAGCTTCTTCTCTTCTCCAGAAAGCGAGCGGCTTTCCAGAAGATCGGCGCGTCGTTCATAGGTCCGACCAAGGGACTGCTGTAAACGCCAACGCCGGATGTGCGCGTGATTGCCACTTAGCAATACGTCGGGAACACGCTGATCCGCATACACCTCCGGTCGGGTGTAGTGCGGGCAATCCAGCAAACCATCCGTAAAGGAATCTTCCTCGGCGGAGTCCGCATGCCCTAAAGCTCCAGGCAGCAGTCGTGTAACCGCATCGATCAGGACCATCGCCGGCAGCTCGCCGCCAGACAGTACATAGTCGCCAATCGACCACTCTTCATCGACATGAGCATCAATAAAACGCTCGTCAATGCCTTCATAACGACCGGCAATCAGGATCAGTGCATCCAGATTCGCCAACTCGCGTACCGCCGACTGAGTCAGTTGACGGCCTTGGGGGGACAGGTAAATCACCTTCGCTCCCTCCCCGGCGACTGCCTTGGCCTCGACCAGAGCATCTTCCAGGGGCTTGATCTTCATCACCATGCCCGGACCACCGCCAAAAGGGCGATCATCCACAGTGTGATGTCGATCCGTCGTGTAGTCTCGCGGGTTCCAACAGGTGAGCTGCAACAGCCCCTGTTTCACCGCCCGACTGGTGATGCCGTACTCGCTGATGGCGGAGAACATCTCGGGAAACAAACTGATCACTTCTACGCGCAAGTTAGCCACGCTTAGAAATCCGCATCCCAATCCACCTTCATCTCACCCGCGGCCAGGTCGACGGCCAACACGCATTGCTCGGTATAGGGCAACAGGCGTTCGCGATCATCCAGACTGCCAGCGCAAGGCTTGACCACCATTACATCATTGGCGCCGGTTTCCAGAAGATGATCGATTTTCCCGAACAGTTGCCCGTGAGTATCGATGACCTTCAGACCTTCCAGCTGGTACCAGTAGTACTCGCCGTCGGTCAGTTCAGGGAACAGGTTGCGCGGCACGCAGATCTCATAACCGGCCAGAAGACGCGCTTCTTCACGATCATCAAGACCCTTGAGCTTTGCGACCAGGAACTTGTCGTTCCCGCGTCCGCTGACCAGCTCTACCTGCTTTACATTGCCGTCACGCTTAAGCGTCCAGGTTTTGTAATCCAGCAGGTTCTTAATCGGATCAGTAAAGGAATACACCTTCACTTCGCCGCGAACGCCGTGAACCGAGTAAATCTTGCCGATAACGATCAAATCATCAGCAGCAGCTGGCGTCGCGTTCATATTGCTCAGGCCGCAGCCTTAGCAGATTCCTTCAACAACTGAGCAACGCGCTCAGAAGGTTGTGCACCAACGCTCAGCCAGTAGGCTACGCGCTCTTGGTTCACGGACAGACGAACTTCTTGACCACGAGCAACAGGGTTGAAGAAACCAACCTGTTCCTTGTGCGAACCGTCGCGCGGGTTGCGGCTGTCGGTTACGGTCAAGTGGTAAAACGGGCGCTTTTTGGAGCCGCCAAGGGCAAGACGGATTGTTAGCATGTGAACATCGTTCCTGTAGTCGGTGCTGCAAATCTAAAGGCACAGCGGGCATGGGTGCCCGAAAGGCCGCATATTCTAAGGAATATCCGGACTTTTGCAAATGACTTTTTCCGACTGCCTTTCGGCCGCCATCAAGATTTGCTATAGAGCCGTCGGTAAAAACGGCCGGTCAGCTCCCGCCAAGTGCGGGTTTGCTGTGAATCCCACGTCCGTGTGGGCTGCGCAAGAGCAAGCCCTTGCGCGAATTCTTTACATTTTTGGCATGCCGCCGCCGGGCAACATACCGCCCATGCCGCGCATCATCTTGGCCATTCCGCCTTTCGCGGTGAATTTCTTCATCATCTTCTGCATCTGCTTGTGCTGCTTGATCAAGCGACCGATGTCCTGCACCTGGGTGCCGGAACCCATGGCGATACGACGCTTGCGCGAACCACTGATCAGCTCAGGGTCACGACGCTCGGCCGGGGTCATGGAGTTGATGATGGCTTCCATTTGCTTGAACTGTTTCTCTGCCGCGCTCTGGGCATTGCCCATCTGCGCCAGGTTCACACCGCCCATGTTCGGCAGTTTGTCCATGAGGCCGCCGAGGCCGCCCATGTTCTTCATCTGTTGCAGCTGGTCACGGAAGTCTTCGAGATCGAAGCCCTTGCCCTTCTTCAGCTTCTTGGCCAGCTTGTCGGCCTTGTCCTTGTCGAGGGTCGCTTCCGCCTGCTCGATGAGGCTGAGCACGTCGCCCATGCCGAGGATGCGCGAGGCAATACGCTCTGGGTGGAACGGGTCGAGCGCTTCGCTCTTCTCGCCCATACCGATGAACTTGATCGGCTTGCCGGTGATGGCACGCACCGACAGGGCGGCACCGCCACGGGCGTCGCCGTCGACCTTGGTCAGGATCACGCCGGTCAGTGGCAGCGCATCGCCGAAGGCCTTGGCCGTGTTGGCGGCGTCCTGGCCGGTCATGGCATCGACCACGAACAATGTTTCGACCGGATTGATCGCGGCGTGCAACGCCTTGATCTCGCCCATCATCTCTTCATCGATGTGCAGGCGACCGGCGGTATCGACGATGACCACGTCGATGAATTTGAGTTTTGCTTCCTTGATAGCCGCTTGCGCGATCGCGACCGGCTTCTGGCTCAGGTCGGACGGGAAGAAGGTAACGCCAACTTCACCCGCGAGCATTTCCAGCTGCTTGATCGCCGCTGGGCGATAAACGTCCGCGGACACAACCATGACCGACTTTTTCTTGCGCTCTTTAAGGAAGCGCGCAAGTTTGCCGGCGGTGGTGGTTTTACCAGCACCTTGCAAACCGGCCATGAGGATGACCGCTGGCGGCACGGCGCTCAGGTTCAGGTCTTCGTTGGCCGCGCCCATCAGGCTTTCGAGCTCGGCCTGGACGATCTTCACGAAGGCCTGGCCCGGCGTCAGGCTGCGCGACACCTCGGTGCCGACAGCGCGTTCCTTGACCGAATTGACGAAGTCCTTGACCACCGGCAGGGCGACGTCGGCTTCGAGCAACGCCATGCGCACTTCGCGCAGGGTGTCTTTGATGTTGTCTTCGGTCAGCTTGGCCTTGCCGGTGACATGGCGCAGCGTCTGCGAGAGACGGTCGGTTAAGTTTTCAAACATTGCGCGATCCTTTCAGGCCCTGTGTAGACCGGGATAATGGCGGCCCAGACCGGACTAAACGTGTGCTCGGCGAGCCTGCGGCGTGGGCAGGTCGCGGATTATAGCGAAGACTGCGTCTGGCGGACACCTCGCACTTTCGTGTCGCGTGGGTTCTATGCCAAACTCAGCGCCTTTCGGGCTTGCCTAACAGGACTTATGCTCCCCTTGTCACCCAGTTTGCTTGCTACCCTCGCCGCCGCCTGCCTATACGCCGCTGCGACCTTCTATCAAGGCACTCGCCTGGCCACCGGAGCCAAGGCCAACAAGCGCCTGCTGGTTACGCTCGGCGTGCTTGCGGTGCTGGCCCACAGCGCCAGCCTGGTGACCCACCTGCTGACCCCGATTGGCCTGGGCCTGGATTTTTTCAGCGCCGCCAGCCTGATTGCCGTCGCGGTCATCGCCCTGACGCTGCTGGCCTGCTCACGGATTCCGGTGGAAAACCTGCTGTTGCTGCTGTTCCCCCTGGGTGCATTGACCGTGCTGCTAGCGCAATTCGCCCCCGCCGGTACTGTGCAAATCATCGACGAGGAGCCAGGCATTCTCGCCCACATCCTGTTGTCTATCCTCGCCTATGGCATGTTCACCATTGCAGTGTTCCAGTCGCTACTGCTGCTGCTCCAGGATCATCAACTCAAGCACAAGCACCCGTCCGGGCTGATCAAGAACTTCCCGCCGCTGCAAACCATGGAAAGCCTGCTGTTCGGCTTCCTTTGGGCCGGCTGGACACTGTTGTCGCTGTCGCTGATCTCCGGCTGGCTGTTTGTCGACAACCTGTTCGCCCAGCACCTGGTGCACAAGACCTTGCTGGCCTGCCTGGCCTGGATCGTCTTCAGCGTGCTGCTCTGGGGCCGTAACCGCCTTGGCTGGCGAGGTCACAAGGCCATCCGCTGGACCCTGGCCGGTTTCTGCCTGTTGATGCTGGCGTATTTCGGCAGCAAGCTGGTTCGTGAATACATCCTGCACATCTGACGGGCGGCAATAATGGACGACTTGCCCATAGGGCCGATGCTTGCAGTAGTGGCCTTGCTGATATTGTGGTCGGGCCTGTTTACTGCCATAGAAGCCGCGCAGCAGCACTTGCTGGCCCAGCGCAATGCCTCGCGCGCCAGCGACAAACCGCTGGCCAGGTTGAGCTTCCCCCTCGTCAGCCTGATTTTCTGCAATACCCTGTGCCGCGCCCTGGTAATGGTCATCTGTACCTTGCTGGCGATTTTCACCTGGGCTGAAAACGGCCCGTGGCTGGCATGTGCAGGCGCCGGTGCCCTTCTCTTGATCCTGGCCGACTACCTGCCGCGAGCCCTCGCCACCCGTCATCCGGATGCGATCCTGGCCCTGGGCAACAACTTGCTGGCCATCCCCCTGAAGCTTGTATATCCCGCAGCGTGGCTGCTCAACGCCATCAGCCAGTTTCTGTTGCGCCCGTTCGCTCGCAAAGCCAATGTCGTGCAACAGAGCGAAGACGAGCCCGTACCGCTGCGGCACGACCCTCACGGCCATCAAGAGCATGCTGTCAGCCGCACGCACGCGCTGCCGGGCATCCATGCACTGGATAACATCACGGTCAACGACATCCTGGTACCGCGCAGCGAGGTCGACGGGATCAACCTCGACGACCCGATCGAAGAGATCATCGAGCAACTGCGCCATAACCAGCGTACCCGCCTGCCGGTGTTCCACAGCGACATCAACCAAGTGGAAGCGGTGCTCAATACCCGGCAAATCGGCCATTTGCTTCCCGACGGCAGCCTGACCCTGGAAGCCTTGCTGGCGGCCTGTCGCGAACCCTATTTCGTCCCTGAAAGCACCCCGCTGCAATTGCAACTGCTGAACTTCCACAAGCAACAGCGGCGTTTGGGCATGGTGGTCGACGAATACGGCGAAGTCCTGGGTATCGTCACCCTCGAAGATATTCTCGAAGAAATCGTCGGTGAATTCGAAAGCCAGCAAAGCCAGGACAACCCGCACATCCATCCACAGGCCGATGGCCGCCTGGTGATCGACGGTGCCGCCTCGATCCGCGACCTGAACAAGAGCCTCGGCTGGCACCTGCCCAGCGACGGCCCGAAAACCCTGAACGGCCTGGTGACCGAAGCGCTGGAAACCATCCCGGACTGCCCGGTATGCCTGAAAATCGGCCGCTATCGACTGGAAATTCTCGAGACCGAGGATAACCGTGTCACGCGGGTGCTGATCTGGCACAACAGTTCTGTACCGGCAGTTGCATCAGTCCAATAGACCGGTAAAAGATCGTCCGAAGGCTCGGGCCGCGTTCGGACGATCTTTTTTGCACTTGTTGAATCGTTAGCCACCTTCCTATAATCGAGCGGCTTACCCGAGCCTCGCCGTCCCGTGCTTACCCTGCACACCGCAAGTTCCGGCCTGACCATCAGACACGCCCGCTACAAACCGACGCCTGCTCCCACCTGGAACGGCGACTCGCGCCTGCACCCACATCCCTGGGTAATCGACCATAATAATTCGCTCCACTGGGGCACATGACAGTCAGGGATTACCGCATGACGACCAGCACGACCTACAACGACGCCACACCCGCACAACCGGTGAACTCCGCTACCCGCGTGGCCACCGCGAGCTTCATCGGCACGGCCATCGAGTTCTACGACTTCTACGTATATGCCACCGCAGCCGCGCTGGTGATTGGCCCGGTGTTCTTTCCGCAGACCTCCGGCACGGCCCAGATGCTCTCGGCCTTCCTCACATTCGGCATCGCATTCCTGGCACGACCACTGGGTTCAGCGCTGTTCGGGCACTTTGGCGATCGCATCGGCCGCAAATCGACCTTGGTCGCGTCCCTATTGTTGATGGGTGTGTGCACCACGCTGATCGGCGTGCTCCCGGGTTACGACAGCATTGGGGCCTGGGCACCGATCCTGCTGTGCGTGCTGCGCTTCGGCCAGGGCCTGGGACTGGGCGGCGAATGGGGCGGTGCCGCCTTGCTCGCCACGGAAAATGCCCCTAAGGGCAAGCGCGCCTGGTTCGGCATGTTCCCTCAATTGGGCCCCTCCATCGGCTTCCTCGCGGCCAACGGCCTGTTCCTGACCTTGGCCATGACGCTGGATGATCAACAGTTCCGCTCCTGGGGCTGGCGGATTCCTTTCCTGCTCAGCGCGGCGCTGGTGATGGTCGGTTTGTATGTGCGCCTCAAACTCCACGAAACACCGGTGTTCGCCAACGCCATGGCGCGCCAGGAACGGGTGAAGATCCCGCTGGTGGAACTGTTCAGCCAATACTGGGTACCGGTATTGCTGGGGGCCGGTTCGATGGTGGTGTGCTATGCGCTGTTCTACATCTCGACCGTTTTCTCGTTGAGTTACGGTGTGGCGACGCTCGGCTACAGTCGCGAAACCTTCCTCGGCCTGCTGTGCTTCGCGGTGCTGTTCATGGCCGCGGCCACGCCGCTCTCAGCCTTGGCCAGCGACCGTTTCGGACGCAAACCCGTGCTGATCATCGGCGGCGTGTTGGCAATCCTGTCGGGCTTCCTGATGGAACCGCTGCTGACGCAAGGTTCGACCTGGAGCGTGGCGCTGTTCCTGTGCATCGAACTGTTTCTGATGGGCGTGACCTTCGCGCCGATGGGCGCGCTGCTGCCAGAGCTGTTCCCGACCCACGTGCGATACACCGGCGCCTCGGCAGCGTACAACCTGGGCGGGATCGTCGGCGCTTCGGCGGCACCGTTCTTTGCGCAGAAACTGGTGGCAATGGGCGGACTGAGTTACGTCGGCGGGTATGTGTCGGGGGCGGCGGTGCTGAGTTTGATTGCTGTGCTGTGCCTGAAGGAAACACGCAATAACGACCTGAATCGAGTCTCATAAGATCGTTCCCACGCTCTGCGTGGGAATGCAGCCAGGGACGCTCTGCGTCCCAAAGCGGACGCGGAGCGTCCGGTGAGGCATTCCCACGCAGAGCGTGGGAACGATTAGAAGCTTTGCGAGCAGGCTCGCTCCCACATGGTTCTGGTGTACACCGATCCAATGTGGGAGCGAGCCTGCTCGCGAATGCCGCGCCGCGGTTACAGCTCTACAACAACAGCCTGGGATGCGCGGGTCGCCTTGGCACGAGCCGCCTCGATCGACTCATCCCGCGCCAGCGCCACACCCATCCGGCGCTGGCCATTCACTTCAGGCTTGCCAAACAGACGCAATGCCGTATCCGGCTCGCTCAAAGCTGCACCCAGGTTGGCAAACGCGGTCTGGGTCGACTGCCCTTCCACCAGGATCACCGACGAAGCCGATGGGCCGAACTGACGGATCAACGGGATCGGCAGCCCCAGGATCGCCCGTGCATGCAGGGCGAATTGCGACAGGTCCTGCGAAATCAACGTCACCAGACCGGTGTCGTGCGGACGCGGCGATACTTCGCTGAACCACACCTGATCACCCTTGATGAACAGCTCGACGCCAAACAGGCCACGACCACCCAATGCCTCGGTCACCGCCTTGGCCACGCGCTCGGATTCCGCCAGCGCCACTGGACTCATGGCTTGAGGCTGCCAGCTTTCCTGGTAATCGCCCTTTTCCTGGCGATGCCCGACCGGTGCACAGAAGGTAGTGCCGCCAACGTGACGCACGGTCAGCAAGGTAATCTCATAATCGAAATCGATGAAACCTTCGATGATCACCCGGCCTTTACCGGCACGTCCGCCTTCCTGTGCGTAATCCCACGCCGTCTTCACGTCATCGACGCTGCGCAGCAGGCTCTGGCCCTTGCCCGACGAGCTCATGACCGGCTTGACCACGCACGGGAAACCGAGGTCCTCGACGGCCTTGCTGTAATCCTCGAAGGTGTCGGCGAAGTGGTAAGGCGAGGTCGGCAGGTCCAGGTCTTCGGCGGCCAGGCGACGGATGCCTTCGCGGTTCATGGTCAGCTGTGCGGCCCGCGCGGTGGGGATCACGGTGAAGCCTTCGGACTCCAACTCCACCAGGGTCGCGGTGGCAATGGCTTCGATTTCCGGCACGATGAAGTGCGGCTGCTCGGCTTCGATGACCGCGCGCAGTGCCGCGCCATCGAGCATGTTGATCACGTGGCTGCGATGCGCCACCTGCATGGCCGGCGCATTGGCGTAGCGATCCACGGCAATCACTTCAACGCCCAGGCGTTGCAGCTCGATCACCACTTCCTTGCCCAGTTCGCCACAGCCACACATCAATACGCGGGTCGCGGTGGGCGACAATGGAGTTCCGATACGGGTCATCTCAAGTCCTCAAGAAGCGGATCATCGAGGGATGCGGCGCCTGGCGCGCTTCCCATGGGGAGAAAGCGCGGCATTTTACATGAACCGCAGGGTTTGGCTTCAGCTGACGAGCGCCTGCTTGCGCAAGCGCCAGGCCATGATCAGCCATACCGCCGTGACGCCGGCGAACTTGGACCCCAGCGCGGTAAGAATCACGCCCGGGGTCAGCGCGTCGATCATGCCGAAGAAAATAAACGTATCGAGCGGAATGCTCAGGGCTGAACTTATCCACAGCCGGTCGCGCAACGGGCGCCGGGTGATGCTGAACACCAGCCAGTCGATGCACTCCGACACCGCAAATGCCGTGGCGCTGGCCAGGGCAATGGAGGGATCGGAGGTGATGTAGGACAACACCAGCGCCGCCAGCATCGCCGCGATTGCGCCGTGACCGAAGCGGATTTGCACCATGTCGCGCAGCACGAACACCAGGCCGCCCCAGGCCGACCAGATGATGTCCAGGTGCGGGGCGGTGGAAAAGGCGTAGTTGATCAGCACGACGCTGCCGATGTAGGCGATCAGGAAGAACATGGAGGCACCTGTCAATTTGGCGCACAGGGTACTTCAACCAAACGCCAAATCAAAAGATCGCAGCCTGCGGCAGCTCCTACAGGGGATCAAATGTAGGAGCTGCCGCGGGCTGCGATTTTTTGATCTTATCGGCCGGGTGTCTTGCCGATCATCCACACCAACCCACTGGCCTTGGCCCGCTCATGGCACAACCCCAACACCGTGCGGCGCTCGTCGTTGCTCATGCGGCTCCAGCGGGTGATTTCCTCTACCGTGCGCTGACAGCCCGTGCAAATGTCATCGTCGTCCAGTGCGCAAATATTCACACAAGGCGATGCAACCGGGCGTTCGGGAGTGCTCATTCTTCCTGCTCAGCCAGATCGCGGGCATACCGCTGTGAGTTATGCACGTAGTGGGCGGCACTGGCTTCCAGCATCTTTTTCTGCTGTTCGGTCAGCTCGCGTACGACCTTGCCGGGTGAACCCATGACCAGCGAGCCATCCGGAATTTCCTTGCCTTCGCCGATCAGCGAATTGGCGCCGATGATGCAGTTCTTGCCAATTTTCGCGCCGTTGAGGATCACCGCGTTGATACCGATCAGGCTGTAGTCGCCCACGGTGCAGCCGTGCAGCATGGCATTATGGCCGATGGTCACGCCGGTACCGATGGTCAGCGGGTACCCCATGTCGGTATGCATCACGGTGCCATCCTGGACGTTGCTGTTCCTGCCGATCAGGATCAACTCGTTGTCGCCCCGCAGCACGGCGTTGAACCAGACATTGGCGCCCTCTTCCAGTTTGACCTTGCCCACCAGCACGGCATTGGGAGCGACCCAGCTCTGCGGATGGGTCTCGACACGGGCGTCGCCCAGGCGGTATTTCATCTTGTTGTCCTCAAGGCTCAGGCAGCGGCGTGTTCAAGCCATTCGAGTGATGGCTTCAGGTATTGATAAAACTTTTAGGCGGTAGGTGCAGGCTGATCTTCGCGTCATAGAGCAGATTGATCAACTCGACAATCATGATCGCCGTCAGGCCCCAGATCTTGAATTCACCATAGCGATAACTTGGCACGTACCAACTTCGTCCCTGGTAATCGATGCGATGGGTGTGCTCGCGCGGGTCCTTGCGAAAGAACTCCAAGGGCACACTGAACACGGCGGCGATCTCGGCATCGTTGGCCCGGTACTCGACAAAATCCGGAATCACCCCGACATAAGGTGTGACCTTGATGCCGTGCAGGGATATCAGCGGGCTCAGCGGGCCGATCACTTCGACCAGGCCCGGTGGCAGGCCGATTTCTTCTTCGGCTTCACGCAGCGCGGTAAAAACCAGGTCGGGGTCTTCGGGGTCGCGTCGACCACCGGGAAAGGCGACTTCGCCACCATGGGTCGACAGCCCGCTGGCGCGCAGGGTCAATACCAGTTCCGGCTCGTCACTGCGAGTGATCGGCACCAGGACGGCGGCCTCTGGGAAACGTCGGTCGGTCTCCAACGTACGCGGTGTGTGGTGACTTACCCGATGCAGTAGCTCGTCCAGCATGAGTGTTCTCGATCAGTGCCTTACCCTGCATCATGCACCAATCGCTTCGGTCGCCCAACCCCCCGGACAGTGGCATGTCGCGAAACGACAACTTGCCGACAGCCACCGCCGCACGCCAAGATAGGCGCAGCATTCAGGAACCCAAGCATGAAATTTTGCAGTCAGTGCGGCAACCCGGTGACCCAACGCATTCCCGAGGGCGATTCACGCCTGCGTTTTGTCTGCGACAGCTGTCACGCCATTCACTACCAGAACCCCAACATCGTCGCCGGTTGTGTCGCGACCTGGGGCACCCAGGTCCTGTTGTGCCGTCGTGCCATCGAGCCGCGCCGGGGCTATTGGACCCTGCCCGCCGGCTTCATGGAAAACGGTGAGACCATCGAGCAGGCGGCCATTCGCGAGACGGCCGAGGAAGCCTGCGCCCGTGTGCGCAACCTGAGCATCTATACGCTGATCGATGTGCCGCACATCAGCCAGGTGCACGTGTTCTTCCGCGCCGAGTTGGCGGACCTCGATTTTGCCGCCGGTATAGAGAGCCTTGAGGTGCAACTATTCGACGAAGCCGACATCCCTTGGGACGAGCTGGCTTTCCGCACGGTGGGCCGTACCTTAGAATGCTTCTTCGCTGACCGGAAAACCGAAGTCTATCCTGTGCGGTCCGAATCGATCCCGCCGCTGGTTCAGTCTGTCATCACTTGATGTCATCTTGGTATCATCGCCAGGCGCATACAGATCGTCCGAACTCGGCCCGGACCTTCGGCAGCGCCTGCAAAAACACCTATAAATAGATATATGGTCGCGACACCTCTTGGGGAATCGTTTCAATGCGCTGGTTGCTTGCCCTGTTCTGCTTGTCGTTCATCACGGTGTCCCAGGCTACTGCCATGGAGCCCCTGGACGGCAAGGTCATCGAGAAAATCCTGGTTCTCAAGTCGGCCCATCAATTGCAGTTGATCAATGACGGCAAGCCGTTCAAGACCTACCGAATTTCCCTGGGTAAACGGCCCAAGGGCCCCAAGCTGATGGAAGGCGACAAACGCACACCAGAAGGTTTCTACTGGATCGACTGGCGCAAGGTCAGCGACCGCTTCAACCTGGCGATGCACATTTCCTACCCGAACATCAGCGATTCCGCCCGCTCACGGCGTGAAGGCGTCGATCCCGGCGGCATGATCATGATCCACGGCACCCCGGACACCGAAGAAAACCCCGAGCACCTGTTCCACACCCTGGACTGGACCGACGGTTGCATTGCCATGCGCAACATGGACATGCGTGAAATCTGGAACCTGGTGCCGGACGGCACGATGATCGAGATTCGCCCTTGATTTGACGAATGAGCGTTCCCTTACTATGGGAACGCTACCCGTTTTGCCCTGCGCGCCAGGCGTGTAACAGACTGATCCCCGGGACCTGTCCAGGTCCTGAACGCTCCCCGAATATCCCCTCCCCCATTGAAACCACCCTCGGCCTGCCCCATCTAAGACCCATACCCCATTGCGCAGGTGCCCCATGAGCGACCAGCAAGCATTCCCCGAAGACCCCAGCGAATACGCCGACCCGGAACACGCCGAACACCACCACACCGGCAAGGGCCTCGCCCTGCCCGGCCAGAACCTGCCGGACAAGGTCTACATCATTCCGATTCACAACCGCCCTTTCTTCCCGGCCCAAGTGCTGCCGGTCATCGTCAATGAAGAACCCTGGGCGGAAACCCTCGACCTGGTCGCCAAATCCGAACATCACTCCCTGGCCCTGTTCTACATGGACACGCCCCAGGAAGACCCGCGCCATTTTGATACCTCGGCGCTGCCGCTGTACGGCACCCTGGTCAAGGTGCACCACGCCAGTCGCGAAAACGGCAAATTGCAATTCGTCGCCCAGGGCCTGACCCGTGTGCGCCTCAAGACCTGGCTCAAGCACCATCGCCCGCCGTACCTGGTGGAAGTCGAATACCCGCACCAGCCCACCGAGCCGACCGACGAGGTCAAGGCCTACGGGATGGCGCTGATCAATGCGATCAAGGAGCTGCTGCCCCTCAATCCGCTGTACAGCGAAGAGCTGAAGAACTACCTCAACCGCTTCAGCCCCAACGATCCATCGCCGTTGACCGACTTCGCCGCCGCACTGACGTCGGCGACCGGCAGCGAACTGCAGGAAGTGCTCGACTGCGTGCCCATGCTCAAGCGCATGGAAAAAGTCCTGCCGATGCTACGCAAGGAAGTCGAGGTCGCACGCCTGCAGAAAGAGATTTCCGCCGAAGTGAACCGCAAGATCGGTGAGCATCAGCGCGAATTCTTCCTCAAGGAACAACTCAAGGTCATCCAGCAGGAGTTGGGGCTGACCAAGGACGATCGCAGCGCCGACATCGAACAATTCGAGCAACGGCTGGCCGGCAAGGTGCTGCCCGCGCAGGCGCAGAAGCGCATCGAAGAAGAGATGAACAAGCTCTCGATCCTCGAAACCGGCTCACCGGAGTACGCGGTCACGCGCAACTACCTGGACTGGGCGACATCGGTGCCATGGGGTGTGTACGGCGAGGACAAACTGGACCTCAAGCACGCCCGCAAGATCCTGGACAACCACCATGCCGGCCTCGACGATATCAAGGACCGCATCCTCGAGTTCCTCGCGGTCGGTGCCTACAAGGGTGAAATCAGCGGCTCCATCGTGCTGCTGGTGGGGCCGCCGGGCGTGGGCAAGACCAGCGTCGGCAAATCCATCGCCGAATCCCTCGGCCGACCGTTCTATCGCTTCAGCCTCGGCGGCATGCGCGACGAAGCGGAAATCAAGGGCCACCGCCGTACTTACATTGGTGCGATGCCGGGCAAACTCGTGCAAGCGCTGAAAGACGTCGAAGTGATGAACCCGGTGATCATGCTCGACGAAATCGACAAGATGGGCCAAAGCTATCAGGGCGACCCGGCCTCGGCGCTGCTGGAAACCCTCGACCCGGAGCAGAACGTCGAATTCCTCGACCACTACCTGGACCTGCGCCTGGACCTGTCGAAAGTGCTGTTCGTCTGCACCGCCAACACCCTGGACTCGATTCCCGGCCCCCTGCTGGACCGGATGGAAGTCATCCGCCTGTCGGGTTACATCACCGAAGAAAAAGTCGCCATCGCCAAACGCCACTTGTGGCCCAAACAGCTTGAGAAGGCCGGAGTCTCGAAAGGCAGCCTGAGCATCAGCGACAGCGCCCTCAGAGCGCTGATCGACGGTTATGCCCGTGAAGCCGGCGTTCGCCAACTGGAGAAAAATCTCGGCAAACTGGTGCGCAAAGCCGTGGTGAAGCTGCTCGAAGATCCAGGAGCGGTGATCAAATTTGGTCCGAAAGACCTCGAGGCTTCATTGGGCAAACCCGTGTTCCGTAATGAACAAGTACTGTCCGGGACGGGGGTAATCACCGGCCTGGCCTGGACCAGCATGGGCGGTGCAACCCTGCCGATCGAAGCCACACGCATTCATACCCTCAATCGCGGTTTCAAGCTCACCGGGCAACTGGGCGAAGTGATGAAAGAGTCCGCGGAAATTGCCTACAGCTACGTCAGCTCCAATCTGAAGTCGTTTGGCGGTGATCCGAAATTCTTCGACGAAGCCTTCGTGCACCTGCATGTTCCGGAAGGCGCCACTCCGAAAGACGGCCCGAGCGCTGGCGTGACCATGGCCAGTGCACTGTTGTCGCTGGCACGCAACCAGCCGCCGAAAAAAGGCGTGGCCATGACCGGCGAACTGACGTTGACCGGGCATGTACTGCCGATTGGCGGGGTACGTGAGAAGGTGATTGCAGCGCGGCGGCAGAAGATTTTCGAGCTGATCTTGCCGGAGCCCAACCGTGGCAGCTTTGAAGAACTGCCGGACTACCTGAAGGAAGGGATTACCGTGCACTTTGCCAAGCGTTTTGCGGATGTGGCGAAGGTGTTGTTCTAGTCACACGCTGCAGTGGCCAGAGCGTGCTCTGGCCACTGCACACATGATTTTCTGAACAGCTATCGCGATCGGATATAAAAACTGTCATTAATGACAGTATCAACCCTATTACTAATGTCCTAGCCTGTCACTCGACTATCCGAACATCTTCAAGGGACGACCACAATATGTCGACTGATAAAACTCCGCGCGGGACGAAGTCTAGCGGTCATTTCGAATGGACAATTAAAGGAGTAAATTTTCATACCGAGCAAATTTATATATGGCACGAAGGACCCAACATACAAATCAACGGTTATTTCGATTTTGCCGGCCCAAACCAAAAAATAATGACTGTCCTTATCGATCGCGATACCCCTGGAGAGGAGCAAACATTTGACCCTCCAACGTGGCTTAAGGAAGTGAGTTATCAAGCTGATAGCGGATCGGCTTATGCCATTCTCGGAAAATACACTGCCACTCTCAACAAACAAACTAAAAAGTATAAGTTATCATTCGACTTACTGTTTGGTGGCGGCCTATCAATTCAATGTAATCTCGACGTTAGCGAGTAGATACTCAATCCGCTTAAATGCGCACCACTCGCGCCAGAGCCTGTACGTTAGCCATTCCTCGACCCGGCTCTGGTCACATTTTGTCTCATCTTCAGTTATGCTCGCCGTTCGTCGTGAATGCCGGAGCCACTGACCCCATGTCCCCCACCCGCCTGTTTGTTCCCCTCGCCCTCGCCTTGCTGGCCGCCTGTGCCACGCAACCGAAACATAACGTGACCGTGGAAAAACAAAGCGAATGCCCGGTGAAGCTTACCAGCGGGCAGAACCTGATCCTGACCCTGCCCAGCAATCCGACTACGGGTTACCGCTGGTCGATCCAGGACTCGGCCGGTGGCGTATTGCGCGCGCTCAGCCCTGAGGTCTACAGCAACCCGGAAGATGCCGGCGTCGTGGGTGCTGCCGGTGTTTCGACCTGGCGATTCCAGGCGTTCGCCCCCGGCACTGGACGCTTACGCTTGACTTCCCAACAACCTTGGGCACCGGAAGTGCTGCCGGTGGACGCCTTCGACTGCGCCATTTCGGTCAACTGACCATGGGCTGGCTGATTCTGGCGCTGATGGGCGCAGTGACTTTTCTCTATGGCCTAAGCGTGCACGCCGCGCTACTTTGCCTGTTGGTCAAGCCGCTGCCTGTCCTGGCCCTGCTCGGCTGGCTGCACGACGCACCACCCGGGGAGTATCGGCGCTGGATCAGTCTTGGACTGATTTTCTCCCTGCTCGGCGACGTGCTGCTGGCATGGCCGGGGGATTTGTTTGTGTTCGGCCTCGGGGCGTTTCTCGGCGCCCACCTGGCTTATCTGAAAGCTTATTTAACGGACTGCAGACGGTTGGCCCTGTTGCCACTGGTCCTGGCCCTCGGCGTCGGCGCGATTCTGCTGGGGGTACTGATTGCCCACGGTCTCGGGCCTTTGCTGATTCCCGTGATCGTCTATGGCCTGGCGATCAGCACCATGCTCTGGCGCGCACTGGCACGTCTGGGCACCGATGTGCCCAAGCGTTCGGCGCTGCTTGCGGCAGCCGGAGCCGTGGCGTTCGTGTTTTCCGATAGCGTGATCGGTATCAGCCGCTTTGTCGTGCCGTTTGAGGCGGCGCCGTACGTCATCATCCTCAGTTATTGGCTGGGGCAATGGGGCATCACGGCATCGGCGTTCGATCAAAAACCGCGTTAGATCGCGAAGGGACACGGAGCGTCCCGGGCGGCGTTCCCACGCAGAGCGTGGGAACGATCGATCGAACACCAATACATACATTGTCATTAATGTCTGTTGAAACCTGTTAGTTCGAATAGTCGTCCGGACCGCTCGCAGGCCGTACATTCAAGATTCCAACAATCCTTGAAGAGATAGGCCCTATGGATATCCAACAACGAAGAAGCTTTGTCGACAGTCGCATCCCTGTTGAAATGAAATTCCGCCAGTGCTGTCAGAAAAACTATCTGAGTGCCACCCTTCAGGATCGCGATGAATTCAACTCCGAGGAGTTTTACATCAGCGTCGGCTCCCGGGAAATATTGGCTGTTTTCAAAGCTGGAGAAAAAGACACCCCTGAAGACCGCGCCTTCGATATCTATATCCCTAAAAATATCGAAACCGGTTACTACGAATTAAATTCACCGGATCAACTGATAGAAATCGCCTTGACTGAAAAATTCCCGACTTACACCAGTTACTGGGCATTCAAGGGCGCAATGGATCTGGTCGTTAACGCTGACAAGCAAGACTACTCCGGCACATTCAATGTTCGCTTCAAGGACAAAGAAAACCGTGAGTTTATATCCGAAGCCAAGTTTGCTTTTTCTGTGGAAGCTTGAATACAGGTAGCCGACGGAGCCGTGGCGTTCGCGTGCTCCGATAGCGTGATGGGTATCAGCCGCTTTGTGAGCGTGGGAGCGAGCAAAGCGTCAGTCCCGTCGGTTTATCAGACAACCCGCGCATCCCCGCGCCAACTTGGCTAAAATGCCGGCCTTTCCACCGACACCGCCGGAACCGCCGTGAGCAAAGAATCCGATCGCCTTTTCGCCCAGCCTTTGGCCCAGGTGCCTGACTTCGCCTTCAACGAGGACGTGGTGCGGGTGTTCCCGGACATGATCAAGCGCTCGGTGCCGGGTTATCCGACCATTGTCGAAAACCTCGGTGTGCTCGCCGCACAATTCGCCCAGCCCAACACTGTGCTCTACGACCTTGGCTCGTCCCTGGGCGCTGTAACACAGGCGCTGCGTCGACATGTGCGCACTGACGGCTGCCGTGTCATCGCTGTGGATAACTCCGCGGCGATGGTCGAGCGATGCCGTGAGTATCTCAACGGCCAGGACTCGATGTTCCAGGAGTTGCTGCCGGTGGAAGTGATCGAAGGTGACATCCTCGCCCTCGAATTCCAGCCTGCCTCGGTGGTGGCGCTGAACTTCACCCTGCAATTCATTGCTCCGGATCAGCGAAGCGCGCTGCTGTCGCGCATCCACCAGTCCCTATTGCCCGGTGGTGCACTGATTCTCTCGGAAAAACTGCGGTTTGAAGACGAGCAGGAGCACGCGTTACTCACCGACCTGCACGTCGCCTTCAAGCGCGCCAACGGCTATAGCGAACTGGAAATAGCCCAGAAGCGTAGCGCCATCGAAAACGTCATGAAGCCCGACAGCCTCGAAGACCACCGCGAACGCCTGTTGGCTGCCGGGTTCTCGAAAGTCGTGCCGTGGTTCCAGTGTCTTAACTTTGCCTCGTTGATTGCCTTGCCATGATTGATCTGTCCCCCCTCGCCCGCCGCCTGGCTGGCACACCGCTGGCCGAATGGGCCAACACACTGCAGGCGCAACTCGACAAGAAAATGGAGAAAGGTCACGGCGACCTGGAGCGCTGGCAAAGCGCGCTGGATGCCTTGCCTCAGATCCAGCCAAACGAAATCGACCTGTTGAACGGCTTGAAGCTGGACACCGATTGCGACGATGAAACCCGTGCGCAAATGCGCACCGCTCTGATGGGCTTGTCGCCGTGGCGCAAAGGCCCCTTCGATCTGTTTGGCGTGCATGTCGACACCGAATGGCGTTCGGACTGGAAGTGGTCGCGTGTCGCCCCGCACCTGGACCTCAAGGGCAAGCGCATCCTCGACGTCGGCTGCGGCAATGGTTACTACATGTGGCGCATGCTCGGCGCGGGTGCGGACAGCGTAATCGGTGTCGATCCAAACTGGTTGTTCTTCTGCCAGTTCCAGGCGGTGCAACGTTACCTGTCCGAGCCGAATGCGTGGCACCTGCCATTTCCTTTCGAAGACCTGCCGCCGAATCTGGAAGGCTTCGACACAGTGTTTTCGATGGGTGTCTTCTACCACCGCCGATCGCCGATCGAGCACTTGCTTGCGCTGAAGGATTGCCTGGTCAAGGGCGGCGAACTGGTGCTGGAGACGCTGGTGGTCGAAGGCGACAAACATCAAGTGCTGGTGCCGGAAGACCGTTACGCGCAGATGCGCAACGTATGGTTCCTGCCGTCAGTGCCGGCGCTGGAGTTGTGGTTGCGCCGTGCCGGGTTCACTGATGTGAAATGCGTGGACGTGAGTGTGACCACGGTTGAAGAACAGCGCGGCACGGAATGGATGAAGTATCAGTCGCTGAGCGACTTCCTCGATCCCGAAGACCACAGCAAGACCATCGAAGGGCTGCCGGCGCCGATGCGGGCTGTCATCGTCGCCCGTAAGTAGCAATGATCGTTCCCACGCTCTGCGTCACTAGTGTCCGGTAAACATATTTCAT
>CXWK01000205.1_pt1 | contig 38989 bp, 17 predicted proteins | sample 590851 | NCBI WGS metagenome assembly CXWK01 (sample SAMEA3498364, study PRJEB10139) | wastewater metagenome | biome: wastewater treatment plant; material: activated sludge | place: Denmark | collected 2014-08-01
AGGATTACCTCGCGAACGACGTGCTCGACGTCGCGATCAGACAGCTCGACCCGCACGTTAAAGCGCCCCTGCAACTTCTGGAGTTGGGAGGTGGCCTGGATGGCCGACTGGCCCGTGCCCACGACCAGCAAATTGGAGCCGAAGGCCGAGCAGAGGTCCTCGACGATGGCCTGCACCTCCAGGGCACGGTCGGTGTCTTCGCCGATGGCCTGCTGCATTTCATCAAAGATCAGCAACGCGCAGGGCAACGCGCCCGGCTTGTTCGACTGCAACTCCAGAACCATACGCACCGTTTCCACCAGTTCGGCGTTGGATATCTCCGCCTTTCCAGGGAACTGGGCCTTCAGGAACTCGCGCGCCTGTTTCTGGTTGTCGGCAAAATCGGGCATCGCCGTCAGCAGGCTGCCGGCCAATAGAGGCGAGACGTACATGTCGCGCAGTTCCGTGGTCAGGGTCACCCCTTCTCGCTCCACCGCGTCGCGCACGGCCTCGTAAATCCCCTTGCGTTTCAGCCACAGGACAAAGCGGGCGGGGGCGTACTCCACCGGCAACCCGGCGCTTTCCAGCACGATGCGCAGCATATCCAGGCGGATGCTGTCGGCCCCGCCGCTCAGCCGGCCGGCAGCGGCCCACAGACCGCCGCGCTGCTTGCCGGCCGTGGTCAGTTCGCGCAACAACTCCTTCACACTGTCCGGCAGGCTTGACAGATGGCGCGCCTCGGTGCCATCGTCCAGCGTCAAATTGCGCCAGGTGTGCTCCAACACCCGCACCAGATGGGACTTCCCGCTGCCGTAGAAACCGCTGACCCAGACCGCGGGTTGTTTGGATTGGCCGAGTTGGGCCAGGTAAGTCGATAAAATCCGTTCCAGGCCAACGCGGTACTCCCCTTCGCAGACGAAGGTTTGTAGCTCATAACGCAGAACATTCCATTGTTCTGGCGTGCTGGGAGCGGTAACCGTAGTGACGCCATCGTTGGGGATGGAGAACGTCGTGGGGTCGCGCTGAAACAGGTGTCGGTTTTGCATGGTTCGCTGTAGTTCCTCCTAGGCGGTGATGGGAATGGCCAGATAGTTCCAGCCGTCGCGGGCATCCAGCAGCCGGTAGTTGCCGTTTTCATGCTGGCCGGGGAAGAACACGAGCATCCGGCCTTTGATGTCGGGGGCCACCTTCTCGATCGCCGTGGACACTCGGGTCAGGCCAAAGAGTGTGGCCACACCCAGCACGGCGACCACCGTGTTGGCATCAACGCCGGGACTGGCCAGGGCTTCTCGCAATTGCCGCACCACCTCGTCCGCGTAATTGTTCAACGCCAGGCCGATGTCTTCCGGCGATTCAAAGTACGCCTCCCGATAGCGGTGACCGGCCATCCAGCGGGCAAAACTGTCCGACAGGTCGATCAAATGCCATTGATGTTGGGCCTCTCGGGTGGCCAGCCGGAACTCCTCGACTTTGAGCCGGAACCGGCGTTCCTGGGTAGGGTCATAGACCGCAAACCAGACCTTTTGTGGCCCAGCGATGTTGGCTTGCCAGGGCATGCCGACGGCCTGACGATAACTTTGAATGAGTTGGTCGATCTCGCTCATGGGGTAGGGGCCTCATTAGCGCCATTTCGTAGCAAATAGCTGAAGGTGATTTCTGTAACCGCGCCCGCCTGTCGCAAATCGATGGAGCCGGCTTGCGAAGCCGCGACGGCCAGATCACGCAAGCGATGTCGCGGCGCGTCCAGTAGCCTCATCCAGAAGGTATCGAATAAGGCCTCGCCGCGCGCCCCACATAGGTGCCCCTGCAACAGGGCGTAGGCCACAGCCACGGCGTGGGGCGTTGTTGCCGTACGGATCTTAGTCAAATGCCCTTCAAGATACCCGGCTTGTGTCCATGAGGACGCGGCGTTGCGGCCGATTTTGGCCGCGGTTGCGACATTGTAGTGGCCGGGAAAGGCCTCCGTGGCGGCCTTGGCTAGCTGCGCCGCGGGAACACTATGACCAATCGGACTGGACAAAACCGCATGAGCGGTAGCCCGCAACAAGGGGTCTCGCGCCACAGCGCAAAGTAGGGCTAGGGTGGGTTGTGCGGCCGGTTCTTCCGCCCACAGGTCGCGCATCGCCCGGAAGAGCAGACTGTCTGACTTGAGAGCGTACAACTCGCGCAGCGCCCGCAAGGACCGCAGCCGAGTCGAGGCCGTTTGCTTCAGCAGCACATTGTCGTCGATGATGGCGCTTGCATAGTCATCGTAACGGCTATCCGGCGCACACGATTCCAGCAGCAGACGTAGCTCCCGCAACATCATCGTCCGGCTTGTGTGCGTCCCGCCCGGGCCATTTACGAATCCATAGGCTATCGCAAATTCAGGAACAAACAGCATCGGTACCCTTGTGAAATGTGCCAAGAATAGGATGTTTGGCCTACCAATCCCAGCTTTAAGATAAGCCGATAGTATCCTACCTGTGACGATCGCGCAGGTTCTTGTACCACTAGTAGCAGACTGCCATCGCGTTGTTACGGCCCACATTGTGCCAGATTAAGAAAGTCAAATGCCGTAGCGAGCAGGTGGCAGGTCAATAGGCACTTCAGCGCGGGGCGCAGGGCATCATCACAAACGTTCGTCTGCGATTGGCGCTGTCAAGGGGGAGGGGAGACTGCAAAACCGCAAGCATCCATGCAATGGACATAGTTAAGTTAAACTATCTTAGTTTTATCATTTTACCACGCCGGCAACTGCCCGAGCTTGGGCCTTCGGCGCGCGACTGACCAAATCCGTTTCAGAGCCGTGCGACTGGCGGCCGAAAGCTTGTCCAGCACCAGGCGAGCGCCATCACGGTCTTGAATGTTGGCCGCATGGACGACGACTTCGAGCAAGTTACCGACCGTATCGACTACGATGTGGCGTTTGCGTCCGCTGACCTTCTGGCCGGAATCATAGCCGCGTTCGTCGCCGGCCTCAGTCGTCTTCACGCTCTGGCTGTCCAAGATGGCCGCCGATGGTTCCGGCTCGCGTCTCTGACAATGCCGTTCCTGCTGACGCACCGTTTCATTGAGCCGCTGCTCCAGGCACCATTTCCGATAGTGGTAGGAGACGCTCCGGTGGCGAGGGCAAGAAAGCGTGGCTGGCCCGGTTCCTGGATTTGAGCCAGGGCATTCCCTCCCATGACACCTTCAGCCACGTGTTCGCCTGCTTGGATCCGGAACAGCTACAGCAAGGGTTCATCTCCTGGGTTCAGGCCATACATCAGCGATTGACAGGCGAGGTTGTGGCGGTGGATGGCAATAAGTTGCGTCACTCCTTCGACACAGCCAGCGAACAGCCGATGATTACGATGGTTAGTGCCTGGGCGACAGCAGCGGAAGTGGTGCTCGGCCAAGTGGCTGTGGCTGAGGCAGTAACGAGATTACGGCGATTCCTCGCTTGCTGCGCTTGCTGGATGTGCGCGGCTGCATTGTGATCATCGATGCCATAGGCTGCCAGAAAGAGATTGCCCAACAGATCGTTGACCAGGAAGCAGATTATCTCCTGGCCGTGCGGGCCAACCAGGAGCACCTACTGGCCGACATCGAACTCCTTGCAAGCGCATGCAGGTCGCCTGGAATGAACAGTATCTGGTGAAAGTCCTTTCAGCCGGTATGCGATAGCCCTAGGGGGTCACTTTAACTCGTCGACGCGGGGCGCAATCTGCAGGATAATTATCTACTACGGTTGAAGGGGTAGTGTCAAAATGGAGGGTAGTTCACATGGCGCAATACATTAAAGGTGTACTGATTCTTGTGCTCATTGCACTGCTGACAGCATGCAAGTCCGAAACGCCATATGACCAGGAGGTAGATCCGATCGCGGCAGAGAGCCCCATAGCCGAGGCAATTATACAGCTTGGGGAGTTACAGAAAACGGACGGCTTCACCTATGGCGCCGAATTTAGGGAGACTGTCACGGTCTACAACTGTGACAACCCCGTTGGCCGCAGCGATATCTTGACTGAAGCCAAGAAGATCGATCGCCACATTTCGTGGAACATTGTTGGCGAGCTAGGCGCCAATGCCGAGTTAGATGCGATTGTCGCGGGCGCCGGAGTCGAAACGTCCGTCGCCAGTGGCTATGAGTTGGAAGTGAGCGAAGAGCTGTCGCGCAGTCGTGAATTGGAGCTACCCGTCAATCCAAGCTCAAGCGCTGAATACGAAATTGTGTGGAAACCCATCTTATGGAGCGGCTTCATTCCCTTTCGCTTCCAATCGGGCGAGGGACGCATTGAATATATTTACCAACAAGTGGCCTTTGGCGAAGTAGGGGCCTATAGGGATCGCACAGCCATAGATTGTCCGAATTCGACGACGGCTGGGGGCGTGTCGCCGGGGGCTGCCACTGCTGAACCCCCAACCGAGCCGACTGCCACCCATACCCCTGCACCAACAGCGACTTCCTCGTCGTCTGACCCGACCACGCCAGGTGGCAGCACTCCTCCTGGGCCTATCGCTAGCGATGTACCCGGCTCACCTTTGCCGCTGGGGACAAGCGCAAGCTCCGTCATCGATCGCAACACCAAGTTCCAAGACGTGTACGCGGTTGAAGTAAGGGCCGGCCAAACGCTGCGAGTTGATCTTCAGGCCGATCATGACGTTGACGTTGACTTTTATATGCCTGGCCCCCCCTCTTTGGAGAGTGGTACGAGAGTTAACCTGTGCAGCTATGAGCAGACCTGCACCAACACATATACAGCGGCTATCCCCGGCACTTACTATCTCCGGGTCTTCGCTCGTGACGTTGGCACAACGTACTCCCTTACCACTACCGGCGATAACGGATCCATCCCCCCTATCGCCAGTGACGTCCCAGGCACCCCGCTCGCCCTTGGCGCAACAGCTACAGCCGTTATCGATCGGAACGTCAAACCACAGGATGTGTATGCCGTTCAGTTGAGCGCCGGCCAGACATTGCGTGTTCAGTTGCAGGCGAAACGTGACACTACTGTCGACATCTACATGCCTGGCCCGGTCACACTTGAACAGGGGATACGGGTTAACCTGTGCGATTATGATACAGAGTGCATCAACACCTACCGGGCAGCCGTCGCCGGAACTTACTACCTGCGTGTGCTGGCCAGAGAAGTAGGAGTAACGTACTCTCTATCACTATCCGGCGACAACGCCACAATTGCGGCCGTCGCCAACGACGTTCCAGGCGCGATGACTGTGCTTGGCTCGGCCCTTAGCTCCGTCATCGACCGCAATACAAAACCCCAAGATGTCTACGCCGTCGATCTGGCCGCGGGACAGACGTTGCGTGTTGAGCTGGAGGCAGACCGGGATGCCACTGTTGACATTTACATGCCGGGCCCTGTTTCATTGGAACAGGGCATACGAGTTAACCTCTGTGACTATGACCAGGAGTGCATCAATACTTATACGGCTGCGATTGCAGGAACATATTACCTTCGCGTTTACGCTAGAGAAGTAGGGACAACCTATCGCTTGACAGCAACGGGTGACAACGGATCCGTTCCCCTTATTGCCACAGACATTCCCGGAACGCCTATCCAGGTAGGCGCGGCCACCACATCGGTCATCGACTACAACACCAAGCCACAAGACATCTTTGCCGTCGACCTGGCCGTCGGTCAAGTAGTGCGTGTTCAGTTGCAGGCTAGCCAAGGTGTTGACCTGGATGTCTACCTGCCCGGCACGGTGACAATTGAACAGGGAACGAAAGTCAACCTGTGCAGCTATGATAAAGATTGCCTGAATGCCTATACGGCGGCCGCTGCGGGACAATACTTCCTACGCGTGCGCACTAGAGACACAGGGACAAAATATACCCTTACTGTGACGACTCAATGAGACGACTGAGAACCACAGTACTTCCAGCGGCCATCCTCGCGCACCATCAGCCACGTGTCTTCGACCTGCCCCGGCACAGAAAGCAATAGTAGCGATGTGCGCAGCTCGCCGCTGACCCGTACCACAGCCCGGTCACCCGCACGGCTGATCGCTGTGAACTCTAGATCGCGCAGGTCGAAGTCGATATCCTCGAGGCCTAGGTCGACGTAGTAGTTAGCGATGAGATCGAGCGCGGTGATCACCAGCCCGGCTTCCATGAGTGCCTGTTGTTGCGCGGCACAGGTGCGACGAGCCAGTTCGTTGCCGTCGTAAGTCACAGCCGCCTGCATATAACGACGTGCGGCCGCGGTTGGCCCCTCCAGCGCGCCGCTGAGCAGGCGCACGCCAATCACCGCCCCGCCACCGACGAGAAGCACAATCAGGATGACGCGCCAGGGAAAAGCGCGCCGAGCCGGCGCGCCCCAGCCTGCGTCGGGCGATTCCCAGCCGCGATTGTCGTTCCAATTGTCGTCCCAACTAGCAGCCGGTCGGCGTTGTGGCATGGCGATCCTCCTCAAAGCGGGACGTCGTCTTGGCGGGGCAGTGAGTCGTCGCTCGGCAATTTAGGCGTGTCGGTTGGCGGCTTGAAAATACCCCCATCGTGGGGGGCCAGCGAGGTCGGCTGCGGCGGGGTGTCGGGCTCGGCTGGCGGCGTCTTAGCTTCGGCCAAGGGCGCGTCCGGCGACTCAATGGTGAGCCTGTTGGATAGGTTGGGGACGGACGGTGTGGTAGACGCCCGCAGGGTCTCCAATTCGGCCTGCAGTTGACTTACCTGCTCGAAGAACGCCCGTATCTCTGGACTCAGCGCGGCATCAGCGAGATCGACGGCCGGCTCATCAGATCCCCCTACCCAAGCAGGGGCCAGCCGCTGTTCGGCCGGTAGCAGTACGGCGGCAGATACGATTGACTCGATCACTGGCGCGGCCTGGTCAGGTAACGGCGCGGCAGCAACAGGCAGCACGGCAGCAACAGGCAGCGCGGCGGCAACAGGCAGCGCGGCGGCGGCCGACGGCTCAGCTTCCCCTGCCCCCGCAGGGGCCTGTTGCGCGGCCTGGTCGGGTAGCTGCTGGGCCGACTTGTTGCGCTTGCGCCGTTGGCGGGCGGGTGGCTGCTCGGGGGGCGCACAGGGTTGAAACAGCTCGCCGTTGAGCTCCACGGTCAACGCATGGGCATTGATCGGCATGGTCAGCGGCTGACCATCAGGCAACTGGATGGTGATTCCCACGGCATTGATGGCCAACGCCTGAGCTCCGCCATTGCCGGGCGGCGGCTTGTCGGGTTCTTTGTCCGATCCGGATGGGTGAATGACTCGCCAATCGATGATCACGGCGATGACCACTGCCACTGCTAATAGACCAGCCAAGACAAAGAAAGTCAGAGGTTCCTCGTCGGCCAGGAAGACCACCGCAAGCTCAGTCATCATCCACAAGGCCAGCACGGCCACGCCGGTCATCAGCAGCAGCCAAATCCCCAGCCAGACGGGCGTGGAGACCGGATGGGTTCCGCCCGGCCCCATCTTAGCCTTGAACTTGTCCATCCGGGACGGTTGCGCACTTGTCGCCGCGTCAGCGGCCGACGCTGAGGGCGGCGTTGGGTCATCCGCCCTTGCACCGTTGGCCATCGGGGTATGTTGAGGTTCGTCGGGCTTCGGCTGGCTTTCCTTGGCTTTGTCTGATGGACGGAAGCAGCGCAGCGCCTCCGAAACGCCGAAGAGATAGACGATAAACACGGCCACAAAGGGAATAAACCCATTGGCCCAGGGCGGCAACAGTAGAAAAGACATGATGCCCTGCACCACAGCGCCGGTGGAGTTTATATCCATCCACAAAGGGTCCTTAGGTGAGTATAGGTTGCTGTCTGTGGTTTCGCTATCCTCCGTCACGTCGAAGACGGCAAATTTGATCTCTACCTTCTCGTCTCCATTCTCATCCTCCTGTGCTCGGCCCGGTTCCGCCTCATCCCCTAACGCCTGAGTTAGCCCCACGACCTCGACGGTCAGTTCCTGCGAAACGTTAGCCCCGCTCGGAATGTTGGTGAATAGCAAATACCCACCCTGCTGCAATGTCGGCTGACTATCGTCCGGGGTGTCAAGAAAAACATAGTAGTTGGCATCTTCGCCACAGTCTCCGGTTGAGTTGTCCCTAACACACAGCAGCCTCAGCGAGGGCACGACCTTAATCGAGATGGGCTTGGTATTAGTCAACGTGTAGGTAACACCCAACAGAAGCGTCTGCCGGGTCAGGTCGGAAATGTAACGCGGGCTAGCCACCTTTAGCTCTAGGCCGGTGTCCTCTACCTCGTTTTCCGCGTTCGTGTGTTGCGGCTCACTGAAAATGTGGGCGCTATTGTTGGCCGCTTCCAGGCGCGGATAGAACCAGGCGTAGTAGACGAAGATAAGCAACACCAGCAGCAGGCCGGCCACAAGCCAGGAGAACCTGTCTACAGGCAAGGGCCAGGTGCCTCTGATCGCGGCGGTCGGTTCCTGGGGCTTGGTCATCGATGTTGTCTCCTGTCTTTGCGCCCTTAGGGACGCCAGCGAATCTCCGTTTTATCGCATTGCACCTGAGAGTCAGCCGTCTGGGTACACAGGATGTTGTCCCACTCCGCGTTATTCCAATCGATCAGAAATGCCTCATAGCTGCACTCCTCGAGCTTTTCCGATGGGATGAGTCTGATGGCGAAGGTTTTTAAAGGTCTGTCGGACCTAACTGTGTAGTACGTCAGACTGTCCTTGCTGACTTCATTGGGTTTTCCCAATTGACCAATAGCCAGGCCACTCCTGTAGAGCCTGTTGCCGATCCGGCTAGGCGACCCATTCTCATCGGGCGATAGGCCGCCGCAGACCTTGGAGGCGTTGACGATCGTATTCACATCGTCGTTCGACTTAACGCTGAGAGCGTAGAATTTGGGCAGCGGTGACATGTCCTCCGCCCAATAGTTTTCATCGGCGAAGGCAAAGGCGATTTCCAGGCAGTCGACAGGATCGGGCGTGCGGGATGGCGTGGTTTCACTGTTCGCCTGGCCTATATCGGCTAACAGTTGGCGGCCGTCGGTAGCGGCCGTTGGCGACGCGGCGGCGGCCACAACTTGTTCAATTGTCAGACAGTCGGCCTGGCTAATGCTGGTCCCTGCCATCACCGGCTCATAGACGTGTTCGAGCATCATGGGCTCTACAGTGCCCACGACAACCAACTGCTCCGGCGGGCCGGGGGCGCGGTTCGGCCCGTTCGGCGGCCGATGGCGGCCCTCGACCAGCTCCACACTTACCTGCAGGTGTCCATGCTGCGTGGGGCTAAAGGGGTAGTCGTCGAACTGATGGCTCGCGCGCAGCGTGGGATAAAGTTGGCGCAGGGGATAGGCTGCCACGATTTTGCCGCCGTTGTCACCCTCGGGGCCCAGGCCCACTAGCACCGTGTAGCAATCGGCATGGCCCGGCTCACCCATGACCTCGGAGGCCCAGAACTCCACCGGCACGGGTCGATTGTTGAGGATCGGCGCCTCATCAACCAGCCGGGCGCCGACGGTGTAGATAGCTGGTTTGGTCTCCCACCAGTAGAAAGCGGGCGCGCTGGGTCCTTCGACCCACCAGGCGATCGGCCCACAGAACTCGGATCCAGCCGACAACACGTCGCGCAGGGCGTGGTCCTGCGGTTCCAGGGCGTACACGTGGCCTGAGTTGGCGAAGTTCAGCGGGCGGCGAAAAGTCTGGCCGTTGCGTTGGAAGACGACGCTGTAACCGGCCGGCTGTTCAAACGCAGTGACCAGCCGCAGTGCGAAGGAGGCCGTGTTACCCGGCAAACACGCCGGCGCATCCTTGGTGGGCAAGTGAGCGGCGGCCACTATGGACGGATCGTCTGCGGGCGCGCAAGACCAGTCGGCGGTCGCCGACTCACCGTCCGCAGGTAGCCAGCCGTAGCCGTCGTGTCCAAACACGCCCTCGGCGCGCACCGTCGGCCAGAGTTCCGTGTCTGCGAACGGTAGCAGTAGTTCCCGCGCCACAGCCGCCAATGAACTCCAAGTCCCAGCTGGACTGTAGCTCATCTCCTCGACCGAGCGTGGCAAGGACAGCGAAACCCATAGGTTGTTGTCGTCTTTACGGATCACCTCCCACAGATCAGCATCACTCTTCCTTTCCGGGTCGTCTCTCGGTTGCGGATCCGGTATGCCGATGAGGTCTTTCAGGCCCGGGCAGTCAAATTGGACCACATTAAGGTGAAATCCTTCGGAGTAATTTTGCCGCAAGTCAAGCAGATGCTGCACCAAGTCATTGCGCATCTCGGACGGCGACTTAGTTGGGTCGGGCGGTGCGGTGGCGGTTGGGGCCACGCCTGTATAGCCGTCGGTTAGCAGGATGATTGTGTTGCTCTCTTCTGCTGCTAGGATCGGTTCAGCGGAGTCATCGGGCAGTAGCCATGTCAGGTCCCAGCCGGCCTGATTAACACCTGGCGCGTCGAGTAAGGCCATCATGGGGCGGTCCCAGCCCGGCTGAAGGGCGGCGACGTTCTGCATGGGTACCAACTCGCGCACGGGGTCGGCATCCCATTCGTCACGATAGGGGTAGAGGGTGAAGACGCCAACCTGGATCGACGAGTCGGCCATGCCACCCCGCGCGGCGGCGGCACGGCTCAATTCACCCAGAACGTCAACAAGGAACAGGGTCATGTCACCCATAGCCCCGCGGGCGTCACTATAGACTGGTGCCTGATCAAAGGAGTAGCATTCATTGAGCAGGGAAACGGAGTTGTCTAGCACAAAGAGAATTCGCTGGTGACCCAGTTCCTTTGTGGGGGGCACAGGCGCTGCTGGCGTACCGGTGGCAATCGGCAGGGGCGTCGACGCCGGCCAAGTGGCCATAGACGTGGCCGCCGCTGTTGGTTGTTCCAGCGCGACCGTCGCCGAGCTGGCCACGGACGTCGACAGTTCTTCGTCAGTCCCACGCGTGCAGCCAACCATGAACAGCACCGACAATAACATCAATGCTTTCAGCAAGATAGCCAGGCTATTCTCTTGTTGCATACCAGCCCTCCACCACCACGAATGTCAATAGACCCGCTGCCCGCGGTCGCTCCATAGCCACAGACACGAGCACGATCGGCGGCTCGACCCAAGCCGCCTTACAAGCCGGACCGCGGCGTGGCCCGACCTACTCCTCCCAACCCCCTGCTCCTAAAGCCCCAACAGCGGCATCCACAAGTTACGTGTGAAGAACAACGCCAGGGCCAAAATGATGATCAGCAGGATGATCCAGCCATAGTCACAAATGAAACAAGTCGGTCGTTCCCACCACTCTTCGTTCATGTCAAACCTCCAACATACACCCCACGAAGGGTCTACTCTTGAAAAAACGAGTTCTCACTTTGATGGCCACGGCTGAAGCCGGCCGCGGCCAGACTGCCAATACCCAACGCCAGAAGGATGTCGAACGGCACACGGGCACAGCTAAACACCGTAAACAGCCCCGGCTGATCGCGCACCACGTCACGGCCGAAAATGAACAGCCACACCAGCAGCACCGTGATCAGCGCCGCGCCAACAGCCGCACCGCGCACATGCCGCCCCGGCTCCAGTTCGTTCCGCTGCACCCGATACTGCTGTTCGGCCGCCTGCCGGGCAACGATAAACACCACCACCCAGCCAAAGAACCAGGCAATCAGATCGGCTGTGTTCCAGTTTTGCAGCATAAAGCCCAGCACGGCATTGCTGCCGCCCACCACCAGCCCGCCAACCAGCCCCAGCCGAAAACCGGCGTTGGATCGGCGACGGTCGTAGCCACTGGGGCCAATCATAATGCGCGCTCCCCCAGCGCCCGGAAGTGATCGCGCCACACCGGCCAGTCGGGATTGGCCCCGTCGACTGGCAGGGGCGCTTCGATGAGTCGCCGAACAAGTTGATCGGGGTATCCGCCGTCTACGAGACAGAAAGCCGTCCGTTGCCAGTCATAGGCTACGCGCCGAAAAGTCACCATGCGCCCGACCGTGTCGAGCACGGCATAGGCCGCGCGCCGGTCAAAGTCACGCGGCTGCCCCACCGAGCCGGGGTTGACCAACGACAATTCGCCCAGCGGATAGGGGACGTCCGGCTCGACCCATAACGGTCTCGGTTGATGGCCTTCGAAGTGAATCAGAGTCGGCACGTGGGTGTGGCCGAAGAGTTGCGCCTGGGGGCGGCCGCCAACCGGCGCGCCATTGGCCAAGATGGCAAATTCGTCCGCCTGATATCGCGTCTCCCAGGGGAAGACGTAACGATGGTAGTAGCGGCCGTGGGCTTGGGCACCGTGGACGAGCGTATAGTCCAACCCATCCACCGTGTGGCGGCGGGGCCGGGCACGGTCGTCGGTAAACTGCTCGCGCCAAAAGGCTGTGGCCCCCGGCTGCGTTAGCAACGTGGCACGGTTCAATTCGATCGCCGCCAGCGGCGTCCCGTTGGTGTCAGCCAGATCGTATTCGGCCAGCAACCCGGCCAGCATGGCATCATGGTTGCCCAACACCCAACTCTCCGGCGCTTCAGCGTGGACAAGCTCCGACAGCCAGCGCAAACACTCGACCGGCTCCGGGCCATAGCCGACCACGTCACCCAGATACCAGCAGTCAGCAATATGGCGCGCGTCCATATCGGCCACGACCGCGGCCAGCGCCTCGAAGTTAGCGTGAATGTCGGACAGGAGGGCAATGTGCATAGACCTAATCCTTTTTCCACAGCTTCTGCAGAAGACTGGCCCGCGCTTTTTGGCCAGCCATGTCGGCCAAGACGCGGCTGAAATGCTCCAGCCGCTTCCTCTCGTCCTCGTTCGAATAGCCAACTGTCTGGGCGCGGGTGACCAGAGCCTCTAGTGACGCCCGGCTGTTCCTAGAGGCGTCGCTAAACTGCTGGGCAGTTGGGAAAGCCAGCGCGGATTGATGCGGCGTCTCTGCCTGGATGTAGTAGCGCCACCGTTCAGCGGCGTAGCGTGCGGCCTTGGCTCGCTCCTCGATGAGCTTGGCCCAGCGCGTGCGCACAGCCACCTCCTCTTGCTCCAACAGCACAGGTCGGTCGAGTGCGGCCTGGGCTTCTTCCAACGCGGCGGCCACCTTGTCCCAAGCGTCGCGCTTCTGGACCAGGGTCACCGTTGGTGGCAGCGCCTCGGCTGCGATCCGCAACTCCTCGGCTCGTTGCATGTGGGTGCTATAAGCATGCTCCCACACTGTCCAGGCGTTAACCTCATCTAGACGAATCTTCGTTGCTTCCTCCACGTGCTCCCAGCCGCTCAAGGTCTGGCCCTCCATCACGTCGGAAATAACCACCAGTGAGCCCATGAGCTTGTAAATGCGCGTGTAACTCTCTTGTCCCAACTGGAGCCAGGGTGTATGGCCATCGCTACGTGTCGGCGGCAGTTGCTTCAAGGTGCGCAGAATGTTCAACACCTGGCCGAAGTTCTCGACCTTATCACTCTGACCATCGGCACGGGGCAACGCAATGCCGCCGTTGAAGTTATGTCCAACCGCAGCAATACGATCCATGAGCGTTGCCCGAATCTCCTTCCACTCGTCCAACCGCAGTTGAAAGTCGATAGCATCGGGCGACAGGCCCAGGCCAGTCGCGTCGACGAGCCCGCGATACGTCTCTAGTCGACTGAAGTTGCCCGAAATGGCCGCGTCGTCCCACAGCGCTTTGGCCTGCTGGCCAGTTTCACTGGCCGGGTTACGGTCGTCCACCTCGCTGAGCAGCGTGCGCAGCCGGAGCAATTGGTCAACTGTGGCACTCATGCGCGGCCCTTCGCGTTCCAGGTCAGTTTTCAGCGTGCCCAACTCTACCGAAAGGGCCGGGGCGACGCGCAGAAAGGTTTGCAACCGGGTCGAAAGGTTAGTTGCCTTGGCGATGGCCTGATCGAGCGGGTGGGCCTGGGGCGAGAAATTAGTGGCATCCAAGAGGGTGGCGCGGATGATAGGGGCGAACGCCGCCTGCAAAGGCTTTAACTCTACCTGCGCACGCCCCTGACCGTCAGGCACGCCCGCCAAACGTTCGACCTCGTCCAGCTCGGCCAATAAGACGACAGCCTGCGTCTTGCTGTCCTGGCTGGCGGCGGCTAGATGTCGCTGGGCCTCGGCCAACAGTTTGGCGCTGCCCTCGTTGTAGATGGCAACGCGCATCTGTGTCAGGCGGCGAGAGTCGGCAGCCTTGCTGTTGTCCAGAGCGTTGCTAATGGCCGTCAGGGCCTCCTTGTAGTGCCCTTTGTCGCGCTCGGCGGCAGCACGCTGCTCGGCCTCGACAATGATCTGCTCCCGTTGCAACCACGCCTGCTTGGCTTTTACCTGACTACTAACCTGAGCATGACGCTTGTCTTCGGTGGGCAATAGGTCTTCCACGCGCCGGACGGCCTTGGCGGCAAGCCCAAAGTCACCCTGCACGGCATGGATATCGACATACTTCAGGAACAGTTCCCACGACTCGCCAATGCCACGTGCGGCGAGGGCGGCGTCGATGACCGCCTGTGCCTCTTCGGCTTGCCCCTTGCGGATGTGGCCATCGGCGGTGCGCAGTGCCAGTTGGATGCGGGCGCGGCGCGTCTCTTCCTCAACGCGGTGCGGGAAAACAGCGTTAAGTTTCTGCCACACGGCCACTGCTTCGGCCCACTCACCGTTAGCCTCCTTGCTGCGGGCGTCGACCATGCCCTGAAAGAGAATGAGCTCATTGGCGTCAGCCGTTTCGTCGGGCGTATCTAACAGAGCCGCATCGCGCAATAGGTGGGCGTAGTCGGCGGCCAGGGCGACGTCGGCCTCACCCGCTTTGGCTGTCCCAGCGCGCACCTTTTTGGCCGCCTGGGCAACCTTTTCCAACAAACTCTTGCGCAGCGTATTGCGTAACTCGGCCGCTTTGTTGATGGCCTCCCCCGTAACCGCCGACAGAACGTAAGGCGACCAGCCCTCGTCCGGCGTCTGACCGTGGTCGCCGGCCACATGGCGGAACAGCCGCAGCGCAGCGAACTGTTTGGCCGGTTCGGCTTGCGCCGCTAGGCCGGCTGCTTCTTTGAACAGGGGCGGCATCGTCTCGTCCTTCATTGCCGCGCTGATCATCTCTTGCTCGTCTTTGAGACGCTCTGCCTGGATCGCCTCCAGTTCTTCGAGTGCTGGGCCTTTGGGCGTGCGGCGTCGTAAGGCACTGAGCCGGTCGTGGGCCTGCGGCACGCGGCGGGCGACCAGGTCGCGAAGCGCAGCAGCAATCTCCAGCTCGCGTGTCGCCTGCTGCAACAGGCGTTCGACCTCATCGGCCCGTTCGCCGGCTTTACCCGACTCCTGAATCGTTTTGGCCAGCCGCTGCACCTCTTCCCAGTTCTCCTCGCGGGCCAAGCGCATGATCTCGGCCAGTTGTTCGCCCGTGCCCTTGTGCTGGTTGACAAAGGTGCGCAATTCGGTCAGGTCGGCCTGCAGCGGCCCGAAGCGGGGATCGCCGTTGACCTGCTGATACATTTCCATACCCTGAACGCGCTCATTGGGATCGAGCACATTAGCGCGAATCTGGGCCGCCAGGCGGTCGAAGTCGGCGCGCAGGCGGCGACGCGCTTCTAGATCCTTACGCAGTGTTTCGCTGATGCTCTTCAGTTGCACCAGGTTCGGCGGCAAATCGCTCTCCGGCCAGGCGTTGGGCGTCTCGTCGGCCGATTTCAGCGCTGCCAGGGCTTCATCGAACTGCTCAGCATCCAACGCGGGGCGGGCGATGTTGTGGAAGCTCTCCATCTGCGTGCCCAGACGGCGCGCGGCTGAATAGCGCGCCTGCTCCAGTCGTGTTTCCAAGCCGAGCATGCCGGGGTAAAAACGGTAGGCGCCCAGCAACAGGCGCAATGCTGTCAGTTCGTCCGTGGCCACGTCGACCTTGGCCGCTTCCACCTCCGCCAACTTGAGCTGGGCAACCATCTCGCGGACTTCGGTCAGCTTCGGCTCCAGCAGGCTACTGACTGTCTCGGGCGCAAAATCGCGCACGTACTGCTCGTCTGCTTCTCCCTCTTCAGGTGGCCGCTTCTTCAGCAGCCCCTCCAGGTGGGCTTGCGCCGCCTCCGGGTGGCCGGGCAGCATCCCCTTTACAATATTAAGTTCGTAGTTGGCCAGCTCTTCGGACTTCTGCAGGTAATACTTTTGCGCTTCGTTCAGCGCCTCGCCGGCCGACATGTACTCCTGGCGCCCGCTATCGAAGACTCTGGTGCGGCCGAGCTTGGTCATCTCGTCCGATATCCGCCGCACTGCCTGCCGGCGCGCCTTTAAATCGCCAAAGCGGGCGAACGTCGTCATCTCGCCCTGTTGCCGGCGGCTGTCATCCCAATGCTGACGAGCTTCCTTCAGCCGCTCGACCAGGTGGGGCGGCAAGCGGCCTTCATCCTGTCGCACCTCGGCGTCACGCACAGCGCGGCCAAGAAGCTGCATATCAAACCGCTCGCCCAGGGCGCGCGCCAGACGATTGAGATCGGCGTCGCTCGACTGAGCAGCGATGGCCCGATCGATTTCCAGAATGGCCGCGCCGAGACTGCCGTCGTCGCCGCCTAACTGCTGTACGATCTCATACTGGCGGCGTGCCGCCTCAAAGTTGCCCTCGCCTCGTAGCTGGTCGCCCATCCGGCGGGCCTCAGCGATCCGCCGATTGACCAGGGTGACGACCTGGGCGTTGAGAGCAACTACGTCCGGCTCGACGGGGTAGCGTTCCAACAGGCGGCTCGTCTCGGCCCGAGCCAAGGCCAGATCGCCAGGGTTGCCCGATTCGGCCGCCTGCAACCGGGTGGTCACGCGGCCCAGTTCACGGCGCAGCTCACGCGCTTCCTCGCTCTCCTCTTCAACCGGCTCGCCCGCATCTGGGAGTATGCCGTCGTCGCTGGGTGAGTTGGAGGCGTCAAAGGGATCGGATTCGAACGGCGATTCTTCCGGCACTACGGGCGGGGCGGTGCCGCTAACCACGGTCTCCCCCACCGCATCCAGAAGGTGGGCATACTCCTCAACAATAGCCGCCGGCGGGCTTCCACCCTCGCGCAGCCCTGACGCCAGCGCCGCAAAGGCGGCGGCCAGGCGGTTGCGCTCGGCTGTCTCGCCCAGGCTGTCGGCTTCGTCCTGCTTCGCCTGAAGAATTACCATCAGGCGCTCGATCTGCTCCCGGGATAACTTCTTGCTACTCGCCATTACTCGCTCCTTCCAGCAGCGCCCGCTGCCTACCTTTCAACGCGCAACAAGGCCACCGCGTCGACGCCGGCCGTCGCGCCCTCTACGTTGCCGGCCATTTGCGCCGTGGCCCAGACGGCGACCGCAGCCTCGGCCGGCAGGTCCCACAGGCCGATATCGATCCACTGCCCGGCGTGCTGCGCCTGATCCAGGGTAATGGCGGAACCAACCGCCGCGCCGTCGGCCACAACGTCATATTCAACCTTGGCCGTGCTGCCGGCGGGCACGTAGGCCCAGAGCTGGTACCGCCCGGCCGGCAGCCGCCCGATGGGCAGCCATTCGGCCCGCAGGGCCACGTGCGCGGCTGGATTCAGCTCGACGACCTGATAGCGCCCGTTCCAGACAGGCGGCGCGGGTTGGCTTGCGTCGGCGGCCGTGGCCGTCCGCGCCTGCCACTGAGTGCTGCCCGCCAGAAACTGCCCCGGATCGCCGGAGAAGCTATAACGCTCTGCGTTGTCGTCGTCGAACAGAGCCACCAGCGGGCGACCCAGGTCCGGCGCGGGCAGTGCTTCCAACAAGGCACGCTCTCGGTCGTTGAGGCGAGCGACGAGCAGGGCGGGCACGGCGAACGACTCGCTGCCGGGGTCGGCCGTCACCTGGACACTCAAGCGTTGTCCCATAGCCACGTGATAGGCGCCGACGGGCAGCCACGCCGCCACAGTCTGGCCGGCATCAAAGTAGCCGAAGGTTACTTCGGACCGCCCGCGAAACGGCTCCACCGGCTGGTCGTCGAGCCGCACCTCAAAGCGCTGTGTGCCCCGTGACTGGAGGGTCGTGTCGAGGGCATAGATTTGATAGACTCCTTCGGCCAACGGCTGGTCGTGGCGCCAGGTCAGGCTGACCGGAGCGCTGAGGTCATCGATATAGAGGAAGTCGCCGGTCACTTCATCCGTGGCCTGCAGCCACAAACCACCATCGAGAGGTGGTTGCACATCCTCGGCAGCAGCGCCGACCAGCCACAGCGTCGCGTCGCTGACCGGCGGCGGGGGCTGCACCAGCGTCGGGTCAGCTTCATAGAAAATCGACGCCTCCGGCGGGGGGGCCGTAGCCGCCGGCGTAGGGGTAAACGTCTGTGTCGGCGTCAGCGTAAACGTCGGAATTATCGTGGGCACGACCACCTCAATGGTAGGCGTGACCGGGCCGGGCGCCGTAGCCGTTTGCTGGAGCGGGGCGATCGCTGTCGATTGAGCACTCAAACCTCCGTCCACCGTTGGTGATAACCAAACGGTGACGGTCGGCGTCTCCTCGAAGCCGATGGCGAGACCCAGCTGGTCGCGGTATAGGTAGCCTAGGCCTAGCAGCGCCAGAATCAGGATGACCGCGCCGCCAATGGCTGACCACATCCAGGCCGGTTGAAGCCGGCGAGATGGCTCGCGGCTGGGACCAGGGGCGGGCTCAGGCACAAGTTCGCAGTGGCGGCTAAGCGTCTGACGCCACAGCTCAGGTGTCAATTCAGCCAAAGCATGATCAAGGTTGGGTGGGATCGGTGCAGATTCGACCGCACGCCGCAACTCATGAGCATCGCCGGCCACGGCTGCGGCGGCTATAGCACCGAGAAAGTCGCCCTCGTTCCAGCCTTCCGCGGGGGTGGAACTGGCTGAGGCCACTGCCAGGCGCCGGGTCTGGTCGGCGTCGAACCACCATTTTATGAGGGGCAGAAAGCTCTCCGGGCCACGGCTGCCGTTGGTCGGGTAGCTGCCATAGCCGCCGGCGGGTGATTGAACGCGAGTGGAACGGTCAGAAAACCGGGCCGAGTCAGGGGCGGCATAGGAGGTGGCCGGCGGCGCGCCGCTCTCCGGCTCACTGCGCGGCCACGACGGGCCGCCGCGCAACGACGAAACGGCCGACCAGGGCTGGCGGGTCACGTTCATTTTCTGTTGTGCTTCGGCGGCCGCGGCAGCGGCCGTGCGGTCAAGCCAGTCGGCGGCGGGCGACCTGAGCCGGAAAGCGATGGGCAGCGTCGGCGTCAGCTGGCGGCGCAGATCGGCCAGAGCCTGCGGCTGATAGGACGTAGCGAGGCGATCGGTAAAGGTGTTGCTGAAGTTGCGCCAGGCCAGGGCCTCTCTAAACCGTGTGTCGAAAGCGCTATACTCCGGCGTGCCGGCGTAAGGAGCCAGGGACGCGGTCAGGGGTCTATCGTCAAGCTGGGTTTCGCCACGCGCCAGCGCCTCGTTGGCTGTGGCCAGGGCCTCTTGGAACCGTTGCAAGTGATTATCGGCCTCGCCTTTCAACCCCTCCCAACCCTGCGGCTGCAGGTAGTCGAAGCGCGCCGCAGCCCGTCCATAACACTCCAGAACATTTTGGTCATTTGGGTCAACAACGGTGAGGTACCAGCTACTGCGCAACAGCACCTCACGCGCAGTGGCCATCTGCGCCTCGCGGTCGCCGCCAGCGGCCGGGGGGCCAAGCGAGTCGGCCTGCTGGCGCAACCAGTCGCGAGCTTGCGCGGCCTCGGTACTATTGCGGTGGATCGCCTGCTTGGCCTGTTGCTGGGCTCTCTCCAGCGCCAGCAGAGCGTTTTGGGCACGCTTCACAAGCCGCTCGGCATCGTCGATGCGGTAGCCTGCCGTGCGGGCCCTGGCCAGGGTTTCAGTAGCTCTGTCGGATGCTTTTTGCAGGGTGGCGTGGGGGTTGTCCAGTGCATGAAGATACTCTTCCTGTGACCAAGCGCTAAAATCGGGGCGCGGCGCAGCATGTCCAGCAGTGTAGAGCAGAACCTCAGTTTCTAGCAGCGCCTCGTCGACGCCGGGACGCAAGCGTTCGCGCTGCAAGGCCAGGCGTCGCTCGGAATCCGCTCGCCAATTGTCGTCAATGCGCTGCGCCTCTTGGTTAAGTTCATTTCGGTGCACAGCGGGCATGAAGGACAAGCCGGCTAGGGTGCGCAACAGTTCAGCGTCGGCCTCGTGACGGGCTTTTTCGATGGCCGCCTTCAGCAGCGGGCCTGGCAGCGAGCGCCCACTACCGCGGCGAACGATGGTGTCTATACGGGCACCGAAGCGCGACAGTTCACCTTTGTCCAGGTCGCGCTTGGCAAGGTCCAGTTCATCGGCCTGTTGCCAGCGGCGGCGCAGATCGGCCGACTCGCACCCACTGGCGAAGGCCGCATAGGCCAGATTGGCGGCCACGTTGTAGCGGCCGTCGGCCAGAGCATCGTCGACCAGCGCAGCGAGTTCCTGCAGGCGCTCCGGCAGAGCGGTTGGCTCTTCATCGGCCAAGGCTTGATGGGCCTGGTCGACCGCCCGCTCAAAAGTCTGGCGCGCGATGGCCTCGTCTTGTTCAGACTTGCCGCTGTTGTACGCCGCGCGGGCGCCAGCCATGGCCTTGGCGCCGCGACCGCCCGCTTGCCGGGCGCGGACGACCTCGTTCAGCCGGTCGCGCTCTGCCAAGAGACGGCCGGTTTCATCGCGCACGATGGCCTCTTTTTCGTCCAGGGGCAAGGTGTCGAGAGCAGCCAGAGCGTCGTTATAGGCGCTGACAGTGGCGGCCGGGTCGTCGCCCTGTGCGGCGCGGCCTAAGGCGCTATAGAGTCTTAGGTCAGCCTGCAAATAGGCGAAGGCCTTGGCGCGGCCCAGGCGCGGCTCGAGTTGCCGCCACTGGTCCTGAGCCGCCGACCAATCCCGCCGGCTCATTAGTTCCAGAGCGCGTTCGACCCCCTCGCGATCATCTTCGGTAAGGGTAACGCCGGGGGCACGCGCGGCTCCTGCAGCGTAGCTCCAGCGGCGAAAGAGGGCGATGCGCTCCGGCTCATAGCTCTCGCCGCGCCCTCGGGAGAAGAAAGTCTCGGCCTGACTGTCGCTGCCGGCGCGGAAAAGGGCGATACCATTGGCCAGGTTGTCGCTTTGCTCCAGCAGGCGTTCGATCTGCTCCCGCTCCTGGGCCACTTGAGCTTGATCAGCCTGTGGATCGCGGCGGGCCCAAATGTCGAGGACGACGCGGGCGCGGGCTAGATAGGTTAGGCGCGCCGCACCTTTGGCATCTGTCCCTCGCGCCCAGGCACTGTCCTTAATCTTCACTAGGCTGTCGACCGGCCGTGTCCAATAGTCAGCCAAATTCATCAAACCGACGAGACCGCTAAGGTCGGGGTCGTCGGGCGCGCGCGGTGGGCCAGGGTCTAGTACGTCGGCCGCGCACTGCGGCCGGACGGCGGCGTTGGGGTGGAGCAGGCGAGACAGCAGTTGGCGCGAGCCGAGGCTGATCTCCTCGAAGCGCTGAATGCGAGGCACCTGGTTGCCGCGCAACTCGCCGGCGATGTGGCTGGGCATATAGCCGGTCAACATCTTACACAGGTAGGTGGCGGCCACAACCAGGTCACGCCGCACGGCGCGCTCATTACCGGGCGTGATGTCATCCAGTGTACCGAAGTCGGTCATGCGCAGTTGGCCACCATGGGGAGTCTCTTCCCACCACAAGTTCTCGAACTTCAGGTCGATGTAGCTCTTCTGGAGTTGGGTATGTAATACGTCAAGGGTATGGAAGAGTTGGAATCCTAAGTTCAGGGCCTGGGCTTCGGGCAGGCGGCCGTCGGGCGCCTCGGCCAGCAAGTCAGGAAGCTGTCGGCCCGCCATGTAATCCATGACTATGTATTCGACACTGCGGCCGCGCCGGTCAGTATAAGTGGCGCTGCCGAAGTAGGTCGGGGCTACGTGGAAGTCTGATGGCAGGCCGCGCCCGCGCTCCTTATTGACCTTCTGTTCAGACTCCGGCAGGCGCGACAGCGTCTGGCCTTCGCCACGGAAGAAGCCCAGCGCACCGGCGAATTCCAGCTGCTTCATGGCTTTGATAACGACTTTGCGCCCGTCGGCGGCAACGCCTAGGGTTCCGCGGTAGACCTCGCTGGTTGCGCCGGAACCGATGAGCTGGACGACCTGTAGCGGCATACCATTAAAGTCGAGGGTTTGTCCGGACGGTAGGAGGTCTGCACTGTTGTCACTGGTCATAGTTTCACCTGAGCTATAGACCGGCTAGAGAGCACCGGGGCGTTGCATCTCGATTTCGAAAACAGTAAAGAAGGCGAGGGCCAAGCTATCATTGGGATAACGTCGGCGCCATTCGCCCAGCCGGTTGCGCAAGGAGAGGACACGCCGATTCATGGCTTCGTTGTCGCTGGGGCGTTCGTGAGCGGCTATGATGGCCGCGCCCAACGCGGCCAGAAAGGTACGGCGGTTGTCGCGGTGGAAGGGGTGGATCAGGTCAGCCTCGAGTGAGCGGCCATAGGGGAGGTCAAGCGTGAAAGCGCGCATGGCCCCCCATAGGCTTTGCCACTCCTGCGCCGAGTGGTAAGGGGCCAGCTCGAGCCACATCTTGTTTGACCGCCGCCCGGCGACGTGCCACTCATCACTATCCAAGTCGTCAAGCGAGCGGGTGGGCACGGTCTGCGGCGCGCCTGCTTCCCATGGGAAGGTGGTTGTCTCCGGCCTAACGTCGGTCGGTTGGAAGGGCACTGTCCAGTACAGCTGGCTGGTTAGGGGATCGGTCACCCGCACGCCGATGAGACCCGCCATAACACCATGACAGAACAAGCGCACCAGGTCGGCGTCGGTCAACGCAACGACGAAATCGGGTGGGAATTGGGACGTACCTTGACCCGCCCCGCCAGACAACCGGGCTTCATATTGGGCTGCTAACCGCTCCTGGTCATAGAGATAGAGGGCCGTGGGTTGGCCATAGGTCTGTTGCGTTGGCTGAGGGAGGCGCACGACCTGGAGAGGAATGTCCTTCTGGATGCGCAGGGCGGTCAGGCGCGTCGGCTCGGCACCGTCGAGCCGCTCGACGCCTTCGACAGACGCCGGGAAGACATAGCCAGCGACGGCATCGAGCGTCACCACATCAGGTCCGATAAGGTAGGGACGCGCGCCTAGCGTCTCCAAATATTGCTCACGTGCTCGACGGGCGTCGTAATCTAGATAGACCGTTTCAGCGCGTTTCAAGAATTGGCGGCTCTCTGGCGTACGCAAGCGATTGAGCATCCACCCCGCGGTCAGGTTTTCGGCCGTTTTTTGAGCCTGGACGCCTGCGATGTCAAGCAGAGCACTGACCAGGCGCTGGCCGTCGTTCGGCCCGAAAGTAGCCGTGTCGGGGGGAAGGGGACTATCAGCGCTAAGCGCCAAGTCGGCCGGCAGACAGATCAACTGCAACTCTGGCGGCTCACTGCGGGTTAGCTTGATCCACCAGTAGAGTCGCTGGGTGATGGCCCGGAAATGGGGGCTGTCAGTCGTCAAAAACTGGTCAATCTCCGGTCGGATGATGTCGCGGTAATACTTTTCAGCCTCGCTTAGGCCATCAAAGCCGCCTAACTGGGGCTCGGCCGTTAGCGGCCGGCGCACGCCACCGCCAACAACAGCCTGCAGCCGATGTTCGGCTTGTTTACGCTCGTTCTGTAGCAACTGGCGTAGGGAGACGCGAGGTGGGATGGCAGTCGTTCTCAAAGCGGCCTGTCCGCTGCTCAGCGGTGGCAGGACGGCCGTTGAGGGCGACCCATCACCAACCAGGGGCGGTAGGGCCGCTGATCGCGGCGCGTTGCCGACAAGCGGCGGCAAGTCAGAACGGGGTGGGGCCGCCGCAGGAACACCCCAACTGGTGAGTGGCGGCAGGTTAGAGAGGCCAGACAAAGCGGGGTTGGCGGGCGCGCTCAACGCTGTACCTGGGCGATCGAGTCCTAGGGCGACTCGCCAAGCATCGAGCTGGCCACGCAACGCGCGAATCTGTGATTGCCACTGATCCAGAATGAAAGCCAGGGCACGCAGTTCATCGGAGGCGTGGGCATTATTGGCGGCGTTGCACCAGTTGATCCAGTTGGCCAGGTAGCGCTGCACGTGGTTTAGCCCGGCTTCAGCGCGCTCGAAGGTGTCGGGCCCGCCATCGTTGAACAGCGCCGCCAGGGCGTGACCCACCTGAGCCGGCAATAGGGGCACATAGGATACAGGGTCAGTAGCAACGGGCGGCGGCGACTGGAACGATTCCGGGCCGGTCGTCTCTAATAGCCCACTGGTCAGACGATGAGCCAGGCCATCCTGACGCAGCCAGGCACGGGCCAGTGCCGGGCCGTCGCCGTCATAGCTAACAGCCGGAGTGCGACGCGCCAGCAACCCTTCTGGGGTATGGGCCCGCTCGCCAAAGACGGCCGCCTGAGCCAGCCGTGCGGCGATGTAGGCTTGTAATTCGGTAACCGGGACGAAGAGAGTGGCCACGCCGGCGGTGTGCAGATATGGCGCGTGGGTCAACTGCCGCGCACCGCCGGTAGTGGCCAGGTCGTTCTGAAGATGCGCCCACAGATCGCGACCGGAAGGATGGAGCAACAAATAGGTCAACTCGGCCAGCGCCTGGCCGACTGTCAGGTCAAACGGCAGCGGGTCTGCGCCGGATGCGGTGGGCGCGCGCAGGCCGCCTGCGTTCTGGAGGAGAAAGAAGTAGTCAATCAGGGCGTTGATAGAAGCGTTGTCGGGCTGCGAGGCCTGGTGGGGCATGACGTGGGGGCCGAGGAAGGTCAGCCGGCCCAACTCGCGCAGGGCGGCCTCCTGTTCGGCCGGCGACAGCTCTGGGGCGTAGGAGTCGATGCTCAACAGCGCAACACGCCGCGAGATGCCACGTCCACCGCTGCTGGTCAGCAACAGAAGCATCAGGTTACCCAACAAGCCGATCTCTGGCTCGCCCAGGCTACCGACGACGATGACCCGAGTCTCCAAGTCGTCGGTAGCCGCCGAGCGCAAATCCCTTTGCACGTTGTTGAAGTAGAGGGCAATCGGATCGTAGTAGGCGGGATGGAGGAATCGATCAAGCAAGGGGGCGCGGGCCGAGCCAGTGGCCGGGGTGCGGGTATCGGTCGGGCCAAGCCGGCCTAGGTCAAACTGGCGGATAGGTACGCCGACAAGCGATTGCGTGGGCACAGGCCGGGTGGTCAGCAGGACTAATTTGACCTTGCGTTGGAGGCCGGCTGGGTCGAGCGCCAGCTCGTTACTCAGCGCACGCAGGACTTGCTCGCCGCTAGGCCCTAGACCGATGACCAGCGCGGCGTCGTACTTAACCGCAGAGGTCAGTCCTTCGGCGGCGCGCAACAGAGCCGGCACGTCAGTGCTGCGGCCGGCGCCGATGCCCTGGATGGCAGGTGGGCCGCTCCAGGGGTCGAACAACGAGGGGCCACGCCCGCCGCTTTCACCCCGCCGCCACCGTTCGAAGAAACCCATGAGCTTGTGGCTCCCTGGGGCACGGGAAGGGGGCTCGTCGCCATGCGGTATCCCCCTCCCTGTGACCCGATTGCTAGTTGCGCAGCGACTCAACCGCCCGGGTGAGAACCACCTCGCTAAGGTCAGCCAGGTCGTATAGTTCCTGGCCCACCAGCGGCCGGCGGTTCTCGTCTGGCTCGCGGTCCTGCAACAACTTGGCCTCGTCGCGCATTTGTTTGACGATGCCCTTGTTGATCTCGTCGCGATATTTTCTGGACGCGGCGGCCGGGGTCAACTCGCGCTGGGCGGCCAGGATGGCCTCGCGCAGCTTACCCCAGTCAACGCGGATGCCGCTGCCATGGCCAGCGCGCTGGTCATAGCCGACTAGAACGAAGTTGTGGATGATCTGGAAGAAGTCGTCACGCTCTCGTCCCTCCAGGCGCTCAGACGGGACGGTGATGTGCAGCACATCCCTGGAGCCGGGCAGCCGGTAGCCCCAGAACGGCTGGCCGCGCTCCAACTCGCGACTGATGAAGCCCAAAGCCTTGGCCCGGAAGAACATCTCGAAGCGCTCGCGATCTTCCAACAGGGCGACCACTTCAGGGTGAAGGGTCTTATATTCGCGCTGCAACATGCGCGGCATCTCGGCCTCATAGTAGCAGGCATTGATTTCAGCCGGGAAGATGTGCAGTTCTGCCGCCGGGACGCCCCGCGTGGTGTCCGTTACCTGGCTGATGTAAGCTTTGCGGCAGGCATACCACATGGCAAAATCGGTGCTGGGCACCAGGTCGTCAGAGCGGACAATCGTCATCTTGTGCTTGTCCTCTGAATCGACCATCGTCAGCGACGATCCCTTCATCGGCTTCTTGGCGTGCATCTGGCGATCGAAGTCGGTGAAGTACTCGGTCGTCATGTCGTCGACGTTGCTGTGGACCCGAACGTAGCAAGCGGTCACCTGGGGACCAAAGGGCGTGGAAGAGTCAAGATAGAGCGGTTCAGCCTTATCATGAACCGCATTGGCCAAATCTGTGCCAGTGTTGTAGGCTTTGGCGATCTCACGTGCCAGAGGCCGTTCTTGTTGCAGATTGTAGAACGGTTGTTCCGTCATACGCAGGATCGTGCTAAGGTTCTGCTGTTCCGGCCGGACGCCGTCGCGCTTGAAGGGTGCATAGCGCGCTGGCTGGTCGGGGTTGTCGGTGGGGTTCATAACGCCACATGCGACAACCAGGCGGTCGTCGCGTGGTTCGGCGGCCCAGACAATGCGGGCCAGCGCACCGTTGACGAACTCCTGCCGGGCTTGATACTCGTGCTCGCCGATCAGTTCGCTAACACGGCCCAGGCGCTTGTCCGCTTCATGATTGACGAGAACGTTGTTAAGCGACGATACCGCAGCACCATATAGGCTATTGACCCCCGCCGCGCCCGTGGCCAAATGGGCAACCCACGATTCGACCTCCTCCAGCGTACGCGCAGCATACTCCTTCATGGCCAGAGCCGTCTCGGCTAGTTCGTCCATCAGGATGTCATCCTTGCGTACGTCAATACTGCGCTGCTCAGCCTCCAGATAGTGACGTTGGGCGCTGTAGGCGTCGGGGTGGGTAAAGCCATCCCAGAAGGTGAACCAGCAGCGTTTGTCCTTTTCGTGCTGATACCCCTGCTGGGCCTGGCCAGCGGCGTTCTTGGCGCGGGCGCTAATCTTGTTGATCTCGTTGCGCTGCTGGCGAACTTTATTGAGGAAACCAACGAAGTAGTTGAACGTCTCCTCCAGCTCACGGAAGAACATCTGCACATAACCCAATTTACCACCGCGGGCCACATCAGGATCGGGGCTTTGGCCGTTGAGGGCGTTGAGCGTCCAGACCATGAGCAGGCGACGGAAGCGAGCCATCTGCACCGTCTGGGCGCTGTCGAGGGCCAAGCCATATTTGCCGCGCAACCGGCTGCCACTGACGTCGTCGAGGCCGTAATGCTCGTGGCGCACCTCGGCCACACGGGGAACGATACGCGTATAGGCCTGGGCCGGGGTGTCGCCCGCCTGGCGGCTGGGGGGCAAGACGTTCCAGAGCAACAGGTTAAGTTCGGCGTTGATGTCGGCCATGACCTTCTTGCCAGCGTCGTCCTGGCTGACGTCGGCCAGGGCGCGGACGACCGGGTGACCGGCCCGCGAAAGGCCGCCGTTGGCCCACTGGGCGATCATGTTGCCGTTGTCCTGCCCCTGGCCGTCGCGTACCTGGGCGATGAGGGGCATGAGGGCGGTGTTAGGGATCTCCTGGCCGTTGAGGTTAAGAGCGCTGGCCGACATAAAGCCGCGCACGGCCGGCCAGCCAGCATTGCCCTGGGGTACTTCGCGGTTGTGAGTGGAAGACACACGATTGACAATGCCGCGGTCGCTCTTTTCTGGGGCTAGCAGCTTGTTGAGCACTTCCAGCGTTAACTGGTGGGTGAACTTTTCGTGGGCATAGTAGACCGGTACCTTAAGGGTATAGGAGCCAATGGCCGAGTGGTAAGGGTTGCGCGGCAACTGGGCCAGCTTGCCGCTCAGGTTGGTGGTGACGAATTCGGTGTAGGCTTTTCCGGCAATATCGTCCAAGATGGCCGAGACACAGTGGGCAATGGCCGGATAAACACCATCCACCGCACGGACGTTTTCTAGCGAATTGACGCCTGGCCGGGCCGGGTCGACCAGGTAGCTGACATCATAGGCGCGCTGGGCCACACGCATGCGCAGGTCACTGTTCTGCTGACTATAGTTAACCTGGTGGGCGCCGAAGCGCTCGCTGACGATCATGAAACGGTCCAGTTCGCGCCAAGCGGCGAAGGAACGGGCCAGCATGTCGCGGTCTTCACCCAGGCCGCCGGCGGTGAAGGCCCGCGGCAACAGGAAGAAGCCGCGCAGAACGTAGTTCTTTTGCACCAGAGCCTGGGCCTGGGCGCGCACCAGCAGTGCCATGTCGATGAGCATGCCTGCACCCGTGCCGCCGGCCAGCGATGAGACGATAATGATCTCCAGCTGCCGGTCGCGCGAGACATCGCCCTGCATGTTCTGGATGGCGTCGCGCAGACGAGATAGAATTTCCGACTTGGCCGTAGCCGAAACATCGCGGAAGAGGGAGATGCGACCCATCTGGCGAATCTGACCGCTGCCCTCCTTGGTGGCGAAGGCAGCGGGCGGCAGCTTGCCCAGATAGGCGCGAGCAGGAAACCATTGCATGTGCGGATGCTGACCAGCAGCGATCTCCGAGGCCAGTTGCATGACGTTGTCACCGATGGGGAAGAATTCGATGTCGGGCGTCAGTTCGACAGCGCCGGCGCGTATCTCTTCTTCATCCTTGCTGCGGCTCCCTTTCTTGCCAGTGCCGGCCGTCACCTGCGACGTGGTGTCGAAGCACAGCAGCCGCACACCGGCGGGCATCTGACCGTTACCCAACTCCAGCAGATCCTTCTTCAGAAACGTTAACACCCACTGCCCGGTGCCACCCAGGCCAATGACGATTGCAGGACGTGACATGATCAATTCTCCTTTATGCTATACACCTTGACCCGGCGGCGGGCTATGAGCCGTTCTGGCTTGAATCAAGAGGTTGATACTCCATCGTGATAGGCGTGTCGCCAAGCAGCACAGGCATACGCGGCGATAGAGACTCCGTGCGGCGCTGGCCATTACGCGGGCGATACTCTACGCGCACCCTCGGCGCGCTGCCGCCCGCGTCCCAGGCTGTCGCAAACGGATCGGTCGGCTGGTTGGGCCGCGCTTTGGCCGGCTTGCCCATCGTGCTAACGCGTAAAGAGTCGAGCAGGAGGGCCCGGTTCTGTTCCAATTCACGCTTGCTGATGACGCGCTCGTTCTTGCCGTTGTTGAGTGTAAACGACGCCAAGGTCGCGCCGCTTTCGCTGAAGACGAGCTGGCCACGCACAGGATTGTTGCGCACGGCGAAGTAGCGCCAGACGAGCAGCGCCAGCAGCAGCAGCAACAGGGCCAGCAGAGCGTAGTAGGTGGCAGCCGAGGTGAACAGGCTATCCGCGCGGGTAAAGGTGGCGCGCGCCGGCTCGCTGGATGGGTCATAGTCGGGGAAGCTATAGTCCACGTCAACTGTGAGCGTTTGTTCACCGCGCTGGCCTTCGCTGATGATCTCGCCAACGTATTGACCGGGGTTTTCCTCGTCCGGCTCCAAATAGACGCCGCTCAATGTGTCAGCCACCTGGAGCGTGGCAGAGATAACCCGCGGCGCATAGGCCATAACCGCCGCCGGGTCGGCATAGGGTTGGCCGGCGGCGTCGACCAGCTCGACGCGCACTGGCAGCGGCCGCACTTCCAGCGGCCAGCCGCCATCCCACAATGTGCGGTGGATGGGGCGCTGCGTCTCGCCGTCTTCCGGAGAGAGGATGTGGAACCGCCACGTCTCGTCGGCGCGGTTGAACCTCACTGCTTGGCGCGGGTTATCGGGGTAGTAGTCCTCGTTTAACAGGGTGATGTCCTGCAGATCGGACAGTTGTACTGCTATCTCCTGCTCGCCAACGACTGGCGCCCCCGGTAACTGGCCGATGAATTCGCCCGGCGTTTGCGGGTCGGGCGTCAATGGCGCGCTGACGATCTGACCATCGACCTCCATTTGGGCGACAAATGTGCTGTCGGGGCGAGGCAGAGCAATGGCCCAATCCGTGAAGGGGGACCCGTCGCGATTGATAAGCCGCAACCGCACCGGAATGGGAGCCAACGTCGGCAGGCTGTCCGGCCCTGGGGAGACGTGGATGGGAACCATTGTCTCGTCCAAGGCAGGGGTGATTACATCAAGGCGGAAGGGGATGACCGGCCGCACCTGGAAGCCGGATGTCTGTTCCAGCAGCACGCGCTCGGCGTTGAAGACCTCTGTATAGTCAGTACTGACGATGTTAGGCTCACCCTCATGCCAGTTGGTGATAACGCGGAACTTGACCGTGTAGTTGCCGGGCGTGCTGACAGGCAGTGGGTCACTCGTACGGTAGAGTTCCTCGTTCGGCACCTTGTCCAAGGTGTAGGTCCGCGTATCGTCGGGGCCAATGACCTCGGCCGTCACATCCAGGGCGAATTGCGAGTGGTCAGCCTGGGGTACGACCCGGCGCGTCTCAGCGTCGATAAACTGAAACTCCAAGTGTAGCGGCGCGTCGGGGTTATAGAACGGCGGCAAATCATATTGGGCCACCACCGGCGGCATCAAAACCGATTGGGCTGCGGCTTCGATCGGCTGGTAGAAGGCGTCCAGGTTATTGCAGTCCTCAGACGAAATCGACCAAAGGCCGGGGTAGGGGTAGGCGAGTTCGTAGCGCTCGTTGGGACCGCTGACCAGGTGTTCTGTCACGTCGAAGCCGCCGCTATGGGTGTTGTCTACCAGTGTGTGTTCGTTGCCGCTGATGTCGGTATAAGAGAGCGTCACCTTGACCGACGGCTCGAACTTGTTGAAGTTGAAGACAGCTTTCTTCAGATAGGGGTTGACAGCAAAGTTACCACACTCCAGCCGCGCGGCGCGCACTCCGGTGAGTTGTTCCAGAATGCCGCGGAAGGCCGTTGGGATGGCCTGGCGGTTGTTGCTAAGGTCGAGCAGACGGCCGGCATAATGGTTGACGATATTCTGCCAGATGTTGTAGACGCTGGTGGGGTAGGGGCGGCCCGCATCGCGCATCAGCAGAACCCAGATGAAGGTACTGTTGTCATAGCTCTCCGGGCCGGCGGGGTGCTCGGTCAAACAGCGCTGCCGTTCGTCGAAAGGCAGCTCCGCTTCGGGGTCAGCTTGGGCGTCGCGCACGGCCTGGAGGCACTGCTCGCGGGCCAAGGCGATGGTGTCGAAGGTGAAGCCAGCGTTGATCTTTTCTTGCAACCCTACCATGTATTGTCCGGCCGGGTAAGCTGGGCTACACAGGCCGAGGTCGTTGTCGACGCAGGGGATGCCGTCGGTGACGAAAATGATGGCTCGTTTGCGCGGCTGCTCGCCGTCATTCAGCGGCGCGGCGTTGTCGATCATGGCTTTGGCCTGGGCGAAGGCGTCGGACGGGTTCGTCTGGCCCAGGGTAGTGGCACGCACGGAGGCCTTTAGCTGGTCGCGCCGGCTATAGGCCACGTCCGGTTCGGCAGCGTTGAACGGCCCGATCTCCGACAGTGGCAGGTCGACCTCGGCTGTACTGCCATAGGAGATGACGCCCACGCGGTGGATGACCCCGGGGCAGGAGTCAAGAGCGATGTCGGCCATCAAATCGATAGCCGATTGCACGGCGTACTTGCGCTGTTCGGTCGGATCGTTGCCGCTGGCATCGCTCATCGAGGTCGATTGATCGATGAGAAAAACAACGTCAATTGGCGAGCAGGCCTGATAGTCGGCCGCTTCCTGAGCCGTAGCAACCACAGCCGTCAGAGCCAGCAGTAGGCCCAAGAGTAGCAATAGCCAAGATAGATTTCTTCTCATGGCAAGGTTCTCCCTTAACAGAACATTACAATGGTACGCCTCAACGATACATGGCGCGCCAACCTTCACTGGTTCGAAGTGGGCGAAATGGACGACGCAACCGGTGGATCGGCTAGGGAGGTTGTAGCCGGCGCCCGTTGGGCTAGCCACTCATCGAGGCCACGGCGCGGAAAACGCCACGCGCCACCTACCTTGCGACCGGGTAGCCGCCCGTTTTGGGCCAGGCGGTAAACTGTTGAACGGGCTAACCGGAGGTAGTGTGAGACTTCACGTACGGTCAATACTTGATCGGGTTCCACTAGCGGCCTCCTTATGATCTGCAGCTGATGGCCGGTCCAGACACTGCGCAAGGGAATGCACAATCTCCCTTTGACTAAAATATGCGTCCTTTACTCCTATTTCTTACATCGTGTCGAAATCTGTCTTTGATTCATGACATTTGTCACCTTTTGACCATGACATTTGTCACCTTTAACTAACTGTGTTGTTTTTTCCCTCGCTCACATTATACTTGTGTGTGTTCTGTCGCGGTTCGGCCTGTGTATGGGGTACTTTTTGGCCTCCGTGCTGTATTTAGTTAAGCGGCTATTCATTAGGCCAGCCGTTGCAGCATCACACTCTTCAGGAGCAAAGGATGCCGCAAAGTTTCCCGCCCCTCCGCAATTTTAAGCGAGCGATAGCAGATGTTGCGCTGGTCAATCAGACCGCCCAGCTAGAACAAATTGTCCCTGAACTGCTACAGAGCATTGAGCCGATCCTGCTGGCGAATCGACAAAGCGGGCGCATGGCACGGGCCATGGTCGCTGGTCGTTATGCCACCCCCGGCGATTACACGCGGGCTGTCGCCGGCTACTACCAGGCCTGGCAACCGACGCTATTTTGTCTACTAAGCGAGGGGGATGAGGCGTTGTGGACCGAGTTGTTCGCCCGCTTACAGTGTCTCAGCCGGCGCTATCTACGCCACGCCGCTCCGCATTTGATCGATGGTCTGGAAGACGCGGCCACTGCCTGCGCCGAAGAAACGGCCATCGTCATCATGCAAAGCCGCTACCCCTTCGATTGCGACTTCCTGGCCTGGACTTATGCCACATTGCGCACCATCTGCCGGCGGCGCCTCTATCAACAGTGCAACGCGACTGACCTTTTTTCTTACTGCATAATCCAACATGACGTGAGCGAGCTAGGGGCTGAGCAAATTGACGTATGTGACGATTGGCTAGATGAGTTGCTGATGGACGTGTCTGAAGCCACTTCGCGGCTGGCGACCACCAACCGGCGTCAGTTTGCTCGACTGCGTTACTATGAGGGCAAAGATTACGAGCAGATAGCGGTCGAGATGGGCAAGAGCATCAACGCCCTCTATAAACTAAACAGCGATATTTTAGCCAACTACCGGCAACTACTCAGCGAGACGGGCAACCGGTCGAGGGGGCGAACTCATGAGCTGGAATGACGACTGGCCCAAAGAACAGGACAACTGGTCGCAGGAGAGCAATACATGGTCAGACGGGGTAGGCGGCCCACCGCGCCGTCGCTCCCAGAGGCCATTTATCATCGGCGCGCTGGCGCTAGTCATTATCGCCGCGCTCTCCCTGCTCATCTTCCGTAACCGCGATGGCCAGGCGACAGTCGCGACTTCAGTTGCGCCCGTAGGAACGCTACCTATGTCCACGACCGAGGCAACAGCACTTCCGGCCGGCGTGGCCACCGTGCCGACCGCAACGACGATCAGCGAAGCCGTGCCGACGGCAACCAATCTACCACCGACCACCGACATCCAAACCTTTCCTTTCGAAGACCCACTCTACACCCTAGCCATAGACCTTATCAACGAGTCGCGGCGCGAGGCGGGCTTACAACCAGTGGTTTGGGACTCGGTCGCCGCGGAGACTGGCCGGCGCCATGTAGTCGAGATGGCCGAATGGGGCTACTTTAGCCATTGGAATCTGGAGGGGCTAGGCCCGGAACACCGCTACGCTCGCGCCGGCGGCGCCAACGCCGTCCAAGAGAACCTCCACGCCATGGCCTCCATCCGCCCGCCGGACGACTGGCAGGCGGTCATTCGCCAAGCCCACGCGGGCCTGATGGACAGTGCTGGCCACCGCGCCAACATCCTGAACCCGGCCCACACCCACGTCGGCATTGCCATCGCCTATAGCTCCGCCACCGGCCAGATGCGGATGGCTCAAGAGTTCACCAACCAGTACGTCACCCTCAATGAGTGGCTACCGCTAGCGGCCGAGCGGGGGGCGCAGTTAGTGGTCAATGCCGTCATTGCCAGTCGCAACGTCAGCAACGTGCTACTGGACATGGCCTGGGAGCCACTACCGCTGCCGCTGTCGGTCGACGAACTAAACGCTACCAATAGCTATACCGCGGCCGCCCAGAGCTATGATACGCGCGCTGTGGGGGAGACCTTCCGTGAGGAAGTTACCCTGGATAACGCCGGTCGCCCAGGGATCTATCACATCCGCATCTTTGCCGACGTGAACGGCGAGCAGGCACTTCTGCTGGATCATGCGGTGTGGGTGGAATAGACCTGTCACCAATGGCCAGCCTGCCCTACTCAGCGCGCATTGGCCTAATCTAGCCTCTTTTCGTCGACTGTCTCGCTCCGCAGCACCATACTTCCGTGCCACCGCGAACCCGAATCTGTTTCTTCTAACCTTGGCCCGCTACTGGCCATCGCTTGACCCAACAACGACCTCGCGTAAGAATAGTCCATCCGTTTCAACTCTCACCCGGTTTGGCGGCCTCATTGAGGCGGCCGACCGTCCTGCCGATAGGAGGCGCTGGTGGACATCTTTCGCGTTCACAATCGCATCGTCGACGACTACAGCACCTATGTCGATAGCTTCCTCAGCATTAACGACGCCGGCATCCGCGACTACGTTCATCGCGAACTGATCGCCGGGCGGAAGCTCTGGCCCGACGCCCTGCTCCAGCTAAACCCGGCCTATGAGAGGGCCAAGAGCGTCAAGGCCCTGGCCGACGAGGGCCGGCTCCATCCCACCTGCGCCGACATCTTTGTCGGCGCAGGGCCTGCCTATCCGTCGTTCCACCTCTATCGACACCAGACAGAGGCCATTGCCCGCGCCCAAAGCCGGCAGCCCTACGTGGTTACCAGTGGCACCGGCTCCGGCAAGACTTTCACTTACTTTATCCCCATCTTCGACACGGCGCTGCGCGGCGGAACGGCCAACGACCAGGTGCGGGCCATCATCGTCTATCCCATGAACGCTTTGGTCAACTCGCAAGAGACCGCCCTGCGGCAGTTGGCCGACCGCTACCGGCGTCGCTTCGGCCGCGAGATGCCCGTCCGTTTCGCCAGCTACACCGGGCAGGCCAACGACGAGCAGCGTAAAAGCATCCACGAGCGGCCACCCCACATCCTGCTGACCAACTACGTCATGCTGGAGTACATGCTGCTGCGCGGCGCCGACCGGCGGCTGGTGGACAACAGCGCCCTCGACTTCCTGGTGCTCGACGAACTGCACACCTACCGCGGCCGCCAGGGGGCCGATATCGCCCTGCTCGTGCGCCGTCTGAAGGAACGCGCCGGCCGGCCCGACCTGCTGACCATCGGCACCAGCGCCACCATGGCCACGGGTGACGACGCCCAGGACCGGCGGAGCGCCGTGGCCCGCTTTGCCGGCCGGCTATTCGGCACGGACGTGGCACCAGAGAACGTCATCGAGGAGGCACTGCGCCGCGTCATACCCCCCCACCCTGCCCCGTCGCCGGACGAACTGCGCGCGGCGGTGGACAAACTACCCGGCGCCGTCCCGTCGAGCGGATACGCCCCCCACGCGTGGGCGGACTTCGCCGGCCACCCGCTGAGCGCCTGGATAGAGAGTACGTTCGGCCTGCGGGGGCCAGAGAACGACCTGCGGCGGCAACAGCCTATCACCCTGATCGAGGGAGCGCGCCGGCTGGCCGCCGCGTCCGGCCGCCCGGACGACGCAGCCTGGATCGAGCGCTGCCGCGAGCAGTTGCAGCAAATGCTGCTGCTCGGCACCCAGGTCAGGACACCCGACGGCGGCACCGCCTTCGCCTTCAAGCTGCACCAGTTCATCAGCCAGGGCGGATCGCTCTATGCTACGTTGCAACGCCCGCAACAGCGCCACCTGACCCTGACCGGGCAGTACATTGCCCCGGGGCCGGGTGAGCGCCTGCTCTTTCCCATTGTCTTCTGTCGCCAGTGTGGTCAGGAGTACTATAAAGTGCGCCTGGAAAAGGACAGCACCCGGGTCGTGCCCGAACCGGCCAACTTCCGCGCGCCGCTGGACGACGAGACGGCCGACATGCGCTCCGGCTACCTGGTCATCGATCCCGACGGCCGCTTCGACCCCGACCCACTGCCCGACGACTGGTACAGCAACGGCAAGCTGAAGAAACCCTACAAAGATCACGTACCCAGACAGTATCATGCCGCCGGCGACGGGCGTCTGGCCGCGCAGCCGGACAGTGAAACAATCCCCGTCTGGTTCCAGCCGGCCAAGCTGCGCCTCTGCCTCAATTGCGGCGAGAGCTACGACGGCCACGCCAGCGAAGCGGCCAAGTTGGCCCGCTTGTCCAGCGCGGCGCGCAGCACGGCCACCACCCTGCTCAGCCTGTCCGCGGTCGCGGCCATGCGCACCGAACCCGACCTGGCCGAAGAGGCGCGCAAGCTCCTCAGCTTCACCGACAACCGCCAGGACGCCTCGCTACAGGCCGGCCACTTCAACGACTTCGTCCAGGCGATGCAGATTCGCGCCGCCCTCTACCAGGCGTTGCGCGTCGCCGGCGAGCTGTCGGAAGAGAAGGTCGCCCACGCCGTGCTGGACGAGATGGGGCTGGAACTGGACAGCTACGCCCGCCAGGAGGGACTCGACCCCGCCAGCCCCCAGGCCCGCCGGTCGAGAGAGGCGTTGCTGGAGATCATCACTTACCGCCTGCTGGAAGACTTCCGGCGGCGCGGCATGATCATCCAACCCAACCTCGAGGAGAGCGGCCTGCTCCGCGTCGGCTACTTCGGCCTGCAGGAGCTGGCGGCGGCGGAGCGGCGCTGGGCGGCCGTGCCCTATATGCGCGACCTCGACCCCGCCGGGCGGGCCTTCGTCCTGACAACCGTGTTGGACGAGATGCGTCGCCGGCTGGCCATTGACGCGCCCATGCTGCGGCGCAAGAAAGACCGCGACGAACTGAAGCAGCGCGCGGCCAACCAACTGGCCGCGCAGTGGGCCTTTGCCGAGGACGAGCACCCCCGCTACCCCAGTCTGCTCGTTCGCCCCGACGCCCCCTCCGCCGGGGGCAACGTCAGCTTCTCCAACCGCAGCGCCCTCGGCCGCTGGCTGCGCGAGTGGCCGGGCGTTGACAAGGAGCGCCGGCCCGCGGCCGACGTCGCCGACGAAGTCGCCCACGCCCTCATCGACAACCTCATCGACTGGGGAATTGTCGACCGGGCCCGCGCCGAAGTCGGCGACGTGGAAGGCGTGCGCATTGCGCCGGGCATCCTGCTATGGCGGCTGGGCGACGGCCAGCCGGCGCGCTGGCCGCTGCGCCGCCGGCGGGTCGGCGGCGACCGCTACCAGGAGATCGCCCCGTCGCCCAACGCCTTCTACCGCGACTTCTACACCCGCGACGCCACCCGCCACGCGCTGCAGCGCATCCAGGGCGCGGAACACACGGCGCAGATCGGGGCCAGGGATCGGCAGGATCGCGAAGACAGGTTCCGCGCCGGCCGGCTGGCCGTCCTCTTCTGCTCGCCGACGATGGAGCTAGGCGTCGACATCGCCGACCTGAATGCCGTGCATCTGCGCAACGTGCCGCCGACGCCGGCCAACTACGCCCAGCGCAGCGGCCGCGCCGGCCGCGCCGGCCAGCCCGCCCTGGTGCTGGCTTCCTGCGCCGACGGTAATAACCACGACCAGTACTACTTCGCCCACCGCGAGAAGATGGTCGCCGGCGTCGTCGCCCCGCCGCGCATCGAACTGGCCAACCCCGACCTGCTGCGGGCCCACGTCCATGCCATCTGGCTGGCCTACACCGGCATCGACCTCGGCCGGTCGATCCAGGAACGGGCCATCGACGTTGAGAACGAGCCGCAGTTGCCGCTCAGGCCGGAAGTGCAGACGCAGATCGCCCTGACCCCGGAGCGGTTGGCGGCCTGTCGGGCCACGGCCCAGCGGGTGCTCGACGCCTGCCGCCTCGACCCGACCGATGCCGACTGGCTGACCGCGACGTGGATCGACGACCTGCTGGCCGAAGCGCCGCGGGCGTTCGACCACGCCTTCGACCGCTGGCGCGAGCTGTTCCGCCAGGCCTCGGCGCAACTGGACGCGGCACTGGACGGCGTGCGCACGGCGACGCGCAAGACGGGCAAGGAGAGCCAGGACGCCCGCCGCGACGCCGAACGGGCGCAGCGCGAGGCGCAGCGCCAGCTCGACCTGTTGAAGGGCGAGAACCTGCGGCCGGAGGAGTCGGACTTTTACCCCTACCGCTACCTGGCGGCCGAAGGCTTCCTGCCCGGCTACAACTTCCCCGCCCTGCCCGTCCGCGCCTACGTCGGCCGCTCCGGCAGCGACGGCGAATACATCGCCCGGCCGCGGGCGCTGGCCGTAACCGAGTTCGGCCCGCACAACATCATCTACCACAATGGCGCGCAGTATCGCGTCCGGCAGGCGGTGCTGCCCATCGAGCAGCCGGAGAAGCGCTTCGCCCGCGCCCGGCTGTGTGGCGCTTGCGGCTACTTCCATGACGGCGAGCGGGTCAATGACTCCCTGTGCAACAACTGCGGCGCGCCGTTGAACAACGCCGACGGCGGCCGCTACTACGAGAGCCTGCTGGAAATGCCCATGGTCAACACCCATCACGCCCGGCGCATCACCGCCGAGGAAGAGGAGCGCACCCGCCAGGGCTACCGCACGGAGACGGTCTTCCAGTTTGCCGACGTGGACGGCCGGCCGCGCCGCCGCCTGGCCGCCACGCGCGACGGCCACGGGGCGGCCTTGCTCGGACTGGTCTACGCGCCAACCGCCCGCCTGTGGACCATCAACCACGGCCTGCGGCGACAGAAAGACGACACCGGCTACCGGCTCGACGTGGCCACCGGCCGCTGGCTGGGGAGCGGCGAGGAACCGGCCACCCCCCACACCCCGGCGCGCGGCAACGTGCGCCTCTACGTCCAGAATACGGCCAACATCCTGCTGGTCTATGCCCCGACGCTGCAAGCCACCCCGGCGGCGCTGGCGACGCTCCAGTACGCGCTGGCCCGCGGCGTCCAGGATGTCTACCAGGTGGAAGGCAACGAACTGCACAGCAGCCTGATCGGCCGGAACGACCGCCTGGCTATCCTGCTGACCGAGGCCACCGAGGGCGG
>CXWK01085401.1_pt1 | contig 38896 bp, 60 predicted proteins | sample 590851 | NCBI WGS metagenome assembly CXWK01 (sample SAMEA3498364, study PRJEB10139) | wastewater metagenome | biome: wastewater treatment plant; material: activated sludge | place: Denmark | collected 2014-08-01
ACTCCTACTCCTACTCCTACTCCCACCCAAACTCAAACTCCAGCTCAAACCCCCACTCCAACTCAAACTCCTACTCCAACTCCTACTCCCACTCAAACTCCTACTGCCCCAACTCCTACTCAAACTCCTACTCCAATATAATGTGTTAATGTTAGCTTTTTGGATCATTGTGCTTTTGTTGGTAGTCCATGTTTCCAAATAAACATGTCCACAATAGAATCTGTATTAAGCCATGCTTGTGTTGTAGGTTCTATCTCTGCCTCCGAACTAAATCCATTCTTCAAGCAATCAGAGAATCTTTTGCTGTCTGCTACCCAACTAGCATCCTTCATCTGAAAGAACTTGTTGCCTACAACTTTCTCAACTTCTCCAACCATATGGTATGTAACTGTTCTAATAAACAGCTTTTGCCCCACAAAGTCCTCTAAATTTGATACATCGATCTTTTCATCAGTACTCAACTGATCTTTTATAAGTTCGTAAGTCTCATCACTTACTTGTATAGTTTTTGTCATAACTTCCTTTAAATAATTAATTAAACCCTTCTGACTCTTAATAACCACTCAGTCCTCCAAAAACATCACATACCAAACAGGTATGCCACCAAATAATAACCAATTAGCCCCTAATAACCACTCCCCCATGAAGGCTAGGATCACAAGCGGAATAATATATGTGGCGAGTAAAGCGATTAGTAGTTTAGTTCTAGTCATTTGAACCTCCCAACCCCGCTAATCTCGTGTTCCATTTCTTTTGTAACACCTTTAACTGACACGTCCTTCCACCACCCGCATCTTTGGCACCCTCTAAGCTCCCCGCCTGTCTCCACCCAAGCTACCGCTTCCACCATATACTTGTGTGGGAATATCGCCCTTGACGCGCTACACTGCACGCAGGGTTCTTCCCATTTGGTTTTATTGTCCTTGCCATCTTTAGGACTTAAAGTCCTCTTAACACCATTTACAAGTTGATAAAAGTAATTCATCCAAGCCTCTTTTCTATTCTTTCTAAGATCTCTTTAATTTCGCTCAAAGTGTCCGTTACACTAAGAGCTACTAGCAACTCTGGCTCTGGCACTGAAGTTTCTAGTGCCTCTTTCTTCTCTTTTCTACCCATCATTCTCTTGTATCCCTCAAGAAGAAACTTTCCTTGCTGAATATAAAATAGTGTGCTTGGCGAGCAGCCAAAAAACCTAGCTGCCTCAGACTTACTGTGTCCACGCTCCAAGTAGCTTTTAACCTCATTAATAAACTCTTGCGTTACTTTTGTCTTTTTCTTTCTTTTCATAAAAACTTTCTGTAGCTACCATTCTGATAAGCTACCCAAGGATTAAACCCTTGCTCCAAATATATACTATACGCACAATCTACATTTTTATACTCATCCACCAAGTCCTTTAGGCTACAGCCTTGTTTATCGCCATGATAGTATTCATTGACCTGAAAGATCCCAACATCGAGGCTATGTCCTTTATTGAGATTTAGGCTTTCTTGCCTAAGTCCGGACTCTGCTCTTGCTACTGCTAGAGCTAACTTACAGTCCTTATCAAACTTAAAACAAATGTAATCTTCTATTGGTAACTTGTAAGGATCAAACTCTTCGACTCCTGCTGCTCTGGCAATACTACCCAACGCAATAGGTACTGCTGTTGGTTTCTTTTTTATCACAAAGATCTTTTGCGTTGTAATTATAATTGGAGACTGAAAGTACATTTCATAGCTATTAAATACTTTATTGATAAAGTTTAATAGGAAAGGAACACAAATTAGCAAAGCTAGGAATAAAAAAACCCCTAGTTTAACAGGGTATAAGTTGTATTTAGTTTTAAATCTTATAGGTTTCATATATTAATCCTAACTTTCGTCTAACTGTTTTAAACATATTTTGTCCTCGTGCCTCCATCCTCGTAGCCCCGCTAAAGGAAAACCAAGTTGGAGGCATGGGGACAAAACCCCATGTCCTGTCCTGAAACGGTCTTTACTTCGCCACAATCTCATCTATGTCGAGATTTAATTCATCCTCAAAAGGATCTCCTCCCTCAAACAACGCCTCCAATCTAATACTTACCTTCCCATACTCTGCGAACACCTCTTTGTTCTCTTTTGGCGGCGAGGCTACTACAGTATATTCCGTATCTAATCCCTCCCCTTTCCTAGTCACTGTTATGTCGTACCCCCTAGGATCGCCAAAATCCGGATTAAGCTCAATGTTCTCTAAATACATCTGTATGCCTATCTGATTAACCTGTAGTATCTGTACACTTTCCGTAGCATAATTCCATACAGGAAATGCTATGAACTGCTTTGCTCTGTCTTCCCCGCTTCTGTAACCTTGAGGAACATCTCTAATACTTTCTACTCTATGTGGCATCCTTTTACCTTCCTGCCCATCTGTCCACCACTCCCAACCAGCTATAGCATCATCCAACGCCCTGAACTTATTAGCACCATCCTTAAACTTCATATAATTTGAAGTTCCTGCGCTCTTGAAATTATTTGGTAAAAATCCCATTATATTAATCCCTTTCTTGACCACATATCATTAAGTATGTGATTAAACTTTATATCTTTACCCATATTGTAGCCCCTTATCAAGTCCATATCTCCCGACTTTCCAAGATCAGCCATAACTTCTGTTTTGTAATCACTCCCCAGCTCCCCCCTGCTCACAGCTTTTGATACTGCTTGTTCAATTATTACCTCCCCCAAAAGATCCCTGTCAAAAAACCCCTGCGCGGCATCATTTCTAAACATAAAAGGCACATCATTTTGCATGTTCCCCCCTAAAGCTGAACTTAGTAAACGTGGTAAGCCATTCTCTATAAAGTGATAAAAATTTACATCCATGATGTTATTTGATATAGTCTGCATAATGTGACCTTTCCACTGTAGGGCTTTTTACCTCTTGAGGTACTTTGACCGTAACAGTTTGGAAAACATATACTAAAAACAAACTAAACCATATAGCTTTTACAGCCTTGACCAGCCAATTGCTACTTGGTTTTTTTTGTTCTACTCTTTTTGTCTTTACAATACTTGCTACTCTTTTTCTCTGCTTCTGTCTTTCCTCAAAGGCTCTTGCAGTAAGAGTATAGTCATCTTTTCTTGGTCTTCCTCTTCCTTTGTAAGAATTTCGATTAATGACTCTTAAAAGATCCTTTCTAATAAGACCATCCTTAGTCTGCTTAAAGTCACTCATCTTCATCCTCCACTCTCTCAACTACATACCTAGGTTTCCCATGAACGGTCACTACAACTGGTAACTGCTTTAAGTACCTGTATATATTGCCCGCGAATTCTCGTATATTTATTTTGTTCATAAGTGTATTGTACCCCACAGGATTGTGGGTGTCAACTACTAAATTTACTACTAAAAACGCCTACGTCATAATCGCCACTCACTTGTTCATTCAATCGGGATTGTTCTTTGATATAGCATACGTTATCTTTATTGTTGAAAATTACCATGCGCTCATGCAATGACCTTTTACAGTCAAAACAGTAGGTTCTCGTAGCTTCTACAGGATACCCATTAACTTTAAACAAAGAATTTATCTTAACCTTAGATGCTTTATGTTCCCTTTTTTCCAATTTGTGTTTCAGATCCTGTTTTACAATTCCGTTAAAGTCCTTTTCTTTGTTATCATTAAAATAATTGTTAAACAAAAGGTTAGGAAACTCTGTGTTATCAAGCTGTTTTTTTGCCTTTTCCCATTCACTCATTGTTGCCTCCTAAATTAATTAAATTGTCTGGTTTTACTAAAAACTTTTTCTCGTGTTCTGATAATGGGCATAGTGAAATGTCGTGTTCGTTTCTCGTTACCTTGTATCTAATAGCACTACGAATAAAGGCTACGTTCAACACTGCCCCATCTATTGCGACAAAACGCGCGTTTATACGGTCTGCCTTCAGTATAGCTTGCATTTGAGCCTCGGTAACTTTGAATTCACCGGCATCACCAACATCTAAGTTCCACCAAACACGTACTTCAGACTGTTCTTGCATCTACTACACCCCCTCTTCTGTTATTTAATTTTTTAGCTTCTAATAAAAATTTTGCCCTATCCCTTTTCACCCAGTTTCTGAGGGCTGAGTCATAATCTTTGTATTTCTTACCAGTTTGCGCCAACCATAACCCCATACTTTCTTTAACATCTAAAACAAAAGCTACAGGTACACCATAGTCTTGAGATACTCTCTCTATTAATGTGTCATCCAGTTTATTAAAAGAATTGTATTTAAGTGTAGGAGTGTCTCTCTCTCCTATACTAACCTTATCTATACTAACCTTATCTATACTCTGCGGTAGTTCTACAGTAGTACTACTGTAGTTCTCCTGTAGTTGGTATAAACCTTGCTGTGACAGCGTTAGAGATTTACTTTCTTTGGGAAATTGAGTTGAGGCTTCGTGTGTTTCCCTTACATTATTGTGGACGTTCCAGTGAGTAATTACAATTACCCCCGATTCAAACGGTATAACAAACCCCTTAGTAACTAGGACTTTTAAATCGTCTGCCGGAGCATTTACCATACGCATAATTAACCTCGGGGATACAAAGCCCCTAACGTCAGCATCCAAGCATAAGTGAAAGTATAAGGCTTGTGCGGATAAGGACATATCTAAAAATTCATCTGTCCTTATGACATCTTTACTAAACATTCTTTTTTGGGCCATTCAATAACTCCTCAAACCCAAAAGTCCCCCTTGCATTGAGGTAATGACACTCCATATGCAGAGGGGGCTTCTAGGCTTAAATTTACTTTGAAATAGGAGTGTCATTATTTGAATGATACATCTTCTTCTCATACGAATCAAACAACATATATTGATGCGTTAATTACACGAAAGCTGTTTTGTGCTATAATACCCGCACCTTTTCACATGGAAAATGGAAAAAGAGGGCGGTAAAAACAACAACATACTATGTTTCTACCGCCTTTTCGTCTTAAAAGCCCCTACGTCTAGGATTCCTGCTCTTGATAACTCTTGCTGAATATGAGTTGCGTTTAGCACTTGCTAAATCTCCCTCTTTTACGCGTTTAGCTGCTATGTTTTCATGGGCGCGTGCGTGATCGTTTATGCACAGTAGCTGTCCGTTATCCACAGAGTTTCTACCCCCATCACCTAATGGAATAATGTGATGGCATTCTAAGTAAAACCCCTGATTCCAACTTCTGCTACATATCTCACATCTAGCCCCCGCCCGCTTAAATATCTGCCCGCGTTGGAACTCGTTAAATCCAAGCACGGCTAACGATAACAGTACAAGTGAGCATATAAACTTAAACATTTGGCACTCTCCTTTATGTTTTTAAGGTGCTTTTATGTGTTGGAATTGATGGGGATCGAACCCATATTATTTGCCGTGTAACAACTCCATAAAAAGGCTAGTGTCACCTAGCCTTTTACGTTGACGATTATCTGCAATGTACTTGCGAAGCAAATCAATGACTGTGTTTATACCCCATAACTGTAATATCATAAAGGAATCCTCAAGACTATTACCAGCCTGTATGGACAGTAGAAACACTAGCAATGCCGGTGCTAAAAACACAAGAGTGTTTTTGAGCCATTTAGATACATCTGCCCTGTTTAAATCAAACCTGCCACTTTTTTTATTCATCATAAACCTATCACCTCCCAAGTAGTCTGTTTAATAGCTCACTTGCAAGCCTTTTAGAATCAAAGCTTGCGAGTCTTCTGCCATCCTTTTCATTTCTGTACCCCTCTAACTCATCTTCTAGCACTGTAACTTTAGCTTTGCATTCTGTGAGTATGGACTCGTACCTTATGTGTGCCTCCTGAGACTCTAGGCTTTGTTCAGAGAAGGATTTTTGCAGCAGCATGTAGTCTATATCCTTTTGCTTGATAGAATTGCTTGTGGAGGATTCTAGCGCCTTGTAACTTTGAAGGGACTTATCCAACTCTGCCTTAACAGCAATGAGTTCATCAATCTTGTTTTCTAGGTTGTTTTCTAGGACTTTTATGCGCTTCTTGCATTCGTCGTCTTCCTCCTGTGGTTTATAGCGCAACCACCCAAGTACATTATCATAAGTGTGGTACTGCTCATGCGGCAGACTTCCCACAGGATAGTTTGCGTCAAAAGAAGTAAAGTCGTTAATGTCTCCTGTTATGAAAATGGCTACATGCCCCCATTCACCACCCCCCCAAAATACAATATCCCCATACTTAGGAACTCCTGTAGGGGTGTTGTCAATCTTTTCAAAATACTGATCCCACTTGAAGTTTCTATATACTTGCTTTGCACTTGGCGCGGCTAGAATAGACTTATCTTTTAATCCCAAAACCTCATACACATAGAAGTGCATAAGATCCATACATTGTGTGCCGTAAAATCCGTCAAAGTCTACTGCTTTGTTTGTGTACTTCTTTATAAACTCTTGTAAAGTCATAGTTTGCTCTTCAAGTCCAAAAGAACGGCAATAATAGCCCCAACTAAGCCCAACACTAAGTATTCTACCACTTTTATTACTCCATTACTTGTCGGTCTAAACTCTTGTGCTAAAAGTGCTACCTTTCCATCAACGTACTCTTTTGAGGCAAAGTGGTTATCAATCTTCACATTCAGATCAGTAAGCGTTTTATTAATGTTGTTAATTGATTCTCTAATATATGAAACATTACCCTCTAGGGCAACTATCCGGTTTTTATTTTCCCAAACCAAACCCTCAAGATTAAAGTTAACTGTTTTTTCTTTCTGGTCAGCCATTGCCTTTTATACCTCTCCTCGTATAGCTTCTTAACAAGCCCTGATAAAAGAAGGTTCTCTTTGATAAGAAAGTCAACCTTCGTACTAAGTTCGCCAAGACTTCCTGCATCATCTTTTTTTTTATGTCACTTATAGCCAAGTGGTTAGGCATTAGCTACCCCAGATAACTTTTTAATATTAGCGTTGGTAACTTCAGCAACTTTCTTTAAATTAGCTTGGCTTATACTCATAAACTTTTTTATGCTAGTAGGAGATATGGCAACCTCACATGCTACCGCTACGGTGTAAGTGCTTTCACTAGACCAACTCCAGTCTACCGTTGCGTCGTTAGTTGTATATTCATGATGGTTTGTGGGGTATCCTGTATCCTCCGCAAGCTTAGTAAATCCAGAACCCTCGGTAATATCGTTAGATCCGTCTTTAGAAACATAACCGTAAGCTACGTTTGAAGCATTAGCAAAAGCGGATAAAGTTATTGTTATACCTGTTTGCGCACCCGAGTTAGTCCCCCCAAGACTCTGTACTATGGCGCTAGAACCATTAGTACCCCCTGTATTGATTCCTGTAAATCCTGTCCCAGCATAGCGTATATGTGTTTGCGTAGCTACACAGTCTATTACAGCATCTTCAGTAACAGCACCAGATTCTAAAGACCTAAAGAGCGTAACGCGTTTGAAATTATCGCCAGATAGTTGTGTGGCAACTTGAGTCCATGTTCTGGTAGTCCCCGATATAGTTGGCAGTGCAGCTGTGCCGGAAGTAACCCTGTTCCATACAGAAATTAGCATTAGCTGGTTGGCATCTGAGGCTAGACTACTTATAGTGCCACCTGTGGCACTGTTGACCCCTAGTAAGAATTTAGCTGTAACTGCAATAGCCATTTACGCATGTTCCACTATCACAAGCTGTGGATTGAAGTACATTCTGTCAGCATGTGTAGCGACTCCTACAATTACTACCGCATCGTCTGTTGCGCTTGGGGCTGTTTGAGACAGCGTGTTCCCTGTTGTTCCAGTCACTGTAAGATATATGAACCCCCCAACTGTCCAAGCCCATGTGTCGTCTCTGATAAACCCATGCATCAAGTAATTGCCTGTAGCATCTGCACTTATTGTTGCATCCGCACATATAGCTACGATTTTGGATGTTGCTATAGCATCTGCATCACCAAGTTGCATCTCTCCATCCCCATTTATATAACACACATCCCCTATAGCTTGATTTTCATTAGCTACAAATCTTGCGATTGTTCCGCTAACAAGATGGTCTGCTGCTGGTGCTGGAGTGAGCTTTATGCCAAGACCGTTGGGTATTACTGCTCCTGCACCCTTTGGGGTTAGGTTCATGTCTATGTTGGTATCCCCGCCTGTAGCACTTAATATAGGCCCTGTACCTGTAATAGCGTTAGCTACCGTGAATTCATTAACCGCACTTGCAGTTTGGTCTATTAATAGGATTTCGTTATCGTTTCCATCTCTTATACCCTTACCATCAACTAGATCTATATTTTGAGTTAACGAAACTGTGGTTGCTGTAATATCTGTGTGCGCCCCTGCTTGGCTGTGTTGGCTCAAGATACCGTCTACCATGTCATTCCACATATCAGCAGTTATTAGCACCTCTACAACCGCACCTGCTAAGTGGGCTTGTGCAGTCCCCTCAACACCTCTGACTGCGGAAACAATATTACTCCCACTTACTACGCCAACAATGGTTTCTTCCAGTGATGGTGTTTTCGTGCCACTGGAGCTTACCCTATCTATTACTATTTCTACGCCTGTGTCTGTTGGCAGCCCTGTTGTAGAAGCTAGCGGGATTGTGGTTACTGAAGCATCAGAAACACCCGCCGAGCCAATCTGCCCTACCCACTTCCTTGCACCTTTTTTAAATAAGTCTGTATTTGCTGCCGCCATATCGCCTTTCTAAAACAAAAAAGACCGCTAATAAATGCGGTCTAGCCAGCTACTCTTGCTGGTAAAGATACCACTATATTATAGCCTAAAGCCCCCAGTGTCAACTTGTCCATGAACTTGGTAGCCTCCTTCTAACCACTGTTCCTTTTCCTTGGATAGACAGCACTGTAAAGTCTGTATCTGCTGTTGTAGAAGAGACTTTGAACTGTATATTGTAAAGCTTTGCTCTTTTCCTTATCGCCTTTTTCACCGTAGACTGTGTAAATGTAGAAGGTGCATCAAGTAGATATAACGCCCAAGCGTCCTCGCCACCAGATGCGCTAGCCTGTGTTTCTGTAAAATGAGCCTCCCCAAATAAGTCTGTTCCTATACCTGTATTAGACCCGAAGTTAGTTATTGTTGCTGTTGCCACTGTCGAAAAACTATTGTTCTTGCCTATACCAAGTACCTGAAAGTTCACTACACCCTTGGGGTTTCCAAGCTCTAAAACAGCCTCTTTCAGATTAAAAATATCGGTTTTCACCTTAGAAACAGGTAAAAGTGGGGAAAGATAGGATTGAGAAAACGCGCCCCCAAGATCGTTTAAAATGTTCTCTGATAGCTCTATAAGTCTTGTACCGCTAGTAGGTACATAAAGCAGCCTTGTGCTACCTGTGGTATCTGTATATTCTAAGAATTGTCTAGCACCTATAGACCAGTCTACTGCCCAGTTAGACCTTTCATCATCCCATACGATAATTCTATCGTTTGTAGTTCCTGATGTAGGGACAGAGATAAAGACTTTAGCGTCATAGTAGTAGGCACATACCCCACTCATACCAGCGCCAGATAAGCTTCTCCAATAAGGTCTGATATTTTGAGACTTCTCACCGGTTCTTAGTATTCCGTAGTAATTCTTTTCCGCACCCAAGTCAAACCACCCTTTTCTATTAGGAAATGCTAGGTTGTTTGGTGTGTTTACCACACCCAGTACAGACTCAGTACCAAAAGAGCCTACAACCTTAGTCGCACTCGGTACAGAGAAAGAAGTGTCGCCCACTGTTGCACTAGAAATTGTGATTTGCCATACAGCCCCCCTTCCATCCGGTGTTTTGGCAAGAACTGTGGCAATGCCAGAACCAGTTCCAGACTGGTAATGCTTTACCGCAATAGGTATTTCCCTGCCCCCTTTTTCTAGGTTTATCCAACCCCCGCCGTAGAAGTCTGAAAATGTCCCTATAAAGTTGCCTGTACCTGAAAAGTACACCTTATACATATCATTAGTGTTATTAGTCGCCCATATCCTATTGCCTGATACGCACATAGATATAAACTTGGGCGCGCCAGTTGTGTTGTCGTCTGGTACTTCAATATATGAATTTATGTCGCTAGTCCCATCATCCGTAAGGTTTGTGACTTCTGAGTTACCAAGCAGATTCTCATATCCCGACTGATCTGATATGTAAACTTGGTATCTCGTAGCACCGGATACACTATTCCAGCTCCAAACCACCTTATCTGTCCCAGCAACCCAACTATCCCTTTGTTTGTTTACCGTTATAGAAGCCTCTGTAGAGCCTGTGGTCTCTCCTACATCATTTAAAGCTGTTACCGTACCATAATAGGTATAAATACCACTGGTAAGACCTGAAGCCACCAAGGAGGCTGTTAAACCTGCTGGAGCATCTATTTCTGTATAGCTTGTAAGGTTAGTACCGTTATATCTCGCTAACGCGTCTGTACCATTGGCTATGTATAAATAGCCCGCAATCTGCATAAAATAACACTGTAATCCTGCTGTAAAAGAAGCTCCTGATATAGCTGTCAACGTGCCGCCATCAGTGGACTTATAAGCACTCCCATTGGATATAGTTATCAGTTCTGTTGTGCCGTCTGCTTTTACAAACTCTTGCGCCCCATCTATTGTGGAGGCATGAGAAGCCCCATAGTACCCTGTACCCCAGCGTGTTTTCCATAAACCATCTTGAACTTGAATAAGGTTAGTGCTTTGTGCTGCAAACTTGGGATTCATTCTAGCTTCTTGCACAAGAGACGAACTGCCCCCCTTAAAGTCGTTGATGTCTATAGTGTTCTCTCTTTTTCTTGTGGAACTCTGAGCAAACTTCATCTTTTAAACTCCCCAGCCATCATCTAGTGCGTTTTCTACTGCATTGTCCTGATACCAATATGGTGTGATGTTTCTTGTTTTCATTCCCTCCATCTTTTGTGTAGCTATGGTAAGCGAAGAAGTATCACCCTCATCTTTTTTTAGCTCTGAAAGAGCGTAATAAACAGCAAACATCGGATCGCTCATTTCAAAAGTGTCTGTACCTGTGGTTAGCTTTGTTGCATTCTTGTAATACTCATAGTGGATAGTTAGTCCCGCATTTATAGAGCTTGCAAGGTTTGGGTTAAACTCTAGTGTTGGTGAGGTATCCATAAGAAAATAGCACCATTTGCCTAGATCATTTTGTAATAACTGTGCCTGTTCTTGCGTGATTACCTTATACGCTGTTTTGTTTGTTCCTGAACCTAGCCAAACATACCCGCTAGCGGGAAACTTAAAGTTTGTGGGGCAAGTATAGGAAGTATCAGCAGCACTTGTGGTTTTGTCCCCATCTGCCGCATCTGCCAGTTTTACAAACAATTCTTTCCAAAATACCCCTTCTTCATGTTCCCATAAGTTCTTAGCTATATTTAGAAGTGCTAACCATACAGTATAGTCAGCGTCACCCTCGGAAGGAGGTGTTTCATCTGACTCATAAAGTGTGTTTATGTATTCTATTGCATCGTCAACATCAACAATTAGTCCTGCCATATTACCTTTCTAAAAACAAAAAAGACCGCTCGTTTCTGCGGTCTAGCTGGTTACTCTTACCAGTAAAGATACTTCTATATTATACCAACTTGGTGGAAGTATCAAGCGTGTTTCTAAACTTAACTGGTTTAGCTTGTGCATAAGTCTTGTCTTCTATTCTTATTGATTTTGGTTTAACTAGACTAATTTCAGCTTTTGGTAAAGATTTTAACACTAGCTTTTTAGGCTTTGATACGGCGTTCTTTGCTAAAGCTACCTTTATAGCCTGCACTTTAGATGCCGAAACCCTAACACCTCTAGCCTTTTTAGCTTTAGACGAACTCGCCTTTGACTTTGCTTGCGTGAGCGCATCTAGTTGCTTTTCTGCTTCCTGCGCACTCAGAATGCCAAGCTCATACATCTTATAAATATCGTTGGCTTTAGCTGTGATAGCTGAACTGTATTTGCTTTTAGCTTTCTTATCCAACTCTGCATTGCCAGTCAATTTTAGTTCTGGTAACTCCCTGTCTTTCTGGACACTTTTCACCTGCCCATCTTCGTAGTAGAACACCTTACTGGAGGACTCTTTAATGCCCGACCCTTCGTTTCTTAATTGATCTTTTAAGTCTTCCTCCGCCCTGTTGCTCTCTCTGCCCGCTAGTATATCCTGAATAGAAGTATTACCGCTTCTTACCGCCTCAAGCTGGTTGTCACTAAGCTTTACTTGTCCTGTCAAACTCTTATTTCTGTCATATAATGCTTTACCACTTAGCTTATCAATATCCTGTGCTTGTTTTGCAATGTTAGACCTTGTGCCGCCACTGTACCTAACAGGAAGTTCAAATGCTTGTAATAGTGCTTGCTCTCCACCTGCCTTACCAGTTGCATAATCTATACCTTGTTTGCTAAAGGCTGGCACACCTGCAAGAGTCATAAGCTCCCCGCCAATTCCTGCTACACGCTGACCTGCGGGTATATCATTACCGTACTTGTCCGTACCACGATAGCCAATGGGCTGACCTCTATAATCGGTATCTGTAATAGCCCCTATCCCTACCCCTAATGGAACGGATAGTCTATTCCTAACAAGTCTTGGGATGACAGATAAATCACCTTTTCTTAGTGCTGAAAGCACATCTACAGGAAGCCTAATAAAGTCTGCACCTGTCCCAAAAGGTCTAATATACCTCTTTTGACCATCCTCTGTATAACCAGCCTCAATATTAAATTGATTACCCGCATCATTTTCAAACGCCCAGTGACCGCTAGTAAGCTTGTTTACAGCATTCATAGTCACATAAGCACCTATAAATGTTGCTAAGAATCTTCTGTATGGTGCTAATGTGGGATCTTTTAACTTTAAAACCGATTTAGGTAGGTTCTTAGCTAGGTTTATATTTGTCCTAGCCCAGTCCGGTGCTAAAATCGTTGTTCTTAAAAGGTTTTGCATATCACGGCTATTACCTAGCTCCTCCCAATTAAACCCCCCAAACACATCGTTTGTAAACTTAGCCGCGCTTTTACCTGCCTCCTGCTCTGGCATGCCACTCTTTATAAAACCATCGTAAACCTCTTGGTACTTCTGAAGCTTTAGGGCAGGCAGCATTTTATCAAACAAAGCCACCTCAAACAGTTCCCCCCACTTCTCCCCAAACTTGCCCTTAAAGTCCTGTGGCATGTCTAAAGCACCCTTAAACTCACTTGTGCTAAGGGTTAGGCCATTCTTAATAGCTGCTGGAGCTTTTGTTAGTTCGGTATCCAAGAACTTCTGTGCAGAACTTGGGTTTAGCATATACTTAACCCCTGTATACGCCCCCTCTAGTGGGTTTTTAGATGCTAAAACATTACGCGAAAGGATATTAAAACCGTGTGCGTTAAGAGCCGTCTTTGGCACACCGAAGGACAGAAGCCTGTTCTTTGTGGCAGAAGTCCAATCAGCAACACGTTCTAGCCATTTAAAGTTAGCGTCCCCAAGGTAATTGTTAATCTTTTCCGCTATCTCCGGCGGTGCTTTATAGTTACCGTTGTAAGTCTTACCGTTTATGTTAGAGCTAATCTTCGGGAATCTGTCGGGATTTACAGTCACCCAACCCCTCGGAGCTTTATTTGCTGGCAATATCATACCCTCGTCTGCAAGCTCCTTAAAATACCTGTGGTCTGCTATAGCCTTCTGTGTAGCCTGCTCATAGACCTTGACAATATCTGATATTTTTTCGAACTTGGGTGTTAGACCCGCATTTATCCCTTCTTGGTAGTTTTTAAATATCGCCTCCTTAGTAAAAGATGGCTTAGTTCCAAGACTTCTAAATACTTTTTCTACTTCTTCCGGAGGGTTTTTCCAAATCTGTGTTAAATAGTCCTCTTTATAGTTAAAGTCAATCCCCTCTTTTTGTAGATCATTGTACTTACTATCAAAGTAACCTTTTAGGTCTTTAAATCTGCCTGTTTTATTCCCCGCTTGAAACTCTAAGACACCATTTATACCTTTGGAGTCTAAGTCTGAAAACTCCTTACTTTTCAGTAACCCTTCAACATTTGAAGCTCTGCGGCTGTTTACCCATCTAGCAAATTTATTGAAAACGTCATCAGTTCCGATTGCTGACATTGCCTCACCCCTCACAATGCTATCCGCGTCTGCTTTTAGTTCTACAGTATTAGGTTTGGGTTTGTAGTTTCCAAGACCGTACATATCAGGTTTATTTTTTATGCCGTACTCCGCGATCTCGTCAAGCTCACTTAGTGGTAACTTATTTACGTTCTTTATACCCGCAACGGCTAAGGCACCCAAAGCACCCTTCTCACTGTTATATCTCACCTTCTGTTTACCGTCCTCTTCGTAAACCTCAACACCCGCAAGACCGCCAAAAACAGGCTGCGTAACCGTGTCCTGTGTCTTTAATGGGGGTTGTTCATCTCCCATGTATGTAAACTTTATGTTTCTATTAACCTTAGTCGTTGTTGTAGGAGTCTTTGCAATTCTTTTGTTTAAAGTGTCGTAAGTTAGTAACTTGCCTGTACTGTCTTTTAATCTTAAAAACCTACCGTCTGGAGTCTTATCTAATACTTCCGCATTGCTAATGTACCGAGTCGTTTTTGCATCTGCCCCCTTAGCGACCTGCTTTAACACAGCACCTGTTAGCTTCTTTCCGAGAAGACCAGCTGCATCTAATACACTTGGTGTCAAAAAGCTTGCTGCCATTTGTGACTTATCTAGTTTAGGATCAAGTCCTGTTTTTGAAGTAATTACATCCTCGGCCACATTACCAAGACCCGCAATAACATTCCTTGGTACAAACTTGGTTGCTCCAACAGTGGCCGCTACTTTGTTAAATAATGGGTTTGACGCTGTGTAAAGTCCTGCCTTTGGTATAAGTGTGGGTAAGTTTTTTGCTGTGTTTTGTAAACCTGATTGTATATATGACTTGTCTGGCTGTCTGTCGGTAAAACCCGTAATAGCAGTATTTAGCCCCGCTAGAGTTGCAAGCGTCCTAGCTCCCCCTGTTGTACCCACAGCACCAATGCTAGCCCCAACCTTGCCGGACTCGGTAGCAATTTTACCTAGTTTCTTTAGTGCTTTTGTATCATAAGGCTTAGTAGCGTATTCTTGTGCGAAGTCCCCAATCCCTTTCCCGATATTAACAGGTCTATCAACAAAGGTTTTTTTTAGTCCTAGTGAAGCTTGTCCGAGATTGCTGCGTTCAAAATCTGCCAATGCTCCACCCACTTTACCTGTATAAAACTTATTGGCAAAAGAGCCAGCACGCCCAACATCAAAGCTATCTTTAATTCTTTTGGCTAAGTTGGCTAATGTCGCCATTTACCCCCTTAAAACCCTCGAAATAATCTATCTTCGTCAGTTCGTACCGAGCCGCCACCACCAAAGTTGGTCATCATATTTCCAGATGAGTCTACCTGTGGCGCACCATTAAACCCCTGTGCTGTAGGCATATCATAGCCCACATTAGACACACCCTGCATATTAGACCTAAGCTGGTTGATGTTCTCGGACACACCCATTGCCCATTGATCTAGCTGTGCTTTCCTATTCATGTTAAAGGCTTCTATTTGATTGACCTTTTGTAATGCTTGGTTCAATAGGTCTCGTGATAACGATTGAATATCTTGAGCTTTGTTTAATCTGCCCTCATTTTGTAATTGTTTTATTTGGTTTTGTGCATCTGCAAACCACATACCCACTTGCTGTATGGCTTGATTCTTAGTTTCCCCCAGCTTATTCACTTCAGTATTATAAATGTTCTTTAAGTTGCCTTCCCTAGCATCCACGTCAGCGAGTATATTAGCGGTATTTTGCATCACGTCTGATCTTTGTTGCGTTCCCATTTTGTTTAAGGCATATGAGTATTGATTAGCAGCCGAACTGTCCCCCGCACCTCTAGCACCTAGGTAAACATTTCCTGCTTGAAATGCGTTTCTAATATTTCCGGATATATCCCTCAAGTTCTTCACTTGGTTTTGTTCTGCCATTTCTCTGTTCTGACCAAGAGATTGCTGCCCTTGTTCGAACTGTAAGCCCAAGTCCCCAAGTCCTGTATTATACTGACTGCCAATTATGCCCTCCTGTGCTGTTCTCTGTGAGTTTAATCCCTCCAGTTGGTCGTCAAGACCACTTATGTAAGAATCCCACCCCGAACCTATACTAGATTGTAGCTCTCTTCTTTGTCTATCGGCTTCTGCCTGAGCTTCGTCTTGTGCGCTGTTACTTGAACTACTGTTGGAACTCCCCCCACTAGAACCAGAACTGCTACCAGAACCACTTGTATTTGTACTCTTAGTACCTAATGCCTGACCACCAGAATTAGAGTAAAAGCTTCCATTTGGAAGCAATGGGCCTTGTAACTTTTGAACCCCAAAGGATGAACCATACTGTGTGTTATATCCTGTTGGTCTATTAGCGTTTTGCGCCCCACTTAGTAAAGAATTAGCTGTTATAGGTGTATAGCTTGCCATATTTTTCCCTTCAAAATAAAAAAGACCCCCTCGCCATAACGGCTTAGAAGTCTGCACGCGACTCTTGGTCGCTGAAAGACATATTAATACTAATATAAATAGTACAATGTTATTCTTTTTTGTCAATAATGTCTCTAAAAAGCTCCGCATATAGGTGTATATTCTCCTTCATTTGCCAATTACTTTCTACTGTCTTAAAAGCCTGCTCTCCAACACTTTTCCTGTGTTCCTTATCGTCTATAAGCTTTTTTATAGCCTTGTACCAATCCTCTGCGTAAAAAGCAGTGTAACCGTTTACGCCCTCTTTTATCACTTCCTCATACTGTCTAATCCTTTGATAAACACCTGCCTTTTTGGCACTGCTAGCCTCCAAATACTTTATAGCCGACTTACACCTTGTATACTTACTTTCCGCTAACGGCACAACCATAATATCAGCCTCATTCATAAACATAGGGAATCTGTCTTTCACCCACTTATAAAGGTCTTGATGTCCAAAACCACTCTCGTACCTTTGACCCCACTTATTTTTATACCTTGGTATTAAAGCACCCACGGTCTTAAAAACAACGTTGGGGTACTCTTTCATAATCATATCTACACCTTTTTCAAACTCCTCATTTTGTAAGTCTAAGAAGTGTGTAGTGCTACCAAAGTGGAGCAGTCTTATCTGAAGATCATCCTTAAACTCTGGTCTATAGGTATAAAGACCGTCTAAGTCTATAAAGTTAGGCATTACCTTAATGCGTGCTGTTGGTTTCTGAGTGTTATGTGCTATTACGTTTCTAAGGAACTTGCTGGTGGTAGTTATATAATCTACCTCCTTACAGATGGAAGTAAATACCCTTAGCCCTCTTGACCCTCTTTTGAGTGATTCGTATATAGGGTTGTCTTTTGTCACATCCCACAAAGAGTCGTCCACATCCATGACCATTGTTTTGTTAAACTTTCTGACCATTAGACCCATCTTTGCAAACTCCCAGTCCATAGAAGTGTAATTAAGAAAGATAATATCGTAGCTTTGCGCCACCTCCACCCAATCGTAAGTATCCTTAGGGCTAAATATTGTAACGTCAAACTTCACTCCCTCATATTCAAACCCGTTTAAATGCTCTAATGGTTGTATGACTCTTGCAAAATCAACCCCCGATGTTCTGTCTTCTGTTGCATGGCTAGGCAAACCAAATATCTTAACTGTCTTCATTTCTGCGTATCCTCTACAAACTTATCTAACTGCGTATTAAACATATCTTTCAAGCTCATATAACGCCCCCTGAACCCTTCTACATCTAAAGGTATATGCGTATCCTCCATGAAGGACAAACCGTCGCTACCGGGCTCGTACTTCGTTCTATAGTCCTCCTCACTGTACTCATCATTGTATATGACTACTCTAGTACCGCACAATCTTGCAACTTCACTCATGGCAGATACAGGATCATAAGAGTACAAAACCTCGCACTCATTCAAAAAGTCGGCAAGTTCTTGTTGATCTTGGGCTAATGATCTATCTACTACATATGCACCCTTTGGATGTAACTCTAGGTTGTCACCTTTCCCCACAAAGACTGCTCTTTTGTCTCTAATCTTCTTTTGATCTATAAATATATCTGTGTTGATAACAGGCAAAAACATATAATGATTGTCATCAGTTTCGCCAAATAATCTTGAGAAGTAATAAAGCATAGCCCCATCCTCAAACTCTGTTGGTCCTGCCTGTAAGTTGTTGGTATCCTTTCCAACTCCCATAACTCCAACCTTATTTAAAATATACCTCGCCACCTTTTTTGTAGGCATAACATTTAGCGGATATGTTTCTGGATAGATGGCTATAAACTTTCCTGTGGTCGGATATGCGTTCATATACACCTCGTGTCCTCTCGCTAACAGGTGACCGTATAAGCCCCACATTACCTTTATTCCCCCTGAAGTATGGGAATATTGTGGGGATGCAATAGCGTAAGGAATCATAGCCCCACCACCTTTACTGTGTTACCCTCAAAAGCAACTTTGTTTAGCCACTGTTTAACACCATCTCTGAACGGCATATTGGGTATATCTAACTTGGGGAACACATTACCTCTTGCAAAGTGGTAGGCTAAAACCTGTTCGTGCTTACACATAAGCTTATCATCGTCTATGTAAAATAAAGGCTCTCTGCCCAAAGACTTACAACCGTAGTAATCTTTGTCTTTGTCAAATATCTTTAATCTTAATTTAGAAATCTCTGGATCGTTATATGCAAGTAGATTTAGAGTATCGTTCTCTTTTCTTAGATAACTCATTGCGGTTCTGTTAATATCCTGCCACTTTAGCCAAAATTCTTTACTGGTAGATGCCACCATACCTGCTTGTAAATACATCTCTTCCGTGATGTTTTCAAAGCTGGCATTCTCATAGTCATTAAAGTTCCATACTGCACCTATATCATAATCTACGTTATCAAATACCTCCGCAAGCCTTCCTGTCACAACATGATCTGCATCCATATTACATACCAAGTCGTAGTCATTAAATAACAGCTCTGCAAAGAATGGTTTAGCCTGATACCAATTAATGTTTTTCTCTTTAAACAGCTTGTCTATAATGTCCTGCCTAAATACCACTAAATCTATATCCGGATGAAATCGCTTAAAAGAGTTCACCATGATATGTGTACCTTCCGGATAATATAGACGGTCTTCTACGGCTGTAAAACAAACTTTTTTCATCGTCTTGCTAAGAAGTGACCTCCATAAACTCTACATCTATAACCTAAGTTCTCCAGTATCGTTGTCGGATCTGCACCGTGAAACTCGCCTGTAATAGTGGATACTTTAGAGACCGGAAAATCTTTTGCCTGTAGTATCTCATACTCTGCGCCCTCAACATCTAACTTGACTATATCCGCGTGTGGTATGCAGTTCTTTTCCATAAAGGTATTCAAAGTGTAACCATCCACTTTTTCGCCACCCCAATCCTCACTTGATCCTCTTAGTCTCCACCCACCGCTACCGGCATTCCCTTTAGCCTCTACGTCCCTAGCAGAGTTAACCCCCGCTATAGCGCACGAATGAGTTTTAATGTTGTAAATGTGGTTGTCTTTTACCGTTTGATTTAAAAGTTCTATGTTTCGGGTAGACAGATCAACTGCATGTACAACTTCTGCTCTGGAGGTTATCCATAGGGAAAAAGCACCGATATTACACCCTATGTCCAGCACCACTAGGTTATCAAACATAAAGCTGTACTCGTCCTGCTCCAGTACTTCGTATATAAACCTAGTAGTATCGCAATTGATGATCATCTTGTAAACAAAACAATGACTGCTGAGCAATCATATCTCCTAGCCTGAAAACCTAGGCTTATCATATAATTTACTAACTCCGTCCATGAGGGGTAATGAAATTCTACCTCGATAGCTTTTACTCTCTCCGCTACCTTTTTAAAGCCCTCTGATCTAAGTATTAGATCCTCTGCGCCTTCTGTATCAAACTTCACAAAATCTACCTTGTCTATACCATTTTCATCCATAAAAGTATCAAAACCCTTGGTTTTTACCTTATGTCCCTCTTGCCCGTAATCGTTAATTAGTGAATGGCAGGTGCGGTTGCTCTCTAATGTATGTAATACCATTTCACCATCTTTATCTGCTAGAGCCACGTTAAATACTTCTACATTATCCCATTCGTTAAATTCCTTGTTTTTAGCTAAAGCTTCAAAGTGTTCTGGACTTGGCTCAATTGCGTAAATCTTCTTAGCATAATCACGCATATGTGATGTTACAACACCACAATTTGCCCCCACATCCATAATAACCATGTCACGCTTTTGATTTAAAACATCTGAATACACACCATCAAAGTAAATTTCCTTGTAAATATAGGGAATGTATAGAGAATCAAAAGGTATTGGTTTCTCCTTCGTACCCTTTGGGAAAAATAATGCACCTAAACTCATAACTCGCCTTTCTTCTTCAAATTTTCTACTGTTTCAAGGTTTTTAGCATGGCTTATCCAATGCCAGTCCTGATTTTCAACCATATAGTCATCGCCAAAGTAATGTTCTAGCCAAGAGTGTACATTAGCAGGGGCGCTCACACGCCTATGCGCTAAATCTACCCCTGTAAACTCTTCCAACATAGATAGCGGCCATGTTTTCGCAAGACCTTGCCCCATAAGCTCAATCCTGCTGCTTTTGCCACGCCAAAAGACCGCCAAAAGCCCAATGCCGGGTTCCATTTGCCAATGATCCTGTCCCACAGACAAGTAGTCCTCTATAGGTTCAGGCCCAAAGTAGATCAGAGAGTTCTTTTTTTCTGTTCCCATGGGTAAGAAATAGGGAAATTCCTTTTCCATATCTACCAATAACTGTAAAGACAAGTCCTCTGACTTTATTCCAAAGTTCAACTCTTTATCAAATTGCATTCTATGAAGTAACTGACCACTCCTAACTACACCAAGTAAGGTTGATCCATGTATGAAAACATTAGCATGATGCTCTTTGAAGAAGTCCACAACCCTCCTAAACCAACCCCCCAAGTCCGTCATATAAGCCCCTTCCTCACCTCTGTTGAAGACACTCCCATCGTATAGGGATGGTACACCAAAAGGGGGTCTAGCTCTTGCCTAGACATTCCATAGTTCTTATAAATGTCCTTTTCTAACCAGTCCGAACCTACAACTACAATATCCGGTGCTAAAGATCTTATAATATCTACTGTTGCGTTCGGTTCTACAATCAACACACGACCCACACATCTGATAGCCCTGAGTATGTCGGCTCTATCCTCCTGCGGCATCGTTGTACTTCTCCCTTTCGTCTGCTGCACACGCGCATCGGAACTCACACCAACAACCACAAACCCGCCCTCACCAGCAAGAAGGGCGCATTTGTTAAGCAGATTAATATGCCCCTTATGGAGGATGTCAAAAGCTCCTTGTGTGTATATAGTCATCGTCTTAGGCTGATAAAGCCAGCCTCCTCCTTTTCAACCATTCTTTTTACCATATCCGGTATCTGCTCTTTTTCCTGTGGGTAATACTCCATCAAATGAGCTGATTTTAAAAACTCTTGCGCCTTGTAACCGAAGTGACTAGCCCCATCATGGCTATAGTCATCATCTCTGCCACTGCCAACAAGTCTAACTGCTATATTTTCGTGGTCTAAATACAAAGATATTGTTTCTGCGCATCTCAAGAAAAAGCTGGTTATAGTGTATACAAAAGGTTTCTTACCTTCTAGGGCTAAACCTACGGCTATACCTAGCATTGCCTGCTCACTAGCACCGCAATTAATAACTCTGTCGGGAAACTCTGTGGCTATAGCATCCCAAACTTTGTAACCTAGATCCCCCACTAATAGGTATATAGTGTCATCTGCACGCATCTCTTCTAACAATGCACCTGCGAAGTAACCTCTTTGTGATTGATGCCACTCTTTCATGCTTCTACCTCCCCCACTACGGCTAATATGTCCTCTTCTAGGATCAGCAGCATATCTTTGCCTTCTGCCCTAACCTCATTTCCGCCCCACTTTTTAAATAGCACTACATCGCCTTTATTAACTGCTTCTGAAAAACCAGCCTCTATAACAACACCTCTTACCGGTTTCTGTTTTGCAGTGTCTGGTATTAGTATCCCACCAGTCGATACAGAGTCCTCTTCCAAAACTTCTACCAACACATAATCATTTAGTGGCACTATAGTAGTCATTGCATTAACTCCTTATACTGATCCTCGTTTAGGGCTAAATAATGGGCTGTAAGCCCCTGTAGCCAGTCCGGATACTTAAATAGATCTGTTTCTACTACTAAAGACGGATAAAAAGTATCTAGTCTTAGTTTCAAAGCCTGCACATCAGTCATGCCCAGAGCAGAATAACCGTTAGCATTTACTATCACCTTCAAATTCTCAAGTCTCAAGTCTCCTGCTATGCGTAATGCCTCCCAGCAAGAACCCTCAGCCAGTTCACCGTCAGTTACTAACACATATATGTCGTTATTAGGGTTTGCTATAGCCATACCAACCGCAATAGGTAAGCCCTGTCCAAGACTACCTGTAGAGACGTGAATACCACAAAGTACATCCCTATTGGGATGCGTACCGTGACGTTTGGCAAGATCATCAGCATTGGCGAGTCCGTTTTTCTCTAAAACTACCGCAAGTGCTATAAAAGCGTGACCTGCGGACAAAATAAACTTGTCCCCTTGGTTTTTGGCTAGATAAACCTTGTCTATAATACCTACAGCAGTAAGACAGCTACCTAAGTGCGTTAGTTTATTATTGTATATGACTTCTATTACTCTTTTTTCTAACTTATTCAACATAAGCATCTATCATCTCTACGATTGACTCCCTCAAACTTTTTCTTGGTTGCCATCCCCAAGACCGTGACCTGAAGTTAGAAGACACCCAGCTTTTACTATCATATGGTCTTAAGCCTCTGACCAAACTAACCTTTGGGGGTTTCTCTGCGCTATCCAATAGAAGACCAGCAACTAAATCAAAAACCTGTTGATTAGTATAGCTATTACCTGTGCCAAGCTCAAACACACCACGCGCTTTATTGTCAGAAAGGTTGATAATGCCGTCCACCAAATCTTGTACATCAATAAAGTCATGTACAGGATCAGGATCTAGTGTAACCGTTCTTCCCTTGGAAAGAGAGTCTATTAGTACAGGTATGAGATGCGTTTTTTGCTCACCCACACCAGTAACGGAAAAAGGACGAATGATTGTTATTGGCATGTTGTACTTCTCTGAGTAAGCTAGCAATATCTCCTCTGCCGCACGCTTGGCTCTGGAATACATAGTCTGGTGCTTTAGTTTTACAGAAGATGTGGATAAAAATACAAAAGAGTCTATCTTGCTTCTATCTATGTCGTTTAGTACATAAATAAGATCAGTGATATTAGCCCTTAAAGTCTTAGTATCATCCTTCTGGTCGGCCATATTGCCATAAGAAGAGCAAAAGAATACCTTGTTTGCGCTACTAAAATCTGTCTTTTGTATGTCTTGATGAAAAATAGGCGTATGTGAAATAAGCCTTTTAGCTAACTGTGAACCTATAAATCCGTTTGATCCTGTTAAATAAACCACCTGTTTAACCTTTAATACACCGTGATTATAGCACATGCTACTTTGGTGTGGGGCTACCACTTATCCGCGCCTTCACTAAGTTAGTATAGATACCTTAGCTACAACACTTCACCATTTAATGTTTCACCATACCTCATCCATTAAACGACATGATAGCCCCCCTATGGCTGGTAACACTGTACATACCATAGGGCGATCATCATGCTGATATTTAGTACAAAAACCCAAAGAGATACAACGTGTTTGTTGCACCGCCCGCTTGGTTTGCAACCTGTGCTTGTATCACTGTACCCCCCGCATAAGACTTGTTTTTTGCGGGTGTCGCACTTGGCACTGGTGCAATTAACATTGCGTCATATTGTGCATCCAAGTTATCCAAGTTTGTCACACCGACAAAGTCTGTTTCTGCGCTATCCTGTCCTATTGATATGTCGGAAGTACCCGCATCTGCACCAGCGACTAACCACGCATGAGACAATACGCACCTTTTCCCATAAGGTACTGTATATATTGTTGTATCACCATTGGCATTTAAAGCAACTGTTGTTGTTGATAAAAGTGTTGGTGATAAAGTATTTAAGTTCGCCATATTTCCTCCCTAATAATTATAAACTATTTGCCCATCACTTGTTACCACATTTCCCTCATCTGTAACCGCCATGTCAAGGGATTGAATCGGCACAAAGCTAGTACCGTCATGTACAAACAACTGCTTAGTATCTGTTGCATGTGCTAGTTCCCCTTGAACGCCTAGCCTAGCTGTAGCAGTTTTTTCTAGATCCGCCCTCAAGCCAGACTTTAACTTGATTTGCTGAGTTGTAGCATTAAGTGTCTCTTGTGCCATTATATTAACCTTCCTGTAAAAGTAGCTACTGAATCTGGTGTCAGTCTATAATCCCCATTATCTACATCTGCATAAGAAGGGGCATCCGTGGTGTTCCCTGTGCCACCTGTAAAAGCATTAGGCGGGCTTGTTATGTTGTTAAAACACGAATGTGACACCCTGTTATATGTTGAGGCACTAGCACCGTAATATTTAGCAAAGTTCACCGTGTTACCCGATAGATTATCTAATATCACGTTGTCCATAGTTAATGAGTCCAGTGCTGCTGGATAGATATGTTGCACAATGTTTTTGAGTTGGTAAGTAGCTGCTGGCAAGTAAACACCACAATTAATCATATTGAAGTTGATAGCAGAGCCGTTGGGGTTTGAGTTATTAGACATAGTTACGATTTGCGTATCAATACCGCTATATGGAGTGGTAATATTTTCAAAAGAACAAGCCACCAGCAGAACATTTTGTGTTATCTGCGAAGAAGGAGCAAGATTTGTGATAATGGCGGCATTGTTGTTATTAGATCCAAGGATAATATCCCTAAATATGCAGTTTTGGGCAATACAATCTCGTGATGCAGTACCACTTAAATAAAACATCCCAAGTTGATTTGTGGTTACATTTCTAAAAATTAAGTTTTGCAACGTAAGACTATATATACCTGTTGTCCATGCAGCAGCTCCAGCAGTTCCGTCAAATATCGCGTCACCAAGTGCAGCAGCTTTAACGGTTAAAGACTTAGCGAAGGTAACTGATGCGAATGTGTATACAGCACTTGCGGGCTGCAAGACAACAGTATCTCCTGTTGTGGCACTGGTATGCGCTTTACTAAAAGTCAACCACGGCAAAGCACTTGAGCCATCCCCTGTTGTGTCATCTCCACTATCAGCATTTATGTAATATGTTGCCACCTTAGTTCCCTGCTCCAATTAGTGGACTTCCAACATCCAAACTAAAAACTAAATTATCTGGATCTACCATCTCAGGATCTACCTGTGTTACACCTGTTTGGCTTGTAATACTTGAGTGGACACTGGTCACGCCGTAAATACAAGTATAAGTGCAAGTAAAGGTAGAAGAACCAAATATATTTCTCCAGTTCATACTTCCAGACCTTATTGCAAATATACAATTTTTAATTGTCTGTGTGACAGTACCATTTGCTGAATTGTCCAAATAATAAAAGTAACCCAATGCCTGTGGTGTTATGTCGATTGTACATTCGGTCATGGTAAGGTTATATGTTGCTGTTGAAACACCTGTCCGTAGAGACATGAAGGCGGAATTGGTCGTGGTGTGAGTAATGTCATAAAACCTGCATCTATGAAAGGTGAGATTGGCTGTAGTATTTGCTCCAATAGCAAGATTACCAATTACACCATTAAGTAAGTTATTTCCATAAGTTATGCCCTTAAAATCACAGTTAGTAACCGTGACAGTAGTATCCGAGGTATTAGAACTAATAGCAACACACCCTCTATATGTGCTACCCATGACTGCATTATAAAAGGTTAGGTTAGATATAGAGATAGTGCCGTTAATCGTCTGCCACCCTACCCCACCGCCGTTAGCGTCTAAAATAACACCCTCTTTAGACTCCCCTGTAATAGTACAGCTCTTGCTAATACTTGCCAGTGTGAACAAGTAAGCTGCTGCGGAATCAAGAAGGTATATAGTATCGTCTGTTGCATACACTGTAAGAGCCTTGGCAAATGTAGCGTAAGGCGCACCAATCGCACCTGTACCAGTGGTGTCGTTTCCTATGTCGGCAGATAAATATATAGTAGCCACTAGAATGTACCCCCATCAATCAGAATAGGCACAGGGTAAGCACCCATACTTGTTTTGTACTCCTGCACTATAGGCAGGTTATTATTGCCTAAAAGAACTGAATTACCTGACCAGACCTGAATCTCATAATCCAATGGTGTGTGTCTAAAGTCGTCATTCTCATAAGTCATGTCATATAAAACTGTTTGCCACTCATCCCTCAAATATATTTCAAAAGTTACAGGGTCATTAGTTACATCTATACGAATAGCACCTGTTTCTGTGGTGTTATTACCGCCTATAGAAACATTAGAAAGCCTTTTTTGCGTAATATAGTCCTCACCATAGCCAGAAAGACTTGAGTTTTGTTCATACCCAATATCCTTAGCACCTGTGCGTGGTTTAAAAACAATAGCACACTCCTGCCAATTAGTGCCGTCATATACATAAAATCTTTCGTAATCTGTGGAATAGGCTAAATGCCCTGTGTCTGGTGATGCCGTAGCTATTATGTTAGCCCTAGTATCAACGAGAATAGTGGCAGCACCAGTAACATCCTCAATCTCGTGTTGGTGATCAACTATATTGCCCTTTACTACTTTATCAACCCTGATAGTCATTAGCTGTATGTCAGTGCGGTTAGATCAGTCGCTACTTGACTGAAGTTACCACTATCTGCCCAAGTAATTGTTACGTTATTAGCATCAGTAGAGTCTATTTTTTTAGCTTGCCACGAAGCACTAGACTGAGCTGTACCGGGCTTTGCTATAGCTATGTATGTAACACTACCGCTTGTAGTTATTTTAGTAGCCAAAGCGTCTGCATTGAGTCTCTGCAAAGACTGCCCGTCATGTCCTAAAGCTAAACGGGTTAGCACATCAAACGTTTCGTCATAAGACGCGTTTTCCATGTATTGTTCTGCGTACTTAGTTTGCGATGGATCTCTATTTGGTACTGCCATAGCGTTTTACACTGTGACGAATATTGTCACTGTCCTGTAGAAACTTGATATAAGAAGCCACTATCTCTATTTTTATAACATTGCGCTCTTCCTTGCTCATATTGGTCACTTTTAAAATCTCTTTTAATCTATCTTTAACCGCCGATACGCTATTGGCGATGTCTCCACTATTAATCTTGTCTTGAAAATAGTCCTCAATAATACTTATCTCACTTGGAAAGCCGCCTGTTGGATCTTTCCACGTGTCTCCAAGACCAAAAAATTCAACTGTAAAGGGCTTACTATTAGATCTCTCATAATCTAAGTAGGGAACTTCTACTGCTACTTCTGAGCCTGTAGTGCTACTGGTGGAGGTATTACCACCTGAATCTGTGACAGGGGCTACCGTACTAGCCGCTCTGAAGGACACCTCGCCGCTCATATTCTGTTCCTTTCGGCTCTAAGCTTCCAATGCAACTCCTCTATCTTAGCCTTGTCATACTTCCTATGCGCCTGTATAAGTTCGTCTCGCATTGCACGCTCCTTAGGTGTTTCCCTATCCAGAGCGTCTTTAGCCATCCTAGCCTGTCTACGTGCTACAGGATCACCACTTCTAAGCTCTTTTTCTAATATATTGTAATCATCTATTCTGCTATCTGGTCTATCTGACATGTGAATCTTTCTCTGAGCGGGGGTGTAAGTTAGGTACACCCCACGATCAAATTTAAACTAATGCGAATCTACCTGTAATTACCCAATCGGAATTGAGCAATTTAGTAGCGTATGCACCTGCCCAAGAAACATAAGATACTCTACCTGCTGGTGAATTTGAGTCCACTTGATTTGGTAGTATGTATAGCTTAGGTTTGTCTTGTGCTAAATCGTACACACCAAAAGCGTTATCTCCATGTACATAAGTGTAATATCTGATAACACCTGAAGATGCTGTAGATGTTGCCTCTATTCCACATGCGTAATCTTTGTTTAGTAACCATCTGACTTGATAAAGCTCTCCCATTTCACCTTTGTAAAGATCCTTTACATCAGAGTATGTCTTTGAGTTTACCCAAGTAGTGTCTGCTATAAGATTAGCCTTGGAAATAGGGTCTGTCTTACCAATGAAGAAACCGTCCTTGTAAGCTCTTGCTTTGTTTAGTTCTAAAGTTTTCACCATAGCCCTAATGTCGCAAGCGTCTAAAGTGTCTCCTGCTGTGAATGTAGCTACTGTGTGTGAGTTTCCATAAAAAGACGTGCCGTTTGTTAACTCCTCGCGGACTAATCTGTTTAGTGATTCACCCATGTTCTGACCTACTAGCTCAACTTTTTCTTTCATTCCACTATCTATACCTGTTAAGGTTAAAAGTTTGGAGTGAATAGTTGTTAAACCGTACTCAGAAAGCGTCATAGCTACTGTACAAGCTGTGATAGAACAAGTTACTGGATTTGATAACTCACCAAGTGGTGAAGTTATGATTGTCAAAGGAGTATATCTAGTAAAGTTGACTGTACGTCCTTCATTTGCTGGATGTGTTCTCATTTGACCACCCTCTTTTAAGATCAATTCGTACTCTGCTCTTTCCAAAAACACTTTTTCGTAGTAAGTTGCCACCTCTGGTGACAAAGTACCTGTAGTATTAGGGTTTGTAACCCCACTTATTCCTGATCCTACTGCTGCCATTTGTAATCACCCACTTTCTGATGCTTGTTGCACCACGCAAATTAAGCTTGCTGTATACCTAACTCTGCCTCAAGCTCTGCTATTGATTTCTCACTAGCAGGTCTCTCTTGTGTGCGGACAGAAGTTGGGCGCATAGCAGACTGTGAGACTTGTTTTGCGATACTGCTTGTCATATTCCCGACTTCTTTGCTCACCGCCCCTGTGTAGGGACGCATCATTTTGTCCACAAATTTAATAACTGATGCGCTGTACGGTGCATTTTTAACGTGCATATCCGTAGCTTCGGTTATTGCATCTGATAGCTCTCTGTTGAACTGTTCGCTGCTAGGGTCTAGTTGCGGATATTTCTTTAAAACCTGTTGGGCTTCATTGTTTATCCGGTTCACAGCGTCGTTTTGCTTTGATCTGAGTGTAGACAAAGCATCTGCCTGCTGCAAAATGCGTTGCTCTCGTTGGCGTAAGCGTCTGTCAAGCTCGTAAGCATCTATTTCCTCACCGGGCTGTACTATAGGCTCATCTGCAACTGGCGGCATATTTATACCGTATCCCCCTGTGTTGCCCGCACCTGTAAGCACAGCAAGCTTTTCTGCTAACGACTCTGCTTCCGCTTCTGCCTTCTTTGCACGCGCATTCAACTCGCGTACCCTATTGCTATAGCCCTTTTTAGAGCCATCATCAGTTCCTGTTGCTCCCAAGTCTGAATCGTCCGCCGACGAGTCATCATCCTGAACAACATCCCCTGTTGCTTGTTCTTCAACTACTGGCGTGGTAGCTTCGTTGTTTTCAACCTCAACGACATCGTTTAACGCCTGATTATCTTCATCCAAATTAATCACCTGCTTTCGTACGCACCCGATTAGGTCTGTGCGAGGTCTACCCAAGCTGTAGTAATGTGCTTGTATTCATACCGTACAAATACACTACCTAGGTTTTAGTATTGGCTTACCCTTTTCATCCAGCCCTGTCAGTATCTTTCCCATACCAATGAACACAGCATGCGTAATCTCGCACCCCTTACAGACTAAATATGGGCCTTGCTGTCGCCAATCGTGAGCCTCGTTAGGCTTAAAAACAAATGACGGATTATCAAAGTCCAGCAATTCACCATCTGGTACTACCTCTGTATCTTCCTCATTCATCACTCTCACTTGCGTCTTCGGCATCTACTACCCTATTCAATAGTCTTTCGATTAACCCCTGCGCTAGTGATGCTATTACGGTGTTTCTGCCTATCTCTTCTAAGGGCAAGCCATCCTCTATAGCCTTCAAATTATGCGCGTTCAATTCAGCGACCAAATCTTTGGCAACGTCCTTAAATACCTTCCAGCCCTTAGTCTTTGCCATAGCAGCCAGTGCCAGCTCTTCCGGTGTAGCCAACTTACCTCCCTCTGCGGGATTTAGTGATGGCATATTGTAATAGAAGTCCGGTCTTACGGCTGTACTCATTGCATACCTCCCATCATAGGATCAGTTTGTGCTTGCATAGGCGGCACACTATTCATATTCTGCCCACCCTGTTGCATTTGCATAATTGCGTTTTGAAATGCTTGCGCGTCTTGATCTAGTAAAGTCTCGGCTTTCTCCTGCTCTGTCTTCTCGATAAGGATTTTATCCCAGTCTTGTATACCGGAACTAGACACAACCCTTTTAAACAGCTCACCAAACTTCAGTGTATAGCCCTCTTTCTCTAAGTCCATTACAAGTGTATTGCCGTTTGGTGTTTGAGACTTAACATATAAATCTATAAGGGAAGATATATTGTCTTGTTGTGCCTTCTGATCTACTGCAAAAGTTGATCCAGACACAATTTCATAATCATACAGGTTAGAACCCTTACCCTTCTTAACGGTGAACTTTCCAGAGTTCTCATCGTAGTATTCTCCCAGCTCTGGACTTGTCCTAGTAATATTGTCTATCTCTTCTTGAAATAGCCTAACCGTTAGTGCTTCGGGCTGTTTTTTCTCCAGCAAATTACAAAACTTACGCATAACAGCAGTCATAAACTTCTCCATATAAAAACGGTCTGCGTTATCTCGTGTGTTCTCTCTTGCTGATTGCATCTTTAATGCTTGTGGGGTCTTGCCCATTGTTTGATCTGTTCCCTCACCAACTGAAGTATCGGAAGTACCAAATAGATTTAAAAGTGATGCATTTGCTACTTGATATGTGGAGTTAAATGTCTCTATTCCTCTAGGAGAAAGCTGTATTGTTCTGGCTGCATTATCTACTTGCCCCCTAACTAGCCACTTTGCACCAGCCTTATACTGAATGGAGGACATAGACGCTATATTATCTTTATTAATCATTACCGGCGGGGCAATAGACATTTTTATAGCATCTAAGTACAGATTCCAGTTAGAGTTAACAACCTGTTGCATAGAACTGCCACGCTCCATATCACCAAAGCCAATAACATCGTCTATTAAAGGCATAGAATACTTCTGTACTATAGGAAGTTCCCCATTTTCGTGCGGGTTTTCAGTATCCCTAAACTCTAAGTCAGCATCCACACATATATCAACCCATCTGTCACCCTCGTATTGTGAGAGAACCTCAAAATAACCTGCGTTTTTAGCGGGCTGGTCTTGCGAGTACTCATTTTGGTTGCGTTTAGAGAGGTTCTCTGCATCTCTTTGGCTCTTTGAGCCTGACTTATCTTTTAGCGCGGTAATGATCTTGTCCACATTTTTATATCCCTTGTCCTTTTTTAGCCCTTCAAAGAAGGATATAGGCTTCCAAGTCCTGACGATAATATGATCACTGTCCTCAATGGACATAGAACCTACCTGCGGGAAGACATCTCTGATGTTTAACAACCACATATCAGGGCCTATATAACCGTTGTTCTTAACATCCCAATCTATCATTACATAAAATCCGCCGTACACATTAGAATACATATCCACAAGTCTTGCCTTGGTTAAAAAGTCAAACTGTGCGTTAGCGTTTGGTATAACGTACTTATCAAGTAATAAGTTTTTAATTTGTGCATCTGCTACGTCATTACTAGATATGCCCCTAACCTTGCCTACAGGAAGTTGTGACATAACTCTGTAAGCGCGCTCTATAACAAGAGTAGATAATCTAGGGTCAAATACTTGTGATTTTGTGTTGGAAGACAGCTTATCATTTAAAACGCCGTGAAATAGTTCCTCTACCTTGTCAAACATAACCCTTTTTTGCTTTAAAGAGTCATAAGATGCCTGTTGTCTGCTTTTAACTTCTGATACTATGCTACTAGTCATGATTTTTTCACAAAAAAAGACAGGTATAAAACCTGCCTTAAGGCGTATTAGAACGCTATCGACACCCACAGTATAAGCACATTTAACTATCTAGTCAATATTACCCTTATCACCACTGTATCTTCTTCTACAATTCTTCACGATATTAAGCGTGGAAAGTACAACCACGCCTTCTTTAATCTCAAAATTAAAAGTAATCTGTCCATAGGGTGTTTCCTTGACTTCTTTTTCCACAATAAAATGAAAGCTGGTATTTTTAGAGAGTAATTGCGCCAATTTATCTAAGTTGATCGTACTTTCTTCTGACATTCACATACTCCACTAAATTATAGTCCACTATGTTACCTGCATTTATACGCAAAGTGAAAGTGATTTGACCGTTCTTTTTAGCCATAATGTCCAGCTCTATATCAGCATGTGGACGCATGTTATGTAACCTAATTTCCTCTGCCTGCATCAATAATACCCCCCTGCAAATAATGCTGTGTCATCTGGCGGCAACTCTATGCTCTCATTAGGTCTAAGACTCTCCATAGCGTAACGTAGCGCGTCTAGGCAATGGTCTAGCCCCTGTGTTGGAACATTTATAGTCTTCCCATCCTTATCACTTTGCCAGAGATAGTTACGATATTCCTTTATCAAGTTAGTAGAACGCTTAGTAACAGATATTCTCTGCTGTTGTACATACTGAATGCCTTGGTTGATACTTCCTGCACCCTTTTGGGCTGGCTGGATGTTGATGCCATACAACCTAATCTCATCTATAGACTTAGGCTCTGCACTGTCCGCCATTACCATGGCTAAAGGCATGTTCTTTAGCGTATCCGCTATTTGTTTATTCAGCATACCCTTTTGATAAAGCTTCTCATCCAATATATAACCACCATTTAAGTAATAGACTGCAACAATAGCTGTGGGGTCATTAGAGTAACCAAAGTCCAAACCGTAACGATCTAGTCTTGCCTCGTGTGGCACATCATCAACTAGCTGCCAATCTTTATAGATTCTACCTTCCGCCTCACCAAGCACACCTTCACCGTAAACCAGCCACCAGTTCCTATTACTTCTTCTTTGCTCTATAGATTGAACTATAGACTGTTCTAGCGCCTCGTTATCCTTGTATGTTAAAACCAAAAAGTCATGTGGAACTTTAGGCGCAACGTCTGTATACCACCAAAACTCGCTAACCGGATTCCAGTCTAGCCACACAATCTTACGGGTTCTAACCTCTAACTGTGTATACGTCTCAAATGGTACGTTATTGGCTTCGTTTATGAATAGAACGTCACGTCTTGGGCCACGGACTTTACTTGGCTGATCCGCACTAAAGAATTCCATTTGCGAGCCTGTCTCAAACTCATATGTAAAGTTTGTTTTGTTCCAACGAGCATCATCAAAGTATTTATGTTCCTGCATAATATTTAGGAAATCTCTAATAGCACCTCGCTTTAGGTGGGGCAAGGTCTCAGATACAACTGATATAAGCTCGTTTTCTGCTGTTTGAGCATAACCAACAAGCCAAATGAGTATAGATATAGTCTTGGAGGCACTTGTGCCACCGGATACGCCACGTATTCTTTTAGTTAGTTTCTGTATCTTTTTTGTCGCTGTCGTCTCTTGAAACATCAGTTACAACTTTCAAAATAGGGATAGGCAGGTCTTTTCCATCTTTTCCGGTAATCTCCTGCCTTGGTGTAAAGTCTCTTGTGACACGCTCCAGTAGCCAAGTCTTAGACTTAACACCTTTTACATTACGCATCACCCAGTCAGATTTTGCTTTAGTAACAAGGTCTGAGAATTCGGGATCTTCCCGCTTCCATATGGAGATAGTATCTTCTGTCCTGCCTATATAACCACAAGCCAAGTTCTGTATCGGAAGATCCCTGTAATACTCAAGAAATTGCTTTTTAAGCTTTGCTATTCTCTGTCGCTCTGTTTCCTTTATCTTACCGTTATCTCTTGGCATCTTCCTCCACGGTAACCTTAATACTTCCGCCATTTAAGTTGGGCAGGTCTTTAACCTTATCCCACTCATGCTCTCCTGTTGAAAATGTGATGTTTATATCCCCACTTATTAGTGGCCCTGATACTTTGACTCTATCGGCATTAAAAGTTATTTCCCGCATTATTTACGCGGATTATATCACAATAGTTGTCTTATTAATTCAATACACTTCCTCTTACTTATTGGCATATCCAGTATCTCCAGCACTTTGTTAGTTAGTTCTTGGTTGGTCATGATCTTATTCCTTGTTGGTGGTGGGTAAAGTTTTTGTGAATTAAAGGTATAGTTATTTCGGTTTCATTCATATACTCTTCCGCTATAATAAGAGCCTATAGTTATTATTGACAAATATGTACCCTCATGAGATACTTGTCAAGTAAGGTGAGGCGGTTTTTACCGTCCACGACACATACGTCCATCAAGACCAAAGTGTGAGGCACCTTACATTGGACAAATATTCTAGGTGTTCCTTGTTAAACTTCCCAACATCCAGTATCTCCAGCACTTTGTTAGTTAGTTCTTGGTTGGTCATGATCTTATTCCTTGTTGGTGGTGGGTTTGTTTTCAAACCCATCAAGTTGGTATATGGCACAGTTTCCACCATGCTCCATAAGTTTAAATACAGAAATTATTACCACTTCTGTTTTTTCCGAAGAAGGTATATTAAACACCTGTTTTGCAGGGATTTTCATTTCTGGCTTGAGTTTGTCGATATACACAACTCTTATCAAGTTATCCTCCCACATTAAAAGTACTTTCATTCCTCCCCTTTCTCCCTTCGCTTAGCGGGGGGGTTTGAAGTCTCTACACTTTATCTTAGTAATTATTCTTTCGCCTCTTCGGTTAAACAGCCCTGTTGTAGGTCTAATAACCAAACCCTCTGCGTCTGCTGTCCCTATCACAGACCTGAAACCACTTTTAACAAGTTCTATGGCTTCTGCAATAGTTCCTTTACCAACAATGTGTACTTTTCTTAAACTCAGAGTGTCTGCTATTCCGTTCACGTCTTCCCTACTCAACCAATAATTTCCTATAAGGACATCAAACAATATAAAATCTACACCGTCGGGAATGTAGTTGTCACCGCTTTGTATCTTTGCACCAAAGCCCTCACCATATAGACAAACCCCATCAGGAAACTTCTCTTTGAACAAATCTAACTTTGGTAAAAATGTATCCTGTAACACCTTTACAAGCTGTGCGGGTATCTGTGCATTATCAGACTTACCGCCAAAGACTATCTCATTACCATCAAACATAACTCTAATGTTTGTACCATCTATCTTCTCTGTCCATTCCCACTCATTATCTTGCAAGTATTCAAATTCTGGTTCTGCCCACTCGCCTAAAATAAATGGTTTGTTTGGTTTAGACATATCTCTTTTGAAAATGCTTTGTATCTTATGATATTGTTTCATTCTATTTTCCCTTTCTCCCTTTGTTGGGATAAACTTTCCACTACTTCCTCAATAGCTTGGTTGTAGCCATCTAAAAACACGCTTTGGTATTCCTGTGTGATATCGCTTGACTCCTTATCGAACGCCATTCCCTCTATCTTTTTTATAAGTTCCTCCCCCTGCTCAGTCAGTTTGGTTTCTATGAAGTTCCATAAAATAATCCCGTCAAAAACCATTGGCTCGTTCATTTCTTCTTTCTCTAGTCCAAACTTTTCTTCAAAATCTTTTTTTATATCTTCTATACTCATCACTAACTCTCCACGCTCAATTTACTATAATCATTAATTTCTAGCGTTGCTTCCATGCATTTATCTGCATTTCTGTACTTACTTGCTACTTTTGGATCAGCTCCCTCACAATACACTCTGCCTGTACTTGGACAGGTAAACTTTAAAAAGTATGCTTGTGGGAATTGTGAGAATAGCCCATCTACTTGATACAACTCATTGACCCTTAGTCTCTTTTCCACTTTTAGATGCGAAGTGTCATAACTGGAACTTAGTATCTCATATATAACGCCCTCATCATCAACCAAAACCTCTGTTTCGGATAAAGACTTATCTAACAACTTAGCATCAAGATCTTCTAAGAATTGCTCCATACCATAGAATTTCATAGCTACCATGCGTTGTTCTACATTATCAATTGCTAAGACTTCTTTGGCAGGTATTTTTTTGTAAACTATAGATTCCCATAAAGCTTTTCCGAGACTAACACCCCACAAGTAAAAGAACTCTGTACCACCTTTCCAGAATAATGCTGACTCTGTCGTGGAGTGGTGTCTGTTTCCTTCGTCTAGTCTGACAATAGGTGTAGGTACTATGTATAGTGCATCTTCCCACTCTATTCTATATCCAGCACCATACTCTTTAGCTTGCATGAGTAGTTCGCTATATTCAAGGTACTTAATGTCATCCTCGTTTATCTTTTCCCCATTTTCCACTTTGAACTCGAAAGTGTATACAAACCAATCAAAGTCATAATCCAATGCCCAGCTTGCCGAGCTTGCCGAGAATGCCGAGCTTGCCGAGAATGCCGATCTTGCCGAGCTTGCCCAGCTTGCCCAGCTTGCCGAGCTTGCCGAGCTTGCCGAGCTTGCCGAGAATGCCGAGCTTGCCGAGCTTGCCGATCTTGCCGAGCTTGCCCAGCTTGCCCAGCTTGCCGAGCTTGCCGAGCTTGCCGAGAATGCCGAGCTTGCCGAGAATGCCGATCTTGCCCAGCTTACCGAGCTTGCCCAGCTTGCCGAGCTTGCCCAGCTTGCCGATCTTGCCGATCTTTGGTAACTCACGTCAAATATGTCCACACACCACACAATCTTTTTCGGTCTTGGGAGATTAAACAAATCGTAAGTTTTAAGCAAACACTCTTGTGCGTTCCCTTTATCCAGTTCAAAGTCTTTACGTTCTGCATTTCTACACATCCGATCAATTAGTGCTTGAGTTTCTTTTGAATACCCTAGTTCTGGATCAATCATTAGTCCCTCACCGCTCTTAATTCACCACTAAAATAGTCAAACTCTTTTTTAATTGATCTCTTAAAAATCACGGGCTTATCAGTTATTGTCCTGATAGTCTTATGTTCCTCATGAGATAGATCGGCAACACCATCAATAACAAAGTACATGCTGTCCCCGTCTTCGTAGACATCAGTTACTACATCGGTCTTTAGCTTGTGGCTGTGGTTTGTGAACTCGCCTAAAGCCAACTTGTTAATATTTCCAGACATTATTTTTTTAGCACTGTCCGGTATGCTTTTTACTTGTGTGATCACTAGATCACCATGTCTCTTTGTTTTTGACATATACCTCCTAAATAATTAAATACTTACTGCACTTCTACCGCATAAATTTGAGTACTGCCACATAGTCCTAACCCAAAACCTCTAACCCCTTTGTACCTAATATTAACCAGCTTTTTAGATGCACTTATACCTTTTAATCGATCAGCCAACGCTTGGTCTTCTCTATGAACACAGTACAAATCCTCTTGAGATGAACTAGCATCTGTCTTGAAATACACATCATAATTACGGAATATGTAACCCCGTTGATCCACAGCAGTAACAAAACCAGTATGGGTGCCGTCACCTACATCTGAAAACTTAACAAACGGAGCAATCAATATTACAAGAACAGACGCCAACACGATCAAAATTTCTAAACTTGTTACTTTCATTTTCTACCTCCTAAATAATTAAATACTCTATTGGCGAGGCAAGGACTTGCACCTTGCAATAGTTTCACCTCATAGTCGATATGCCTGACGGGTGTATCTGATTAGAATACTTCCCTTGAGTTATCTATTTAGACCCCGCTACCTCTCGGTTACTACTGTAGGTTTCGTGTAATCAGCACTGTGAGCAGTACCCTCTAATTATGAGTTAGATAGGTACAGCCCCGCCACTCGCCAATCCAATATTTAATTTTCAACATGTCACATAAAGTTGTAACACTTTGTTACCTATAAATTTTGAACTTCAAGTTCCATTTCTTTAAATTTCTTTCTTACCCTTTTGTTTCTTAGAATCTCCACTTTTTCCAAATACCAATAATCCCCAACCCTTTTCGAGTACTTGTAATACAAATCAAGTATTTCTCTAACTCTAATAGGTATACCACCCTCATAACCCACAAAGAGGTCTCCATCCTCACCAATTACTACGCCAATTACTGGTTTACCTTTGATCTTAGAATACTTCCATCCGTTGCGTGTAATGCGCTTAATTTTATTTTTTGCAGTTCTAACAAACTGCTGCACATACCTTTGCGTGTTTCTTGTTTTTCTTTTAGGAATCGGCATCTTCACCCCCGATAAAATTCTCCGTAAAAAATTCTAAGTCCATTACAATTTTCCACTTCTGCCTGTCCCTTCTGCAAAACAACATCTGCTGTCCTTCTTTAACCACGTCATATATAAACTTAGGAACATGCTGCCCACGTTTTACCTCAGCAAGCCACACACCTGCAACCAGTATATCCCCTTTATCAATTCCACCTGTTTCTAGCATACTAATTCTCTTAGCTGGTATGCCATAAGACTTTAAGAGATTAATAATTTCGCGCTCACCATTTGCGCCTTTTGTTCGTTGCGCCTTACTCATGTACACCTACTCCTACTGCCCCAACTCCAATATAATGTGTTAGTGTTAGCTTTTTGTATCATCATTATTATTCTTTCATTTGCTGCAATTTACTCATAAGCCCAAACCCCTACTCCTACTCCAGCTACAACTATCACCACCAGTCCGACCCCCACTGCCGCTACAGCAATCACTACCAGTACAACTGCCGCTACCACTCCAGTTCTCACCGCCGCTACTACAACAGTCACTACCAATATAATCCCTACCCCAACCCCCACTCCAACTCCTACCCCAATTCCTACCCCAATTCCTACTCCTACTGCCCCAACTCCAATATAATGTGTTAATGTTATGCGCCTTACTCATAAGCCCAAACCCCAACTCCTACTCCAACTCCTACTCCTACTCCTACTCC
>CXWK01001594.1_pt1 | contig 38880 bp, 58 predicted proteins | sample 590851 | NCBI WGS metagenome assembly CXWK01 (sample SAMEA3498364, study PRJEB10139) | wastewater metagenome | biome: wastewater treatment plant; material: activated sludge | place: Denmark | collected 2014-08-01
CGTCCATGCCGCGCTCGGTGTCGAGCAGCTCCCGGCGCAGCGCATCGTGGCGGATCTCCCACCTCACCGCGTCGGCGCCGTAGCACAGGGCCAGCGCCGCGAGGGCCTCGGGACCGCGGTGGCGGGCCTCGCGCACCGTCGCCATCACCTCGTCAATCGTCGTGGTCATCATCGTCGTCTCCTCTTCGGCCACGTTTCCAGCGCCGACCACAGCCCCCGCAGGGGCTGGCCGTCGATGCTGGCGTGGGTCACTCAGCCCGGGTGTGATGCGCCCACAAGACGCGCCAGTCGCCCGGGTTGAGGTCGACGCCGAGCGCCGTAGCGTGGCGGACCATTTCGTTGACATCGGCCTGGTTCCAGGCCGTGGGCGACCACGTCTCCCCGGGGCCACACTGCTCTGCCCTCGCGACGCCCAGAGCGAAGGCGAGCGCCTGGAGGTACTCCCGCGCGAACTCCTCCGGGGTCTCGGGACACGCGGCGTGCGCGGCCTCGCGGGCGTCGGTGTTGAGCGAGGGGGCGATGGTGTCGAGGGCGGTCTGGGTGATCGTGGTGTGCATGGTCGTACTCCCGTGGGCTGCCCGGTCCAGTGGGCCTCCCAACGCCCCAAGCCCGCCGGGCGGGTGCCGGGCGGGCTGTTGCGTGCCGCGGGTGCGGCTGGGGTGGCGGTCAGGGGTTGGCGGCCTTCTCGTATGCGCGCTCGCACAGTTCGCGCGCATCATCCTCGACCCACCGCATGACCCTCCCGGGCACGGCATCGAGCGCCGCCTCGTCGCCGGGCATCGCCGTGGCGCCCGAGTGGTCGAGCGACACCGCCACCTCGTACTCCTCGCCCTCCGGCGACGTGACCGTGTAGGTGATGGTGCCGCGCGACTCCGCGCAGTCGTTGCGGCGCACCGTTACGTCGGCGTCCGGGCAGAGGGCGGACAGGGCGGTCTCGTAGAGGTCGACACCCGCGGCGGTGTCGTCGTCGGCCGTGAGCCGCGCGGCCGCGTCGGGGTCGAGGCGGTAGGCGATGTCGGTGACGGTGTAGGTCCAGGTGGTCGTGGTGTTCATGGTCTGTCTCCTCTCGGCGGTCCAGCGCCGACCACAGCCCCCGCAGGGGCTGGCCGTCGAGGCTGGTGCGGGTCACATCCAGCCGCGCCCGTGGTTGGCGCCGCCGCAAGAGCACTCACAAACCCCGCTCTTGGAGTTTGTGCACCGCGCGTCGCACTTGTGCTCGGTGACGCGCCCGCGGACCACCACGCTCTTGCGCTCCGCCCCGCAGGCGTCGCAGCGGTTGTCGTGGCTGATGTGGATCGTGGCGTCACCGAGCACGCGGGTAAGCACCTCGTCGGTCCAACGGACATTGCCGAACCGGTCGGCGCCGTAGGCGCGTCGCGTCGCCGTGTACTCAACGGCCTTAGTGGAGCAGTTGCACTTCCAGATGACGCGGGCGGTGCGGGTCTTGACGTTCATGGCTTACCCTAATGCTACCCTCATGCCAGCCTCACTGCGTCCGCGCGGCGTGCTGAAACGCCCGAATCTAGCGGGTTTCGTGGTGTCGATGCGGGGTAGGTGCGTCGCGCGTTACGCGCTTGGGTGCTACGCGAGGGTTGCGTGGTGCGTAGGTGGTTACGCGCCTAGGCGGGCGGCGCGTTCGAGGGCGGCGGCTGCGAGCTCGTACCGGCCCGCGGCGAGGGAGGTGGCTGCGCGCCACGCCCTCAGCGCGTGGAGGTCGTGCACCGGGGGCGGCGCCCCGAGCTGGTCGCGGAGGGCCCGCGCGGCGGCAGCGAGGGCCTCGTGCTCGGGGCCAAGGATCACAACCGCCCCCACGCTGCGGCCCCGAGCGTCGCGAGGTCGTCAGCCTCCCGCGCTGTCTCGGCGTCGTCTCCGAGGCTGCGCGCGAGCGGGGTGGCCGCGTCTGCGAGCCGACCCCACACGGCGCCCTGCGCGGACTCGTACGCCTCGGTCCACGCGGAGACAGCAGCCCACGCGGCGACGGCGCCCTGTCGCTCGCGCGGGAGGGCGTCGAGGGCGGCCGTCACGAGGTCGTACCACCGCACGGCGCGGTCCCGGTCGGCTGCCAGCGGCGCCCACCGCGGAGCGTCGAGGGCGAGCGCCACCGACAGGGCGCGCCCGTGCTCGCCGGGCTGGCGGACGCTGCGGAGCCACGCCGAGAGGAGGGCAGCCCACAGGGAGGGATGGGCGGTCACAGCGGCACCTCCCCCGTCCCGCCGCAGGCGCCGCAGGCCACGTCGTCGAGGTCGAGCGACCCCGTGCCGTTGCAGGCCTCGCACACGCGCACCCCGCGGGATGCGAGGTCGCGCGCGTGTTGCTCCCGGCGCTCCATCTCCGCGATGCGGGCGCGCTCTGCGCACGCGGCACAGCACCGGCGCCACAGCGCCGAGTCCGCATGCGCCCCGCAGTCGCACACGCAGCACCGCTCCGCGGCGCGGAGGTAGCCAGCCGCGAGACGCGCCACATCGGCGCTGGGGCGCTGATGCGAGGTCGCGTGGACGTTGTGGCAGGTGCCGCAGGCGTAGGCGTACACCGTCCCGTCGGGGGCGGCGAGGGGGATGGGGATCATCGGCCACCCCGCACGACTCGCAACCGGGAGTGGGCCGGGTGCGCTGCTCGCGGGTCGCCGGGCGGCGGATCGAGCGGCGAGACGTACCCCCGACGCTCCAGGTCGTCGAATGCCCGAAGCACGAGTCGCGTCATGCCCGGGGGGCGGTAGGCCGCCAGAGCACGCTGCGCAGTCTCCAGGGCCTCGTGGGCAGTCGTCACCGCGGCCTTGGCGTGGTCGACCGATGCCGCGGTGCCCGCGCCGCCATCCGGGCGAGCGCGCGCGGTCAGGTAGATCTGCCATGCGGCGTCGTAGGTGCGCTGTGCAGCAGCTACGGTCGCAAGGAGCTCGTCGCGGGTCTTATGAGGCGCGGTCACAGTGCCACCTCCCCCACATACCCCACCAGCCCCGCGAGGCACTCCCGCGCCGCATCGGCCCGCGCCTCGGCAGTCGGCACGTCGGCGGCGTCGGTGCGACGCGCGATGGTAAGGGCGTCGTCGGCGGCGAGATGGGCACGGGCAGCATCGCGGATCGCTCCGAGGTCGAGCAGCGCGGCAGCGTGGTCTGCGAGGTAGCCTGCGGCGTCGCTGTCAGCACGGGCGGCACGCTCCCGCAGCCGCAGCACCTCCGCGGCGAGGGCTGGTGCCGACGCGGCGAGCTGGGCGTTGGCGTGCGCCGTGTCCTCGTCGGGCCCGGTCGCCGTGAGCACGCAGGTGTGATCGGAGTCGTACCCGCCGACGCAGACGGAGTACGTCCACCCGGCGCCGTCGGGAGCGAGGTACCGATACCGGATCGGGCCCTCGTCGCAGTACGGGGCCCACTCGCCCGGAGTGGCGGCAGCGAGCATCGCCCGCAGCGTGTCATCGTCGAGAGCCATCACCACACCTCCACGAGGGTCAGCATGCGCGCGGCCTCACGGTACGCGGTGTGGTGCGACACCAGCCGCCCGTCGGGCGACTGCCACCGCGCAGGGACATTCGGGCGCGCGGCCAGCTTGCGCCACCCCGCGAGGTGGAGCGCGCGCGTGACGCGGTGCTCCGGCAGCGCCTCGGGCACCTCGGGCCGGGGCGCCGCCACCGGGTCGGGCCGGGGCTCGCACGGGCGCGGAGGGACGTGCTCCGCGATGTCGGGGTAGGTGCGCGGCTGCTCCATGACGCGCAGGTGCACCCGGTGGAGCCCGCGGGCTTCGAGCTGCCGCACCCGCTCGCGCGTGAGGTTGAGCAGCGCGCCGACCTCTTCGAGCGTCGAGCCGTCGCGGTCGGCCACGCGCAGCGCGCAGGGCTCGGTCATCTCGTCGGGCTCGCGGTCGGGAAAGTTGATCTTGATCGCGCCCGTACGTTCGTCCACGTCGAGGTAGAGATGGTGCTTGCACGACACCCAGGGGCACGGCTCGCCTGCGGGCGGGCACTCGCCGCGCGTGCGGGGGCGGGCGTCGCGCTGCCCCACGTCGGGGTACTCCGTGCTCCACCGATCAAGAGCCCGCTTGCTCAACCGCTTGATGCTGACCGTCTTGGAGCGCACCCGCCCGCTGCCGTCCCTCACCTCGACCACATCGCCCTGTGCCCGCTCGCCGGGCGCCCGCATCGTATCGCCGTCCATCACACCACCTCCTGAGTCGCCTTGACACCCGCCACCGTGCGCTCGACGCGCCACACCGACCGCGCGCCGTCGCGCTCGACCGCCACCCGCTCGACCTCACCCGGCGCGAGGTACGACCACCCGTAGCAGTGGGCCGCGCCTCTCGCCTCACCCGCCGCCACCTCGTGCCGCTGCCCGCCCGTCGTCACGCTCCACAGGGTCACGGCCACACCTCCACCGTCCCGAGGCCGTAGCACCCGGGGCACGGGGTCGCGTCGGGCCCGAGGGCTCTCCCCTCGCAGTCCCCGCAGGCCACCACCTCGGGCGGCGGGCGCCGGGCCTCCCGCATCCTGCGCGCCCACGCCGCGTCATCCACCGCGGCCTCCACGTCAAGCACGTCGTCTCCCATCGTCGTCCTCCATCGGCGCCACGTCAGCGCGGTGGGCGGTCGGGGTCGCGAGCCCCGCGCGGGTCGTCAGCCCGGCCGCCCTGTCGGTCACACCGCGGCGGCCTCGGCCGCGAGGCGCGCGGCCTTGCGGGCTGCGTCGGCGGCGAGCATCACGTCCCGCGAGACGCCGAGGCGCTGCGCCTTGCGGTACTGCGCGTGGCGCTGGCGCGCGGCCTTGCGGGCGGTGCTGCGCAGGATGGCGCGTCGCTGGGTGCGGTCGAGCTTGATGTCTTTGGGTTCCATCGTCTGTCTCCTCGCCCCATCCCCAGGGGCACCCCGCATCGTCGCAGCGGGCGGGCCGGGCGCGTCGTGCGCCTCGGTGCCGGGGCCATCCGGGCCCCGTTCGGTCACTCCTTTGCGGCCCCCTTGCGGCGCGCGGCGACCCCGGCAAGGAGCGCGTCGGCGTCGAGGCACCCGCGGAACGCCAGCTCGTCCCGCACTACCTTGAGCGCGTCATCCTCGCGGCCCGCGTCGGCGAGGTCGGGCAGCCGCTTGAGGTAGGACGCGGCCACCGCGGCGAGTTGCGAGGTGTGCTCGCGCGACCCCGGCGCGGCCCCGCTGGGCTTCGACGCGAGGTGCTCCCGCAGGGCCGTCACGAGTCCGTGCTCCTCCGCGGGCGGCGGCGCCGGCGGTGCGGCGAGGGCGGCGGCCCACCGCTTCCCCGCGGCGGCTACGGTGGCCCGGTCGGCGTCCGCGGACACACCGGCCCACAGGCGCCCGGCCATCTCGCGGGCGAGGGGCACGATGGCCGCGTCAAAGGCCGGGCTGTGCGCGATCCACCATCCGACGAGGGCGTCGTCGCCACGCTCGCGGCGCAGGGACAGCAGCTCGTCGGCCAGGGCCGCGAGGTCGAGGTCCGCCACCACGGCGCGGGCCTTCGACGCGGGCAGCGACAGGCCGAGGTCGACCATGCGCGATGCGGCGAGAGCAAGCGCAGCCTCCCGGTGCGGCGCGGCCTCGGGATCGTCGAGCGACACCTGAGCGCGCAGGGCGTCGTGCGCGGCGCCGTACGCGGCGACCACGGCCTCACACGACGCGGCCTCCTCGATCGCGGTCAGCGAGACGGCGAGGTCGATCATGGGGCGCGCGGGTGCGGGCTCGACGGTCTGCGCGCCAGGGATGGAGTCTACCTCCGTCTCGTCGAGCAGCCCGAGCCCGAGGATGGCGAGCGTCGCGCGCCGCTTCGCCTTAGTCTCAGCCTTCATCAGCACCGTCGCCGGGTCAGAGAGCGGGAGCGTCGCCGTCGCCGTCTCGTACCGCCCGCCGGGCAGCGTGGCGCGGCACACGGCGATCACGAGCTTTGTGCCCGCAAGGTCGATCACCTTGGGGCCGTCGATGATCTCGCGGTTGAGGCTGTGCATGGCCGCGAGCCGGTCGGTGGCGCCGCGCGTGACGTAGAGTACCTCCTTCCCTGAGAGGCGCAGGTAGGCGAGCGGCTGCGTCGCCGCGTCGAGCCCAAGGATGCGGCACATCCCGAGGTAATGCTGAACCTTTTGGTCGGCGGTCAGGCCCGAGATGTCGCCGCGCAGCACGAGGCTTTCGAGCGCGGCGGGGTCGAGGGTGTCAGTGCGGGCGAGGGCGATGGTGCTCATGGTCGTGTCTCCTGTCATGCGCGCACGAGGCGCCCGTCAGTCACAGTCCAGCCCGAGATGGGCGCGTCGTCGGTGTAGCGTGCGGCCCCGCTGAGGTCAGCCCCGCTGAGGTAGGCCCCGCTGAGGTCGGCCCTGCTGAGGTCGGCCCCGGTGAGGTCGGACCCGCGGAGGTCGGACCCGCGGAGGTCGGCCCGTACCAGCGACGCGGGCCCCATCAGGCCACGCTCTCGCAGCCACGACAGCGCGCCGCGACCATCACGCGCGAGCCACACCTGGGCGAGCGGCGTCAGCTCGACGCGCAGCCGCTCCGGGTCACGGCGCGAGACGCCACCGCGGCGCACCCACGGGGCGTGCTCGTCACAGCGCAGGCGGCAGATGTCGTCGTAGATCGACAGCCACTCGGCGCAGGCGCCTGCGGCCACGAGGTCGGCACGGCGCAGGGTCAGGACAGGATATCGGGTCGTCATCGTCGTGTCTCCGGTGTCTGTCACAGCTCGCTGCGGGCTTCGCAGGCGGTCTCGTAGGCGTAGATATCGCACTCGACCACCGCGGTGTGCTCGCCGTCGCAGGCGTACTCTGCGATGTCGATGCGGGTGTCGTCGTAGTGCGCGGCGAGCTCGCGGGCCGCGTCGTCGTCGGGGGCGTCGAGGGCGCGGGCCTCGGCGCAGGACAGGGCCTCGCGGCAGAGGTAGCAGTGGCCTTCGATCACGAGGTCGGCGGGGTAGTCGTCGCAGCAGAGGGTGCAGAGCGTCATGCCCTCCATCAATGCTAGCCTCGTGCCACCCTCGCCCAGGCCGCGGACTCCCCGGAATACGCGCCATTCGCGGTGCCGGGTGCGTAACGCGCTGCGCGCTTTGGCCCCTCGGGTGCGTAGGGAGGGTGGCGCTGCTGCGTAACGCGCTACGCGCCTCGGGCCTCGCGGTGCCCGGTTTCCGCGGGCTGCGCGGCTCTCGGGTGCATGGCACGCCGCATGATAGATGCCGGGGCGGCCTATTGGTGGGCCCGAGAGGTAGGCGTGTGATGTCGAAGAAGCGAGACGTGGATGTGGCGGGCCGTTGTCCGCAGTGTGGGCGCGAGGTGGCCGTGTACGCGATGGGAAAGACCCTGCGGGTGCGGGCGCATTCGCGCAGTCAAAACCTCGGAACGGGGTGGCGCACGGTACCCTGCCCCGTGACGGGGATGGACGGCGCCGACGCCCTCGCCCGTGTGACGGAGCAGCATGACTCGGCGGTGCTGTACGCGGACAAGAACGTGCTGGCCAAGGAGGCGGCGCTTGCCGATGCGCAGAATGGGGCCGCGACGGCCCGGGCGCAGCGTGACGCGCACGCTGCTCAGGTTGCGGCACTCAAGGCCCGCGTGGCCGGAAAGGGCGGTGCGCTGTGATCGTCACCCGCACAGACCGCGACCGGGCCGAGCGCCTCGCGGCCATCCTCTATCACGGCTCCGCCACCCTCCACCTGTGGAGCCCGGCAGACGAGCCCCTGCACTACGTGCTCGGGTACCTCGTACCGGGCGGCGGGCACGACACCATCGGCAGCGGCGAGACCCCGGAGGCTGCGTGGCGCGAGGCCCACCGGGTGCTCCGCGCCCGCGCCGTGGCCCTCGGTGACGCCCTCGCCGCAGAGCTGGGGGCGCCGTGACGGTCGCGCAGGTACAGGCCCTCGTGGCCCACTACGGCGCCTCCCTGACCGCGGAGGATGCGCACCTGATCGCGCGGCACATGGCCGACGTGGACGCGCTCCTGCGGATCGTCGTCGGCATCGTGCGTCGCGCCGCAGCGCGGCACCGGGGGGCGCTGTGACCCTCGCACACCATGCTCGCCTCGCCGGGCGCCTCGTCCCCGTCGTGCTCGCCCTTTGGTGGGCTGACGTGCGCGAGCCCGGCTCTGCCCTGCGTATCCTCCGCGCCGTCGCCGCGCGCAGCCCCGACCGCCCCGCGATCCTGCGGGCCCATGTGCTGCACGGCGCCGTCGCCGCGTGGGTCGTGGCCTGGGCTGCGATCCTGTGGCGCGGCGCGACCCTCGGCGGCGCCCTCGTGGCGGCCATCGCCGGGGTCTACTCCCTGATCGCCTTGACCGTCCGCGACCGCCTGGAGGCCCCATGACCCCCGCTGCCATCCTCGCCGCCCTGCTCTCGCTCTACCCGCGCTCCCCCGCCGCGCAGTGCCTCCACGCGCGACGCGGGGCCATCCTCGACGCGCTCGACGCTGCCCACCGCGCGCACCCCGAGGTGCCCACCGCGCTGCTCGCCGCGGTCGGGTGGCACGAGTCACACCTGGGCTGCGCCCGCGCCTCGGGCGGGTGCTGGGGCTCGCCGCGCGACCGCGACCACCGCCACACCGCGGGCACCCCCACCGACGCAGCGCGCGACCTCGCACACGCCCTGCGCGCCTGCGGCACCACCACGGGCGCCATCGCCCGCTTCCGCGGGGGCTCGTGTCGCCCAGGCCCGCACATCGCCTACGTCGCCCGCGTGGCAGCACTCGCCGCGCGCCTCGGGGGTGGCCGATGACGCCCGCCGACGTGATCGCAGGGCGCGCCCGGTGGTGCGTGGTCGAGGGGGACAGCGCCGATGTCCTCGCGTCGCTCCCCCCGGCGAGCGTGCACGCGCTCGTGACCGATCCCCCCGCGGGAATCGGTTTCATGGGGCGCGAGTGGGACAAAGACCGCGGGGGCCGCGCGCAGTGGGTCGCGTGGCTTGCGTCAGTGCTCGGGCTCGCCCGCGTCGCGGTGCGCCCCGGGGGCCGGGCGTTCGTGTGGGCGCTGCCGCGCACGACGCATTGGACGGGCTGCGCGGTCGAGGATGCCGGGTGGGCGATCGAGACGGTGGTGACGCACCTGTTCGGCACCGGGTGGCCGAAGGGCGCGTCGCAGCTCAAGCCGTCGAGCGAGCACTGGTACCTCGCGCGGACGGGGCCGAGCACGGGGCTGAACGTGGACGGGTGCCGAGTGGGCGCCGACGGTGGGACGCGAAAGGGCACGTTCCCGAAGGGGCCATCGCGAGGCGCATACGGGAACGGGATCAACGGCGCGTGTGAGATCGTAAACATCGGCGCGGGCCGGTGGCCACCTAACACCCTCTTCTCGCACTCGCCGGGCTGTGAGCGGGTGGGGGAGCGGCGGGTCAAGACCGACACGAGCAAGGGCGTGTGGGAGGCGGGCAACGCCACCATGGGGACCACCTACGGCAAGCGCACTGTGCGCCCTGCGTACGGCCACGCCGACCCCGACGGCACCGAGCTTGTCGAGGCATGGCGCTGCGTCGAGGGGTGCCCGGTGGCCGAGCTAGACGCGCAGAGCGGGGACAGGCCCTCCGGGTCGCGCGCCGAGGGCGTACGCAAGGGGCTCGGGTACCTCGGCGCGGACGGCGACGGAGGCCCTGCCCTCGAGGCGTCGTCGGGCCCGGCAAGCCGCTTCTTCCCCTGCTTCCCTGCCGACGCCCCCGACCCTCTCACCGACGAGGCCGAGGCCCTGTTTGCGTACATCGCCAAGCCCGCCCCGGCCGAGAAGCGCGCGGGCCTCGACGACGCCCACGCATCGCACCCCACGGTCAAGCCCGTCGCCCTCATGCGATGGCTCGTGCGCCTCATCACCGAGCCCGGCGACATCGTGCTCGACCCCTTCGGAGGCTCGGGCACCACGGGCGTCGCGGCCCTCGCAGAAGGCCGCCGCGTCATCATCATCGAGCGCGACCCGGCCTTCGCCGCGATCTGCCGCGCCCGCCTCACGCACGCCGCGCCCACGGCGGCAGACCTCACCGCGCGCGTTGCCGCCCCCATCGCAGCGCCCACGCCCGACTTCGGCCCCCTGTTCGGCCCCCGGTAGTCGGCAACCGTTGCCGACCATCCCCACCCCGTCGTGTGACGGTGTCATGCGCCTGTCATGCTTGAAGCATGACACTCACGAATCTTGCGCCAGCGTGCGCGGAGTGCTATCACAGCAGGTATGAGCGACCTCATGCGAGACAAGGCCCTTCTCCTCCGACTGACCGACACCGAGCGCGACGCCATCAAGGCCGCGGCGGCAGCGCAAGACCTCACGGTGCAGCAATGGGCGCGGCGCCTGCTGTTCCCCGCCGCGGGCCTCCCTGCGGCCTCGCGGCCCGTGCGCGGGGGTGGGCGGGTGCAGCCGTGACGTGGACGAAGCTCTGCGACAACATCTTCGCAGACCCTCGCCTGCTCCGCGTGCGGGCCGAGGTGGGGCACTGCGCCGCCCTGCTCCACATCGAGGCGCTGGTCTACTCCAACCGTGTCGGCACCGACGGGCGCATCGATCGGTGGTGCCTCCCTGCCGTCACCTCCATGCCGCCCCGCGACGTGGCCCGGTGGGTCGAGGGGCTGGTAGCCGCGGGGGTGTGGACGGAGACGGAGACGGGGTGGCAGGTCGTCTCCGGCATCGCTGACCAGCCCACCGCGGAGCAGATTGCGGCGAAGCGCGCGGAGGTGTCGGCAGCGCGGTCTGCCGCAGGAAAGGCCGGTGCCAAAGCCCGATGGGCCGATGGCAAAATGGCAAACGGCATGGCAAAGCCGTCGCAAAGCCATAGCAAACGCGAATGGCAAAGCGATGGCCCCGTCCCGTCCCGTCCCGTACCCGACCAGTCCAAAGAGGAGAAGACCCCCCCTCCCCCCGTGCGCGTGCAGTCGCGTAGGGTGGCAGACGAGACGCCCGCGGCGCGGGCCGTGGAGGCCCTGTCTGCGCCAGCCCCTACCCGGTCGGCTACCCACCGCCACGACCTCCCCGCGGTCGCCGTGGAGGAGGCCATGATCGCCGCCACGGGTGGGAGGCTGCGCCTCACCGCGGCACCCGCCCCCATCGGCGCGGCCATCGTCGAGCGCCTGCGCCGCGAGGGCGTGACGGTGGAGGAGCTGCCCCGCGTCGCCGCGGTCATCGGGGCAGACGGCGGGCGCCTGCTGTGGCCGTGGCCCGCCGACCTGCGCATCACCCCAGAGGCCCTCGCGAGGCCCGCCCTGCCCGACGGCGGCGGGTGGGGATGCGAGCGGGTGGGGGAGGCCGTCTCCGCGGCACGAGACGGGGGCGTCGAGGCCCTGCGCCGCCGCGCTGCCACGTCCACCCGCCCGACGCGCGCAGACGCCCGGCTGGCCCATCTGCGCGCCCCGATGGCAACGCCCGAGGACTTCGCCCGCGACGCCGCGGCGATCGAGGCCACGAAGATCCAAGACCGCGAGGCGCGCGTCGCCGCCCTCGCCGCCCTCGGCGTGTCCGAGGCAGACGCCCCTTTTTGAGACTCACGAGGACACCATGCACGACCCCGACGACACCTCCCCGACGCCGCCCGATGACGACCACGAGGCCCTCGCCCGCGAGCACGCCGCCCGCGTCGAGGCCGCGCGCCTGCACCACGCTGCCGAGGCGCAGTTGCCCGTGCCCGGCGCCCTCGCGGCATCCCTCGATGGGCTACTCGCCGGTCTGCGCGTCGCCGTGGTCGACCCGGTGCACGAGGCCCGCGTCCAGGCCGAGCGTCGCGCCCGCGAGGCCCGCGAGCGCCGCACCCTCCGCGCCTTGGCCGACGCGCGAGACATCCCCGCCGACGAACTCCTGCGCGCCGTAGCCCTCGACCCGTGCCCCGAGCGCACGTCAGCCCTGCGCCTCGCGGGGGAGGTCGACGTGTGGCGCGGTCGCCGCCGCATCGGGGCCCTGCGGGTGCTCTCCGGCGTGCCCGGCGTGGGCAAGTCGGCCGGGCTCGCGTGGTGCTGCCTGTGGGACCGCCCCACCGAGGCCCGCGAGCGGGAGGCCCTGTGGGTACACGCCTCGGCGCTCGCGCCCCGCACCGGCTGGTCGGAGTCCGCGGTGCTGTGGGAGCGGTGGCAGCGGGTGCCTTTGCTCGCGCTCGACGATCTCGGCGTCGAGACGTGTGACCCCGCGGTGGTGCAGGGGCTGCTGCTCACGCGGTGGGATGCGGGCCTCGTGACGCTCGCATCGACCAACGCCCGATGGCCCGAGTGGTCAGCGCGCTACCTGGGCGGTTCCGCGGGCGACCGCCTGCGGGACCGTCTGCGCAGCGCGCAGGGGCACGACGGTGCTCCCTCGGGGCTGCGGGCTTTTGTGACTGCCGAGGGGCAGAGCCTCCGCGGGCCCGGCGCGCGGCTGCTGCACAGTGGACAGTGATACAGACCCAGGGTAGACCCAGGGTAGGAGGTACGAAGATGACGACGGATGAGATGGTGGCCGAGATTCAGCAGCTGTCCACGGCGGTGGACTACGATGGGAGGCACGGGCGGCCGGTGGTGGTGACGGTCTACGCTGACCGATGCACGGCCCGCGCGTGCTCCCACGCGGTCGACGTGGCAGGTGGTGCCACCGCGGCGCTCACGGCGCTGCGCGACCTTCTCCGCGAGAAGGCTCGCACTGCCATCGGGGAGCACGAGGCGAAGGCCGAGACGCTGCGCAAGGCCCTCGGGGTGCCGAGCCCCGAGATGCGCTACGACGACCTGCGCGCGGCGGTGCGGGAGTGGTGGTCGGCGCGGCGTGAGGTCGACCACGCGGCGCAGGTGTCGACCCCCATCACCGAGGCATCGATTGCGTGCGCGCGGCTCGACGCGGCCGAGGACACCATGCGCGACGCGATGGGGGGCGACCTGTGACCCCGGCCCGCAACGGCGCCGCACCGCTCCCCCGCGCAGACCGGCGCGAACTCGCGGCCCTGATCGCCCGCCGCGGTGGCCTACTCGGCGCCGCCGTGGCCTGCGGGGTGGCCATCGAAACCCTGCGCCGGGCGCGCGATGGGAAGCCGGTCATGCGCGCGTCGCGCGAGGCCATCACCCGGGCCCTCGTGCTCGCAGGGGGTGCGCGATGAGCGCCGAGAGCAATGCCCGCGCGCTTTGCGCCGCGCTATACAGCTGCGAGATGCATCACATGGTTCACCCGATCGCCGCCACCGTCCGTGACCGCCATGTCGTCGCGGTAGGGTCTGCGCGGAACACCCACCGCACGGTGGGCTACGCCGTCACCCCAGAGGACGCATGGGCACAGGCAGAGGCTGCGATGCGACGGGAGATCGCCGACATGCTGGAGTCCGCGCGGCGGGACCGTGACCGGGCCGAGGCGACCATCGCGAGGCTGTCTGCTGCGCTGTCGGAGGTCGACCGATGACCGCCGAGGATGAGGTGCGGCGCCTGTGCGCCGTCATGTGGCCGGGGCAGAAAGTCGACGCGCACCCTGAGATGCGGTGCTACCCGATGGGTGGGAAGCGCCGACCGCAGTACAAAGTCGTCGGGTACGTCGTGATCGTCGGGAGGTCGATGCTGTCGCATGGCACCGAGCTCGGGCGCGGCACCAACGCCGCCGCCGCCGCGTGGGATGCCGCGCTCGACTTGCTGCCGCTGCGCATCGCCGAGCGCGTGGCCGAGATCGACCGGGAGACGGCTGCGATGGCCGAGGAGCGTGCCCGGCTTGCGTGTCTCACGACCGCCAAGGGGGTGCAGCCGTGACCCGCGTCACCCTCCCGCTGCGGCTCGCCTCCGAGGCCAACGCGCGTGGCTCGTGGCACGCGGGGGCAGCACGCGCCCGACTCGCCCGCGCCCAGGTCAACGCGGCCCTGCGGCGCGCGGAGCCCGGTCCCCTCCCCCTCCCGGTGGTGGTCCGCATCACCCGCGTAGGCCCGCGACGCCTCGACGACGACAACCTCGCCCGCTCCGCGAAGGCCCCGCGCGACGGCGTGGCCGACTGGCTCGGCTGCGACGACGGCGACCCGCGGGTGTCGTGGCACTACGCGCAGGCCACCGCCCGCGATTACCGCGTCGTCGTCACCGTCGAGCGCCGCGCGTGGGAGCTAACCGAGCAGCCCGACGCGACCGTGCTCCGCGTGCCACCCGTCGAGGGTCTGCCACCGGGGCGGTACGAGTGGCCGGGCCTCGTGGTGGAGGTGAGGTAGTGCCCCCGCACGCGACCCCCTCGGAGGGTCTGCGTCCGAAAAGTGGGCGTCAAGTTTTCGACGTGACGGGCGTCATGGCAGCGTGATGGGCCGTGACCGCCCGTGACGGTCGCGCGCGCGCGTGCGACACTGAGGCCATGAGCCGATCTATCCCGGCGGAGCTTCACCGAGCATTGCTGGACTACATCGCCAGCGACAGCGGCGACGGCACACCACCAACCTACAAAGAGGCCGCGGCGTGGCTGTTGACCGTGCACGGCGTCAAGACATCCTACATGAGCGTCGCGCGCGTGGTGGCGAAGCACTCCAAGCGAGGCGAAGAGCTTCTCGCGACCGCGCTGCGGGAGGAGTTCCGCAACGCGATCGAGCCGATGCGCGCCCGCGTCGTGCGAATGGCACGGCTCACCGAAGAGGCCGCGCGCTTGGAGCCCGACGCCATGAACCGGGCGATCGCCCTGCGATCTGTGACAGGTGCTCTCGACATCTTCGCGAAGGTGGCGGGCATCACCGCCGCCAAGCTCGACGTGACCACGAATGGCAAGGGACTCGCGACGGCCTCTGTGGTCGTGCTGCCCACGCTGGAAGCCGACCATGACGACACCGACGCCGGTGCTTTGGCAGCCCAACCCGGGCGTACAAACGCGCTTCCTCGCGAGTAGAGCCGACCGCGCTTTGTACGGTGGCGCAGCCGGCGGCGGCAAGTCGCAAGCCCTCCTGGCGCTGCCCCTTCGGCACATCGGCAACCCGAACTACCGCGGGCTGTACCTGCGTCGCGAGTCACAGTACCTCGGCGACGCCATCGACAAGAGCAAACGGCTGTACCCATCCCTCGGCGGAAAGCTGGTACTCGGTCCCCGCATCCTGTGGACCTTTCCGAGCGGCGCGGAGCTGTGGTTCAACCACTGCGCACACGAGAACGACATCGCGAACTACGACTCATTCGAGTTCAGCGAGGTCTTGTTTGATGAGTTGACGCACTTCACCGAGCACCAGTTTGACGGAATCTGCGCGCGCCTTCGCGGCACAGACCCGACGCTGCCGTACCACGCGAGGGCGGGCACCAATCCCGGAGGAGTCGGGCACGACTGGGTCTTTCGCCGGTGGGGCGCGTGGCTTGACCCTAAGCACCCTCGGCCCGCAGAGCCCGGCGAGCGGCGTTGGTACATCGGACGCGAAGAGGTAGCGCCTCGCGCGGAGGACTCACTCTCGTTCACGTTCTTCCCTGCGCGGCTTTCTGACAACCCGAAGGTGTCAAAGCGATACCGCGCGCAGATCCTCGCCATGGCCGACCCGGTGAGGCGCAAGCAACTCGACGAGGGTGATTGGCTGGTGAAGCCTTCGGCGGGGCTCTACTTCCCGCGCGGCGCGTGGCAGTGGTCGGACAGTGAGCCGCCCGGCATTACGAAGCGCGTGCGGGCGTGGGACTTCGGCGCCACCGACGGAGGAGATTGGACGGTCGGCGTCAAGATGGGGGTGACCGGCGATGGTCTGTACGCGGTGCTCGACGTGGTGAGGCTGCGCGGCAACCCCGACGTGGTGCGGAATGCTGTGCTCGATACCGCCAAGGCCGACGGGCACGGCGTCACGATCGCGATCCCGCAAGACCCCGGGCAAGCTGGCGTCGATCAGGCGCTCTCGTACCTGCGCGCGCTTGCGGGGTACGACGTGCGCAAGCGGCGCCCGACCGGAGACAAGGTGACGCGGGCGACTCCCCTGTCCGCGCAGGTGTGCGGCGGCAACGTGTTGATCGCCCGCGCATCGTGGGCCGATACCTTCGCCGACGAGCTCGCCGGGTTCCCGACCGGGGAAGCCGACGATCAGGTCGACGCCGCGGCCGACGCCTTCGCCGTGCTCGCAGGTGGCGTTCAGGGGGGCGATGGGGGTATCTTCGGGGCCGTGACCACACCGCAGCGCACCATCACCGGCTGGGCCGACGCCGACGGAGACGACGAGTGAGCATCATCGACCGCCTCCGATCCGTCGTCGACCGCGTGGTCGGCGCCCCCGTCCCGTCGACCGGCACGCCTCCCGTGACCCCGCAGGATGGCGAGCCCCTGTCCGACCTCAGCGTCGCCCAGCTCCGCGCGATCATCCGCGACCACGACCGCGGCATCTTCACGCGATCGGGCCTCCTCGCCGATCTCGTGCGCCACGATGCCGATGTGATGGGGGCGTTGCAGCAGCGTTTGTTGTTGCAGGGCGCGTACGAGACGAAGATCACCGGCCCCGACGGAAGCGACTCGGACCTCGCGTGGGAGAGCATCTGCCCGCCCTCGGTGGCCGTCGACCTGTGGACCGACGCCGTGCTCCTCGGCTTCGGCCTCGCACAGGTCGTGTGGCGCACTTCGCCCGACCGCCCCGACGTGCTCCTCCCGCGGCTGCACAGCGTCCATCCGTCCGCGATCGAGTGGTCGGAGACGGAGGCGCAGTGGTATGTCTCGACGACACGCGGGCGGCACCCGATCACCCCCGGTGACGGGCAGTGGGTGCTGTACGCGCCTCGCTCCGACCGTGCCCCGTGGCGGTGGGGCGCCCTCGCAGCAGTGGGAGAGTGGTACCTCTCCGACAGCTTCGCCGCGGCCGACGGGCGACGCCGCTCCGAAGTGGTCGGACAAGGCATCTGGAAGGCGAAGCTCCCCGCGGGCGGCGCGCAGACCCCCGACGGCAAGAGCTTCGTTTCGAAGCTGCGCACCCTCGGGCGCGGCGGGGTCATCCCGATCCCGCAGGGCTCGACGCCCGAGAGTAGCTACGACGTGGAGCTGGTCGAGGCCGCGGGCGACCTCCACGAGATCTTCGAATGGCTGATGAGGACCGGCGGCGGGCGCATCCGGCTCGCCATCCTCGGCCAAGACCTCACCTCGCAGAACAACCAGGTCGGCACCAACGCCAGCTCCGGCACCGGCGCTGACGTGCTGCGCATGATCGTCCGCGCCGACGCGAAGGCGTGGGAAGCCTGCATCGAAGAGCAGCTCCTGCGGCCGCTCGACGCGTACCTCGGGCGCAGCGGGTCCGAGCTGTCGGTGGACTACGACGAGAGCCTCGACCCTGAGACGATGGCCCGCGCGCAGACGGAGACGGCCCGCGCCGCGATGGAGTGGCGCGCCGCGGGTGTCGCCGTCGACATGGAGGCCATGGCCGACAGCGTGAGCGTCCCGCGCCTCGCCCCGGTGGAGGTCGTGGCGCCTGCCCCAGTCGAAGCCCCCGCGACGCAGCCCGAGCCCGCCGCGACCCTCGCCGCGCCCGACCTCTCCCCGCCGAAGGGTGTACGCGAAGCCTGTGCGCGTGGGCTCGTGCTGTACGAGGAGGGCAAGGGCGGCGACGGCCTCGTGCGCGCGACCGTGGATTGGGCCCGGCGCCTCGCCCGCGGCGAGAACGCGACGCGAGACAAGCTGGTCAAGATGCGCGCATGGCACGCCCGGCACGAGGACGACCGCCGCGAGGGGTGGGACAGCCCGCCGACGGCGGGCTATGTGGCCTTCCTCTTGTGGGGCGGCGCCGCGGGGCGGTCGTGGGCCGAGGCCATGGTCCCGCGCCTCGACACGAAGGCCCGCGCCCTCGCCGCGCCGAAGCTGCCCACGAGCGACGATATCACCCGCGAGATGGTGCGGCTCCTCCAAGCCCACGGTGTCGCGGGCATCCCCGACGTGCTCGCCGCCCTGGAAGGCGCGCAGCCCGCCGAGGTCCGCGACCGGCTGGCGAAGGCCATCGACAAGACCCCGCCCGCGGAGATGGTACGCGAGATCGCCCGCGGGCTCGTGCTCGCGCGGCTCGTGGGCAAGGCGCAGGCGGTGGTGGGATGAGCTTCTTCTCGGACGCGCTGCGCCGGGTAGGTGGCGCCCTCGGGCTCCCGGTCGCGGAGGTCGAGGCCCTCGTCGATGACGCCGTTGCGCGCGCTGAGGACATCGTGCGGGCGACAGGTACGCGCATCGCCGGGCGCATCCTCGACGCCGTAGAGAACGCCATCCCTGGACTGCCGGTCGAGGAGATCGCCGCGGACATCGCCGACGAGATCGAGGCCGAGGTCGACGGCGCCGTGCCCGATGTCGACACCCTCGTGCTCGCCGAGGTGGAGCGGTGGCGCCTCGCAGAACTGCGCACCCTCGACCCCGACATTGTGCTGGAGTTCCAAGCGGTTTTGGACGATCGCACATCCCCCGTCTGCCGCGCGTGCGCCGGCACCCGCCTCCGCGCGTCTGACTCGTGGTGGGACACCCACACCCCGCCCCTACACCCTCACTGCCGCAGCACCGTGAGGCCCTCGACGCAGGGACCCACAGGTCGACCCTCATCCCCAGACGCGAGGCCCTCGGGCCCGCTCGGAAAGCCGAAGCGCCCATGGACACCACCCGTCGGCATCTGACCGCCACCGCCCGCCGCGCCCTCGCATCCGAGGGAGAGCGCGCGATCCCCATGGTGCTCTCCACCGCGGAGATGAACTCCTACGGAGAGATCGTGGATCAGGCGTCGTGGCGCCTCGACCGCTTCGCGCGCAACCCCGTTGCGCTCTACCAGCACGACGCGTCGTCAGACCCCATCGGGTATTGGCGCGACGTGCGCGTCGAGGACGGCGAGCTGCGCGCGACCCTCGTGCTGTACGACGACGCCACCTCCCCCGAGGCTGCGCGGGTGTGGGCGCGCTACCAGCAGGGCGGGCCGATCGCCGCGTCGGTCGGCTTCGACCCCGGCCGCGCCGTCACCGAGGAGCGCGACGGGCGAGAGATTACGGTGCTGTATGACTCCACGCTCGTCGAGGCGTCGGTCGTCTCCGTCCCAGCCGACCCTGGTGCGGTGGCCCGGCGCACCCTCGGTGGACAGACGCCCGGCGGTGTGCGTACACTTGCCCGCATGGATATCCCCGCGATCAAGGCAATGCTCGCCGAGGTGCTCGCGGCCCTCGACCCCGAGGCCATGGGCCCTCAGGTCGAGATGCTGCGCGCCGCACTCGCCGCCCTCGACATGCCCGAGGAGATGGACGCCGCCCCGAAGCCCGAGGAGGCCATGGCCGATGACCCCGCCAAGATGAAGGAGGGCGACCCGAAGGCCGAGGAGAAGAAGCTCTCCCACGCCGAGCTGCGCACCCGCGCCGCCCAGGCCGTCGACCTCGAGGCCCGCGTCAAGACGCTCTCCGCGGAGGTGTCGACCCTGCGCGCTGCCCGCGAGGCCGACGAGCGCGCCCGCGTGCTCTCCGCGCACCGCAGCCGCGGCGCCCTCACCCCCGCGATGGAGGCCGACGCCGAGCTCGTCAAGCTCTTCGCGGAGATGCCGGTCAAGAGCCTCGACGCGATGCTCTCGCGGCTCGCCGGTCTTCCCACGTCGCCCGTTGCCCTCGCCGCGCCCGAGCGCGACGACCTCGCGGGCAGCATCGAGTTCGCACGGAAGTTCGGCGTCCCCGCGGACGCCATCAAGCGCGCCGCTCGGCGCGGAGGTGATGCCAAGTGACCGCTCTCGCCAAGGATTTTCAGCGTAAGTCGATGGGCACTGGCCCCGTCGTCTCGCGCGGTTTCGCGTGCCCCGTGGCCGCGTCCACCACCATCTACAAGAGCGCCTTCGTCGCGCTCAACGCCAGCGGGTACCTCGTGCCCGCGAGCGCCGACCGCAACCTGCGCATCGTCGGCGTCGCAGAGGACGGCGCGGACAACTCCTCGGGCAGCGCGGGCGACCTCACCGTCGTGCCGTTGCGCGGCGTGTACCTCTTCGCCAACAGCAGCACCACCGCCGCCGTGTCCGACGCCGACATCGGCAGGATGTGCTACGCGGTCGACGACAACACCGTCGCCCGGCACAACGCCGTCGGCACCCGCCCGGTGGCGGGCCGCGTCATCGGCGTGGGCACCGAAGGCGTGTACGTCGAGACGGGCCTCGTCACCGACGAGGACGGCGTGCGGGACATCATGCTCCTCGCGGGCGCCGACCTCAGCGCGCGGCTCCACCTCCCGGTCAAGCTGTCGACCACGACCGCCGTGTCGGCCACGACCGCTGGGGAGCCGATCCTCGGCATTCAGCAGAACGCCCCGGCCTCGGGCGCGGTATGCATCGTCCGCGTCGCGGGCGTCAGCAACATCATCCTCGGCGACACCATCAGCGTCGGCGCGCAGCTCGCTGTCGAGGCCACGAGCGGGCGCGCCAAGGCCGCCGCCGTGACCACCGTCGACGCCTCGGGCGCCTCGGCCACCGCCGGCGCGACCGGCTCCTACGTCTTCGGGCTCTGCATCACCGGCGGCGCCGATGGTGACACCGGGCTCTGCCTCATCACCCACGCTGGGGCGATCCCCGGCACCTACGCCTGATAGGAGCGCCGCAAGATGGCCACCGTTCTCAAGTCTGCTGACCTCCTCGACCTCGACCGCACGGTTCGTGCGGCTTTCGAGACGGCGTACAACGCCCCCGAGACGTACACCCCGATTCACACGCAGTTCGCCACGACCCAGCAGTCGATGTCGCGCGAGAACCTCTACCCCCTCGCGATGGACGCAAGCACCATCCGCGAGTGGTCCGAGGGCGAGCGCGTCTTCAACGGCCTCGTCGTGGAGTCCGCGCGGGTCGTCAACAAGAAGTTCGAGCTGTCGTACAAGGTCGCGCGCGAGAGCCTCGACGACGACATGAGCGGCACGGTGCAGCGGCTCGTCTCGCGGCTCCGCTCGGGCGCTGGCAAGTTCCGCCGCCACGAAGACAAGCTGGTGTTCTCGGTCATCAAGAGCAACAGCAATGCGCTCGACGCGGTGGCGCTGTTCTCAGCGTCGCACCCCGTCGACATCTCCGACATCGCTGCGGGCACGTTCAGCAACACCGACAGCGGCGCGCTGACCATCGCCAACCTCGCGGCCACGCGGCGGCTCATGCAGGAGTTCAAGGGGGCCGACGGCGACCCCATCAACGACGATCCTCGCGTCATCCTCGTGCCGCCCGCCCTCGAGGCGACGGCGCGCAAGATCGTCGGCGCCGACTCCATCGTCTACTCGGGCACGCTCAGCGAGAACGCCGAGACCAACATCTGGAAGGGATACTTCACGGTCATCGTGTGCCCCTACCTCGCGGCCGCGCAGGGCGGGTCCGACTCGTACTGGTACCTCTGCGACACGACCGATTCCGAGGACCGCGCCCTGATCTATCAGGTTCGCGAAGAGGTCGAGATCGTGACGCGGTTCAACCCGGCCGACCCCGGCGTTTTCGACCTCGACGTGTACACCTGGGGCGCCCGCGCGCGCCGCACCGCCGCGGCTGGCAACCCCCGCCGCATCTTCCGCCGCACCGGCTAAGGGCACATCATGGCGCTCATCACATCGGCCGAGTGGTCCCGCATCCTCACCGCCGCGCGGGTCGTAGACCTCTGCGACGACGACGGCAACGGGACGGCTGACGCCGATGTGGTGAGCGACGTGCTCGAGCAGGCCTCCGACCTCGTGCAAGAGTACGCGCGCCGCGCAGGCGTCACCCTCACCGCCCCGTGCACGGCCTCCATGGCCCGCAGGGTGGCGATGATCGCGGCGCACTACGCGGCGCAGCGTCGCCCTCAGTACCGCGACACCACGGGCCGCGCGCCGTACGCCCAGGAGTACGACACCGCGGTCAAGGAGTTGACGGCGTGGGCATCGCGCGTCCACCAAAGCTCCGACGCAGAGGAGTCCACCGCCCCCGAGCCGCTCGGTGACGACCTCCGGGGGTGGTGAGCCGTGGCAGGTCCGACCTCAGACATCAAAGCCCGCATCGAAGCCATCCTCGCGGGCGCGTACCCCGCGAGCCCGGCGCAGCCCTACATCCCCGCGGGGGTGTTCGCGCCCATCGCCGTCACCATCCCCGCGCAAAACGCCCGGTGGCCCGGTGGCGCTGCGCGCGCGGCCATCTCGCGCCGATGGGACCTCGTGTGGCTGCGCGCCCGCTGGGATGGCAACGCCGTCGAAGGCTCGGCCGGGGGTCCGTGGGTGCGGCGCCTTGGCTTCGACCTCCGGGTTCAGTACGAGATCGCACTCCCCGCCGACCTCATGCCGACCGACCGTACGCTCGCGCTCGGGGCCCTCTCCCTCGCGTCGCAACGCGCGATGGACGACCTCCTTGAGGTGCAGCGCGTGTTCATGCTCGACGCCGCGTGGACGTCGGTGGCGATGGCGTACGTCCCGACAGACGAGGCGATCACCATCGACCCGGTGACGCCAAACGCCGTCACCCTCCACGCACACCTGCGCGGCGACATCCTCGTAGAGCAAGCCGCGATGACCGCCGCGAGCCTCTGGACACCATGATCCGCGTCGACACCCGCAGCGTGAAGGTGCAGGCCGACGGCATCGTGACGCTCCTGCGCGCCCGCCGCGACGCCCTCCTCGGCGCCGTGCGCGTCGTCGTCGACCCCGCGGAGCCGCGCGTCGAGGGGCTGCAAAACATCACGGTCCTCGGGTACCTCTCGCGCCACAGCCCGCAGCTCGTGGACACCCGCGGCGGCGACGTGGATCAGGCGATGGGCGCCGCGGTGCGCGCCGCGTGGGACCCGGCGTCGTCGACCCTGCGCGGGCTGGCGCCGCTCGCCGGCGAAGCCTTCGGGCGCGCGCTCGCTGCCCGGCTGCGGTCGGGCCGCTTCGTGACCAACACGCCCGAAACTCTCGAACGCAAGCGCCGCCTTGGACGCGGCAGCACCCCCGGTGTAGACACGGAACAACTCGCCCACGCGCTTGACGCGGCGACGGTGCGGGTGGTGGAGTAACGACCATGGCCTACGAAAATCTGCTCACCCGTACGACCGTCACCTTCCTCGGCACCGAGGCCACTCTTGGCACGACGCCACCGTCGCACCCTAGCGGCACCTTCCCGGTGAAGATGACGCAGATTTACGCCATCCACGACGAGATCGCCGTCGAGCCCACCAACGCGATGCTCGACGTGCTCGACGAGCGCGTGCGGCGCGACGAGGCCATCGACCCGGTGGTTGGGCTGGAACTCGAAACGCCCGTGCGGATGTCGTTCAACTTGAAGGGCATCCCGTCGGCCGCGCGGCTCGACGCAGGCGCGACGCCGCAGGCGTTGCCGCAGCGCATCCTCTTCGTGCACCACTTCGGGACGGAGTACGCCGACGAGGGAGGGGCCATCGACACGGGCGCGAACACCACGAGCCTCCCGCTCACCGCGGGACAGGGCGCCAACTTCACCCGCGGGACGTGGGTCAAGGTGTTCGTTTCGGGCGAGTGGGAATGCGCGATGGTTACGGCCATCGCAACCGACACGCTCACCGTGGCGCCCGCGCTCTCCGGCGCCCCGGCCGACGGCGCCGTCGTGCGGCAGATGTACAACTACACCCGCAAGGCGTCGCACTCGCACACCTTCACGATGCAGCGCGCGTACGCGGGCTCGACGGTGGCGCAGCTCACTGCCAACGGCTGCCACGGGCGCTTGTCGTGGACCTTCCCCGAGTACGGGGAACTGCCGTCGTGTGCCTTCGAGGGGATGGCCATTCAGTGGACCGGCCCAAGTTCGCAGAGCATCTCCGTCGCCCGCGTTGACGACACGATGGGGTCGCCCGATGTGTGGCGCCCCGAAGTCTACCTCGCGGCGAGCATCACCCGCGGCACGCGCCTCGTGTGCGAGGGGAGCATCGGCGTCGATGGCGACGGCCCCGAGTGGGAGATGATCCGCGACGGCGGCGGTGTGCAGACCGTGGCCGCTGTCCTCGACGTGGCCGGGCGTCCGCGCGGACCGGTCGTGACTATCCAGGTGCCGCACGATGTCGCGTGGCAGACCGGGTTCGCGGCCCGCACCGCGTACAAGCTCCTCCTCGTGCACAAGATCGGCACCGGCGCCACCGCGACGCACTACCTGTGGGACTTCCCCGCTGTGCGCCTCATCGCGCCGCCGAAGCCCGTCCAGGTCGGCGCGCGTTTGTACATGGAACTCCAGCTGCACGCGCAGTACGACACCACGTTCACGCTCGCGGCCGAGACGGGCGACGAGCTCGACCGGCTGTTGTCGCAGTTCCGTTTCGCTTTCGGGTGAACACCATGACCAGCCCCTCCCGCATGATCCGCGTCGCGTGCGTCGGCTCCCTTCCGGGGGCGTCGGCAGCGACGTGTGACCCCGCCTTCGACCTCACCGTGCCCGGCGTTGCTGAACTGCTGTCGAAGTACGAGCGCACCCGCAGCGAAGCTGACCTCGCGGCGCTGCCGCTCTGCGCCGACGCGCGCCCTGTGCTCTTCGACGTGGCGCCGCTCACCCCGGCCGCGTGGCGCTATGTTCAAGACGCCATCGGCGCGACGCGCGACCACCGGGCCTTCACCGTCTCGTGCCACGCGCTGACCGACGAGCGCGGCGTGCGCCACGAGGCCGCGCAGCACGGCGGCACCGAGTCCACCGGCGCGATCACCCAGGCGCGCGACGCGTGGGTCGAGCACGTCGCGACGCTGTACGGCGAAGCTGCCATCCGAGAGGTGGCCGCGGTGGCAATCCAGCGCGCGGAGGCGGGCCCGAGGGCGCTCGCCCCTTTCGCGTTGCCCCGTGGCTTGATGCTGCCTCTCTGACCGCGCCACGGGCCCTGTGCGGGTGCCGCAAGGTCGACGAGGCCCGGCGGCGCATCATCGCGCCCGATGACGCGGAAGCAGCCGCAGAGCGCGACGCCATCGTCTCCGCGGGGATGGAGTTCGCCCGGCGCTGGGGTTGCCCTCGCGTCGGCGGCACACCACCCGCGGAGCTGCCGCCCGACCTCGCGCGCGCCCACGAGCACGTTACCCACGCGACCGGCGCTGACCTCGCGCCGACGTGCCCGTGGTCGCAGTGCTCGGGCCGGTGGGTGGTAGAGGTGTGCGATGCTGTCGCGCTTGCGGTAGAGTGGCAGGTGCCCATCGCAGACACGCTCGGGCGCCCGCTCACGCAGGCTGACACGCAGGCCCTCGTGGCCCTCCGACAGTCACAGATCGCAGCGCAGGGAGCCGACATTGAGCACCGACGACGAGAGGCAGAGCGAGAGCGCGCCCGCGCCGCAGCGCGCGACGCTGGTGGTGGTCGTGGACGTGTCCGCGGCTGACCTTGGCGAGGCGCAGTCCGCCGCCGCGCGCATCGCCCAGACGATGCGGTACCGCGTACTCGACCACCTGTCGGGCATGGTGTCGATGGGCGCCGCCGCCGTGGTCGCAGACTGCGACGCCGCGGCCTTCCTCGCCACGGTGCGACGTGGCATCCGAGAGGGCGTCTGATGGAGCCGTTGACCATCCCGATCGAGGCCGATGTCACCGGGGTAGACCAGGGCATCGACAAGGTAGACGCCGCCCTCGGCAAGTTGGAGGGCCAGCTCGAATCGGTGGGCAAGGCCGGGCAGAAGTCGGGCGACGACGCCGCGCGCGGGCTCAAGAAGATCGGCACAGAGGCGCAGAAACAAGAGGGCGGGCTCGCCACCCTTGAGCGCCGCTTCGACGCCTTCCAAAAGCGAGGCGCCGGAGCAGCGGGTGGGGCGCTCGCGGGCTCCCTCGGCAACCTAATGGAGCAACTCGCGGGCGAGGCGCGAGAGCTTGCGCGCGGCACCGACGACGCGACGCAAAGCCTTGTGCAGATGGGCGCGTCCGCGCTCCCATCGATGGGTCCCATCGGCGCCGCCCTCGCCGCCCTCGTGGGGGGCATGGGCCTCGTGACCCGCGCGGAGCGAGAGCAGCAGGAGGAGATGGCTCGCACCGCGCAGCTCCACGACGAGCAAGCGCGCCTCGGGCCGCTCTACACCAACGTCGCGGCGAGCATCTCGGCGACGGCGACGGCGCAGGAGCGCCTCGCGTCCACCCTCGCGGCGTCGCGCGGGCTCCTCGCACAGCAGGCCGTGCTTCTCGGACAGGGCTTCTCGTCGCGCGATGTGGCCACCTTCGGCCGCACCATCGACGCAGCCCTCCCCGGCATCCGCGCGTCACACGGCGCCCTCACCGCGCAGGTGCAGGTGCACGAAGTGTTGGCGGCGGTGATCGCCCGCAACACCGGGCAGCTCCGGCAATGGGGCATCACGCTGGAACTCGGCGAGAACAACACCGTCAACCTCGCGCGCGCGACCGTCGAACTCAACAACCGCGCGATCGAGGGCGCGCAGTCCTCGGTGGCCGCAGCGCGCGCCGCACGCGACAGGGCCCGCGCCGAGGTAGACGCCGCGCGCAGCATGGGTGGCGGCGCCGCCGCGATCGAGCGCAGCGTCTCGGCGCAGTCCAACCTCAACCGCACGTCGACCGCGCTAGCGGCGGCCGAGCGGCAGTTGACGACGGCGGTAGAGCGGCAGACCGGCGCCCTTGGAGCGCAGGCGCAGGCCACCATCGACCTCAACACCGAGCGTGAGCAGCTGATGGCCGCCGCCGCCGCGCAGCAAGACGCGGCCGACAAGCGCGCGTCGCGCAACGCTGGCGGCAACGCCGCGTCGATGATAGAGCGCCTCGCCGCCACGCGAGCGATGGCCGAGGCCGAGTACAACCTCAGCCGCGCACGGGTGCAGCTCGGGGCGGGCGACGCCGCGCAGCGGTTCGAGGTCGAGAACGCCCTCCGACGTGAGGCCATCCGCCACACCCGCGACCTGATCGCCCTCGCCGAGGAGGATGCCGCGCGCGGTCGTCAGCGCGGCGAGAACGCGGTGCAGACCCGCACGCGACAGGCGCAGGCCGTTGAGCGCGTCGCGACGCTCACCCGCGAGCTCGCCGAGGCCGAGGCCACGGAGGCGCAGCGCGCGCGGGAGGCGTACATCGACATCGGCACGCAGCTCGCCGAGGGATCGCGCGCCCGCGCGGTGGTCGACCTCACCCGCCGCACCGAGGAGCTTGGCGACGCCACCGCGCGCGAGGCCGCTGCGTCGGCCGGGCGCTACCGCTCCACCGTGGAGCGCGTAGCACAGCTTGACCGTGAGAGCGCGGCGCGGCGGCAGTTGATCGCCGATCTTCGCGCGCACGACGAGGTGATCGGGCGCATTGCAGACCAGCAGACCCGCGAGACGGAGGCCGCTGCCAACCGCGCGCGCATCCGCACCCTGGAGAGCGCGGAGCAGACGGCATCGACGCAGCGCGCGCAACTCCAGATCACGCAGCTTCAATCGCTCCGCGACCACTTCGTCGCGCTCGCCGACCAGAGCACGGGCGCGAGCGACGTGGTGGTGCGCAGCTTCGATGCGATGACCGGGGCCATTGGCTCCAACGTCGCCGCGTGGGCCATGGGGGAGCAGACCTTCGCCCAGGCTTCGCAGGCGATGGTGGCGGAAACCACTAAGGCAATCACCGAAATTGCCGCGAAAGAAATGGTGCTCAACGTCGCGCGCGGCACGGCGGCATTGTTCACAAACCCCCCGGCCGCGGCTGCGCACTTCGGCGCGGCGGCGATCTACGCGGGCCTCGCCGCGGGGGCAGGGGCCCTGTCGTCGGCGACGCGCCCGGCCGAGGCGTCAGCGGGAGGTGGAGCGCGCGAGCCCACGAGCGTTGGCCCAAGGGCGACGGATTCCGCGGGCGGTGGTACGGTCGAAGTCGTGCAGTACTACGGGCCGGTCATCGACGGGCGCGCCTCGACGGAGGATCAAGTGGGCCAGCGGGTGAACCGCTACCAGCGCGCCGGCGCGATGCGTCTGGAGAGGCAGTCGTGAAGATCACGAGCGCGATGGCTGCGACCTTCGATTGGACGAGCGCCGGCGCAGGGCTCGACGGTACGCTCCGCATCCATGCGGGCGACGGCGACACCGACTACCCGTTGACGGTGGCGACGAAGGCCGCGACTCGGATCGTGCTCGCAGCGCCGGCCGTAGAGTTCCTCTCCCACGTCGAGAGCGAGTGGAACACCGCCATCGCCGCGAGCGGGCGCACCATCTACCTCTCGCTCGACGAAAACGGGCGCGTCGTGCTCGCCATCGACTCGGGGACGTACGATTACAGCCCGAGCGCCACCCTCGGCGTGATCCTGGGATTGCAGGGCGCCGCCAACGTCTCCACCCACACAGCAGACACGCAGCCTCCACACATCTCCTTCTTCGTCTCGCTCTCGGGTGGGTCGTGGCGCCCGGTGGTCGCGGGCTGCGCGGAGGTGACGGAGGGCGGCAAGGTCTACACCATCGCCGCATCGGGCACGAGCTGGCGCCGCACCATGCGGGCTCGGTGGGTGCCAGCCGACCCGACGACGCGCACGACGCTCGGCACATGGGCGACGCCGATGCGGCCCGACGTTGACGACCTCGACGCGGTGGGCGACGTGTCCACCGGGCGCAGCTTCTCCCTCGCTGACTTCGCTCACCTGTGCCGCAACGGGGAGGTCGCCTTCGCTGCCTCCAACTTCCAGGCGCTGCGCGGGGGGTCGAGCACCGAGCGGTACTACCTCGGCTACCTCGGGCCCGACGCAACCACGTCGCTCGCGCCCGAGCGGTACGATGCGCAGTGGCCAGCGTGGGAAGAGGTCGAGCTAGACTTCGTGCTCCCGACGACGGGCTCTTCGGGGGGTGTGACGTGACATTCTACGAGCGACGCGCGTATCGTGTCCCATGCGCCACGCGATCCTGTCCGCCCTCGTGCTCGCCCTCGTCGCCTGCGGCCCGACGCCGCGTGACCCTGCGCCCGACCCTCCCACCGAGGATGCCGGGGCTGTGTGCGTCCCGTGGACAGGGCCTCAACCGCCATCGTCCATCTGCTGGAACGGCGGCTATCCCGTATGGCACTGCATCTATCGCCGCTTCATCTGCGAGTGAGGTGTCGCGGTGACGGTCGGGCGCATTACCACCCTCGCGCGTGGCGCCCGGTGGGTGCCGGTCATGCTCATTACCGGACTCCCACGCGTCTACACCCCCGCGGGCGTTCTCCCTACCAGCGTCGCCGTCACGGCGGGGACGACCGTTGACCCTCTGTGGTGGCCGAGCACCGGCACCCTGACCGAGACGCTACCCGACGCGAGCACCTTCAACCCGGTGCGCGACCTCCTCGACCCGGCCGCAGTGTGGGAGGTGTACGAGCAACTCGACCCCGTGAAAGGGGAGGTGACAGTCGAGAGCCTCCGCATTGAGTTGTACGACGACGACGACAGGGCGACCGCCGCCCTCTCGGCGCGCAACGCTTACACCGACAGGCTGCTCGCCGCGGACATCTCCGAGAGCGCGCTGTCTGTCCCGCTGTCGTCAGTGGCCGGTCTGCCAGCGTCGGGCATCGCCTGCATCGGGCGCGAGACGCTGGTGTACGATTCGATCTCGGGCAGCAACCTCGTGGTGCCCACGGGCGGGCGCGGGAAGTACGGCTCCGTCGCGCGTGCCCACGCGGCCCCGTCACTGCGCCAGCCCGTCGTGACCATCGGCGGCGCGCGCCACCCGCAGGGCCGCGCGGCGACGGTGTGGGTGTGCGAGTTGTCCGCCGACGGGCTCGTGCTGCGCAACCCCACGCTGATCTTCTTCGGCGTGGTCGGGCCGGGCGTGCAGCTCACCCGCGGCGGGATGCGGTGGAGCATCCCCCTCGACCCCATGACCGTCGCCGGGACGTCGCGTATCTCTGGCCGCGAGATCGACCTGTGGGGGATCAACCACCACACCAGACCGCACAGCGGCTCCATCCGCACCCCTCTGTACGCGCTCGCACAGGGCCCGTCGTCGTCGTCAGAGGTGTATCTCGACGGCGCGTCGGACGGCGGGCTCCCAGGGTGGCACCCGTCGTGGATCGCCTTCGCTGAGTCGTGGCAGGACCGCGCCGCCGTGCTCGCGGGCAGCGGTCCGCGCATCGAGCTGTCCACGGCAGACCGCGTGCGCGTGTCGGGGTATTGGGGCTCTGGCTCCGGCTTGCAGTTCCTCGAGGTGTCCGCGGAGTGGTCGGGGGCGACGGAGACGTTGATCGGCGGGTCGCCGCAGACTTGGACTTCGCGCGAGTCCGCCCCGAAGGCGTACGTGCCACTTGACGGGTGGGTGACGATCCCGTCGCCAGACGACCTCGCGAAGATTCCCGCGACGCTCACCTACACCTCTGCGGCACCGTACGCAGGCGTCGCGCGGCTCTCCCTCGTGGCGGACACCGTGACCACCGAGGGCGTATCGGTGGAGCTGCTGGAGCGCGACGGCACCGACAGCAAGGTGCGCGTCAGGCTCGCAGGGCGCGTGCTGCCATCGGGCGCGACGGTGTACGATGGCGACGTGTCGGTGCTCATCACCGAGCGCACGACGGCGCGCATCGGCGTCGTCTCGCGCGGGTCCGAGGCGTGGGGCGCTCTGCGCGCGCTGGCCCTCGCCGTTGCGGCGCTCGACGGGCTCGACGTACAGGTCGAGACGATCGACTGGGACCACATCGCGACGATGGCGCGACAGGCGCCGCTCGCTTCGATCCCCCCGCAACGGGAGTTCCGCATCGGGCCAGGCGAGGACTCGCTGCTGTCGCTGCTCTCCGACGAGCTGCGCCTTCGCGGAATGGTGCTGTCGGTGCGTTACGGCCGCATCACCGGCTTGCGCTATGGCCACTTCGCGGCGACCGAGATCACCGCGGCCGACATCGACGAGACGGACGTGGTTGACGCCGAGTGGGAGATGGTTGACCAGCCATCACCCGCGGCGACCGCTGTGCGGTACGCGCTGCCCGACGGCGGCAGCTTCCAGGTGGTGGACGCGACGTGGGTATCAGAGCTTGGCGCGGGCGAGACGATCGAGTGCGGCGCGCTGCGGCACGTCCCCTCGTACCTCGACCTCTCGGCGATCCGCCGGGGGCTGACCGAGGCCGCACAACAACTCCTCGGCCCGCTCGCAGAGCCCGCGCGACACCTCACCCTCCCGCTCACCGCGGAGTTTCTCGCGTTGCAGCCCGGCGACCTCGTGACAGTGACTCACTCGCGGGTGCCCGACTTCGACGGGACGCGCGGCATCGTCGGCGCCGTGGCTCAGGTGGTGAGCGTGCGGCGGCAGTACTTCGGCGGGCGCATCCGCGCAGCCGTCGAGATGCGTCTGTCGTCGGAGACGTACCAGGGATACGCTCCCTCGGCCTTCGTGGCGGCGGGCGGCATCTCGGGCGCGGTCGTGACGGTCGACGCCACCACCGGCTTCGGCGCGTCGTGCTTTGCCGACGACGGGCGCGACCCGACCGACGGTTTCGCCGCGGGAGACGTGGTGGAGCTGGCCGAAGTCGGGTCGTACACCCCGAGCCTCGCGCGGGTGCAGCGCACGGTGGTGTCGGTGACGGCGACCACCATCACCCTGTCGTCGTCGCCGGGGGCGCCCATGATCGCCCTCGCGGCGTCGGCCCTCACGGTGGTGATTCGCTACGCAGGCCACGGCGACGCAGTGGCCGCGCAGTATCCCTACGCATTCCTCGCCGACACGACCCCAGACCTCACCGACGGCAGCGTCGACAGGTGGGCACCATGACCACGACCATCGGCCGGGTGGTGAAGCTGCCTGCCCCCGACAACGGCAGCGACGATCCCATCGCGGAGTACCTCCCGCTCGACGGCATCGCACAGCTCGCAGCAAGCAACGCCACTCACCTTGCGCGCATCAACGCTGTGCGCGGCCTGTGGGAGTCGGGCGGCGGTGAGGTGTGGACAGACCTCGCTCCCGACGGCGACATCCGCTGGGACGATGTGACCGGCGTGCTGGCGTACTACGCAGGCGGGCATCTCGTACAGCCGTACGGCGAGACGGGGCAATGGCCGCGATGCACCGTGCGCGCCCTCGTCGAAGCGCCGAGCACCTACACGGTCGGCGTCGTGCTCGCCGTCGCCGGTGTGGTCGATCACCCCGCGGTGTCCCAGCTCCGCGCCGTCGACACCACCACGAGCACCACGGCGGTCGAGATCGATGCGAGCGTTGACCTCGGGGCGCTTGCGACAGCACTGCGCGATGTGTCTCCGTCCCGCACCGAGGCAGGCCTAGGCGTCGAAGCCCATGTCTGGGTTGGCTTCTGGTGCACGAGCGACAGCGGCGCCGCCAAGGCCACCGTGCACTCTATCTCCGTCCACCTGGAGCCCCCGTGACGACACCCGTACTCGACACCCGCGCGATGGCCACGCGGCTGACGTGCCGCGCTGCGCACGGCGGTACCCTCGCGGCGCTCGCATCCTCCGCGGCCGGGGACTTCATCGGGCAGCGCGCCACGGTGGCCCGCAGCCTCGGCGGTACGCACAGCCTATTTTGGTGGTCGCGCGACGGCGTGGCGTACCTCCGCATCCGCGCGCTCCTCGGTCAAGAGGGCGCGTACACGACGACGCACTACGCGACCCTCGCGCTCTCCGTCACCGACGGGACTACCACCGTCGCCGCGGGCGACCCCGAGATCCCCGCGGGGCTCAACGGCACGACGACGCACTACCTCTCGGGCGTCTTCCCCGCGCCGCGGTGGAGCCGCACTAGTAAGCACGAGTGGTTCATCTCCGTTGACGACCTCGTGACCGCAGGGCTTGTCGCTGGTGGGGTGTGGCGCTTCGACCTCGTGGCAGCGATGTCTGGCGCGACGATCGTTCTTGAGCACTTCGCCGTGTCCGAGGTGCCGCGCTTCATCGTCGACAACGGCGCGCCGTTCGGTCAGTCGCCGGGTGCGTACCTCCCGCGATCGGTTATTCAGTCGGCGGTCTTGCGCCGCGCCCTTGTGACCGCGCAGTGGGCCTACGACGAGGTGCTCGGCACCTACCACCACCTCGCTCTTCCGACGACGGCGCCGCTCACCACCACGAGCGCGGCCTTCGTGGCGCTGACCGGCGACGAGGCCGGGGCCGGTGTCGCGCGCCCGTGGTACTGCTACTCGAGGACCACGGGCTACCCGACGCGCGTGCGCTTCCGCTGCCGATACAAGACCTCGGGGGTAGACGGCGGCAAGCTGCGCCTCGTGACCACCGACGCCGGGTCGCCGTTCACGTTGACGCTGCCCGGCACGTCGAACGTGTGGACCGACAGCGACGACGCGAGCGCGTACATAACCCCGAGCGCCCGCGACAGCTTCACCTTCACCGCGCAGGTTGACGGCGGCACCCTCTCGATTGCGACACGCGCGGTGGTGGACTACCCGGAATAGGCGGGGTAGGCTCGCGCCATGAGCCTCCCGCTGACCGCAGACCAGACCTACAGCGCCATCACGCTCCCTGCGGCGACGGCGACGGCGCGCACGCTCCTCACGGCGTACGCAAAGACCATCACCATCCACGTCCGAAACACGGGCAGTAGCAACGGCATCACGGCGCTGCGCTACCGGCGCTACCTCCGAGACGCCGACACGGTTCCGGGCCCGTGGATCGCCGTGACCGCATCGATCCCCATCGCCGCCGGCGCGTCGTGGGAGATGCAGATCAGCGACGACTGCGCGTGGGAGATCGAGGTCGAGCTGACCAGCACGAGTGGCACGACGGCTGACCTCTCCGTGGTGGGCGTCTGATGGGCACGCGTGTAAACGGGGTCGACCTCGACGCGGGCACGAGCGTCACCCTCTCCGACGCCACCCCCGCAGCCCTCGGCACCGCAGCCGCGGGCGTGAGCACCGAGGCGTCGCGCGCAGACCATGTGCACGAGGCGCCTGCGCCGCCCATCCCCCTGCTCACTGCGACGGTGTCCACCGTGCTCGGCGCCGACACCGTCGCGGGCTACGGATACGTGGACCCCACGGGCCTCGCGTCGCTCACGCTTGCCGCGGTGGGCCAGGTGGTCTCCGGCGTCACCGGCACGCTCGACCTGTACGACCTCACCGCCGCTGCCGTGGTCGCCACGCTGACGTGGACCGAGACCGTCGCCACGCGCAAGACCGCCTCGGTGACGGTGCCGGGGACGGCGCGTCTATACGAACTGCGCGTCCGCAAGAGCGGCGGCGGCGACACCGATTACGCCCTCATCTCTGCTGCCTCGATGATCGGGAGCTGACACATGGCCACCATCACACACGTATCCTCGCCCGCCTCGGGCGCCGTCGCCGTCGACGCGCTCATCGACACCCTACTCGCCGCGGGGTGGCGCATCACGCGCTGGTCGGACGCGACCACCTACACCGACGCCACGGGCGCACCGCTCGCGGTCAACCCCTACGGCAGCGGCGGTAGCGGCGCGGGCAACCTCGGCAACACCTCCGCGTGGTTCACCGTGCGCGCGAGCGATTCCTCGCGCGAGTGGCTCTTCCAGCGCGGCGCGAGCGATGCCGCGTGGACGATCAACCGCAGCAAGGCGGGGTTCGTCACGGGTGGCACCGCTACGGTGCTGCCTACGGCGACGGATGCGACGGCCCTTTTCAGCGCGGCGTCGGCCTTCACCGCGACCCCGGGGCGGCTGTTCATCTCGGCCGACGACGCCGACGACTACGGCTGGCGGCTCATGTGCCTCCCGAGCGGCGGCGGCAACGTCCTGACGCTGCTGCTGGACGTACCCCTCGACTCGCCCGACCCGAGCGACACGGACCCCTATCTGTGGGCAGGGTACTACAACGCGACGGGCCTGACGGTCTACGCGGCAGCCAACGCGGCCAACCAGTCGGGTAGCGCCCTGATCTACAAGCGATTCGTCGGGGCTGGCAGCAACCAGCGGGTCACCTTCGCGTCACTTTTCGGCTACGTCGGGCGGCTGGCGCCGCCCGAGTCGGAGCAGGGCGGCGCGCTGCCTAGCAACAGCCGCGATGTGCCGCTGCCGATCCCTGTGCTGCGCACGGGCGCGCCGTCCACCACGACGGGCTGGGTCGGCTTCGCTCGCGGCATCCGGTGGGCCACTGTGCAGGGGCGCGCCAACGGCCAGACGCTCGACGGCACGACCGAGTACTGGCTCTACGCGGCGGGCCTCTGGCTCCCGTGGGACTCCAGCGCGCCGGCGCTGAGCTGAGGGCGACATGGCCACCTACGACGCCGACCTCGTACCCGCGCCGCAGCCGATCACGCCGGGCGGTCTGCGCTTGGACCCCAAGCCCGCAGGCCTCGTGTCGTCTATCGGCGCTGCGCCCACTACCTACTACTACCGCACGACGGGCGGCACCCGCGCGAGCACCACGGACGCGGGGTCGATCCCTGCGGGCGCGGTGGTGGAGCGTGTGACGTGACCCCGCCCGACACCGACGGCCTCACGGCCCGACTGCTCACCCTGATGGGCATCGGCGGCGTCGCCTCCGGCGTCGCAGACACCATGCTCAGCCGCGGCCCCGCGATCGTCCTCGGCGCCCTCGCGTCGCTGATCGTCGGGCTCGCGCTGGAGTGGGCACGCCCCATCGTGCGTGCCCACGGCGAGCGCGCCGCGCGCCGTCTCGCTCGTGCCTCGACCCCCCCGACTCCCCCGACCTCGGAGCCCTGACCTATGCTCGACACCCTCTCCCAGGCCCTGCAATGGTCCGACTCGCACGGGCTGACGCTGCCCGTCATCCTCGGTGCCATCACCGTGCTCGCCCGCCTCGCGTGGGCCGCGCTGCGCCCCTTCGTCGCCCGGCGCTGGCCCACCGCCGTCCCCGTCGTCGAGGGCGCTGCGGTCCGCGTCGCGGCGCTCCTGCCCGATGTGCTCGCGGCGATCCTGCGGCGCCGTCCTGCGGCTCCGTCCGGGCGCTCCGGCGAGGCTGGACGGGCCACCGTGGGGGCGCTCGTCGTGCTCGCCGCCGCGGGGCTCGTAGCGTCCGTGGCGTGTCGCCCGGTGCGCGAGGCGATCATCGACGCGCAGTCCCCCCGTGTGGCCTGCGTCGGCGGCTCGCACCGCTGCGCCGCGGGCGCCCCCGAGGTCTGCTCTGCCGCGGGCCGGTGGTGGCCTGCGATGCCGCCGCGTGACGACGGCTCGCCGCGCGTCTGCGCCGGGGCGTGTGTCCTGTCCGACGCGGGCATCGCCCACTGCGCGGCGGTGCCCCAGTGATGCCGCCCACCATCGAGCAGGCGCGCGCCGCGGCGCAGCGCATGTGCGACATGGCGGGCGTCACGCTCCTCGACCCCGAGCACCCCCTGCGGGACGTGATCGTCGCGGGCGTCGCCCTCGCGTCCCGCCTCGGCGGGCGCTCGGCATGGTCGCGCGACCACGTCGCGGAGTACGTCTCCGTCACGCTGCCCGGGACCGGCCCCGCCCTCGCGGCCCTGGCGGCCGTGCCGGTGGTGGGGCCCATCCTCGCCGCGGCCGTCGCAGCCGTGGGCGCCGACCGCACGGTCATCTCGCTGTCGCCCGCGGTGTGGTCTGACCCGCTGCGCCTCCTGGAGACGGTGCGGCACGAGCTCGGCCACGCCGGGCAGATCGCCCGCGGGGGTCTGCCGTGGTGCATCGCCTACCTCGTGGGCGCCGAGGCGCGGGCCGCGGGGGAGGCACCCTGCTACGCGGCGTCGATGGCCGTGCGGGTGCGCCTCGGGGGCGAGAGCACGGCGGCGGCTGCTGAGTCCGCGATGCGGTCTTTGCAGGGCTACGGCCTCGACGCGGACGCGCTGCGGCTCGCTGCGGGGATCATCGCCTCGGCGCGGGCTACCCTCGACGCGGGCGAAGACCTCGGCGGGGTGGTGATGGAGGTCGTGGCGGCGCTGGAGTCTGTGGGGTGGCGACCGTGACCCGCGCGGCCCTCGCCCTTGTGCTGCTGGCCGTCTCGGCGCAGCTCCCCGCCGTGGCCCTCGCGTCGCGGCGGGCGTGCCCCGAGTGGTCCGAGCGGTGCCGCGGATCGGTGATCGAGACGTGCCGCGGTGGGCGGTGGCGCCGCGGCATCGACTGCGCCCGCGCCGGTCGCCCCGACCGCGTGACCGTGTGCAGCGTCGAGCCCGACGGCAGCGCGGTGTGCGTCGAGGATGGGGGTGCGTCGTGAGCACCCTCGCCCTCGGCCCGTGCCCCACGCTCTGGGGCTCGAAGGGCATCGTGTCCGCGTGGCGCGACGCGCGCGACCTCCTCGTGCGCGCCCAGCCCCCCGCGGTGCAGCTCCACACCTGGGAGCCCGGTCGCGTCGCCGACGACGTGCGCCGCGCCATCCCCGGCGTGCGTGTCGTCGTCGGGGTGGGCGTCGACGGCATCGCCCGCGACGTGGCGCAGGGCAAGCTCTCCGTGGCCCGCGGTGCGGCGCAGCTCGTGATGCTCGCGCGGCGCGCTGTCGACGCAGGCGCCGAGGTGATCGTCTGGAATGCGGAGGCGGGGTGGAAGCGCCCGCCCAGCAGCCCGGAGCGGGCGCGCATCGTCGCGCTCGTGCGCGAAGGGCTCGCCGCCGTCGCCCTCGCCGTGCCGCGCCTCGTGCAGTGGCACACCGCGTACGATCACCCCTCGTACCACTCCACCTACCCCTGGGAGGCGTGGCTCGGGCCCGGCTCCCCCGTGCTCGCCTCGCTCCCGCAGGCCTACGCGGCGCCCGGCGACGACACGATGGCCCACCGCGGCGCCCTCCCGGCCCGCGAGGCCCGCGCCCTGGCGTCGTGGGCGTCGGCTGTGCGCGCGGGATGGGTGCGGCCCGACGAGCCCGAGGGCAGCGTCGGCGACCTGACGGATGTGGACTGGCACCCCTACTACCAGGCGCACCACGTCCCGATGCGCGACACGGTGGCGGCTGCGGTCGGGCGCCCGACGGTCTGCCTGTGGGCGTACCCCACGCGCTCCGACGAGGATGGGCGCCGGGCGCTGCTGGCCCTGTGCGAGCTGCGCCGGCGCGGGCACTGGACGCGGGACGGCGTGCGGACCTTCCAGCGGGAGGCCGGGCTCGTCGCCGATGGGGTGGTGGGGCCGGTGACGCTGCGAGCGATGGGGCTCGCGTCGTGAGCGCCCCCGACATGCAGGACTCGATGCCCGACGATGTGCGGGCGGCGCGGTGGCGTCGAAGGCTCGCAGAGTTCTGGGCGATGGAGTCCGCGCATGGTCTCGCGCGGGCGCTTGCGCGACGCGGGCAAGGCGATGACCTCGCGGCGCTCGCGCCGGTTGTGGACACGGGGCGCGAGACGGGGTAGGACCTGACCCGTGCTCGCGTACATCCTCGGCGTGGCCACGCCGTTTGTCATCGTGGCGATCTACATTCTGGCCCGAGACACCCGGAGCCTCTATCGATCCGTCATCAGGTACGGGGGCGAGAACCCGCGCGTCTTGACCCCACCGGGACGTGTGCTCCAACGGGTGTTGCAGGCGCTTACGGGCCGACGCCGCGGGGGATTGGGCGGCACCGGAGTAGACACGGGGCGCGAGCCGGGGTAGGGTCGGCGGCAGGTCAAGGCCCGGACGCCACACGCTTGGCGGCCGACAACCCGAGCACCTTGCGCGACGGCCCGCTCCCCTGCAAAGGAGGGCGGGCCTTAGCCTTTTGGGCCCCGCCACAGGCTGGACACCGCAGCGCGCCTGCGGTAGCGTCGGGGCAGGCTTCGGCCTGTGGGCGCCGCTAACAGTACGCGCTCACGCTCCATTTGACCCGCACTGCTTCGGCACGCGCACTGCGGCGGGTGTTTTCGATGCCTACGCGCGTCGCGCGATTGTTGCTGCGGCTGCGGCGTGGGGGTAGGTTCGGGCCGTCGACTCGTCATCGGCGACCTCCTGGCACCGGCCCCGCGGCTCACACCGCGGGGCCGTGGCTTTTGGGGGCTACTCGCTCGCGACCACCGGCCACGCGCAGGGGAGGCCGTACGCGCCGAGGGGGAGCCACGTCGCGCGATGCGTGTGGAGCAGGCCGGGATACGTGTCGGGGTCGACGACCACGAGCGGCGACCATGTGGGGCGCAGCACGAGCCACGATCCGCCCGCGGCGAGGTGCCCTCGCCACTCCGCGCCGGTCGGCGCCACCGTGCGCGCCTCGTACGTCGGGCGGGCGCGCAGGGCGTCACGCTCCGTGCGCGCCTCGTCGCGCTCACGCTCCGCCGCGGACGCCCGCAGCCCGAACGCCTCGCGCTCTTGCACGGCGCGGTCGCGCTCGTCTTGCAGCGCCGCGACGCTCTCACGCAGGCGCCACACCTCGGCGCGCGCGGGGTAGTCGAGATCAGGTGCGCTGTCCTTGGCGGCGAGCGCCTCGCGGGCAGCGTCACGCTCCTCCCGCGCCT
>CXWK01026309.1_pt1 | contig 38782 bp, 31 predicted proteins | sample 590851 | NCBI WGS metagenome assembly CXWK01 (sample SAMEA3498364, study PRJEB10139) | wastewater metagenome | biome: wastewater treatment plant; material: activated sludge | place: Denmark | collected 2014-08-01
TTATTATCTCCATTGGCAATCCAAATGTGGTTGTGTCTTGATTGTATTTTTCAAAAAACCATGCTGTACTTGAGCCAAGTGAGCCATCAGCAAATGCTTTTAGCGATCCCATTTTTATTAAATCATCACCAAAGCCAATTTTAATATTATTATCAACATGATTTTTATAATCAGCAATTGGCCAGCGGGTAAATATTCTGCANNTGCACACTCGTTATTCCTAATTTTTTAGCTTCATCAAAGGATGCCATTAAAGCTGAGTAATTTTCTTCAGCAGTTGGATCAGGAATAAATTTAGTTACAAGATACATTGCATTATCTTTTAGCACTCCAGTTGGTTCACCTGTTTTGGGATCCTTAACAATTAATCCTCCCTCAGGACTTTGTGTATCCTTTGTAATACCAGCAAGCTTAAGTGCAAAAGAGTTAGCAACTGCAATATGCCCATCAAGTCTATCAACAAATACCGGTTGATTAGAAACAACTTCATCAATCATCTCTTTAGTTGGAAGATCATTCACTTCCCATTTCTCATGATCCCAATAACCTCCTGTAATCCATTTGCCAGGATATTTAACACAATAATCATTTAAAATCCTTTTGAACTCAGTTGTAGATTTTGCCGGACGTAAATCAATACCAAGTAAATAAAATCCTCCGCTTATAAAATGAACATGATTGTCATTGAATCCGGGCAACATTAGTTTTCCATAAAGATTTACAATTTTAGTTTTATCATCAATTATATTTTTTGCTTCATCATCACTTCCAACAAAAACAATTTTATTTCCTTCAATTATTACACATTGGGCGTAAGGTTGTAGTTCATTTACAGTATAGATTTTTCCATTTACAAATGCTGTTTTCATTGTCTGAGCCTGGATTGATATTATTATAAAAAATGAGGTTAGAATAATTTTGATAAGTTTCATAAATATCCTTAAGTGTTGTTACTAAAAATACAGTAGTATTTAAAAAAGAAAAAGGATTTAAACCAATAAAGATTTAAATCCTTCTAAAATGCTCGGTTTATATTATTTAATAAGCTGCATTTTTTTAGTGCTGGTAAAGCTACCAGCATCTATTTTATATAGATAAATACCACTGGAAAGATTTGAAGCATCAAACCTAACACTGTGTTTTCCCACTTCGAATTTTGAGTTTACTATGTCAGCAATCTTCTGTCCAATTAAATTATATATACTAATCTTTACATTAGATTCATTTGGGATTGAAAAATCAATTCTAGTTGTTGGATTGAAAGGATTAGGATAATTTTGTTCCAAAGAGAATTCAGCCGGAGTAACACCTTCAACTTCTACTATATTTGAATATTCAAACTTACCATCAAAATCAATTTGCTTTAATCTGTAATAACTTTTACTTGATTGAACATCACTAATTGAATAGGTGTAAGATTTTTGATCAGTCGTTGTTCCAAATCCAGCTACAAAACCAATTCTATTAAAATTTATATTATCAAAACTTCTCTCAACATCAAATCCTTGGTTGTTCAATTCAGTTGCTGTATTCCAACTTAAAACAATATTTCCATCAATTACATTTGCAGCAAAAGAAGTTAGTTCAACGGGAATAAAGTATGGAGAATTTAGTTTATAAAATCCACCGCCTTGCGCAGCAAACTGTGTCATACTATCTATTGATACAACTTGGTAACCTACGGCAGGAATATTTATGGGTATCCATGTTGATCCCGCATCAGTTGAACGCCAACTGCCAGGTGAAGTAGAATAACTGTTTGCTAATAAAATATTTCCATCTGAAGGTTGAATATGAATTCCCCACATATTGATTGAGCCAAAGTAAGATACAATTGTCCAGGATTGTCCGTAGTTCGTTGATTTTAGCATCCCACCGCCACCACTCCATTTTGTTGCCCAGGCAATACCAGGATTTTGAAAATCAACTGCTATAGTTGGGATTTCACCAGATGTGCTGTAAGTCTGAGACCATGTTACTCCATAGTCTGTACTTCTAAAAATGCCAGTTCCATTATCACCTACAAGTATTATTGAAGTATCGGGAAAAACTTCTATATCACAAGGCGCACTATTTGAACCAACGCTTGTTGAAATTGTTGTCCATGTTGATCCAAAATCTGTTGAGCGTGAAAAATTAGTTCCATTCATCATATATAAAGTATCAGGATGTGAAGGATCTTGGGTGATAGGAATTCCAAAAAAAGAGAAAGATAATCCATCTGCTGTTATTGTCCAGGAAGCACCAGAATTTGTTGTCTTAACTACTTTATCTGTACTTGCTTCAATACCAACTACAATAGTTGATGGATTGTAATCATCAACAAGTACACATTTTATTTCTGTCGCTTGAGGTACATTTATTCCCATTTGACTAAAGGTTTCACCACGATCCGTACTTTTATAGACAACATTATTTGAACCATAATAGACATTGTTATGATTGAATTCTTCAACATCAATTGGCCCGCCAAGACTTGATCCACTTTGTTTTAAATCCCAACTGTAAACTTGAGAAAAACTAACTGAACAAAACAATACTGTAAGAACACCGGTAAGAATAAACTTCAATTTAACCTCGCCTGTTTATTTGATTAAAATAATTGGATTAGTTTTTTTAAGATATAAATATGTTAGTCAATTACAAAAAAAAAAATTGTGTATCAGCTAATTTTTATTGTGAACTCCAACAAATCTTGTCCTTATTCATTAGCATTGATTAAATAAAATTTTTACTTTCGAATAGTTAAAATTAAACATTAGGAGAAGGATGAATTTAGATGTACTTGTGTTTGCTGCTCATCCAGATGATGCAGAATTAGGAATGGGCGGAACCATTGCCAAACTAACTAAAAATAATTTAAAAGTCGGTATTGTTGATTTAACAAAAGGAGAATTAGGAACACGAGGTACTGCTGAATCGAGACAGCGTGAAGCTTTTAATGCTGGTATTGCACTTAAAATTGCTTTAAGAGAAAATCTGGAAATTCCTGATGGTGATATAAAAGACACTAAAGAAAATCTTATGAAGATTATTATGGAGATACGAAAGTATAAACCTAAAATTGTTTTTGCTCCCTATTTTAATGATAGACATCCGGATCATATTGAAGCAAGTAATTTAGTTAAACGAGCAATGTTTTCTACAGGATTACCAAAGATTAAAACATTTGATAAGGAAGTTCCTCAAAATCATTATAGACCTGTAAAACTTTTTTATTATATGCAATCATATACTTTTGATCCAACTTTTATTGTAGATATTTCTGATACATATGATTTAAAAATGAAATCTGTGGAATGCTACAGTTCACAATTTCATAATCCTAAAAGTAAAGAACCAGAAACGTTTATTAGTCGCCCTGAATTTATTAATTATATTAAATCACGTGCAGAGTTTTATGGATTTGGTATTCATAAAACTTACGGCGAACCATTTTATTGTGAAGAAAAGATTGAACTCGACTTAGTTAATATTTTAAGTAATCATTGATCTAAAAGAAATTTTTAATATTTAATAACATAATTAAAGGAAGAATAATGATAAGAAAAGTTAAGTTGATGGAAGAATTGGAATCTATTGGTATTAAAAATACACGAGAGGTTTTTTATAATTACGGTACTCCAGCACTTTATGAACAAGTTATAAGACGACGCGAAGGTTTATTAGCTCACTTGGGTCCATTAGTTGTAAGAACCGGTTATCATACTGGTAGAAGTCCAAATGATAAATTTATTGTTCGCGAATCTGAAAGTGAAAAAAACATTTGGTGGGGAAAAGTTAATAAAGGGATGACGCCGGAATGTGCTGAAAGACTTTACTTAAAAATGATGGCATACATTCAGGGTAAAGATCTTTACGTAGAAGATTGTTATGCAAGTGCAGATGAAAAACATAGAATCGGAATTAGAGTTGTGACAGAAAATGCTTGGCATACTTTGTTTGCTCGTAATATGTTTAGAAGATATGAAAATGATGATGAATTAGCTAAACACAAAACCGATTTCACAATCATTCAAATGCCAAACTTCCATGCTGATCGTGAAGTTGACTGTACAAACTCTGAAGTATTTATTCTATTAAACTTTGCAAAACGGTTGGTGTTAATTGGTGGTACAAGTTACGCCGGTGAAATTAAAAAATCTGTTTTCACAATCATGAATTATCTTATGCCATTACGCGGAGTAATGTCTATGCATTGTTCTGCAAATGTTGGTAAAGATAATGATGTTGCTTTATTCTTTGGATTAAGTGGAACAGGTAAAACAACTTTATCTGCTGATCCAAACAGAAAACTTATTGGGGATGATGAGCATGGCTGGAGTGATGATGGTGTATTCAACTACGAAGGCGGTTGTTATGCAAAAGTTATAAAACTTTCTGCTGAGGCAGAACCGGAGATTTACGAATGTACAAGAAAATTTGGTACAGTTTTAGAAAATGTTCAAATAGATGCGCATTCCCGTAGATTAGATTTGGAAGATGAAACTTTTACAGAAAATACTCGTGCCGCATATCCGTTAACACATTTATCAAACATAGTTGAAGAAGGAAAAGCGGGACATCCTAAAAATATTATTATGCTTACTGCTGATGCATTTGGTGTGTTGCCTCCAATTTCAAAGCTTACAACTGAACAAGCAATGTATCATTTTATTTCTGGATACACTGCTAAAGTAGCAGGAACTGAAAAAGGTGTAACTGAACCAAAAGCAACATTCAGCACTTGCTTTGGAGCTCCATTTATGGCACTTCATCCAAGTGTATATGCTAATTTACTTGGCGATAAAATTGTAAAACATAAGGTTAATTGTTGGTTAGTAAATACTGGCTGGACTGGTGGAGCTTACGGAGATGGAAGTAGAATGAAAATTAAATACACCCGTGCAATGTTAACAGCAGCTTTAGAAGGCAAACTCGATAACGTCGAATATGTTAAAGATCCATTTTTTAATTTAATGGTTCCTCAAAGTTGTCCTGATGTTCCAAATGAAGTACTGAATCCTAAAAATACCTGGACAGATAAAAAAGCATATGATGAACAAGCAAAAAAACTTGCAAATATGTTTGTAGAAAATTTCAAGGACTATTCTGAAGGTACTTCTGAATCAATCAAAAATGCAGGACCGAATAAATTCTAATTCTTTTGCGGAACTGAAAAATCAGTTCCGCAATACTTTTCTTTAAAAATTACTCAATTGTTTTATTGTTTCTAATCAAAACAACTTTTAATTTCATCACGAAAAATTAATTCATCATCATTTTATTCAGGAGCATCTTATGGGTGAGCAAAAACTTTCAGGTGAAGTCTTTTATCCAACCAAAGAAATTATGGATTATGCACATGCTAAATGTGAAAGTCTTTATAAATCTGCAGAAAAAGATCCTAATGCTTTTTGGGAAACAGAAGCGAATAATCTCCATTGGTTTAGCAAATGGAATAAAGTTCTTGATGATTCCAATAAACCTTTTTTTAAATGGTTTACGGGTGCAAAAACAAATATCGCATATAATTGTTTGGATGTTCATGTGCAAACTCCAAGAAGAAATAAATTAGCATTACTGTGGGAAGGAGAAGATGGTGAGTTCAGATCTTATTCTTACTTTAAACTGCATAGAGAAACTTGCCGATTCGCAAATGTTTTAAAAAGTCTAGGCGTTAAAAAAGGTGATCGTGTAACAATTTATATGGGAAGAGTTCCTGAACTAATGATCGCAATGTTAGCCTGTGCCAGAATAGGTGCGATACATTCAGTTGTGTATGGTGGATTTTCTGTTGAAGCTTTGCATGAAAGATTGGAGGACAGTCAATCGAAAGTTTTAATCGTTTCTGATGGTGCTTATCAAAGAGGAAAAATTATTGAATTAAAAAAGATTGCAGATGAAGCTTTACAGCGTGCAGCAACTGTAGAAAGTGTTCTTGTTGTAAAACGAACCGGACATCAAATTAATATGGAATTTGGAAGAGATATGTGGTATCACGAATTAGTAAATCTTCCAATCGCAAATAGTAACGAATGCCTGGAAATTGTTGATGCTGAAGATCCATTATTTATGTTGTATACTTCAGGCACAACAGGAAAACCTAAAGCAATCGTACATACACATGGTGGATACATGGTTGGAACATATACTACACTAAAATATGTTTTTGATATACACGAAGAAGATAGATATTGGTGTGCTGCTGATCCAGGCTGGATTACTGGACATAGTTATATTGTTTATGGTCCCTTATTAAATGGTGCAACATCCTTTATGTATGAAGGCGCGCCAACTTTTCCATATCCGCATCGTTGGTGGCAGATGATTGAGAAATACGGAATTAATATTTTATACACAGCTCCAACTGCAATTCGTGGTTTGATGAGATTTGGTGATGCCTGGCCAAATCGTTACAACTTATCTTCCTTAAGATTACTTGGAAGTGTTGGTGAACCAATTAATCCTGAAGCTTGGAAGTGGTATCATAGAGTTATAGGAAAAGAAAAATGTCCGATCATGGATACGTGGTGGCAAACGGAAACTGGAATGTTTATGATTACTCCAATGCCGTGTACTCCATTAAAGCCCGGCTCAGGAACAAAACCATTTCCTGGATTGATTATGGACATTGTTGATGAAGAAGGAAAATCTGTTAAACCAAATGATGAAGGATATTTAGTGATTAAAACTCCCTGGCCATCAATGTTAAGAACAATCTGGAATGATCCTGATAAATATGTAACACAATACTGGAGTAAATATCCAGGAATGTATATGACAGGTGATTCCGCAAGAAGGGATGAAGATGGTTATTACTGGATAATCGGTCGTGTTGATGACGTAATAAAAGTTTCTGGTTACAGATTAGGAACAGCTGAAATTGAAAGTGCATTAGTTAGTCATCAATCTGTTGCTGAAGCTGCTGCAATTGGCTTACCTCACGATGTAAAAGGAAATGCAATACATTGTTATGTTATTCTAAGATCTGGATATGAAAAATCCGATAAACTTGTTGAAGAATTACGGCAACATGTTGGTCATGAAGTTGGTCCCATAGCAAAACCAGAAAGTATTGAGATTGTTGAATTATTGCCAAAAACCAGAAGCGGTAAGATTATGAGAAGAGTTTTAAAAGCTCGAGCACTTGGTCAGGATCCAGGTAATTTAAGTACATTAGAAGAGTAAAAAATAGAAATAAAGGAGAAAATTTTGAATTATTCTATAAAGCAAAATGGATTAGTTTTCATTTTTATCATAGCAGTATTTAATGTTATCAGTTATTCACAAAATAACAATTCGGAATTAATCGATTGGCTAAAAACAATCCCAGAGATTGAAGTTGTTGATACAATCCAAAGTGATAACTTTTCTGAATCGTACGAGATATTTATTACTCAACCCATCGATCATTACAATCCCGATGGCCCAAAATATAAAGAACAAATATTTTTATCTCATGTAGATAAAGAGAAATCTGTTGTGATAGAACTAGATGGTTACGCAGTAACAAATCGTCCAACAGAATTGGCTAGATTATTAAACTGTAATCAGATTATGGTTGAGCACAGATATTTTGGTGAATCAGTTCCCGCTCCATTTGATTGGAAGCATCTTACAATCGAACAAGCAGCTAAAGATCATCACAGAATTATAGAATTGTTTAAACAATTTTATACAGGTAAATGGATAAGCACTGGAATCAGTAAAGGTGGATCTTGTGTAATTTTTCATAAATACTTTTTCCCAAAAGATGTTGATGTTGCTGTTCCGTATGTCGGTCCGTTAAATTATTCAATAGATGATCAACGTGTTTATGAATGGATAAAATCTGTTTCAACACCTGAATGCAGAGAAAAAGTTTTTAACTTTCAGAAATTATGTTTCGAAAAAAGAGATGAACTTTATCCAATGTTTTTAGAAAATGCAAAGAGTAAAAAACTTACTTATGATATTGTTGGATATGAAAAAGCTTATGAATATTCTGTCCTTGAATTTTCATTTGCTTACTGGCAATGGAGTGATGGTGATTGTTCAAAGATTCCTGATGAAAATTCCACATTGGAGCAGGTTTGGGATGAATTGGCAGCTTATGGCGGAGTAACATATTTTGATGATGCAAGCATTACCGGGATTTATCCTTTCTTCTACCAATGCTATACTGAATTTGGATATTATGCTTATGATATAACACCGTTTAAAGAACATATTAAATATGCTGATGGACAAACTCCATTTTTTATTCCCAAGGATTCTAAACCAATCTACGATTCAAGATTGTTGGAAAAAATTAATGATTGGGCCTCAAATGAAGGTGAAAACTTTATTTATATTTATGGCGGAAATGATCCCTGGACATCAACTGGAGTATGCTTAACCGGCAAAACAAATCCAATTAAAATGGTTTTACCAAATGGATCGCATGGTTCAAGAATTAGAGGATTTTCTAAAAAGGATAGAGAGTTGATATATTCAAAATTGGAAAATTGGCTTGGATTTCAAATCGAGCGATAGAATTTTAATAATTATTTTACGTTAAAAAGGGAATTATTTGATTCCCTTTTTTTATATTTCGTTCAACCTTTATATGTGCCTCTTATCACTGAACTTTTGGGCTCTTTTTTTGGTTTCTATATTTTTACTCATTCAATAACCAAACTATTTCAATGGAAACAAAAAACGCTGACTTATCATCCCTAAGAATTGATAGATCCAATAAACCAGAGGTAAACTCTGGTAAAAAAAATATATTTATAATAATTGGAGTTATCCTATCTCTTTTAGCCGGATATTTTGTAATCACATCTTTTCTCGGTTCATCGGTAGAAGTTAAACTAACAACTGCAGTTCTTCAAAAACCCGGACAAACAACAGCATCATTGAATGCAAGTGGATACGTTGTTGCACAGCGTAAAGCAGCAATTGCATCTAAAGGAACAGGAAGACTAATTTTTTTGGGAGTTGTTGAAGGTGATAAAGTAGTGAAGAATCAGATTATTGGAAGGCTGGAGAACACAGACATCCTGCCTCAGCTCGAAGAAGCAAAAGCAAATCTTCAATTATACGAAGCAGATTTAAACAGTGCCGAAAATACTTTTAATAGAGAAAAAGAATTATTGCAAAAAGGGTTAAGCTCTCAACAGACCTATGACCAAGCTGAAGCAACCTATAACAGATTACTTGCATCAATGGAAATTGCTAACGCAAGAATTAAACAATATGAAGTTGCAATTGAAAATACATTAATTCGTGCACCATTTGATGGTACTGTTTTAACAAAGAATGCTGAGGTTGGAGAAATTGTAGCTCCATTTGGTGGAAGCACAACTTCTAAAACCGCTGTAGTTACAATTGCGGATATGAAGTCCTTACTTGTTGAAGCAGATGTATCTGAATCAAATATTGAAAAAATTCAGGTTAATCAGGATTGCGAAATAATTTTAGATGCATACCCGGAAAAGAGTTATTCCGCATATGTATTTAAAATTGTTCCAACTGCTGATCGCTCAAAAGCGACAGTTTTAGTTAAGGTTGGATTTAAAAATTATGACAGCAGAGTATTACCCGAAATGAGTGCAAAGGTTTCATTCTTTACGGAACCAGTTGATACTTCAATTACAAATCAGAAACCGATTCTAGTTATTCCGACTTCTTCTGTTAAATCAGAAAACGGAAAAAGTTTTGTGTTCACAATTTCAAATGATAAAGCTGTTAAAAATGAAATAGTAATAGGACAAAAATTAGGATCATATGTGGAAGTAATTTCAGGATTACAATCAGGTCAAAAAGTCATCAACAATCTTGATGATAAAATTAAAGATGGTGTTGAAGTAAAATTAGCTGAACAATAAAAGTATAAATATATCTTGGAGAATAAATGGCGACATTAATCAATGTTCAAAACGTTTCTAAGTCTTACTGGCGAAATAATATTGAAATTCCGGTTCTTAATAATATTACAATAAACGTTGAACAAGGTGAATTTCTTGCCTTAATGGGACCATCCGGTTCAGGTAAAACAACATTGTTAAATCTTATTGCAGGAATTGATAAACCAAGCAACGGTGATATTATTATTGATGGAACCAATATTGCTACATTGGGTGAATCTGCACTTGCCAAATGGCGCGCTAATAATGTTGGATTTATTTTTCAGTTTTATAATCTTATTCCTGTATTAACAGCATTTGAAAATGTTGAACTGCCCTTATTACTTACAAAACTTTCTAAATCCGAGAGAAAAAAACAAGTTGAAACTGCTTTAACTTTAGTTGGACTTGGCGATAGAATGCATCATTCACCAAAACAGCTTTCAGGTGGACGCGAACAAAGAGTTGCGATAGCAAGAGCGATTGTAACTGATCCTGTTTTAATAGTAGCAGATGAGCCAACGGGTGATCTTGACAGACAATCAGCAGAAGAAATATTAACCTTGATGGAGAGACTAAATAAAGAATTTCAAAAAACAATTATAATGGTTACTCACGATCCGCATGCTGCTGAACGAGCTAAACTTCTTAAGCATCTTGAAAAAGGTGATTTGGTAGGAGCATAAAATGAAAATTTTAAAATTGATTTTTGCAAATGCACTAAGACATAAGCTTAGAACCTTTCTTACAATCTTAGGTATTGTGATTGCAGTTGTAGCATTTGGACTATTAAGAACCGTGGTTACTGTGTGGGATTCCAGCGTTGATGCAGCTTCTGCAAATCGTTTAATAACACGTCAGGCTGTTTCATTTCTGTTTCCGCTACCCTATGCTTACAGAGATAAAATTAAAGATGTGGAAGGTGTTAAAACTGTTAGTTATGCAAATTGGTTTGGTGGAATCTATAAAGATAAAAATAATTTCTTCGCACGATTAGCTGTTGATCCTGAAACTATTTTTGATGTTATGCAAGAGTTTTTAATTACTGATGAAGAATTAGTTAACTTTAAAAAAGAGAGAAATGCTTGTGTTATTGGTGAAAGTATTGCCAAAGAGTACAATATTAAAATTGGCGATCAAATGGTTTTGGAGGGGGACATCTTCCCGGGACGGTGGGAATTTACTGTGCGAGGAATCTATAAACCGAAAAATCAAAATACTGATGGTACACAAATGCTATTTCACTGGGCTTACATAGATGAGAGGATGAAAATCGAGTCACCGGTACGTGCTGGCGAAGTTGGATGGTATATAGTTTTGATTGATGATCCGGCTAGATCTGCTGAGATATCAGATCAGATAGATATGAAATTTAAAAATTCTTCAGCTGAAACAAAAACTGAAACTGAAAAAGCATTTACACAAGGATTTGTTTCTGCTTCAGGAGCAATTATTAGTGCAATGAATTTTATGTCTTTCGTTATTATAGGGATAATAATGCTTGTGCTTGCAAATACAATGATAATGGCAGCGAGAGAACGAACTCGTGAATACGCTGTATTAAAAACGTTGGGTTTCTCAGCCTTCCATCTTATTGGTTTGATATTAGGAGAATCTATGGTGATAGCTTTAGTCGGCGGTGGAATCGGGGTTGCAATGACTTATCCTATCGTTGCTGGATTTGAACAAGCAATTCCAAAAGGATTTTTTCCATTCTTTTTCATTGAACCAATTACAACAATACTTGCAATGAGTGCAGCGGTTTTGATCGGAATTCTCGCATCAATTTTCCCAATTCAGCGTGCACTTAAAACAAAAATTGTTGATGGTTTTAGATTTGTAGGATAGAATATTAATCGTCATTGCGAGTCACGATTAGTGACGAAGCAATCTTTTTAATTGGCAGATTGCTTCACGTTGTTCGCAAAGACAAAACGAATATGAATTATGAAAATTCCATTTAAATATACTTTTAGAAATTTTACAGCAAGAAAACTTACTGCAATTATTACAGTTTCCGGTATTGCAATGGTTGTCTTTGTATTTGCTGCCGCATTGATGATGGCGTATGGTGTTGAAAAAACTTTAGTATCAACCGGATCGGCAGATAATATTAAAGTACTTCGTAAATCTTCGCAAGGAGAAATTAGTAGTATTATTGATGGTGACACACAGAACATAATTCGAGCACTTCCACACATTGCAAAGGGAAGTGATGGTAACCTGATGATTTCCGCAGAACCAGTTGTGGTTATCAATCTGGAAATTAAGGGCGGCGGTATGAGCAATGTTACTGTTCGTGGTGTATCGCAAACTGTTTATCAACTAAGATCACAAATAAAATTGATTGAAGGGAGACTATTTAATCCTTCATTAAGAGAATTGATTGTTGGAAAATCAATCAATAATAAATTTGAGGGAGCACAGATCGGCAGTAAAGTGAAATTTGCAGGTGACCAGTGGGAAATAGTTGGATTGTTTGAAGCTGAAGGAAGCGGATTTGAATCTGAAATGTGGGGAGATGCTCAGCAATTACTAAATGCGTTTAATAGAGAATCAAGTGTTTCAACTTTAACTTTGAAATTAGATGATATGGTAAATTATGAAGATTTTAAAAGATCTTTTGAAACAGACAAACGATTACTACCTTTCGAAACAAAAACTGAACAAAAATATTTTGCAGAACAATCAGAATATCTTGCTGGATTCATAAGAGTACTTGGTATTTTTATAACGATAATATTTAGCTTCGGCGCTACAATTGGGGCAATGATAACTATGTATTCTGCAGTTGCAAATAGAACAGTTGAAATTGGTACAATGCGTTCACTTGGATTTAGTAGAAGAAGTATTTTATCAGCATTTTTATTTGAGGCTTTATTAACTTCAGTTGTTGGTGGAGTCATCGGACTTTTTATTGCATCGTTTCTTCAGTTTTTTACCATTTCAACTTTAAACTGGAATTCATTTTCAGAACTTGCATTCTCATTTTCACTTTCACCATCAATAATTATTTCATCTTTAATTTTTGCATTGGTAATGGGAGTGCTTGGTGGATTTTTCCCTTCAGTTCGTGCTGCAAGATTAAATATTGTTAAAGCATTAAGAGCAGGATGACTTGGATTCCACCTTAAAGTTTAGTTAAAAATCTAAAAAGATGAAAATGATTATAGGAGTGTGAATTTGAATAGTTAAAGGTGGCCTCCAATTAGAACTGCAATCTATTCTATGAAATGTTTTAAGTGTAGGCCATCTGGAAGATGGACTACACGATCGCAAGCATCTTATCTAGCTGCCTTTTCAATTCTTCTTTTGCAGTTTCAGCTTGTTTAAAAATTAAATTGGCTTTTACAAAATCAAAAACTCTCACATCAAATATTTCTGGTCGAATATAAATATCAGGTCGTAGAAATTTTAGTCGTTCCTTGATTATAGAATTCTGCATAGTCTGATAAGTTGTAAAAACAGAATCGAATGTCGGTGGTATTTCACTTTCATTTTGTGCTTTGAATGCTGTCACATCAATTGCAATTGTTATATCACATTTATCCATAATTAAATCAAAGGGAAGTGGATTAACAGCCCCACCATCAATTAGAATCCTGTTTTTTATTTTAACAGGAGTGAATAAACCTGGCAGCGAATAGCTTGCTTTTATCGGCTGGATCAAATCACCTTTTTCAAAAATAACTGCTTCTTTTTTCCAGTAATCAGTTGCAACAATTAAAAGGGGAATTTTTAGCTCTTCAAATTTTGAAACTTTCAGATGATTTTTCATGTAGTTCTGAAATTTCTCACCCTTTATAAATCCTGATCTTATGAACTGAGGATCAAACATCGTAAACATTTTTACGATATCAGATTTAAGTAAAAAATCAAATACAGAATCACTCTTTGGATTTATAAGTTGATTTAGAATTTCTCGCATCTCTTTTGCTGAAAATCCTGCAGCATAAAATGCTCCAACAACAGCACCAATACTTGAACCAGCAATAATTGAAGGTTTAACTCCAAGTTCATCGAGTGCTTCGATCATCAAAAGATGAGCAATACCACGCGCACCACCTGCACCAAATGCAATACCTATAGATGGAGGGTTCGAAACAATTTTATTCTTCATAATTCTTAATCAGTGAATATCCGTTCAATCAGTGTCATCAGTGTGCTATTGCATTTACTTATCAACTTGAAAAACAGAATCCAAAACCGTCCCATCTACCCATTTAACAATTGCAACAACTTTTTCTTTATTTACTTTTGGTTTAGCTGGAGCTCCACCACAGATTTCATCAACTTCTTTTTTGATTTGCTTGATGTCTTTTATAGGAAGTCCGGAACCTTTGACAGCTTTAAGTAGATCTTTCCGTTTAGGATTGATTGCAATTCCTCGTTCTGTGATGATAACATCAATCAATTCACCGGGTCCGCAGATTGTTGTAACATCTTCTACTATAACTGGAATACGATCTCTGAATGATGGAATAGCAAGTATCGTACATTTTGAGTACAAACAATTTTGCCAGCCACCGATTCCATGTAATAAATATCCATCAGAATGTGTAACAACATTTGCATTAAACTTAACATCAACTTCAGTTGCACCGAGAACAGCTGTATCAACTATCGATGCAAAATTCCCTTTACCATGAAAATTATAACTTGTAAATGGCGAAGTGTTAACGTGATTTGCATTCTCACGCATACTTCTTACACCTTCAAGATCAAAAGTTTGTCCATCAAGAATATAATCTGTCAATCCTTCTTCAAGCATTTCAACTAAATATTTTGTGCTGCCGCCGCGCATAAATCTAGCCTTAACGCCTTTAGCTTTCATTTTTTCTTTTAGGAAAAGAACGAAAGCAAGATTGGTTCCGCCAGCGCCAGCTTGGAGTGAAAATCCATCTTTCATAATACCGGCAGCTTCGATAAAATCTGCAACATATTCTGCAATCAATAAACGATCTGGAGATTTTGTTACTTCAGTTGTTCCAGATACGATTTTTTTAGGATCACCAAGCGATTCAACTTCAACAACAAAATCAACATTTCCACCTTGAATCTGCCAGGGAACACAAGGGAAGGGAACAAGATTATCTGTAACAATTATGGTTTTATCTGCATACTCTGAATCACCTAGAGCAAAACCAATTAATCCGCAAGCAGATTTGCCGCGATCACCAGTTGCGTTGCCGAAAGGATCTGCAGTTGGTGCTAGCAGAACTGCAATATCAACGTGAACTTCACCATCCTGCAACGATTGATATCTTCCTCCGTGTGAACGAAGAATACCAACGCCTTTCATTTTTCCCTCGGTTGTAAATTTCCCGAGTGGTCCATTCATACTTCCTTCGATGTGGTGGATTGTTCCATCTTCTAAATATTTTATCAAATGTGAATGAACAGGAAATGAAGCAGAAGGATACCAGCGAATATTTTTTATTCCCATTTCTTTAACAGCATCGAATAACATATTTGTAACTGCGTCGCCATTACGAAGATGATGATGAGTAGAAATTGTCATCCCATCTTTTAGTCCGGCTTTTTTTAAAGCAGTTTTTAAATCTTTAACAACTTTATTTCCATCAGAAGGATAATCAATACAAGTACGGATTTGAGGCTTCGCCTTTACTCCTGTTGGTTTGTATTTATCAACTCCCATAAAAGGAATTTGACTTTCCCCGTTTACTTCTGTCGGAACAAATCTTCCTGCTGCGTTTTTTACTAGTTTCATTGTTTTCTCCAATCTTTGCTAATCAAGTTATTCATCAATGCAAGATTGATTGTATTATGTGCCCGTTTAACTACAGGCGGGTCAATCATTTTACTTCCAAGTGAAACAACACCTAATCCTTTTTTTTCGGCTTCTTCAAATGCCTGTACAATTTTTTTAGCTTTTTCAATTTCTTCAACAGTTGGAGCCAATGCTTCGTGCACAACTTTTATTTGTCTTGGATGAATGCAGCCTTTACCTTCAAATCCAAGTGATTTTGCTTCTATAACACTTTGTCTTAATGCTTCCATATCTGCAACATCAGAAAATACAGTATCGATAGCCTGAATGCCTGCAGCCTTTGCAGCATTAACCAACATCTGTCTAGCAAAAATACTTTCGAGTCCGTCGTTTGTACGTTGAGTCCCAATATCTGCGGTGTAATCTTCAAGTCCGATGGCGAGTGCACAATTATTTTTAGAAGCAGATGCAATTTCGAAAGCTTTGATTACTCCCAGTGCACTTTCAATAATCGGCATAAAGTAAATTGGATTTTCAACTTTGAATTGTTTTTTAAGTTTCTCAACTTCTTTTTCAAGTTGATGAATTTGCTCCGCTGACTCACACTTAGGAATTAAAATAACATTTACATTATTTGGGACAATATATTTAAGATCATCAATTCCTTTTGGTAGCTGATTTATTCGAACCATTCTTTCAGCACCATAAAAATCAACTGAGCGTAGAGAATTACGAACAAGTAATTGTGCTGCATCTTTTTCAGATGGTGCAACACTGTCTTCAAGATCAAGAATTATTCCGTCTGGTGAATGAAGCCCTGCATTGACAAAAAACTTTGGTTCATTTCCTGGTAGATATAATCTGCTTCTTCGTACTTGATCTTTTTTTGTTGAATATAAATTCTTTTCGTGGAAGGGAAGTAGAAATTCTTTCTTAAGCTCAGGGAATAATCTTTTAACAGCAAGCTCGAATCTAGCAGCAAGAATAAAGGGTAGAGCACCATTATCCTCCAATAATATCTTTGCATCCTTTAACCCAAAGTATTTTGACATATCAAGAATCATTTGTTTAATTGATTCCCCATACATCACATCAACTTTACTCTTCAGATCAATTTTTATTCCACCAGAATTTTTAAGTTCGATCTCAAAATAGCAATCTGAGCGAACTGAATCGCCACGTTTGCCGGCGGAAGATTTCGTTAATTTTTTAATCATTATAATGTCCTAAAATTGAAATTATGATAATACTTTTTCGTTCTACTCTGTATATAATTCTATCTTTACGAGTTATGCGTCTCGACCAGCAAGAAGGATAATCATGTTTTAAAGGTTCAGGTTTTCCTATCCCTTTGAATGGATTTGTTTGAATTGATTCAAGTAGGTTAGCAGGTTTGAGCAAATATTTTTTATCAATTTCGTTTTTGCTTGCTTTGATAGAATCAAGTTGTTGGAGTGCTTCGTCTGTCCATTCGAAAACAAATTGACTTTGCAATTAAATACCTAATGCTTCTTTAATAGTCAACTTTTTAGTTTTACCGCGTTTAAATTCATCTAAGCCCCGCTCAATGCTTTTCACCCATTTCGGATTACTAAGGATATAAAGGTTTTCAATCATATTGTCATAATCTTCTTTCGAAATTAAGACAGTATCTTTTCGACCTTTTGTTCCAACGATCAGATAAGGCTCGCTGTTTTCATGAACCTTATCAATAATCTTATTTAATTTATTTCGCGCTTCGGTATATATAATTGCTTGCATTTGTATTCCTTAAAAATGTCATTATCCTGACAGAAAAAATAACCTTTAGGTTTTTCTAAAACAAGTGATTATTGCATTAATAAAAAACTAAACAATAAGTTTTTTCATAAACTCTCTTGCAGTCATTAATTCCGCACTAAAGATTGCATCCTTGATTTCTTTTCTTCTGCCTGCAACAAGCAGTTGTGATGAAAGTGCTTCAAACTTGTTATCAAGGTCTTCCATTGTCATTGGTTCGCGCGGATCACCTTTTGGATATTCTAAGTACTCAGAAAATTCTCTTCCATCTTTTGTTTTTACAATAACCTTACTTGGCTGCTTTGCAGGAAACATTTTTTCAAACTCGACTGATGGTTCACCTTTAATTCTGTCAATCACTTCCCAAATTCTTGAATCTTTTAATTTTTCATCTGAGAACGATTGGGTTGTTACTTTATGATCAACCAATGCTGCAGCTATACAATAGGGAAGTGAATGATCCGCTGTTTCTCTTGATTCAGGTCGATACTTGTGCGGATCAAAAAGAATATCATAAGCTTGTGCTAATGTTGTAAGCGTTACAGATTCTATTTGATCGTAACTGATATTATTTTTTGTTACAACATTTAACGTTGCGGAAAGATGTGTATGGGTTAAAGCTTCAGTAGGAAATGCTTTCATTCCGCATTCAAGAATTTTATATGATTCACCAAGTCCACCGATAAGTTTATCAATATTCCATTTCCATTCGGAAACTCCATCACGACCTTTCATACTTTGCGGTTCCACTTTATTTTCTTTTACATTGTATCCAAGGAAGCAATCCATAAAACCTTCTTTACCTTCAAACACAGCCTCAGTTCCTGTGTATCCTCGTTTTGCCATAAGTGCGGCAAAAACTCCGGCCTGTGTTGCCATTGGATCAACAGTGTTTTTCATCATTGTTAATTTACCGGCAGTTGGACATCCAATTGTATGACTGTGACTCCCGCTTATTCCTATTGCATTAACCATTTGATCAACCGTTAAACCAAGAATTTTTCCTGCAACAATTGGAGAGACAAATTGAGTTAATGTTGCGTGATGCCATTTGCGTTCTCGAATACCTGGAACAGCAAACTCACAAAGTCTCTGTTCAAATTCATAGGCAAGAACAACTGCAGTTATTACTTCTTCCATAGATGCCCCAACCATTTCCGCAACAGAAAGTGCAGCGGGAATAATATCAGATGGATGTGAAGGATCTTCTTTCCAGTAAATATCGTTAAAATCTAAAGCACGAATCATAAGCGAGTTTACAAGTGTAGCATTAACAGCAGGAATTTTATCTCCAAATCCGATTACTGTTGCTTCATCAGTTCCACCCATATCGTGGTAAATGTTTCTTATTATTCTTACATCTTTTGTGTGATAACCACCGAATGCACATCCTACAGAATCGTAGAGATATCTTTTAACTTCGTGAATTACATTTTGCGGTAGATCTTTGTATTGCAGATTAACTGCGAATTCTGAAATTGTTCTTGAGATTGATTTGTTCATATATATTCCTCTAATTTTATCTTGTGAGGTCATTACGAGTGAAACGAAGCAATCTTTGTTATACTTAAGATTGCTTCACTCTCCCAAAGAGATGCCAATGGCAGAAGACTCGTTCGCAATGACGGTTGTATTATAAATTCTTCTTTACCCAATCTTCCAATCCGCCGGTAACTATAAGTTCTTGTGCTGCTTCACCGACAGGATCGATAGAATAAGTTTTATTATCAAATGTTAAAGATGAATTTTCAAAATCTATTTTTACATTCATTCCTGATTTTACTGTAAGTTTATCTTTTCCGTATTTAGCTTTCAATTCGTTCACTAGTTGAGGACATTCAATCAACAAGAAACCATTGTTTAATGCGTTGCGTTTATATGTTTCATTAAAAGTTCCGGCAACTACAAGTTGAATACCTTTATACTTTAAAGCGGTTGCAGCTTGCTCGCGAGATGAACCTGTTCCAAAGTTAAATCCGCCAACAAGAATATCTCCGTTTTTTGTAATCTTTACAAAATCAGGATCATAATTTTCCATCACAACTTCTGCTTGCTGTTGCGGAGTCATATCATCATTGTAAGTGTATTTGCCGGGATAAATTCCATCTGTATTCATATTATCCTGATGACAAAAAATTAATTCTCCTTCAACAACTGGGTTAAATCCATTTATAATTTTTACCGAAGATTTAACTCCTGTTTTTTTTCCATTCAATTTAATCGAACCTTTGAGTTCCCTATGTTCTTTGTTCTTCCAATCGTAATCAATCTTACCAGTAATTGCTGAGGCTGCAACAACAGCGGGAGAAGCAAGATAAGCCTGTGCGCTTGCTGATCCCATTCGGCCTTTAAAGTTTCTGTTAGTTGCTGAAATTCCTACTTCACCATCTTCAAGTAAACCTGTTCCAAGCCCAATACAAGGACCGCATCCGGGAGGCAATGGAATTGCACCTGCTTCAATCAAAGATTGCCAATAACCATATCGCTCTGCTTCTTTCTGTACTTCACTCGATGCAGCCGCAACGTAAAACTTAACGTTTGAATCAACTTTCTTTCCTTTAATAACGGCAGCAGCTTCTGCAATATCATCAACACGACTGTTAACACAGGAAACAAGATAAGCTTTATTGATTGCAATATTTTTTTCTTTTAGTTCTGAAACGGCAGCATAAGTTTTTACAGTGTTTGGACCGGAAACAAAAGGTTCGGCAGTCGATAAATCAATTATTAATTCTTTTGCATAAAACGCATCAGCATCTGCTTGTGGAATGTTATGTTCTAACTCTTCAATTCGTTTATGATTTATTCTTGGATGCTGTCCTTTTCCATCAGCATCAGAAAAAACTCCTTCAAGTCCACGATGTTCAATAAATCTTTCTCGTTTTTTTAACCAAAGTATTGTTGCAAGATCGATAGGGAAGACACCGGCAAGAGCGCCCCATTCAGTTGTCATATTTGCAATTGCTAATCTCTCATCTATAGTTAGATACCGAATTCCATCTCCAACAAATTCTATTGCATGGTTCAAAACTTCATCGTGATTAAAATAACCGCATAACGCAATGATAACATCTTTACCAGTTACACCTTGTCTTAAGCTGCCTTTCAATTCAACTTTTGCAATTGGAGGAACTTGCCACCAGGTTCTTCCTGTTGCCCAAATTGCAGCAGCATCTGTCCGCACAATTGGAGTTCCGAGACAACCTAATCCGCCATACATATTTGAATGTGAATCTGATGCAACAACCATAGTACCGGGAAATGCGTAACCTTCTTCACACATTATTTGATGTCCGATTCCACGACCAGCAGGATAGAAATCTATTCCCATTGATTTAGCAAACTCTTCAATCTTTTTGTACTTCTCTATATTCTTTTCAGTTTTATCCTGAACATTATGATCAAGAGTATTTACAACTTGCCGCGGATTATAAAGTTTTGTTGCACCGTTAGATTTGAATTTAGGAATAACGGCGCCGGTATTATCATGCGTCATTACATAAGCAGGTTTGATAGACAGATAATCACCTGCATGGACTTCATGTTTTGCATCCAATCCGAATGCAAATTTTTGTGCTATTTTTTCTATTAGTGTCTGTGACATTTTATTTCCAGGTTAAAATTTATAGCCTAATAAAAATCTAAAATGATTTTCTTTAATTGTTAATTGAAGCGGTGCAATTTCCGCTGATCCATAATCTGGAATCTTATGCAAATTCGTTATTCCAAACCAACCCTCTAAAGAGAAAAGGAAATTTAAAACTTCAAGATTAGCTATGATACCAATATCCAAGCCGTACTCATTAAACGTGTTCTTCAAATCTTGTTTCTCGAGACTCCAAGGATATGATGGGTCGTTAGAATGTGATTCAAGAGTTGCGCGAGTGATTTTAAGTACCTTCATTCCCAAACCAGTATAAAAATTTATTTTACTAAAATGATATAAGAAGTTACCCCCGACGAAAATACGATCTAAGGTATACTTTTGATTAAGATTATAAATCCAAATCGGTTCTATACCAAATCCTTTAATTTGTTGATAACCTATAAAAGAATGAATATAAATATTATCCATAACCTGAAAATGATAGAATCCTCTTATTTCTGGACTTAAAGAAAAATCATCCAGAGAAAATTCACCCCAAGCTGTTTGATCAGACCAGGTCATTTCACTATGTCCCATACCAATTTCGAGTCCAAGCCCTTTCGGGAATTCAGAAATATTTTGACCGAAAATTGAAATGCTGAAAAAAATGAAAAAAAAAGATTTTAAAATTTTCATTTATTTCACATCAAATTAATTTTTGAATGGATCAAATGAAACAAAATCTGCGTGATGAACTATTATTGCTTCAACATTTCGTTTTGCCAAGTCGCCTTCTTTAGCGTGATAAGCAATTATATGCTGGACTTCATAAGGCAATCCAAAACGATCTGCAATCGAAACACCGCTAAATGGATGACGAAGCAAATGACCGGCTTTGCTTGTAACGAGTTTGCCATCAACTTTATCGTACTCAATCAGTTTTCCAATATCGATTAAGATTGCTCCGGCAATTAATAAATCCATATCAATTTTTATTTCGTCACCAAAATTTTGTTTCATACGTTTTGCAATATCCACGGAAAGCTGGACTGCAGTACGTTTGTGATTCATAAAAGATATTTTGCAATCTTTAATCAGCAGTGAAAAGGGAATTACTTCTAAATCTTCTGGTGAGAGAACTGAATTCTCGATTGTATAAACCCAGCAGTTTAAAACTTTTTCTCTTAATTCTGGATTTTCTATCCAATTAATTTCCGGCCATATTTTTAAAACTTTTTCTTTCACAAATTCTCCATGCTAAAATTAAATTGATTCTTTAATTAATTCTTTTCCATTAGTTAATACGCTGTAAGCTTTTATTCCAAGTAAAACTGCAAGAGTAAAAAGTAAAATAGAAATTATAGATAACGTATAATTTGCTGAACTAAAATTAGTGTAGATTAGCATTCCCAATGCCGTAAGCGTGACAGCAAACATGAAAATCATTGGAATCATAACAAACAAATATCCCTTTTTAAGGTTAGCCACCCAAACGGTTAATGCAAGCAATGCAAGTGCTGCAAGTAATTGATTTGCGCTTCCAAACACTGGCCAGATTGACATTGTTTGTCCGCTAAAAGTTAAGCCTGCACCAAATGCAACTGTTATCGCTGTTGAAATATATCTGTTGGTTACGAAAATAGATTTATTTTCTTTTTCTTTGTTCTCAAAATATTCCTGAAACATAAACCTTGCTAAACGAGTAGCCGTATCAAGCGAAGTAAGTGCGAATGCTGAAACAGCAAGCGCTGTAAATGTCTGTGCCATTGGAACTGAAATATTTATCACAGGTATAGCGTTTATAAATCGGGCAACTCCCAGTGAAAATGCAGTAACTGGTCCTTTAGTTGTAAGTATATCAATAAACTCTTTATTGACCATTGAAGCTACAGCAACAAGAGAAAGTACTGCTAACATTCCTTCAATCAGCATTCCGCCGTAACCAACAATTTTTCCATCCGTTTCTTTATTAAGTTGCTTTGCAGTTGTACCGCTTCCAACTATAGAATGAAATCCGCTGATTGCACCGCAAGCGACTGTAACAAATAGAGCAGGGAATAGATATCCAACCTTATCTAATGAAAAAGTGTTGTAAGCAGGAATGTTGATGCTCGGTGCAGCAAAGAAAACTCCAACTAATCCGCCAAACATCAATGCATAAAGAAAGAATGAATTTAGATAATCACGAGGCTGTAATAAAATCCAAACAGGAACGGTTGATGCGATAAAAATATATGCAAATAAAATTAACTGCCAGGTTAAAGAATCAAGTTGTATAGGAAATAAATTGCCTGCCGGTATTGATAAGAAAAGTAAAATCACACCAAATGTTGTTGCAATCCATAAAGGAACTTTCAAACGGTAAATAGCTATTCCAAAAAACACTGCAAGAATCATAAATAATATGGATGAAGTTCCGGCGCTTGGTATATGAACAAAAGTATCTGCTACAATAATTGTAAAGACAGCAATAACAAGAATCAAAGTTGCCCAGGCAAAAATTAAGAAAAGCTTTTTGCCACTTACTCCAATGTATTGTTGAATTATAAATCCGATTGATTTACTTTGATGGCGCACCGAAGCAACGATGCTTGCATAATCGTGGACACCACCAATAAAAATCGAACCAAATACAACCCAAAGGTAAACCGGTATCCAACCAAATCCTGCCGCTATTACAGGACCAACAATTGGACCTGCTCCTGCAATTGATGCAAAGTGATGTCCAAGTAAAACAGGTGCTTTTGCCGGACAGTAATCAACACCATCCGACATAGTATGCGCGGGAGTTTGTTTGTTGTTGTTTACATCAAGTCGTTTAGTTAAAAATCCGCCATACAACTTGTAAGCCGCAACGAACATAATTAAAGCAATGAGGACTAATTCTATTCCGTTCATTTTTATCTTTTGATCGTCATTACGAGCGAGTCAGCTAGCGAAGCAATCTATCGCAACGGACAGATTGCTTCGTTCCTCGCAATGACTTAATTATTTATAGATTTTTAATAATTTCATCAGTCATCTGTTGAGTTGTGCATGCTCCTTTACTAAATACATCAGGACCGCCACGAAGTTTCATCATGTCATAAGTTTTTACTTTTCCTTCTTCAACAACTTTTGCAATTGCGCTTCTAATCTTATCAGCTTTTGCTTTTTCATCAATATGATCAAGCATCATACAAGCACTTAACATCATTGCAATAGGATTAACTATAGAAGGATTTAATTCCTGATATTTTGGTGCACTACCATGCGTCGGTTCAAAAACTGCAACTTCTTCGCCGATGTTAGCGCTGCATGCAAAACCAAGTCCGCCAACTAATCCGGCAAAACCATCAGAAATAATATCACCGAACATATTTTCAGCAACAATAACTCCGTAAGTTTCAGGATTTTTTGTAAGCCACATCATCTGTGCATCTATGTTTGTATCCCATAAAGCTATTCCTGGGTATTCTTTTGCGATTTCTTTTGCTTCTTTAAACATCATACCGGAAGTTTCTCTTAGCACATTTGGTTTTTCGCAAAGTGTTAGATTTGTGTAACCATATTTTTTTGCATACTCAAATCCAGCACGAATAATTCTGCGTGAAGCATTTCTTGTAACGATTCTTGTAGAAATTGCCATATCTTCACTAGGAACATCTTTAAAGAACTTCATTTTAGTATGAGTTTCTAAAGCATCACGAACTTGTTTTGGAGGGTTTGTCCATTCAACTCCGCCATAAAGACCTTCAGTATTTTGTCTGAAAACAACTGCGTTAACTAATGGTTCATCAAATCCGCCTTCTGCATTTCTAATTATAAAATTTAAAGGATTACCTTTGAATGATTGGCAAGGACGAATACAAATATCTAGATTAAACTTTTGTCGTAATCCAACAATAGGTGAAAAGTAAACAAATCCTTTTCCTTTTAAAGATGGATCAAGTTCTTTATCAGCAGCATCTTTAGGTTTAGAAGTGATAGCACCGAACAAACCAATTTTATGTTTTTCAAGCAGATCGATTGTACGTTGTGGAAGTGCGTTCCCCTCACTACACCAAAAATCCCAGCCGATATCACCGTGAATATATTCGGCATCAAAACCGACTGCATCTAAAACTCTTATTGCTTCTGGAAGTACTGTTTTACCAATGCCATCACCAGGCATTGCAACTATTGTTCGCTTCATAAAAATCCCTTTAAAATTAGAAATTATTGACGGGTGAAACTTAAATATTTGAAGGTGTGTAAAGCAAGAAAATAAAATGAACAATTGACATTATTAGGGGTAAATTTAATTTTAACCCGCAAAAATATTAAATTGAATCACAAAAAAGACGATAATATAAAAGTCAATCTTTTAGAAATAAAATGTCTGAAAATAAAACTGAGCATTTAGCAAATATTACGCACCTGGAATCTTTACTCGATTCATCATTAGACGTTATTTTCAGGATCTCGCCAACCGGAAAAATAAACTACATAAGTGCATCGGTTTTTGACTTACTCGGATATCTCCCCAATGAGATAATGAATAAATCTTTTGCCAACTTTATTCCCTCAGTACGATTACCCCAATATTTTAGTGATATGTCTATATTATTTAGAAAAAGTGACATCATAACATTTCATGCAGAAATGGTTCACAAAAGGGGTTCAAAAATATCCGTTGAAATAACAGGCAAAGTAGTTGAGATCAATGGTAAGAAAATGGGGCAGGGTACAATTAGAGATATCAGACAGCGGATTGAGACACAAAAAAAACTATTAAGTTCTGAAAATATCTTCAAAGCAATATGGGAAAATTCAAAAGATGGGATGAGACTTACAGATAATGATGGAATAATTGTTTTATGCAATGATTCTTTTGCCAGTCTTTTTGATAAAACAAAAGATGAACTTATAAATAGACCGATCAGCGATCTTTATATTGAAGATAGTAAAAACAATGTTATTAGTAAGTATAAACAAAATTTTATTCAGGGGATGGTTAAAGATTATATAGAATCAAGCGCTGTTCTTTGGAATGGGAAAAAACTTTTTTTTGAAATTTCTAATTCTATCATACAAGATTTTGATGGTAAGCGATTTTTGCTAAGTATTTTTAGAGATACTAGTGAACGAAAAGTAAATGAAGAATTACTGCAAAAAAAAGGTAGATTGTTACAGGGCATTGCAAAAGCTACAAATGCATTAATTACCGATTCTGATTATATCGATGGATTTAATATCGCTCTAGCAATTTTAGGCGAAGCTGCAGAAACTGATCGTGTTTACATTTATAAACATATGGAAGATGACCAAACCGGAGAATTATATTTTACTCCTTTGTATGAATGGACCGCTGCTGGTGTAACTTCCCAATTACAAGATGCGCTTCTGGGAAAACTGTCATATTCAAGATTTGCACAGCTAAGATTTTATGAATCCTTTTCAAACGGCGAAACTTTAAAGTTTATAGTCAAAAATTTATCTGAAGAAATGCAGTTTGTTTTTATTGATAGAAATATTCGATCGATAATTTTAGTGCCTATTTTACTTGATGGAGCTTATTGGGGATTTATTGGATTTGATGAGTGTCATTCAGATCGTATCTGGAGCAGTGATGAAGAATCTATCCTTAGTGCACTTGCTGCAACATTTGGTGAAGTTATCAAGAAAAATAAATTCAGGGAGGAATTAATTAGAAAAAATCTTGAATTGGACATAGCTGTTAAGGATGCTGAAAAAGCCGCAAAAGCTCGAAGTGAATTTTTAGCTTTGATGAGCCACGAAATCCGAACACCAATGAATGGCGTAATTGGAATGACGGGATTACTGTTGGAAACTATGCTGACAGAATCACAAAAGGATTATGTTAATACGATCAGGTTGAGTGGTGAGCAGCTTCTGGTTATAATAAATGATATCCTCGATCTCTCTAAAATTGAATCTGAAAAACTAGAACTTGAAACACAACCATTTGATTTAAGGGAATGTATTGAAGATTCGATGGATCTTATTTCAACAAAAGTTGCTGAACAGGATATAGAACTTTTTTACAATATTGATGAAAATACACCGGTTGCAATTCGTGGTGATGTTACCAGACTAAGACAGGTTTTAACCAATTTATTAAGTAACGCAGTTAAATTTACTAATAAAGGCGAAGTTGAAATAAAAGTTACTTCCGAACAATTAGATTTTAAGGAATACTTGCTAAAGTTTAATGTGCGTGATACGGGTTTAGGAATTCCAAAAGATAAACTGGAAAAACTATTTAAACCATTTAGCCAGGTAGATTCATCAACTACAAGGAGTTTTGGAGGAACAGGTTTGGGGTTAGTTATAAGTAAAAAACTGGTAGAAATGATGGGGGGAGAAATTGGAGTTAATAGTATAGTAGAAAAAGGAAGCAACTTCTTCTTTAGTATAAAAACTGAATCTATAACATCTGACAAAAAAGTATATTTGTTTGAAGCCTCACCAGTCATTACAGCAAAAAGAGTACTGATAATAGATCAAAATAAATTAAATGGATTGATGTTAAATGATTTGCTTAAAAGATGGAAAATGAATGTTGATAGTATCTCAGATCTCGCAGATATAAAACCAAAGCTACAAGCCAGTCCAGATATTGAATTATTTATTATAAATTCTTCTTCTTTTAATAATAAGGTATATTCTATTTTAGATAAAATTAAAAGTCTGTCTTCAAGTAAAAAAATAGGATTTATAATTATTAAACCTAGGGGTATAGATTTAGGGATTGCTGAATCAGATCATAATCCCTTTTGCAGAATGATTTCAAAACCAGTTAGAAGAAAACAACTACATCAAAGTATTGTAAGTTACATAGAATACGGAAAAGGCACTGAAGTTGTTGACGCTGTTGAAAAACAATTACAAAAAACAGATACAGCGAGTAAAATTAAAATTTTACTTGTTGAGGATAATAATGTAAATCAAATGGTTGCAACTCGAATGCTTCAAAGAATTGGTTACAATGCTGATTTGGCTTCAAATGGACTTGAAGCAGTTGAAGCAATTGAGAACATCGCATATGATTTGGTTTTTATGGATATCTCCATGCCTGAAATGGATGGACTAACTGCTTGTTCACTGATTAGAGCAAACGAAAATTTAACCAAACAGCCAATTATTGTTGCGATGACCGCAAACGCTATGCATGGTGATAGAGAAAATTACCTTAAGGTTGGAATGGATGATTATATAAGCAAGCCTGTTAATATTGAGGAGCTCAAAAAGATTATTGAAAAGTGGGGCGAAAAAATTAACCTGGAAAAACAAAATGATATATTTGTTAAACATGAGGAACAGATTAAGCTTAATTTTATTGACGAAAAGAAAATTTCCTTTTTGCAGGATTTAAAATCTGCGGCTGATTTAGAGTTCTTTAAAGAAATGCTGGATATTTATATACGTGAAATACCAAAAAATATTGAGTTTATCCGTAATTCAATTTTTCAAAATAATGCTGATCATTTACGATTTTATGTTCACAAATTAAAAGGCTCATCTTTAACATTAGGTATAGAATGTGTCCTGGATAGTTTCAAAATTCTTGAAGATATGGCGCTTGATAATAACATTACTGAAGAATCATTGAAAATATTTAAAAAAGTTTCTGAACAATTTGATTCTATACTTGAAGAAATTGTGTTGCTGAAAAATAAATACTTAAACTATAACGTTTCCTAATTTTATCCATCCTGATTATGTCTGATTTGCAAAAGAAAAGAGCTCCGTTAAATCGAACTATAAATATTAGTGATGCCGAAATCCTTTCTTCAAAAAAACGACTTTTATTTCTTTCAAACAAAAATTCGAGTACTGATTTAGTTGATAAAATTATAAATCAAAATTTGTTTGAATTATTTGATTTTTTGCCTGAAAAATTTGTTGATTTACTTTTTATTGATCCACCATACAATCTTAACAAAAAATTTTCATCTAATAATTTTAAGGAGATGAAAAATGATGAATATGAAAAATGGATTGATTCTTGGCTAAATAAACTGGTTAAAGTGTTAAAACCAGATGCTTCAATATATTTTTGTTGCGATTGGAAAACTTCAATTCCTGCTTACAATGTTTTGAAAAATTATTTTATAATCAGAAATAGGATTACCTGGGAACGCGAAAAGGGAAGAGGTGCAAAAGAAAATTGGAAGAATTCTTACGAAGATATCTGGTATTGTACACTATCTGAACAATTTACTTTTAACACCGAAGCAGTAAAGCTAAAACGTCTGGTTCGTGCACCATATAAAACTGATGATGGAACTCCAAAAGACTGGAAAAATGAAGACGGAAAAAATTTTAGAATTACTCACCCGTCAAACTTATGGACAGACATTACAATTCCATTCTGGTCAATGCCAGAGAATACTGATCATCCGACACAAAAACCGGAAAAACTGCTTGCAAAAATTATCCTTGCCAGCACAAATGAAAATGATTTTGTGTTTGATCCATTTCTCGGTTCGGGAACAACTGCTGTTACCGCAAAAAAACTAAATCGTAAATTCTGTGGAGTTGAAATTGATGAGACTTTTGCAGCGCTAACAATAAAAAGATTAGATTTAACAGAAAAAGATAAATCTATACAAGGATATGAAGACGGAGTTTTTTGGGAGAGAAATACACTTCAGGAACAAAAGAAAAAGTAATTTTGATGTTGATAACTTTTCTTGTTTACTAACCTAAAATTACACATTTTAACACCCACGATTTTAAGATTAAGGCACCGGTTAACAGGTTAATACCCAACCCCGTCAGGTCCGGAAGGAAGCAGCGGTCAGTATATAATTTGTGTAACTGTGTGCCTCTTTTTTTAATTGAGTTGATTAGTAGTTGCCTCTGAAATCCGCTAAAGAGATTTCTAAGTCATCCAGTACATCATCATACAGGGAAAATAAAATTTTTATAAATGTACATTTGGCGGAATGAAATAAACCAATTTACCTCTTCCGTATTTAATGCTATTTTCAAATTCAATTTTTGCAAGTGCTGCAGGTGGAAAAACTAAATTAAAATTTCCGGTTCCACAAAAATTATTTATATGTATTGATAAATCAGGTTGGTGACCAACAATTGCAACATTTTCATAATCAAATGAATTAAGCAACTCAATTAAATCTGGTGTGCGGCTGCCTGTTCCAAGGTTATTATCCTTAATAATATTTTGATCTGGCTGAAGCTGTGATGAAATTATTTCGGCAGTTTGTACAGCTCTTGTAAGCGGAGAGGAAAGTACAATATCAAATTGTTCAATATAATTTTTCCAGGCTTTAGATGTTTTTATTATAACTTCCTTACCTTCCAGAGTCAATTCCCGGTCAAAATCTTTTTTCTCGATAGAAATATTTTCTGCATTACTATGTCTAATTAAATATAAGTTCATTCGGTTGTATCATAATTTATTGAAATAACAGTAATCATTTTATGAAAATCCGTCAAAGCTTTTGTTAATTCTTTTCCGTCCTTAGTATTCATCATTGCATTCATTGTGTCTTTAGATTCAAATTCAACTTCAAAGAAATAAGAATATTTTTGATCGAGAAGTAAATTGCTTTCAACTTTTGCGATCGCGATTTTCTTTCCACTAATTTCTTTTAAATGGTTCAGGATTACATCTTTAAAGTGTGGAAGCGCTTTATCATTTTCTGATTTGTGTAGAAAAAATAGCTGTTTATACATAAAACTGTAATGAATTATAAAATTGGATTAAATAAGTTTTTAAAATATCGTTTATTTACTATTTAACATTAAAGAATCAACAATTTGTTTTTTATTAATTGTGCCTGTGTAACTTCTAATTTCACGGTAAATTAAACTATCAAAAAAGTTATTCTTACTTTTGTATGAAATTTTCCCAACATCGAAACTAAATACGTCTCTTGATTCCTTTTTTAATTTAGAAGAAGGGTAAAAGATATTAGTGACAATTGCTGTATCTGAAATAACAGAGATAACTTGCTGGGCTTCTTTTTGCGGTGATTTAAATTCAGTGAACTGACGAAAAACAAGATTAGAAGCATATTCTTCCAATGAGTAATAAGTTACTCTTTTTAATTTTATAACATCTTTTGAATTGAAATCTTCTGTTATAACCGCAAAAATTCTTGAACCTGATTTTTTAAAGTTAAGATTTAAATAACCATTTAATGATTCATCCTTTAAAATCAGGTTTAAATCCTTATCCACAATAGCAAATAAATTATACATTGGATTCTGATTTTCTAAAAGCAAAGTGTAGTAGTTTGAATTATTAATTTCTAAACTATCAACTTCAATTTTATTAAAAGTTGAAAGTGCAACATCGAATGAAATTAATCCTTCAAGAGTTTTTTTGCTTTTTTCATCACCTTTAATAGAATTTGTAACTAGATCAAGAAACGATTTACCATTAAATACAAATGGTTTTTCTTCAACTCTTTCTTTACAACCAGTAATTCCAATTAATATTGAAATAACGAGAAATATTATTATTTGATTTTTCATATTCATTAAAAATTAGTTGTTCAAAGATACGAATTCAAATCGTTTAATCTGATATTTCAGATATTGGAATTTGCGGCCAATTTCCTCTTCCAAAATCATTACTAATTAGACAACCTTTATCCAAATATATTCTTACAAATTCTCTTGGTTGTGTTTTTGCATCTTCAATAAACAAATAATCAGGTTTTAAAATCTGTCTGATGTTTATTTTACTTCCATCACCAACTGGTAAACCTGCATGTGTAACATTTTTATTATCAATCAAAAGTTTTGCGTTCGGTTTTAAACGATATTCTCCTTTGTAGAGATTTTCAATTCGATTTGTCAAAATATTTTTTAATTCCTGGTATTCTAAGTATTGCAGATCAGGGTCATTGTTTTCTGCAAATCCAATAAAAACAGCAGGATTACCGCTGTGTACAATAACCGGAGTTCCGAACTTTACTTTGCTGTAAATATCCTTGGCATCCTCTTTACTAACTCTAACACATCCGTGAGATGAACGTTTTACGCCCAAATATTTATAATAGCTTTTACCCGCAAGTGCATGAAATCCAACTCCCCAATTAAAAGTCATAAAATGCAGCATAAGCGTACTATCAAATTGAACTGAATGCCATCGTTCAGCTTTAAACTGAATTGCAAACACACCTTCTTTAGTTTCAATTCCTTCTTTTATTCTCGCTGTTCCAGTTGAAACACCAAAAGATTTTATCGAATCAAATCTTGAATGCAAATAACTCATCTGGGTTGAAAGATCTACTTCAAGAAAATAATCGTGAGTTGTAAATAATGTGTCCTTAAGTAAGGAATAATTTATTTTATAATTTAGTTTTTCTTCATCAGGATTTGCTGATTGATTTTTCTTATCATCAATCGCAAACAGATTTGAAGTGACTATTAATAAGATTAAAAAATGTTTCATTTATTTTTTTTCTATTTTAAAATGATTTAACAATACTACTGTTTTTTTCTTCCCAACAACTTCTTCAAGTTCTTGTTGAGATGCTTTTTTTATTGATTCCAAACTTCCAAACTTCTCAAGTAGTAACTTTGCAGTTTCTGTACCGATTCCTTTTATATCTGTAAGCTCAGATTTTATAATTCTTTTGCTTCTTCTTTCGCGATGAAAAGTAATGGCAAATCTATGTGCTTCATCTCTTACTTGTTGTAGCAATTTTAATCCAGATGAAGTTTTAGGAATAAGTTCAGGATCAGATTTTTCATGTAAAAAAACTTCCTCAAGCCTTTTTGCTAAACCAATAATGTTGTAATCCTTAAATCCAAGATTATCAAGTATCTCAACAGCACTTGAAAGTTGTCCTTTACCGCCATCAACCATAATTAAATCTGGTAATGGCTGATGTTCTTCCAGCAATCTTGAATAACGTCTTTCAATAACTTCTCTCATACTTGAAAAATCATCTGGGCCTTCAACTGTTTTGATGATGAATTTTCTGTACAAACTTTTCTTTGGTTTTCCATCTTCAAAAACAACCATACTTGCAACTGTGTCAGTACCCTGAAGGTTTGAAATATCAAAACATTCAATTTTTCTTGGAAGATTTTTTAATCGCAAATCTCTTTGCAAAGCTGAAACTGAATAAGAAACATTTCCAAGATTTTTCATCTTCTGAAGCTGGATTTCTTTCAGTTGAAGAATTGCATTTTCTTTGCACATCTTTATTAAAGATCTAAGATCACCTCGTTGAGGCACAATTATTTTTACTTTTTTCTCGCTTTTGGTTTTTAACCACTCAATCAAAACTTCTTCATCATTTGGCTTAACTTCAAGTACAATTTCTCTTGGAATTTCTGTTAATTCACCATAATAATATTTTATCGCTGAAGAATAAATTTCTTCAATCTCTTCACCTTCTTCTATTGAGAGTTTAAGTTGTTTTTTACCAATTAACTTTCCATCACGAATATTAAAAATAGCACAAGTTGAATCTTTACCTTCATAAGCAATTGAGATAATATCACGATCTTCAAAATCATCACTAACAATTTTTTGCCTGGAAGAAATTGAACTCAGCTGATCAATTTTATCCCGAAGCTCAGCAGCTTTTTCAAACTCAAGATTTTCAACTGCACTTTGCATTCTTGATTTTAAATCCTTTATCAAATCTTCGGTTTTGCCTTTAAGAAGTTTTATAACTTCATCAACCATTTCATTATAAGCAGCAGCAGAAATTAAATTCTCACAGGGTCCATCACATTTTTTTATATGATAGTCTAAACAGACTTTAAACTTCTTAGCATTTATATTTTCTTCGGTCAAATCAAGTTTGCAGCTTCTTATTTTAAATATTTTGTTAATCATTCCAAGTGAAGCTTTCATACTTCTCACATCAGTGTAAGGACCAAAATATTTTGATCCATCATTGTACACACTTCTTGTTGGATAAATTCTTGGAAACAATTCGTTTGTAACTTTTATAAATGGGAATGATTTATCGTCTTTAAGATTAACATTGTATCGCGGCTTAAGCTGTTTGATAAGATTATTTTCAAGTATCAATGCTTCAAGTTCTGAATCAGTTACAACCAACTGAAAATCTTCTATTTTGCTAACAAGTGCAATAGTTTTTGCCGAGCCGGGATTTTCCTGGAAGTAACTGCGAACCCTGTTTTTTAGATTCTTAGCTTTACCAACATAAATGACTTTACCATTCTTGTTTAAGAATTGGTACACGCCCGGTGAAGAAGGCAAGTTTTTTAAGTTAGTTTCTAATTTAGGATTCATTGCTTTGGGATAACAAAATTCATTCCGATGATTTAGTCAATATTTCAATTAAATCATCGGAACTTTAGTATGATTTTAAGACAAGTATTATTTTTTTTCTTCAGGTAAGATAGAATTTTTAGCAATTACAACAATACCTGTATCTGTAACCGTAAATTTCTTTTTATCACCTTCGGGATCAAACCCTACTTCATAACCTTCAGGTATAACTACATTTTTATCAATTATAGCTCTTCTAATTCTTGCGTGTCGTCCAATCGTAACATTATTCATGATTATAGAATCAGTAACGTAAGAATAACTGTTTACTTTTACGTTTGAACCAAGTAATGATCTTTCAACCAAACCTCCTGATACAATTGTTCCATCACACACAAGTGAGTTTAAAGTCCTACCAACTCGCTCGCCTTCGTGCGATACTGTTTTTGCAGGCGGATATTGATATTGATAAGTTCTCAATGGCCAATCTGGATCGTACAGATTGAACTCAGGGATTACGCTTATCAAATCCATATTTGCAGCATAGTAACTATCAAGAGTTCCGATATCTTTCCAGTAAGGTTGATTCTTTTTATTTTCATCAAGAAACTTGTAAGCAACAACTTTTAGTTTTGATTCAATCATATAAGGAATTACATGTTGACCAAAATCGTGATTTTTAATTTTTTTGGTTTCCATTTCATGTAAAACTTCTCTTAAAACATTAGCATTAAAAACATAAATGCCCATGTTAACAAAAGAGTATCCCGGTTTATCAGGTATCTGCGGAGGATTAGATGGTTTTTCTATAAAAGATTGAACATTATAATCAGCATCAACGCCAACAATGCCAAATCTGCTTGCTTCATCTTTACGAACTTCAATTGAGGCAATTGATAAATCTGCATTTTGCTCAATGTGATTTGTTAAGAATTTTAAATAATCCATCTTATAGATGTGATCACCACCCAATATCAAAACCCATTTTGCTTTTTTATCGGAAAAAAGATTTAAGTTTTGGTGGATTGCATTTGCTGTTCCGAGATACCATTCGTTGTTAAGTTTTCGTTGCGGCGGAACAGAATAAATAAATTCTCCAAGCTCTGGATTAAAAATACTCCACGCTTCGTAAAGGTGCATGTTTAGGGAGTCAGATTTATACTGAGTTAAAACATAAACTCTTCTAAAGCCTGAATTTAAACAATTAGAAAGTGCAAAATCAATTATACGATACTTACCTCCGAATGGAACTGCGGGTTTGCTTCTTACAGCAGTTAAAGGATGTAATCTCTCGCCCTGACCACCTGCCAGGATAACTGTAACTGTATCTCTTAGGATTGAGGAACCTGGTGATATCATAGACACTCCTTAAATTCGAACTAAATATATTGAAATATCATTTGTTTGGCAATTAAACAAATAGTTAAATTATTTTTAGTTAATGTAAATCATTTTTAATAAGAAAGTATTGTTGCTGATGAAATTCCAGTTAAAAGTATTGTTGTTAAGTTTTTTAGTTTTCAATTCGATTATTGTTTTTAGCCAGGGCAATTTAAAAAACAAGGAATCAAATGATCGAAAATATTTAGTTAGTGATTTTCAAAAAAGTGTTGATATACTTCACTATGATCTTTCTTTTGATCTAAATACTGAAGAAAAAATTCTCACCGGAACAGCGAAACTAACAGCTGCAAAAATTCCTGATTATATTCTGGAACACATACCAAAACATGAACTCAACATCGAACTAAATTTTTATGATAACCTAGAAATCTCAAGTGTAAAAATTAATGATGAACCGATTGAGTTTAAACGAATGAAAAATCGTTTAATCATTAAAACAAAAATAACAATTTCAGATACCTTTATTGTTGAAATAAAATATTCCGGAACTCCACAGCGTGGGGGATTTGATGGTTTTGTATTCGGATCAGTAAAAGGAAATGATTTGATATATAATATCAGTGAGCCAAATTTTGCATCAACTTGGTTCCCTTGTGATGATGATCCTTCCGATAAAGCGATGCTTGATATCAGAATTACAAATGATTCGCAATTTGTTTCAGTATCAAATGGTAAATTAATTGATGTGATTAATCATGGATTAAAAAAAACATATCATTACAAAACTTTTTATCCAATCTCTCCATATTTAATCGCAGTTTATTCTGCGCCTTACAAAACTTTTAACGATGTTTATGTTAGTCTTGATGGGAAAGACTCTATGAGTGTTAATTACTATGCAATGCCGGAACATTTTGATGATGCTAAAATAGATTTTGGTGAACACGTTGATTATCTGCACACACTTTCGAAAATCTTTGGCGAATATCCATTCATAAAAGAAAAATATGGAGTTGCAGAATTTTTATGGAATTACGGTGCTATGGAAAATCAAACTATTACTGGTGTTGGTTATAGTTTTATTGGAGGAAATAATTTTTTCCGTGATACTTATGTTCACGAACTTGCTCACCATTGGTGGGGCAATTCTGTTGGACCTAAAACGTGGAATGATATCTGGCTTAATGAAGGTTTTGCAACTTACTCTGAAGCGCTTTATAATGAAGCAAAGAACGGCAAAGATGCTTTAAAATCTACAATGCAAAGTAAGTTTAGTGATAATTTTAAAGGAACATTGTATGCCCCAAGAGATTTGTTTAGCGGAACAATTTACGAAAAAGGTGCGTGGGTTTTGCATATGTTAAGATATGAAATTGGAGATAGTAATTTCTTTTCTGTTCTTCATAATTATTATAATACTTATAAATTCTCAAATGCTTCTGTGGAGGATTTTAAATCCGTTTGTGAAAAAATATCTGGAATGAATCTGGATAAATTCTTCGATCAATGGGTTTATACTGGTACCGAAAATATTTTTTGTTCATACAATTTTGAAATATTAAAGACGGAAATTGGAAGCGAATGTTCGATAAAACTTTTTCAAGAACCACAGGATTATGAGGAATTTCATTTCCCCTTAGAGATTGAATTTCAGTTTGCTGATGGAACAAATGAAATTAAGAAAGTTTATGTGAATGAAATTGAAGAAAATTATAAGTTTAGTTTTGATAAAAAAGTTGAAACTATTTCACTCGATCCTGACTCTAAATTGTTAGCAACTTTCGAAAAATCTTATTCAAAGTAAAAGTTAAATATGTTTTATTTCTTTTATCATATGAGTAAATTTCTATCAACTAAAATTGATACTCTGTGAATAAAACNNTATCTGTTCATTTCCGACATACATCTTGGTCTTCAATCAAAAGAGATTGAAAACAAAAAGGAAAGGCTTCTTGTAAAGTTTCTTGAGTTTGCTAAAGATAACTGCGATGAACTTTTTATCGTTGGGGATCTTTTTGATTACTGGTTTGAGTATAAACGCGTTTATCAAAAAGGAAATTTCAGAACTTTAACAGCGTTGCAGGATTTAACGGAAAAAGGAATTAAGGTTCATTACTTTATCGGCAACCACGATTTCTTTCACAAAGATTTTTTTGAAAAAGAAATTGGTGTAAATCTTTATCCAGATGGAAAAGAATTTTTACTGAATGGTAAAAAGTTTTTCATTGGTCACGGTGATGGACTTGTTAAAAATGATTTAGGTTATAATATTCTTAAAAAGATTTTACGCAGTCCTTTTACTCAATGGCTGTATGGTTTAATTCATCCTGATCTTGGTGTTAAAATTGCAAGTGGCACTAGTAAATCAAGTCGAGATTACACAACAAAAAAAGATTATGGCGAAGAAGATGGATTGTTTGATGCTGCAAAATCTTTTATAGATAACGGTAATGATTTTGTTTTGTTCGGGCATTTGCATAAAAAATGTTTTAATGAATATAAAAATGGTGTCTATGTTAATTTAGGTTCGTGGATTGAGCAGCCTTGTTATGGTAAGTTTACAGATAAATTTGAAATCATTGATTGGTAATAAAACCCAAAAGAATTTTTAAGCTATGGCTAAAACAAATATAAAAAAAAATAATAGTAACAAAAAAAAATGGTACATCTGGGGAACTATAACATTTATATTTCTTGTATTAGCTGTTTATACTATCAGTGGATTGCCGGATTTAGCAGAACTTGAAAATCCAAAACCGCCGCTTGCTAGCAGAGTTTTTTCTGCTGATGGAGAATTAATTGGACAATTTTTTATTGAAAATCGAATTACCACCAACTTGGATAGCTTGCCGCCCTATGTAGTTAAAGCATTGATTGCCACAGAAGATAGAAATTTTTATGATCACTGGGGTGTTGATGTACCTCGATTTTTTAAAGCAATGGTTAAAAACCTTTTTTCACTTTCATTGCGTGAAGGTGCAAGCACGATTACACAACAGCTTGCTAAAAATCTCTACTCGCTTAAAGAAGGAAGAGAAAATCCGCTCGATAAAGCTGTAAGAAAAGTGCGAGAATGGATTTCTGCAATTCAAATCGAAAAAACTTTTACCAAAAATGAAATTGCGGAACTTTACCTTAACGTTTCCTACTTCGGCAGAAGTGCTTATGGAATTGAATCTGCATCAAAAGTATATTTTAATAAACGCGCTAAAGATTTAACACTGCCCGAGGCTGCTTTGTTTGTTGCGCTGCTCAAATCATCTGTTAATTAC